>Ga0070679_100005356_pt1 | contig 11871 bp, 11 predicted proteins | sample KBSC63BmetaG_FD_65652 | JGI IMG/M metagenome (GOLD analysis project Ga0070679, IMG submission 65652) | Corn rhizosphere microbial communities from Kellogg Biological Station, Michigan, USA - KBS C6-3B metaG | ecosystem: Host-associated > Plants > Roots > Rhizosphere | place: USA: Michigan... | reverse complement strand
GGACGACATTTGGGCAGATCGGCGTCGCGCGCACCGCTGACTTCGAACGCTGGCTCGAATTGGAACGGCCGGGTGTTCAGCCAACACAGTTCATCGGAGAAAAAGTCGCAACAGGCCTGATCGGACTGGCGCTCTTCCCGCTCATGAATGGTCTTGGGCTTCATCCTTTTGGTGTCTGGCCCGTCTGGGTGTGGCTCATCGCATCAATTGCCGGATTCCTCAGCCCAGACTGGGATCTTCGTCGCCGGGTCGCGCGCCGCCGAATGCGCTTCATCGTGGAGCTGCCTGCGATCCTCGACCTTTTGACGATCACCGCCTCGGCTGGGTTGGCGCTGGAGCAATCGCTTCAAGTCGTCGCGCAACAGGCCCACGGCCTAATCGCTGACGAACTCCACCACGTAGTCCGCGAAATGGCATTCGGGCACAGCTCAGTCATCGATGCGCTTGAAGCTATGGCTCAGCGCGCGGCACTCCCTGAGCTGACGATGGTGGTCGGCCAGCTTTGCACCACACATGAACAAGGGCTGCCACTGGTCCAAACCCTGTCAACCCAAGCGGATGCGATTCGAGAGCTGAAGCGACTGGGAATCATCGAAGAAGGGGGCAAGGCAAGCGTCCGCATAGTGATTCCGGTTGCGCTCTTCATCCTGCCAGTGCTTTTCGTCGTGCTGCTCGTCCCTGCCGCTGTGGAGCTGATGCACCTCGGTGGTTAATCGGTGACAGAACAGGAGCAATTAAAGTGATACGAGCCGTCAAAACGCACATCAAAAGTCTTGGTCAAATTTCGGTGACGGGTTGGATTATCGGGCTCACGCACCGGTGGCGGTCCGAGGTATCGGGCCAGGCAATGGTGGAGTACGCGATCGTGGTCGCGTTGATCGCGCTGGTCGCCATCGCCGCGATCCAAGCCCTTGGCGGCGGGATCTCCCAAATGTTTCAGAACATTCTTGGTCACATCCAAGGGGTCGGACAATGATTGCCTGGAGGCGCAGGGCCATCCGAACGATCGAGGGGCAGCGATCCCAACGAGGACAGTCGCTCGTCGAGACGGCATTGGCGTTCCCACTGCTCCTGGCCGTGGCACTTGGCGTCATCCAATTCGCGCTGTACGAGCACGCTGAGAACGTGGCCACCGGCGCCGCCCAAGAAGGGGCGCGTGTCGCCGCATCTCAAGACGGCACCCTTGCTGGTGGCGTCGAGCGGAGCGAATCCATCCTGCAAGCAGGGCTTGGCGGCAACGCTCGGAATGTATCGGTGCAGGCGGCTGAGAGCGCCGACACTGTCTCGATCACGGTCCACGGACGCCTACCAGTGCTGATTCCGTGGGTCACCGATGCCTCATTGCCGCTCTCAGCGCGAGCGAGCATGAGCAAGGAGCAGTTCAGTGTCGGCCCGACTCATTAGTCGAGCTGCGACGCGCCAACCTGGACAGTCGCTGGCCGAACTGGCGCTCGTGCTTCCCATCCTGCTGCTCTTGGCGACTGCGGTTGTCGGTGTTGGGCGGGTGATCCAGGCGCAGATGGGCGTCAGCGGAGTCGCTCGTGAGTCCGCGCGCACAGCCGTGCGGGCAGACTCGCCAACCGACGCGATCAATCGTGGGCTCGACCGAGGTCAGCAGGTCGCGGACGGTTATCACCTTACCAATGGATCGCTGCGTCTCTCAGTCGACCCAGGCAGTTTTTCTCGAGGAGGGTCGGTCGTTGCCACGGCACGCTATCAGGTGACCTTGGGTGACTTGCCGCTGCTTGGGTGGCTCCGGATTGGCGTCGCGAGCACACATACCGAGCGGATCGACCTGTATCGAAGCCAGTGGCCCACGAGGTGACGGCGATGAGATCGCACTTGCGACTGCTCGGTCGTCAGAGGCTACAAGGTCAAGTCTTGATTTGGGTCGCGCTGATGCTCCCATTGTTCCTCTCGATCATTGGGCTGGCAATCGACGGCGGAATCGCGTTCGCCGAGCGACGCGAACTGCAGAACGACGCGGACGGTGCCGCGCGTGCCGGTGCGATGCAGATCGATCAGCAGATCTACCGGTCAAGCGGGGGTGCGACGGTGGTGCTGGATCAGAACGCCGCGCGTGCGGCCGCCGCCACCTACTTGGTGAGCCAGGGGAGCAAATTCATCGCGACGATCGACGTCCAGCTTGGTCGAATAGACGTCCGGCTGACGGGCACGATGCCAACGGCGTTTGTCCGGCTCGTCGGCATCAACACGATGCAGATGACCGCGATAGCCGAGGCTCGACCGCGACATGGCATTGTCGGTCAAGCGCCATGAGAGGCTGAGGGAACGACGTGGACCCAAACGAACGACGGAGACCGCAGCATGACGACAGTGGGATGCCAGTACAACGCTGGTGGCTCATCGGGCTGTCACTCGTCGCCATCATCGTGATCGCGGTCGGCGCCGGCCTCTTTCTGAGCCGGAAGCTCCAACCGAGCGTTGGCATCTCACCGGCTCCCACAAATTCCACTGCGCGGATGCCGCCGGGATCAACGCCGGCGGCAGATGGAGATCAACCATCGACCACGGCGACACCAACAATGCCAATCGTGGCCGCTGCGTCGCCGACCGCAACACTTCCAGCCACGCCGAGTGCCAGCCCTCTCCCAGTCGTGGTGGCACCCGGCGCGACCCCCGCGCCACCCGGGACCGCTCAAGCGGTGGAGCGCGCCTACTTGCATTACTGGGATGTGTACGCGAATGCGCTCTACATGCTCGATACCAGTCACCTCGCTGAGGTCATGAGCGGAACCGAACTAGACGGGCGACGCCACCAGATCGACGAACTGCGCTCCCAGGATCAGGCGGCCAAGATCGTCGTCGAGCACCACTACGAGATCGTGCTGCTAGGGCCGTCGAAGGCCGGTGTCGAGGATCACTACGTCAACAAGAGCTACACCATTGATGCCACGTCCAAACGTCCGTTGCAGTCGCCGGGTGCCGGGGAGACGGAGGACGTCGCCTTCCAACTCGAACTGGTCGACGGTTCCTGGAAAGTCGTCAGTAGCAGACAGGTCAATCGATAGGATCACGCTATGCGAACGACACCGTTGTGGATCCGCTGTACGTCGATCGCGACCCTCACATTCGTCATCAGTGTATTGACTGGGCCTGGAAACGTGTTGGCAGACAGCCCGCCGCCGGGAGTCTTTCGCCCCGGCGGCACGAGTTCTTCGGTTACGATCGACGTAACCTCGCGACAGGATGGCGTCTGGGTGCGGATCACATCGCAGCAGACCTTGTCCGGCGGCACAGGGTCATCAGAGACGACCGGCGCTGCTGCGCCGAATGAGATAGCGCCGGCGACTTCCTTAGGCGCATCCACGGACTCAGCATCTGGCCGTACTTGGAGCGATTGGGCAGGCATCCATGAAATTACTCCTGATGGACACATCATTGAGATCGTTCCCCAGGTGACTCCCGTTGCCGATTGGCCCGCTCCGTGGGATCGCGCCGCGGCCGCGCAGCATCCGAACGATAGTCCGTACTTGCTCCTTGTGAACGGAAACTACGGTGGCCTCGTCTGGTTGCCACCTGGCGCTGTGCACCTGGGAACTCCAGGCACAAATCAGGTCGCCGCGACCACCCCAACGATCGATCCCAGGCAGGTTGCGCTTGAGTTGCTGCGTCACATTACGCTGCCGGATCTCCAGATCGATGTGAATCCATCGCTCGGCTTGTCCGGAATGTCAAGCTGGTTCTGGATCCAAGGCTACGATGGTGATGCCATCGGGGACAGCGTGAACCTCAGCGGAGTAACGGTCTCGGTGCGCGTGGTGCCGGTTCATTATGTGTGGCAGTTTGGTGACGGTACGACGCTCGACAGCCACTCCCTCGGCCAACCCTACCCAGCCGAATCGGACATCCGGCACACCTATGAGTACTCCTCCCTCCACTTCCCGGCAGGGTTTCCGGTTGGGTTGACCGTGGAGTTCGCGGCCGAGTATCGCGTGAATGGGGGTACGCCACAGTCCCTACCGTCGATACAGCAAACCTTCACGACGAGCTACCGGGTTCAGGAAGCTCAGTCGCTCCTGACCGGACCGTAGCAAGAAGGATCCAGACCGTGGCCAGGTTGGTTGATCTGAAGGAATCCCCGCGACGCGGCACCCAACCGGTGCACCTGCTCGGACTGATCATGGGCCTGGTCCTGGGCGCCGTGGTACTCGAGTTTCTCGCTGGCCCACCGCATCTACCCGCCGAGACCCCAACGTCGGTTGGCGTGACGAACACGCTTCAGGGAGACAACCTGTCACTCGCCCTACTTGTATACGTACTGTCGACTGTCGCATGGCTGCTCTGGGGCTGGATCTCCATCTCGCTGCTGTTTCGGCTGCTCATCACCTGTCTTGCCACGCTCGCCCATGGCGCCGCCTGGATTAGGAAGTTGCAGGCGATATCTGACCGCATCACACCATCCGTCGTCCGGCACCTCGTCGACGGCGCGGTCGTCGCGCTCTTTGTCGCGAATCTGGTCAGCCAATCAACCGCAGCGGCCGCCGCTCCTGGTTCTCCAACGCAGATGCACGCGTCCACCACACAAGCATCACTGGGCAGTTCATTAGCCCAGTCGACGGAATCTCCGGACAGCCGGGCAGCTACAGACACCGAGTACGTCGTCCTGCCGGGAGATACGCTCTGGGGCATCGCGGAGCGGTATTACGGTGACGGTGAAGCGTACCCTCGACTCGTGTCAGCCAATGCCGGACGACAGATGCCCGATGGCCGGCGCTTCTCCAAGGCGGGAGTGATTTATCCAGGTTGGGTCCTGATCGTCCCGCCCATAAATCCAGCCCCGGCGCAAGGGGAGACGGTCTACGTTGTCCAGGCGGGCGACACACTGCGCAGCATCGCGGCGCGGTTTCTCGGAGATGAGATGCGTTGGCCGGAGATCTTCACCCTAAACCATGGCACCGCTACGTTGCCGGACGGGAGGACGCTCACTGATCCGGATTTGATCTGGCCCGGGTTGAGACTGAAGATTCCGCAACGCTCGGTGCCGCCTCAAACCGATACCCCTCCTGCGCCGACAGCTTCGCCGCAAGACTCACAATCGAGCCAATCGCTCAAGAACACGACGTCTCCACTGCCTAGCGGGTCGGACAACCCGCGGGGCGGAGAAGGACCAATAGCCATCAATCCACCTGAAGAACACACCGGCCAACTCACGACGTCCCCACCAACTTCGACTCCGACAGTGACTCTAACACCGGCTGTCGTGTCCAGGCCGGCGACACGAGCGCGACCCAAATCGAGAGATGACCTTGAGCCAGCCCTGATCTACGGTGGTGTCGGGTTGGCGGTTGCCGCACTCACCGGTGGTGCGACGCTGCTGGGCCGGCGAATGCGCCGTAACCTGGATGAGCCACCCTTCCGCCCTATCCGCTCGCGACGTCGTGACGAAGACGATTTTGCTGACCAGGAGCTGGACGGCGGTTCAAAAGGCGATGCCGATCTCGCCATCGCCGCCGCGAACTACTTGCAGCGATTCCTTGTCGAGCAAGGAGCGCCACAAGCTTCGGTGCTGCTGATGGTGGTAAGTCGTAAGACTCTCACGATCGTGCTCAGCGACTCATCGGACGATCAACTACGTCTCCTCAAGATCCTCGACGAGTTCACCGCCGAGCTGAGTGGACGGTGTGCTATCTCGGCTTCGCCGGATCATGATATCGTGATCCGCTTGCCCAGCAATGCAGTAGCAGAGCGAATCAGGGTATGGTCGACCGTACCAAGTGATCAGCTTTGGCTAATCCCAATTGGTCAGATGGCAGACGGAGACACGCTGTACGTCAATTGGCACGGGCTGGGCTATGTGCTCGTTGCCGGGCTCCCGGGCGTCGGGGTTGATGTCGTTCTGACCTCTCTGCTCACTGCACTGGTGGCACGCTGCACACCTCGGCAACTCCGTCTGTGGACAATTACCGAGCCCGACCTCTTGCCCGCTCAGCTTCGTGGCTTGCCTCACCACGACCTTTTCGCCGATGCGACTGATGAAAACGAGGTCGAACAGGCGCTCCAGAAGTTGGGCGCCGAGTTCACGCGGCGGATGAACGAGGTTGCTGCAGGCGATCGAGCGGCCAATGCGGACAGACCGGCTTGGCCGGAGATCGTGCTCGTCATCGGCGAACTCACGAAGGTCGCGGATGATACGGAAACGCTCGAGTTACTCAGCGCCCACGGGCTGAGCTTCGGGATACGATGCTTGGCCGTCAGCACCCAAGTCGCTGGACTTGGCGCTGACTTTCTGAATTATTTCAGCAGCCGCGTCGCCCTTCAACTGTTTGACGACGACGTGAGCATCAAGGTCCTTGGACGACCTGACGCGGTCGATCTTGGCACGGGCGAGTTCTTGCTGCGGATCGATCGTAGGATCCCGATACACGTTCGGGGCTATCGCGTCGACGCGACCACGCTTGATGAGTTCGTCGAGGCAATGCGCGATGATGGTGGAGGCGCTGCTTCGGGTGCGCGAACAGTTGAAGGCACCGACGAACCAAGCCCACCTCCTCCAGAAACCAATCACGTTTCTGTCCCGCTCAAACCGGCGTCGTCTGTCGACACCGGTTTTTCCGAGATCTCAGAGGAGAACGAGCGAGACAGCGATGCACGTGCGGCTGCAATCGAGCTCACGACGGACGCCCTGATCCAGATCAAGTGTTTCGGCGATTTCGTGGTCACGAGCGGCGATCGGGAGGTCGTCCCATCGGGCGAGGAAGGCGCGTCATACAAAGCCTGGGAGGTCCTTGCGTTCCTAGCGGCCCAACCGGATGGATCGATCGCCAAGGATCGGCTTCTCGCCGCCGTCTGGCCTGACGTCGACAGCGGCCGTGCGGCTGGACGTCTGCGCGTGGCCATGACGCGGCTCCGCGCCCTGCTTACCCAGCAAGTGCCAGGGACCACAGCGGAGGTGGTTCGCACGGATCGAGATGGTACTTGCCGACTCGATGCCACCGTGTCGACTTCGGACGTTCAGCAGTTTGTCGGCCTGTGCCAAGCGAGCACGGAAAGCTCACAAGAAAACGTGAAGCACTCGTTGCAGCGAGCGATCGAGCTTTACCAGGGCGATCTTCTGTCTGGACGCGCGACCCGATTCTATGAGTGGGTTGACGAGCGTGACGACGGCGGACTGTCGCTCCGAGAGCACTACCGCGAATCGTTCTATCAAGCCACGAAAAAGCTGGCTGATCTCCATATAGAAGGTGGTCGTCCCGATTTGGCCGTTCCGCTTCTCAAAAACTTGGTGAGAATCGAGCCCACGCTAGAAGACATCGTGCGGCAGCTCTACCAATGCTATGGTCAGCTTCGCGATCTGCGGTCACTCATCCAAGAAGACCGGAATCTACGACAAGCGCTCCGTCAGTTCTATTACGACCCTGGCGACCTCAACGACGAACCCTATTACTATGAACCGGAACCTGAGACGGCTGAACTGTTCAACCAGATTCGAGCTGAGTTGGAAGCTTACATCGTGACTTTTGGTAATTACCGCCCATAACGGCCGCTTCGGAGGCCGAGGGGTTGGGTATAATCGAGCGAATCTCACGCTGGGATCAGCATTTGCCATCTGCGAGGACGGCTCAGACACGCGAATCTCAACATCGGAAAGTCGGTACGCGGGCAAGATGATGGCGCAGACGAGTACGTAGTGGTGAATCAGCCAGACACCAAACACGTTCACGGCCCAGAATGGACCATCCTCCTCATTGGAGGAAATTCTGGCGCTGGCAAGACGACGCTTGCCCAAAGCCTCGGGCGTCGATTTGGCGTTCCCTGGTTCCAAGCTGACGACGTGCGTCTTGCCCTGCAACACCTCACAACACCTGATCACCAGCCCAGCTTACACTTCTTCGTGAGCAGCCCCGGCATCGCCAAGAGCGACGTTTGGGCCCTTCCAACCGAGCGCCTGTGCCGAGGTCTCATTGAGGTCGGATCCGTCGTCTCAACCGCTCTTGAGATGGTCATCGCACACCATTTGGCCACGGCGAAACCGCTCATTATCGAAGGCGACGGAATCATGCCCTTCTTACCTGCCCGCCAGCGCTTTGCGGATATTGAGCCGGAAGCGGGATCAATACGTTCTCTCTTCATCGTCGAGTTAGATGAGGACGCGCTCATGGCGAACCTGCGGGGCCGTGGTCGGGGATATGACGATAAGACCCGTGAAGAGCAGCAGACACAGGTGCGGATGAATTGTCTGTTTGGGGAATGGTTGACACAGGAAGCCCCACGCTACGGACTCGACGTGCTGCCAGCTCAACCCTGGCAAGATCTCCAAGCACGCGTCGAGCGATCGCTGCAATGGTCGCGATGAAACGACAATAGACCGACGACGTGACCAGTGACCGAGCGACCCTTCAGCCTGTGTATGAATGTGCCCAAGCGGCCGGTCCTGCATGGCCTGCAGTTCCATCGTTGGTGCGGCGCAGACTGCCGTGCATGACGGTATCGAAGGCAGCCGATGGACGGGGAAGGCAAGTTGATAACCACGTATCACGATCACTCAAGGTGGTAAAACTGACATGCCCGACTTGAAGTTCCTAGAGTTCGCCTGGCCTGAACTGGCGAGCGCCTATGGCTTCCGTGCGTTCAGTGCCGTTGTGCACATTGCGACCGGCGATGAGGCGTCCGTCTGGCGCGCCGAAACTGATCAGGGACCCGTCTGTATGAAGGTTCTGCGCTCAGGCTGCGACATGACCGACTTCGAACGCCGCGCCATATTGATGGAACAACTCCGAAGTGCCGGACTCCCCTTTCCCCGGCTAATCGAGAACGCCAGCGGCGGTGCCCTGACGACGTTCGGATCTCAGACGATCGGCATCTGGGCGTGGATCAACGGCTTGGTGCGGCCGTCGTTCGACCAGGCGAGCGTGCGGTCGGCTTCCCGACTATTGGCAAGACTCCACCGTGCGCTCCGGCGACCCCCACACCTTCGCCCAGAGGAAGGCGACGCTCCTCGATGGCTTACTGAGCCGGCTGCCGTCGCGGGCGACACCTGTCTTGCGCTGCTCGACGCGATTTCGCAGCTTCCGCGATTGCACCCGGTGGATCTCAGATACCAGTCGGCGCTGCGCGAGCGGTTGGATGATCTAACGCGTGTCGATGATCTCCGCCGGTCAATGCCCCAGTTGACGTCGCAGTTGGTCCATCACGACTACACCCGTCCCAACCTCCTCTTCGAGAATCATTGCGTGGTGGCGGTCTTGGATCTTAAAGGTCACGTTGCCTCGCCGGTCTGGGAACTCGGAAAGATCGCCTTTGAGCCGCAGACGGTCGTGCGATCCGCTGACTGGCTCGAGATGGCCTACGCGGCGACCACGGAGTACTGTGCCGAGGATCCCGCGGCTTCCGCTACCGCATGGTTGTGTGCCCGTGCCGTCGTGCTCTACAACCTGTTCAGTTTCTGGGGTCCTTGGCAACGGTACGTCGACGGGATTCGGACGGAGCAGGATGATATGGATGGCTACTGGCTGAATCGGCACGTGACGGCTCGTCTTCTGCTTGCAAACCTCGGAGCGGTGGAGGATCGTCTGGCTCGTGCTTGCACGTTTCACGGCTGATCGGAGTTAAGGACGGCCCAGTCGTCGTGGTCCGGTCCATTCCGCCAGCGGTGCCCGGAAACCCGGCCATCGGCGATGCGTGGTAGCGCATTAAGTACACTTGACTTTGGGCACTACCTCTTCGTCAACCCTCTGGAGCGCCCCATAAATTGTCCGTAACGGCAACGTAGCGCTCACGTAGCCCGCCCGTAACTGAATAGCAATTGACGCTCCCTACGCTCGGATCAGACGTGTTGGTCCTGCGAGAGGGGTGCCGATGTCGCGGATACCCGCAGTTCACATCAAAGCACCGAGGCGCTGGCTTGTCCTGTCGGCGATGGCAGGCGTGGCTCTCCTCGTGCTGGTTGCCACACGTCCTAGTTCCGCTGCAGGTCCGCCGCCCACGCCAGCACCAACTCCCCTGGCAACCCCCAGTCCACCGCTATCCAATCCGTTCGTCCAAAGCGCGCCGACGAGCGATGCGAGCAGCGTCTTTGGACTCCTCCCTGATCCCCGACAGTGGGCGGCGGACGTCTTTGATCAGGTTTTGTCCAATCTCGTTGGCACGCTGTCGCAGGGGCTTCACGATCTGATCTCCAGTGTCCTCGGCAGCTCCCTCAACTTCATTACCCAGACACCTGCCGATGGCTCCTACAACAGTCCAACCGTGCGAGCACTCTGGAACGCCGTCCGCCTCGTGTCAGACGCGGCACTAGTGCTCGTGGCACTGTGGGGCGGATTCAACGTCATGGCGCGCGAGCACATCCATGCGCCCTACCACGAGGCCATGGAGCTCTTCCCTCGACTTGTGTTGGGCGCGTTGCTGGTCAATACGAGTCTCAGCTGGGGACAGATCGCGATCGACGCTAATAACGCCCTGTGTCAGGTAATCGGCCAGACGAGCCTACCGGCCTGGGAGCGGGCCGATCGCACATCCCAACTCTTGGCCGACAGTATCGCGACCTTGATCTACCTCATTACCGGACTCTTGCTCCTGCTGCAGATGCTGATGCGACTGGCGCTGGTCGATGTGCTGCTGGTCGTGGCACCGCTCGGCCTGCTGTGCTGGGTCCTCCCACAAACGCAGGGCTGGGCGCGCCTCTGGTCCCATACCTTTACCGCGGCAGTCTTCACCCAGTTTGTACAGGTCGTAACGCTCAAGCTCGGCGGGTCGTTGATGACCGATCTCACGCCGATGGCCCCCGACTCAGCGCTCCTCTCCGTCTTCCTCGGCATTGCAGTCTTGGTGCTGACGCTGAAGATTCCGGGACTCCTGCGGACACACGTCGGCGACGGACTCGGCTTCGCTCGTGTGGTCATCTACGGGCAAGCCGCCCGAGCAATCACTGGCGGGGTCCGGGGCGGCCGTTCGTCGGGAGGAGCGGGGTGATGTCCAAGGCAATCCTCGCGGTGGTCCTCAGCGATCACGGTCGTGACGCGGTCAAATTCTGCGCGGGTCTCGGCCTCGCCGTCATGCTCGCGCTCGCGTTTGCGGTCAGTAGTCTGACCTCCTTTCCCGGCGACTCTGCACTGGGTGCGATGCCGACTACGGCCGCTCGCGCCGACATCCCGCCCGAGCAACTGCCGGTCATGCAGACCGCAGCCGCGACGTGTGGTCTACCGTGGTCGGTCCTGGCCGCGATTGCCAAGGTCGAATCAGATTTCGGTCGCAACATGGCCACGAGCTCTGCTGGCGCGATCGGCTACGGCCAATTCCTGCCGAGCAGTTGGGCTGCCTATGGTCGGGGAGGGGATCCCTACGACTTTCGTGACGCGCTTCCGGCGATGGCCCGCTACCTCTGCGACCACGGCGCACCATCGGACCTGCACGCGGCAATCTTCGCCTACAACCATGCCAACTGGTACGTCGACGAAGTCATGACGATCGCTGCTCGGTACGCGACCACTACGGTCGCGACGAGTCCGATCGCCGCGCAGGTGGTGGAGCTCGCCCGCTCCCAAGTCGGCACGCCGTATGTATGGGGCGGCTCCACCCCGAACCCGGGTTTCGATTGCTCGGGCTTGGTCCAGTGGATCTATCGGCAGCTGGGCATCGACCTGTCGCGCACCGCCGCCGAGCAGTATGCGGCCACGATCCGCATCTCGAACGATCAGCTCCAACCCGGCGATCTCGTCTTCTTCGCGAATACCTATCCGTCACCGCAGCCAATTACCCATGTCGGGATCTATGTCGGCGGCGGGCAGATGATCAACGCACCGCAAGAAGGCGATGTCGTGCGCGAAATGCCGGTCTTCGCCGGTTATTGGCTGGCCCACTACGCCGGTGCCGGGCGTATACGGAGCACGCCATGACCTCCTCACCGCGCGC
>Ga0070679_100005355_pt1 | contig 11871 bp, 10 predicted proteins | sample KBSC63BmetaG_FD_65652 | JGI IMG/M metagenome (GOLD analysis project Ga0070679, IMG submission 65652) | Corn rhizosphere microbial communities from Kellogg Biological Station, Michigan, USA - KBS C6-3B metaG | ecosystem: Host-associated > Plants > Roots > Rhizosphere | place: USA: Michigan... | reverse complement strand
ATTGTGTTGCGCTGCCACCAGGCCGCTGATGATCCGGATTTTTTCGCCGTGGACCTGATCCGGCAACATGACGTGAAGCAGACGTCGCGCGCGGTGAACCTGACGTGGGACGAGTTTGCGGATTTCTGCCGGCGCGAGGGTATCGTGTATCCGCCGTGATGCGGGTGGGGCCGAGCCGCCGCGGCCGCACTTGTTGGTCAAAGAAAATTAATTATAATTTGATTAACATCGTGAACGCCCCATGGAGAACAAGACCGCCAGGCTCACCGTGCTGATCGACCCCGGGCGCAAACAAGCGTTCGAGAAACTCTGCCACGCCCAGGACATGACCCCTTCGCAGGTGATGAGGCGCCTGATCCGCGAGTTCCTGGATGAACACGGCGTCAAGCTGCCCGCCGCGGCCAAGAAGACGCGCAAGTAAGCGCGCGATCTTCCACGTCGTCCTACAGCAATTCCTGAGCCTTGCTGACGCGGCCATTGCGGGCGCCGCACGCAAAATCCATGCGGAGCAACTCTGCTCGTGAAGGAGACCCCCATGAGACACGTCATCATCGCCCTGGCCTTGGCGCAGGCCTGCACGCTCGCGCCCGCACAAGGCGCCGCAGGTGCTTCGACGGGCCCGCGCTCCGGTTCGCAGGCCAATTTCATATGCGGTGGCGTCGGGGTGGACGAGCAGCAGAGCATGAAATCGGCGGCGAACCAGCACGACATGATGCTCACCTTCGCGGTGAGCAACGGCGCCTATCTCGCCGACGTCGATGTGCAGATCAAGAGCCCGCAAGGCACAGTTGTCTTGTCGGCCAAATGCGGCGGGCCCATCATGCTGGTGGACTTGCCCGCGGGCGGCAGCTGGAGCGTGACCGCGAGCAGCAACGGCGAGGTCCGCCAGAAGACCTTGACGGCGGGCGGCGGGCGCCATGCACAGGCGACGTTCATCTGGCCGGCGGGTGCCTGACGCGCCCTGCGAATGAACCGGGAGAGACAGCACGCCAATTTCACGGGCCGCCTGGCCATGTTGGGATTCGGCAGCATCGGGCAGGCGATGTTGCCGCTGTTGCAGCGAACCCTCGGCATCGAGGGTCACCGCGTCACCATCGTCAAGGCCAGCGAGGACAAGAGCGGCATTGCAGCGCAGTTCGGGGCGCAGGTTCTTGCCGTGCGGCTCAATCCAGGCAACTTCGAGAAGGTGCTCGAGCCGTTGCTGGCCGACGGTGATTTCCTGCTGAATCTTTCGGTGGACGTGTCCAGCCTCGCGCTGATCGGCTTTTGCCGCGAACGCGGCGCGTTCTACCTCGACACGTGCAACGAGCCTTGGCCCGGCCGCTACGACAACCCCGAGCTGCCGCCGTCGCGCCGCTCCAATTACGCGCTGCGCGAGGACGTGCTGGCATGCCGCCTGGACCAGCGCTCGGGCCCGACGGCAGTGCTCACGCAGGGCGCCAATCCGGGTCTCGTGTCCTCGCTCGCCAAGCAGGCGCTGCTGAACATGGCTGCCGATACCCGGCTCGAAATGAAGCAGTCACCGGCGAGCCGCGAGGAGTGGGCCGCGCTGGCACGCCGCCTCGAAGTGAAAGTGATCCACGTCGCCGAGCGCGACACGCAGATTTCGCCGCGGCGCAAGCAACGCGACGAGTTCGTGAACACCTGGTCGGTTGAAGCCTTCGTCGACGAAGGGCTGCAGCCGGCGGAACTCGGGTGGGGCACGCACGAGCGGCACTGGCCCGCCGATGCCAAGCGGCACGGGTTCGGCAGCGATGCCGCGATCTACCTGCAGCGGCCGGGCATCGCCACGCGCGTGCGCAGCTGGACACCGCTGGAAGGGCCGTACCACGGCTTCCTGGTGACGCATGCGGAGTCGATCTCGATCGCCGACTACCTCACCCTGCGTGAAGGCGGCGAAACGGTCTATCGGCCCACCGTTCACTACGCGTATCACCCGTGCGATGACGCGGTGTTGTCGCTGCACGAATGCGCGGGCAAGAACTGGCAAGTGCAGCACCGGCAGCGCATCATGCGTGACGAGATCACCCAGGGCATGGACGAACTCGGCGTGCTGCTGATGGGCAATCGCAATGGCGTGTACTGGTACGGCTCCCGGTTGACGATAGGGCAGGCGCGCGAACTCGCTCCGTACAACAGCGCCACCAGCTTGCAGGTGGTGGCCGGCATCCTCGGCGGCATGGTGTGGGCATTGCGGCATCCCGATGCAGGTCTGGTGGAACCTGAGGACCTCGACCACCGGACGGTGCTCGAAGCCGCGATGCCTTACCTCGGCGAAGTCGCAGGCGTGTGGGGCGACTGGACACCGCTGAAGGATCGCAGCGCATTGTTCCCGGAACCCAAGGACCGCGACGACCCCTGGCAGTTCCTGAATTTCCGCGTCGCCTGAAGGCGTCGCACACCGCAATTGCTGCTCAAGAAAGAACTCGGCGTCGTCGAGAACTCCTGGTATGAAGCGAGTGTCGTGCGCCCGCCGCCTTGCCGCGCGCTGGACGAACGCATCAGCGCCGACGTATGCGTGGTGGGGGGCGGCTATGCGGGCGTGTCCGCGGCGCTGGAGCTGGCGCAACGCGGCTACTCGGTGGTGCTGCTCGAAGCGCAGCGCATCGGCTGGGGCGCTTCCGGGCGCAATGGCGGCCAGGTGATCGTTGGCTTCGGTTCGGACGGCGAGTGCGCGATCGAAAGGCAATTCTCGAAACACGATGCGCGACGCGCTTGGGATGTTTCGGTGGAGGGCGTGCGGTTGTTGCGCGAGCGGATGGCGGCCCATTGCATCGAATGCGAGTTTCATACGGGCTTTCTCAGCCTGGCGGTCAAGCAGCGCAAGTCCGACGCACTGCGCCGGTGGATGGATCACGTGACGGCGGCGTATGGCTACCCGCTGCGGTGGATCCCTTCCGCTGAGATCGGCACGTGGCTGCAGAGCGAACGTTTTCATTCGGGCGTATTCGACGCGGGCTCGGGCCATGTGCACCCGCTGAAGTATTGCCTGGGCCTGGCGCGAGCGGCGCAGTCAGCCGGCGTGCGCATCCACGAAAACTCCGCCGTGTTCGTCGTGGAGCGCGGCGGCCAACCGCTGGTGAAGACGGCGCAAGGCGAGTGCTGCTGCGACTTCGTGGTGCTCGCCGGCAACGTTTACCTCGGCGAATATGGAGATGACATTGCGCCGGAAGTCGCAGCCCGCATCATGCCCGTCGGCACGTACATGATCGCGACCGAGCCGATGGCGCAAGAGCGCGCGGACGCGTTGATGCGCGGCCGGCCCGCCGCCTCGGACACCAACTTCGTGTTGGACTATTTCCGCTTGAGCGCGGACCATCGGCTGCTGTTCGGCGGCGGCGACAGCTACAGCGGCGCGGCCCCGCGCGACGTCATCGCGCGCATCCGTTCCAGCATGCTGGCCGTGTTCCCGCAACTCGCGGACCTCGTGATACCGCACGCCTGGGGCGGGTTCGTGGACATCACGATGAACAAGGCGCCGAACTTCGGCCGGCTCGGCCACAACATCTACTACCTGCAAGGCTTTTCAGGGCACGGCCTGGCGCTGGCGGGAATGGCAGGCAAGCTGGTGGCGCAGGCCGTGGCGGGCCAGGCCGAGCGCTTCGACCTGTTCGCGCGCATCAAGCATCATCAATTCCCCGGCGGCGCCTGGATGCGCACGCCCGCGCTGGTGCTGGGGATGATGTACTACCGGCTGCGCGACGCGCTCTAGCGGCCTACCACTTCGGCGCGATTCGTTCGCCGGGCAGCACCTGGTACGGGTCCGCCCAGCCGTCGATCCCGCGCATCCGCGCGACCCAGGCGGCGATGTTCGGATGGCTCTGGGCAAGCTCGTATCCGCTTTCTTCCGGCGGATAGAACAGGTAGCCGCACATCGAAAAATCGGCGATGGTCGGCGCGTCACCCACGATGAAGCGGCGCCCCGTGAGATGCTGTTCCGCGACGGCGAACGCTGCATCCACGCGCCCCTTGAGCCAAGCCAGCACCGCCGGGTCGGGCGGTGTCGGCATGAACGACTTCAGAAAGCGATAGGTGGCGAAGTAGCTGGTGAACTTGTGATTGTCGAAGAACAACCAGCGCAGCACTTCCTGCTGCTCGTTTGGGTCCTGGCCGCCGAACGCGCCGTGCTTGTGCGCCAGATGGGTGAGGATGGCACCGGACTGCGTCAGGCGCTTCGACCCATCGTCAAGCACCGGCGCCTCGCCCATCTCGTTGGTCTCGGCCCGCCAGGCCGGATCCCGCGTGCGCCCGTGCATGAAATCGACGAACACCGTTTCATACGGCTGGTGCAGCGCGCGAAGGCAGAACGCCACCTTGAAGGTGTTGCCGGATTGGCAGAAGCCGTGCAGGCGATACATGGTGAGCTCCTTAAGGCTGGCAGGTGATCGGTGCCGGCTACTTCTGCCGCACGACGTAGCGCACGAAACCATCGGCCCGCCCGAACTGGTCGTAAAGGGTGCGCGCTTCTTCATTGTTCTCGCGTGTCATCCAGTACAGGCGAGCCCAGCCCTCGGCGCGCATGGAGTTGCGCAGCCATTCGACCAGCGCCTTGCCGATGCCGCGTCCGCGCGCCGACGGCAGCACGAACAGGTCTTCGAGATAGCACACCGGCTGGGTCTCCCAGGTGTTCTCGTGCACGACGCAATTGGCGAAGCCGTAGACCTGGCCATCGATCTCGGCCACGATGCACATCACCGAAGAGTCGGGGTCGAGGATCCGCTTCCAGGTGCGATCACTGACCTCGCTGGCCAGGTTCACCTCGTAGAAGTCGCAATAGCCCCGCCACAATTTGCGCCAGGTGGCTTCGTCGCTGGGGAGGGCGGCCCGGATCACGGGAGGATTCATGCGTCCTCATTGTGCACCGGCGCCGCCGCCGATGCGGGGCGAGGCGTTTGGGGGAATGCCCGTTGTGCGCGGTGCCGAATGCCGCTAAGGTGCCGCACGGCCAGGGCAAAGGCAGTCCATGCAATTCCTGAATTCGATGTCGCGCGCGATCGACACGTTCAATCGCTGGATCGGGCGGGCCACCGTATGGCTGATCCTCGCTTCGATCCTGGTGAGCGCGGGCAACGCCCTCACACGCAAGGCATTTCGCCTGAGCTCCAATTTCTGGCTGGAAGCGCAGTGGCATCTTTACGGCGCGGCTTTCCTTTGCGCCGCCGGCTATGTCCTGCTGGTGGACGAGCACGTGCGCATCGACGCGATCGCGCATCGCTTTTCGCCCAGGCTGCGCGCATGGCTCGACCTCGCCGTGATGCTGCTGTTCGTGGTTCCGCTTTGCGCGCTCATGGTGTGGCTGGGAGGCATCTATTTCTGGCACGCATTCCAGACTGGGGAAACGTCGTTCCACGCCGGCGGCCCGATTCGCTGGCCGGTGGACTTCTGCATTCCCCTGGGCTTCGGGCTGCTTGGGCTGCAGTGCATTTCCGAATCCGTCAAGCGCGCGCAATTCCTGCTGGGGCGGCGTGACCGTCCTTCGCTCGCCGAAGCGGATTTGCCGGAATTCTTCGGCGATGCGCCGGCCGCGAAGGGCGGCTCGTGAGCTGGCTGGCCGCGAACCTGGCGCCGCTCATGTTCGGCGGCCTCGCGCTGTTCCTGTTCACGGGCGTGCCGGTGGCGTTCGCGCTCATGGCGTGCGGCATGAGCTTCGCGGTCCTCGGCATCGCCAGCGGGGCGCTGCCGCCCCAGCTGATCGGCGCGCTTCCGCTGCGCGTCTTCGGCATCGTGTCCAGCGAGTTGCTGCTCGCGATCCCTTTTTTCACTTTCATGGGAATGGTGCTGCAACGCTCCGGCATGGCGGAGGATCTACTGGAAACCATCGGCCAGGTGTTCGGGCCGGTGCGCGGTGGCCTCGCGCTCGCGGTCGTGTTCGTCGGCGCGCTGTTGGGCGCGACCACCGGGGTCGTGGCCGCGTCGGTGATCTCGATGGGCTTGATCTCGCTGCCGGTGATGCTGCGGCACGGCTATAACCCGCGCATTGCCAGCGGCGTCATCGCCGCGTCCGGGACGCTGGCCCTGGTCGTCCCGCCGTCGCTGGTGCTGATCGTCGTCGCCGATCAATTGGGCACCAGTGTCGGCGACATGTACGCCGGCGCGCTGATGCCCGCTGCACTGGTGGTCGGCCTGTACGCGGCGCTCGTGGGCCTGTTGGCGCTGTGCAAGCCGCAATGGATGCCGGCGCTGCCGCCCTCGTCGCGCACCTTCCGGGAAGCGAACGGGCACAGTGGGTACCGTTCGCTGCTGGTGCTGTCCATGATCGGCACCGCGGCGGGCTGGGCCTTGCTGCGCGTCTACCCGCAGTTCCTGCGCTGGCTGGGACGCGAGTTCGCGCCGCCCGCCGATGAGGTGCTGATGGTGGGGCTGGCGGGCGGGATACTGTCTGCCTTCCTGCTTGCGCTGCTGGACGCGGCACTGCGGCTGCACTGCCTATCGGCGCTGGCGCGCAAGGTGGCCTTCGTGCTGATCCCGCCACTGATCCTCATCTTCCTGGTGCTGGGTACCATCTTCCTGGGCGTCGCGACGCCGACCGAAGGCGGCGCTTTGGGATCGCTAGGCGCGGTGGTGCTGGCCGCGGGGCGCCGCAGGCTGACGCCGCGCCAGGCCGCGCAAGCACTGCTGGATACGACCAAACTGTCGACGTTGGTGATGTTCGTCCTGATCGGATCGACGGTGTTCAGCCTGGTGTTCCAGGGCGCCGACGGCAGCGTCTGGGTCGAGCGGCTGTTCGCCGATCTCCCGGGCGGCGCCACCGGATTCCTGGTCGTGGTCACCTTGCTCGTGTTCGTGCTGGGCTTCTTCCTGGATTTCTTCGAGATCGCCTTCATCCTGCTGCCGCTGCTGGCGCCGATCGCGCGGAAGCTGGGCATCGACCTGGTCTGGTTCGGCGTGCTGGTCGGTGTCAACCTGCAAACCTCGTTCATGACGCCTCCGTTCGGCTTCTCGCTGTTCTTCCTGCGCGGCGTCGCGCCGCAGCAGGACCATGCCGATCCGCGCACCGGCCGGACGATACGGCGCATCGCAACCAGCGACATCTATATCGGCGTGCTGCCGTTCGTCGCGGTGCAAGTGCTGGTGATGGCGCTGATCATCGCATTCCCGCCGCTGGTGCAGCGCGCGGATGTGGGCCTGACGATGGATGCGCCGGCCGTTGAACGCGCATTGCGCGGCATGGCGCCTCCCGCCCCGGCAATCCCGCCGATCGACCCGATTCAAATGCTGCTGGACAGCCTGCGAAAGCCTGCTCGCTGAACGCGTGCGGGCTCGTGCGGCCTAAAGCTGCGCGGCCAGGAGCACCGCCGCGTGCACGGCCTCGCGTTGCGCACCGTCCTGGATCTGGTGCCGGCAGCTGGTTCCGTCGGCGACGACGATCGCGCCAGGGAACTTGCGCACTGCCGGCAGCAAATTGAGTTCGGCCATCTCCATCGAGACGTCGTAGTGCCCGGCCTCATAGCCGAAACTGCCCGCCATCCCACAGCAGCTGCTCTCGATCAGTTCCGGCTGCACGCCCGGAATCAGCTTGAGCACTTCAAGGATCGGCGTCACCGCGGCAAAAGCCTTCTGGTGACAATGGCCGTGCAGCAGCACACGCTTGTCCAGCGGACGCAGCCGGCGTTTGAATTCGTCGAGCCGGCCCGCCTGCGCCTCGCGCGAGAGGAACTCCTCGAACAGCATGGCGTGCTGCGACACCTTCTGGGCTGGCGTTCCCAATCCCATCGCGAGCATTTCATCGCGCAGTGTCAGCAGGCACGAAGGTTCGAGCCCGACGATGGCGATGCCCTGGTCCGCGAAGGGCAACAGCGATTCGATCACCTCGCGTGCCTTCGCCTTCGCTTCATCGACCATGCCGGACGCGAGGTAGGTGCGGCCGCAGCACAGGTGCTTGCCGTCAGGCAGCAACTTCGCCGCGAGGTGGACCGTATAGCCGGCAGCCTGCAGCACCTGCAGCGCGGCACGGGCGTTGGCCGATTCGAAAAAGCCGTTGAAGGTGTCGACGAACAACACGACCGCTTTCGCGGCGGCCAGTGCTTCTTCGCGCGTGGCCGTGCGAGGCGTGTCGTTGAAGAAATGCCGCGATTGCCAGGCCGGCAGGCTGCGCCGCGCCGAAAAACCCAGCAGCTTCTCGCCCAGCCGCGCGAGCATCTGGCTGCGATTACGCAGATTCAAGAGCCAGGCCATGCCGCTGGCCCGACGCGCGTAGTCGGGCAATCGCGCGACCAGCCTGTCCTTGAGCGTGTAGCCGTGCTTTTTCTTGTAGTGATGCAGGAACTCCACTTTCATCCTGGCCATGTCGACGCCGGTGGGGCAATCGCGCTTGCAGCCCTTGCAGCTCACGCACAGGTCCAGCGCGTCGCGCACTTCCTCGCTGCCGATGCCGCTCTCGCCCAGCTGGCCCGAGAGCGCCAGCCGCAATGTATTGGCGCGGCCGCGGGTGAGGTGCTTCTCGTCGCGCGTTGCGCGATAGCTCGGGCACATGGTGCCTGCGTCGAACTTGCGGCAGTGCCCGTTGTTGTTGCACATCTCCACGGCCTTGGCGAATCCGTGTGCCGGATCGGCGCCGGTGCCGGGCTCGCTGATGCGCTCGGTGGCGGGATCGTTCTGCACGTCCCACGCGCTCCAGTCGAGCGCGGTCTGCAGCGCGATGACCTTGTACGAGGGTGGAAAGCGCATCAGCCGCGCGTCGTCCATGCGCGGCGGGTCGACGATCCTGTGGGGGCACAGCAGATCGATCGGGTCGAACAGCTTCTTGATTTCGGCGAACGCCTGCTCGATCTTGGGGCCGAACTGCCACGCGATCCATTCGCCCCGGCACAGCCCGTCGCCATGCTCGCCGCTGTAGGCGCCTTTGTACTTGCGCACGAGTGCCGAAGCCTCCTCGGCGATCGCGCGCATCTTGGGCGCGCCGCTGGTGCGCATGTCCAGGATAGGGCGCACGTGCAAGGTGCCCACCGAGGCATGGGCGTACCAGGTGCCGCGGGTGCCGTGCTTGCGGAACACCTGCGTGAGCGCATCGGTGTACTCGGCCAGGTGCTCCAGCGGCACCGCGCAGTCCTCGATGAAGCTCACGGGCTTGCCGTCGCCCTTGAGGCTCATCATGATGTTCAGGCCCGCCTTGCGCACTTCCCACAGGTTCTTCTGCGGCGCATCCTCGATCATCTGCACGACCGAGCCCGGCAGGCCCAGGTCGCCCATCAGTTCCACGAGTTGCTGGAGCTTGCGCGCCAGCGCCGGCTTGTCGGCGCCGGAGAACTCCACCAGCAGCACCGCATCGGGTTCGCCGATCACCGCGCTGCGAATCACCGGCGCGAACGCGGGGTTCTGCAGGGACAGCTCGATCATGGTGCGGTCGACCAGCTCGACCGCGGTCAAGGCTCCGTCAGTCCCGAGCTTCACGATGTGCTGGGCCGAGTCCATCGCCTTGTAGAAGGTCGGAAAGTTCACCACGCCCAGCACCTTGGCCTGCGGCAATTCCGAGAGCTGCAAGGTCAGGGAGCGGGTGAGGGCGAGCGTGCCTTCGCTGCCAACGAGCAGGTGCGCCAGGTTCACCGAACCATCCTGCGTGTAAGGCCGCACACTCTGCGGGCGGAACACGTCCAGGTTGTAGCCGCCGACGCGGCGCAACTGCTTGGGCCAGCGCTCGTCGATCTCGGGCGCCAGCTGGCCGGCCAGCTCCTTGATCCGTCTGCCGATCTCCCGCACCGCGCCCGCGCTGTCGTCATAGCGGCCAAAGTTGTGAAGCTCACCATCGGAAGTCCAGGCCTGCGCGCCGACGACGTTGTGCACCATGTTGCCGTAGGCGATGCTTCGGCTGCCACACGAGTTGTTGCCGGCCATGCCGCCCAGCGTGGCCTGCGCGCTGGTGGACACATCCACCGGATACCACAACCCCAATTTCTTCAGCGCCAGGTTCAGGTGGTCCAGCACCATGCCCGGTTCCACTTCGGCGGTGCGCGAGGCCGCGTCGAAGTGCAGGATCTGGCGCAGGTGCTTGGAGTAGTCGATCACCAGGCCCGCACCCACCGTCTGGCCGCATTGGCTCGTGCCGGCGCCGCGCGCGATGACTGGCACTTTGAGGTCGCGGCAAACATCCAGCGCCAGCTTCACGTCCTCGCTGCCGCGCGGAACGAACACACCGACCGGCTCGACCTGGTAGATGGACGCATCGGTTGAATAGCGGCCGCGGTCGGCCGGTGAAAACAGCACCTCGCCCCGGGTTTGCGCCGCCAGCCGGGCGGCGAGCTTTCCGGCGACTTCGTTGCTGCCCCGGGCAACCGTGTCGTAGGCAGAACCGGCGACTTGCCGCGTCACTTTCAGCGGAAGCGGCGCGTTCATCGCGCGGATTCCGTTGCGGGCGCCGCCGCGGCTCGCCGCAACTGGTTGATCACCGCGTCCCGCTTGTTGTACAGGTGCTGCTGCAGCAGCGCGCGCAGCGCCGCGCCGTCGCGCGCGCTCAGGGCTTCGACCATCTTTTCATGTTCCTTCACGGCGCGTTTCCATTTTTCGCCGTTCTGGTTGGAACGGAAGCGCAGCGCCTGCAAACGGGCGTTGACCTGCTTGTAGGTGCTGGTGAGCACCGGGTTCTTGGCCGCCGCGTTGATCGCGGTGTGGATCATCGAATTGATCCGGTAGTAGTTGGAGAGGTCCGCGCGCGTATAAGCGCCCATCATCTCGAATTGCATGGCGCGGATCTCGGCGAGTTCCGCGTCGGTGATGCGTTGCGCGGCGAGTTCACCCGACAGGCCTTCGAGGCCCGCCATCACTTCGAAGGTGTTGAGCACATCGGCTTCGCTCAGCGACACCGCTATCGCGCCGCGATTGGGCAACAGTTCCACCAGCCCCTCGGCGGCGAGCATCTTGATCGCCTCGCGCAACGGCGTGCGCGAAACCTGCAATACCTGCGCGAGTTCGCGCTCGTTCAACTTGGCGCCGGGCGCGATATGGCCTTCCACCAGCATCTGGCGCAAGCGCTGCGTCACCTGCTCATGCAGGGCGGCGCGCGGGATGGAGATCACTTCGGCAGTCATGAGCGAGATTGTATGCAAAACGCATAGGCCTTAGTACCGCCGCTTGGGTAGAGGCCCTCCTTGACAACTCAATTTTGTATGCAAAAATCGGCGCCTTGATCCCTCCCGAAGCACGCTCATGCTGACGCTCGACTACCACCCCACCGGCCGCCACTTCCTGCAGATTCCCGGACCCTCGCCGGTGCCCGATCGCATCCTGCGCGCCATGAGCCTGCCGACGATCGACCATCGCGGGCCGGAGTTCGGCGCGCTGGGTTTGCGGGTGCTCCAGGGACTGCAGCCGATTTTCCAGACCCGCCACCCGGTAGTCATTTATCCGGCGTCGGGCACCGGCGCTTGGGAGGCGGCACTGTGCAACGTGCTCAGCCCCGGCGACACCGTGCTGATGTACGAGACCGGCCACTTCGCGAGCTTGTGGAACAAGTTGGCCACGCGGCTCGGCCTGAAGACGGAGTTCCTCGGCTTGCCGGGCATCGAAGGCTGGCGCCGCGGCATCCAGGCGCAGCTGATCGAAGAGCGGCTCGCCGCCGACACGCAGCACGCCATCAAGGCGGTGTGCGTGGTGCACAACGAAACTTCCACCGGCGTCACCAGCAACATCGCCGCGGTACGCAAGGCGATCGATGCGGCCCGGCATCCGGCGTTGTTGATGGTGGACAGCATTTCGGGGCTGGCCTCGGCCGACTACCGCCACGACGAGTGGGGCGTGGACGTCACCATCGCGGGTTCGCAAAAAGGATTGATGCTGCCGCCGGGCATCAGCTTCAACGCGCTGTCTCCCCGGGCCATCGCGGCCGGCAAGACGGCGAAGCTGCCCAAGGCTTTCTGGGCCTGGGACGAGATGCTGGAG
>Ga0070679_100005353_pt1 | contig 11873 bp, 9 predicted proteins | sample KBSC63BmetaG_FD_65652 | JGI IMG/M metagenome (GOLD analysis project Ga0070679, IMG submission 65652) | Corn rhizosphere microbial communities from Kellogg Biological Station, Michigan, USA - KBS C6-3B metaG | ecosystem: Host-associated > Plants > Roots > Rhizosphere | place: USA: Michigan... | reverse complement strand
ATCGTGGTCGAGTTGCTCTCGTCCTCGCCGCCCGGCCTCGTTCCGCCCGACGCGCGGGCGATCCAGCTCGGTCTGGACGCGTTCGAGCGCGCGCTCGGCGTTCGACCTGCGCTGGTTCGCACGGGCGGCACGCTGCCGATCGTCCCGGCGCTCGCCGACAAGGGGATCCCGACGGTGATCACCGGCTTCGGCCTGCCCGATTCCCAGGTGCACTCGCCGAACGAGCGCCTGGTCGCCGAGTACGTCCCGCTCGGCATTCGCGCGGCCCGAGAGCTCTTCGTCGCGTTCGCGAGCCTCAGAGCTTCTTAGGCCGCGGCCGGAGCGAATCCGGCCGCGGCGCCGTGTGGAATGTCGCTAGCCGTTCTGCGTCATCGGGTCACCGGGCTCGTGGTCGCCGACGTGGTTCGCGGCGACGGCTTCGACCTGCGCGAGCGTCGAGGCGCGCGGTGCGCGTACGCGAATGGTGATGCGGTCCCCCGCCTTCAGCTGCGACGGATCGATCACGGTCGGGACACGGCCCTCCCAGAGCAGGAAGATCGTGCCGTCGTCGTACGAGAACGTCTGGTCGAGGGACTGACCGAGCATCGAGCGCAGCGCGCGCCAGTTGCCACCGGTCACGTGGAGCGCGAGCTGCCCGCCGGACTGGCCGCCGGTGACGGTGCCGACGTAGAGGAAGAGCGGACGTCCGGCCGTGCCGCGGCCGGCCCCGTGATCGGCGACGCTTGCGGCCGGCGTGCCCTCGACCTGCGCGAGCGGCGAGCCGCCCTTCGCGCGGATGTTGAGCTGGATCCAGTCGCCCTGCCGGAGGTCCGCGATCGCGCCGACGTGCGGCGTCCCGTGCGACCAGACGAGGATCTCCGTCCCTTCGCCGACCGCGAACGACTGGTCCTGGCTCTGGCCGATCAGCGCTTTCAGCGCCGCGTGGTTTCCCCCCTCGACCTGCAGCTGGACCGAGGTGGAGCCAGCGTTCAGGAGCTCGCCGCGGAACTGGTAGAGGCGGCCCTTGCCGCCCGCGGCCGCCGTCGCGGCGACGGCGGTGCAGACGAGTACGGCGAGTGCGAGTGTGCTGAGCAGACGGTGCTTCATGAACGGTGTCCTCCTCGTGCTCACGACGTTGACGACCTGACGATCGCCACGGCGCGCCAAGCGACGATTGCCCCCGCGTAAAACGCAGGAAAATTCGTCGCGGCCCGCTTCAGTCCCAGGGAGGCGGGTGATGCACCCAGCGGCCGCCGACCATCGTCGCGACGACCTGCGCATCGAGGTCCTCGAACGGGTCGCGGTCGAGCACGACGAGGTCTGCGTAGTGGCCCGGGATCAGCGTGCCGCGGCGCCGCTCCTCCCGGGCGAGCCACGCCGGCGCGACGCACGTCGCGTGGAACGCCTGCTCGACCGTCAGCGTCTGCTCGGGATGCCACGCCGGGCGACCGTCGATCGAGCGTCGCACGCCCGCGCGGATGCCCGCGAGCGGGTCGAGCTCCTCGATCGGCGCGTCGCTGCCGTTCACGAGGAGCGCGCCCGAGTCGAGCAGCGATCGGAACGCATAGGCGCCGTCCGTCTTGCCTGACCAGTGCTCGTCGGCGAGATCGCGGTCGGAGGGCGCGTGCGAGAACTGCACGGAGCACGCGACGCCGAGCTCCGCGAAGCGCGGCAGGTCGTCATGGGAGAGCAGCTGGCAGTGCTCGATCCGCTGCCGGAGCCCGCGCGAGGCCCACGCATCCCTCGTCTGCTCGAACGCGTCGAGCGCCTCGCGGTTCGCGCGGTCGCCGATCGCGTGGACGCCGACCGGGAACCCGGCCGCGGCGCCGCGGCGCACGATCTCGGCGAGCTCCTCGCCGCTCGTGATCTGGACGCCGCTCCCGTCGAGCATCCAGGCCGTCTGCGAGCCGAGCGTCCCGTCCATGAAGACCTTGAGGTAGCCGAGCCGAAGGAATGGGCCGCCCATCCCGGACCGCAGCCCGACCTCCCTGGCGGCGTCGAGCGAGTCGTGCGGGATCGACTGCCAGACGCGCAGGGAGAGGTGACCGCGCTCCTCGAGCTGCTGCCAGAGGCGAAGCGCGCCGAGCCAGCCGTCCTTGTCGTGCACCGCCGTCACACCGCGCTCGTTCGCGAGCCTCACGCCCTTGCGCATCGCATCGAGATAGTCGTCGTCCGAGACGATCAGGTAGCGCTCCTTGAAGCGCCACGCCGCTTCCTCTCGGAGCACCCCGGTCGGCTCACCGTGCGCGTCACGCTCGACGACCCCGCCCTCGACGTCGAGGTCGCCGCCGGCGCGCGCGAGCGCGGCCGAGTTCACCCAGAGCGAGTGATAGTCCTTCGCGATCAGCGCCGCCGGGATCTCGCCGGTGATCGCGTCGAGGTCGTGGCGCGTCGGCTCGCGCTGCGGCCGCCAGTCGCCGCTCCGCCAGCCGTAGCCGCGCAGCCAACGGCCGGGCTCGAGCCGCACGCCGCGAAGGCGCTCGAGCGCCTCGTCGAGATTCGCACAGCCGTCGAGATCGATCTCGTTCTGCACGAGCGCCCACGTCGGGAAGTGGACGTGGGAGTCGGAGAAGCCCGGGCAGACGACGCGACCGCCGAGGTCGACCACCTCCGGCGAGGCGAGCGCGGTCTCGTGCACGCCGACGCCGCCCGCGACGAGCTCGCCTGCGATCGCAAGGGCGCGCTGGGTCGGGACGTTCGGGTCGAGGGTGCGGATGAGGCCGTTGTCGAGGATCACGCCCCGAGCCTACGTTTCCCGGGCCGGCGCCGCGACCGGAGAGAACGGTGAGAGGCCGCCCTGAGGACGGCCTCTCACGTTCAGCACACGGCGGGTGCGCTGTACCTAGGTCACCGTGACGGTGAGGATCAGGGTGTTGTCCTCGCCCGTTGTCTTCACGCCGGTCATGTAGTCCTCGCCGGGCTTCGTCGTGAACCGGTAGGTGCCGGCCGTTGGAAGCGACAGCCTGAACGTCGCGCCCATGACCCGCATGTTCGCGGCCCTCGAGAGCTTCAGTGCGGGGCCGCTGACTTCGACCAGACGGTGAGGCATCACGTCGTTGTTGCGGAAGAACAACGACGCCCCGTGCGCGACACTCACGGACTGAGTTGCCTTCCAGGCGTTCCCGTCGACCGACCAGGTATGGCAGTGCCGGGTCTGGTGGCGGATGGTGATCGTGACGGCCGGCGTCGCCGCGGCGGCCGTTGCGGCCGCGCCGAGCGCGACGGCGGTGAGTATGAGTGCGATGCGCTTCATGGGAGCATCCTGGGACGCGCGGGCGGCGACGCCGTCGGGGAGGTGTCTGATCCGGGGTGCGGGTTTCTACGCGTGACCGGGCGGCGAGGACCGGGACGTCCAGGCTCTAGACTGGTCGCGCGAATGAGCGCCTTCGATCCGCTGAACGACGAGCAGCGCGAGATCCGCGAGCTCGTGCGCACGATCGCCCGTGAGAAGGTCGCGCCGCGGGCGGCGGAGATCGACAAGTCGGCGGAGTTTCCGTGGGACGTGGTCGAGGCCTACCGCCAGAACGACCTGTTCGGGATCATGTACCCGGAGCGCTACGGCGGCATCGGCGAGAGCTCGTTGATGACGCTCGTGACGATCGAGGAGCTCGCGAAGGTCTGCGCGACGAGCGCGTTGATCATCGCGGTGCAGGAGCTCGGGTCGCTCGGGATCAAGCTCGCCGGGAGCGACGAGCAGAAGGAGCGATTCCTGCCGCCGCTCGCGAGCGGGGAATGGCTGGCTGCGTACGCCCTCACCGAGCCGGGCTCCGGGTCGGACAGCGCCGCGATGCGCACGACGGCGCGGCGCGACGGCGACGGCTACGTGCTGAACGGCGGCAAGCGGTTCATCACGAACGCAGGTGTGGCGCACGTGTACGTCGTCTTTGCGAAGACCGACAGCGAGGCCGGGCACGCCGGTATCTCCGCGTTCGTGGTCGAGGCGGACGCTCCCGGGTTCGAGGTCGGGAGGATCGAGCCGAAGATGGGGATCAAGGGCTCGACGACGGGGGAGATCTTCTTCAACGACTGCCGGGTGCCGGCGGCGAGCCTGCTCGGCGCCGAGGGTGACGGGTTCCGGATCGCGATGCGGGTCCTCGACCGGTCCCGTCCGGGGATCGGCGCCCAGGGGCTCGGGCTCGCGCAGGGCGCGACCGACTACGCCGTCGAGTACGCGCGCGCGCGCGAGACGATGGGCAAGCCGATCGGCGAGCATCAGCTGATCGCGGGGATGCTCGCCGACATGGAGACGAAGTGCGAAGCGGCGCGCGGGCTTCTCTACAAGGTGGGACGGATGATCGACGAGGACAGCACCGGGCCGGAGCTGACGAAGCTCTCTGCGATGGCGAAGCTCTACTGCACCGACGTCGCGATGGAGGTCACGACCGACGCCGTGCAGGTGCTCGGCGGCTACGGCTACATCCAGGAGTATCCGGTCGAGCGCATGATGCGCGACGCGAAGATCACGCAGATCTACGAGGGAACGAACCAGATCCAGCGGCTCGTGATCGCACGCGAGATGCTCAAGGAACAACGCACGTTCCTGCTTGCCGGCGTTGGCTGACGACCGGCGCGAGCTCAGCTTCGACCGCGTCGCCGACGAGTACGAGCGGACGCGACCTTCCTATCCGCCTGCGCTTCTCGACCGGCTCGCGCTCGGCGCCGACGCGGCCGTGCTCGACCTCGGTGCGGGAACGGGAAAGCTCACGCGCCTGCTCGCCGCGCGATACCGCGACGTGACCGCAGTCGAGCCGCTCGCGAACATGCGGGCGATGCTCGAACGGGTCGTGCCGGGTGTTCGTGCGCTCGCGGGTAGCGCGGAGAGGATCCCGCTGGACGCCGCGTCCGTCGACGGCGTCTTCGTCGCTCAGGCCTTCCACTGGTTCGACAAGTCGGTTGCGCTGCCCGAGATCGCCCGTGTGCTCCGGCCGGGCGGCGTCCTCGCGGTCCTCTGGAACGGGCCCGACGACGACCGGCCAAGTCCGCTGCCCGCGGCCTTCCGGGCCGAGGTGGAGGCGCTCCACGACGCAGCCTTCCAAAGGTGGCAGGACGAGCCTGCCTGGGAGGAGCTCCTATCGACCTCGGGATTGTTCTCGGAGGTGAGCGAGCGGGTCGAGGAGTGTCACGACCACGTGCTCGACCGCGACGGCGTGCTCGACAACCTGCGCTCGGTGAGCTGGATCGCGAGCCGGGAGGACGGGGAAGAGGTGGTCGCTCGTCTCGCCGCGCTCCTTCCGAACGGGACCTACGCGATCCCGAACCGCGCGACCCTCATCTGGGCGACCACGAGATGACGCACGACGTCAAGCTCTCGTCGGCCGACCGCGTGCTCTTTCCTGACGACGGCATCACGAAGGGTGATCTCTTCGAGTACTACGACCGCGTTGCCGGCGCGATCGTCCCGCATCTGAAGGACCGGCCGTTCACGATGAAACGCTGGCGCGAGGGGCTCCCCGGCGGCTCCTTCTTCCAGAAGCAGGCGCCCAAGGGCATACCTGGGTGGATTCCGACACGGGAGTTCCGCACGTGGCCGCGCGGCGGCAAGGGGGAGTCGCGGCTCGTCGACTTCCCGCTCGTCAACTCGCGCGAGGCGCTGCTCTGGATGGTGCAGATGCACTGCATCGACATGAACGCCTGGTACTCGCGCGTCGACAAGCCGGAGCGGCCGGACTGGGTGCTGTTCGATCTCGATCCACCCGAGGAGGACGGTGCGTTCGCGCTCTGCATCCGCGTCGCCCACTATCTGCACGATGCACTCGACGAGCTCGGGCTCGAGTCGTTCGTGAAGACGAGCGGCGCGGACGGCATCCACATCCTCGTGCCGATCGCCCGGCGCTCGACCTACGACGAGACGTACGAGTTCGCGGAGCTGCTCTCGCGCGAGCTCGAGGCGGCGCATCCGGGCGAGGTGACGACCGAGTGGCTGAAGCGCAAGCGCGCCGGCGTGCTCGTCGATCACCGCCAGAACGGGCACGGGAAGACGATCGCCTCCGTGTACTCGGTCCGCCCGAAGCCCGGGGCGCCCGTCTCGACGCCGCTCCGCTGGGGGGAGCTGGCCGAGGACGTTCGCCCGCGCGATTTCACGATGGCGGTCGCGCTCGAGCGAGTCGCGGCCCAGGGCGATCTCTTCGAGCCGGTGTTGCGTGGCAGGCAGCCGCTCGGCCCGGCCCTGAAGTCCCTCCGCGGCCGAAGCGCCGCCCGCGCGCGCAAGTAACAGTCTGTTACAAGGCCGGTTCGGCCCGCGCTGCGGCTCCGCCGGCGCGCTGCTGCAGGCCGAGCTCGCGCAAGTACCAGCCTGGTACAGGGCCGGTCTGGCCCGCGCTTGCGGCTCCGCCCGCGCGCGGCCGCAGGCCGGACACTCATGCAAGTAACAGTCTGTTACGAGCCGAGCTCGGCGCGGACGAGGTCGAGATTCGCGCGCCAGACCGCCTCGGGGAGCGGTGGCAGGATGTCGTCCCAGATCGCCGCGAACGAGCCGGCGAGCTGCGGGATCCGCGCGGGCCGTGCCATGAACCACATGTGGAAGTGCTCGCTGCCGTCGCCCCAGCGGCACACGTGCACGTTGCCGATCTCGCCGATCGAAGCGACCGCCCGCTGCACCCGCAGCATGAGCGGGCCCAGCTCGCGCGCGAGCTCGTCGGGCAGCTCGTGGAAGTCCACATGCGCCCGCGTCTCCAGGAGCACGACACACGGCAGGCCGGACGGCTCGCGAAGCGGCGTGACGGCCCAGTTGTCGTCGAACCAGAGGGCGTTCTCGATGCCCGCCGTGCACCGCCGGCAGTCCTTGCCGCCGGCACCGGCGCGGGCACGCTCGACGTCCTCGGGTGGGGCGAGCTCGCGTGGCTCGACCGGGCCGGTGAACGGCCACGTCTCCCACTCCTCGACCGGCGGCGCGCGGAGGGCGTCGTGGGTGCGCTGCCAGAACGCCTCAGGCGTTTCCGGCACGCAGCTTCGCCTTGTGGGCGCGCTTCCCCGCCTGGTATTCGGCGAGCGACTCGGGCGAGGTGACGTCCCCGAGCGTCGGGTGGCCCGGAGCGAGCCCGTCCGCCGCCCTCACGCCGAACTGCTTCGAAAGGAGAGCGCCGAGCGACTTGATCTTCATCTCGCCGAACCCGGGAAGCGACGCGATCCGCTTGCGCAGGTCCTGCGTGTCCGCCGCCTCGGACCAGATGCGCGACGCGTCGCCGCCGTAGTCCTCGGCGACGACCGCGGCGAGCTCGCGCACGCGCTCGGCCATCGCGGCCGGGAACCGGTGAATCGCCGGTTTCTCCGCGAAGTACGGGACGAGGTCCATCGCCGCGAGCCGTTTCGGCTCGAGCGTGCCGGCGCGCTGCTTGAGGACGTACGGCCCCGCGAACGCCTTCGGCACCGTGACCTGCTGGTCGATCGCGAAGCCGACGAGCAGTGCGAACGGGTCGTCGGCGAGAAGCTTGCAGGCGGCAGGATCGTCCGTGAAGTAGAGCGCCTCGGGCACGCCCAGGATCCTACTCACGGCGCGCGCCCGGCACGCGGGCGCCGAGTACCCTGGGCGGATGAGTCCGCTCAGCGTGTTCTCGCCCGCGACTCGAGCCTGGTTCGAGCGGACGTTCGAGGCGCCGACGCCGGCGCAGGAGCGGGGGTGGCCGGCGATCGCGACGGGCGCGCACGTGCTGATCCAGGCGCCGACCGGCTCGGGCAAGACGCTCACGGCCTTCCTCTACGCGATCGACCGGCTCACCGCCACGCCGGGCGAGGGCCTGCGCGTCCTCTACGTCTCGCCGCTGAAGGCGCTGAACTACGACATCGAGCGCAACCTGCGCGGCCCCCTTGCGGGTCTCGAGTCGAAGCTGCGGGTGGCGGTGCGGACCGGCGACACGCCGCAGAAGGAGCGCCGGGAGCTCCTCAAGGAGCCGCCCGACATCCTGATCACCACGCCGGAGTCGCTCTACCTGATGCTCACCTCGCAGGCGCGGGAGACGCTGCGCGGCATCGAGACGCTGATCCTCGACGAGGTGCACGCGATCGCCGGCTCGAAGCGCGGCTCGCACCTCGCGATCTCCGTCGAGCGGCTCGAGGCGCTCGTCGAGCGCCCGATGCAGCGAATCGGCCTGTCGGCGACGCAACGCCCGATCGAGGAGATCGGACGCTTCGTCAGCGGCGACCGGCCGATCGAGATCGTCGACGCCGGCAGCCGAAAGGAGCTCGACCTCGAGGTCGTCGTGCCGGTCGAGGACATGCGCGAGCTCGGCTCGACGGCGTCGCTCTCGCAGCCCGTGCCCGCCGACGGGCAGGAGATGGACAGCGGTACCGAGCACGGCGCCCAGTCGATCTGGCCCTCGATCTACCCCGAGGTGCTGAAGCTCGTGCGCGAGCACACCTCGACGATCGTCTTCGTCAACAACCGCAGGCTCGCCGAACGACTTGCGCTCCGACTGAACGAGCTCGCAGAGGAAGAGGTCGCACGCGCGCATCACGGCTCGCTGGCGCGCGAGCAGCGCGTGCTCGTCGAGGAGGATCTGAAGGCGGGACGCATCCCGTGCCTCGTCGCCACGTCGAGCCTCGAGCTGGGTATCGACATGGGCGCGGTCGACCTCGTGATCCAGGTCGAGTCGCCGAAGTCCGTCGCACGCGGCCTGCAACGGATCGGTCGTGCCGGCCACGAGCTCGGTGCGGTCTCGAAGGGTCGCATCTTCCCGAAGTTCCGCGCCGACCTGCTCGAGAGCGCCGTCGTCGCACGCGCCATGCGGGACGGCGCGATCGAAGAGACGCAGATCCCGCGCAACCCGCTCGACGTCCTGTCCCAACAGATCGTCGCAATCGCCTCCGGCGAGGAGATCGCGGTGGATGACCTGCACCGGCTCGTGACCTGCGCCTATCCCTTCAAGGAGCTCTCGCGCGCGCAGCTCGAGAACGTGCTCGACATGCTCGCGGGCCGCTATCCGTCCGACGAGTTCGCGGAGCTGCGGCCGCGCATCGTCTGGGACCGCACCGGCGGGGTGATCCGCGCGCGTGACGGCGCCCGCCGGCTGGCAGTGACGAACGCGGGGACGATCCCCGACCGCGGCCTCTTCGGTGTCTTCCTCGTCGACGGCGGCGGTCGCGTCGGCGAGCTCGACGAGGAGATGGTCTACGAGGCGCGCGCCGGGCAGACGTTCCTGCTCGGGGCATCGACGTGGCGGATCGAGGAGATCACCCGCGATCGCGTGCTCGTCTCGCCCGCCCCGGGACTGCCCGGTGCCGTTCCGTTCTGGAAGGGCGAGGGCGTCGGACGCCCGTACGAGCTGGGGCAGAAGATCGGCGCCGCGTCGCGCGAGCTCGCCGCGCTCGGCGACGCGAAGGCGACCGAGCGGCTCCGCTCGGACTTCCACCTCGAGCAGCGCGCCGCCGCGAACCTGCTCGCGTTCCTGCGCGAGCAGGAACGTGCGACCGGCGCGGTCCCGAGCGACCGGACGATCGTCGTGGAACGGTTCCGCGACGAGATCGGCGACTGGCGTGTCTGCATCCTCTCGCCGTTCGGCGGGCGCGTGCATGCGCCCTGGGCGATGGCGATCGCCGCACGGCTGCGCGAGGCACACGGGATCGAGGCGCAGTCGATCTGGTCGGACGACGGCATCGCCCTCCACTTCCCCGAGTCGGACGTGCCGCCGCCGACCGAGGACTTCATGATCGACCCCGGCGACGTCGAGGACCTGGTCGTCGCCGAGGTGGGGGAAACGGCGCTCTTCGGCGCCCGCTTCCGCGAGAACGCGGGCCGCGCGCTGCTGATCCCGCGCCGCCGGCCCGGCGAGCGCACGCCGCTCTGGCAGCAGCGGCTGAAGGCGCAGTCGCTCCTGCAGGTCGCGCGCAAGTACGGCTCGTTCCCCGTGATCCTCGAGACCTACCGCGAGTGCCTGCAGGACGTCTTCGACCTGCCCGCGCTACGCGGCCTCCTGCAGGCGCTGCAGACGCATGAGCTCGATCTCGTCGAGATCGAGACGCAGAGCGCGTCCCCGTATTCGGCGTCTCTCCTCTTCGACTACATCGCGACGTACATGTACGAGGACGACACGCCTCCCGCAGAGCGCCGCGCCCAGGCGCTGTCGCTCGACCGCGACCTGCTGCGCGAGCTGCTCGGCCAGGAGGAGCTCCGCGACCTGCTCGACGCCGACGCGGTGGAGGAGGTGGAGCGGCAGCTGCAGGGAGATCCGACGACGCCGGACCACCTGCACGACAAGCTTCGCCTGCGCGGCGATCTCCGCGTCGGCGAATACGATCCCGTGCTCGCCGAGCCGCTCGTCGCCGAGCGGCGCGCGCTCGAGATCCGCTTCGCCGGCGAGGTGCGCCTGATCGCCGTCGAGGACGCCGGACGCTACCGCGACGCGCTCGGCGCGATGCCGCCCTCGGGCCTGCCCGACGTCTTCCTCGAGGGTGGCCCCGAGTCGCTGCGCCAGCTCGTCCTGCGGTACGCGAAGGGTCGCGGCCCGTTCACCTCGGCGCAGGCCGGCGAGCGGTTCGGCCGCGACGTCACCGACGTGCTGGCCGCGCTCGAACGAGAGGAGTTGCTCGTGCGCGGCGAGCTTCGTCCCGGCGGCCGCGAGCGCGAATGGTGCGACCCCGACGTGCTCCGGCGGCTGCGCCGCGCGTCGCTCGCCGCGCTCCGGCGTGAGGTCGAGCCCGTCGAGCGCGAGGCGCTCGCGCGCTTCCTGCCGTCCTGGCACGGCGTCGACCGCCGTGCCTCGTTGCGCGAGGCGCTCGTGCCCCTGCAGGCTCTCCCGTTGCCGGTTGCGCTCTGGGAGAGCGAGGTGCTGCCGCGCCGCGTCCCCAACTACCGCGTCGAGCATCTGGACGCGCTCACCGCGAGCGGCGAGGTCGTCTGGGTCGGTGCCGGGCAGGACCGCGTTGCGCTCTACTTCCGCGAGGACGCGGCGGCGCTCGGCCGTGTCCCCGCGACGCCCGCACCGGAGTCGCCGGAGCACGACGCGATCCGCGGCGCGCTCTCGGGCGCGCTCTTCTGGGATGAGCTGCGCGCAGCCACCGGTCTCGAGGACGAGCTGCTCCTGCCCGCCCTCTGGGAGCTCGTCTGGGCCGGCGAGGCGACGAACGACGCCTGGACGCCGCTCCGCGCAGCGCGCCGCTTCGGCACGCCGAAGCAGGAGCGCCGCCCGCGCCGCTTCTCGCGGCGCCGTGTCCAGGGCCCGACCGCGACCGCGGGGCGCTGGTCGCGCACCGATCGGCTCTTTGCGGGCTCGCCGGACCGCCGGGCGCTCGCCGAGCTCCTGCTCGAACGGCAGGGGATCGTCACGCGCGACGGCGTGCGCGCCGAGGGGATCCCCGGCGGGTACGGCGCCGTCTACGCGGAGCTTCGCGCGCTCGAGACGCTCGGTCTCTGCCGGCGCGGTTACTTCGTCGAGGGGCTCGGCGGCGCGCAGTTCGCGCTCGGGGGCGCGGTCGAGCGCCTGCGCGAGCTGCGTGACCGGGACGAGGAGCCCGACGCGCTCGTGCTCGCCGCCGCCGATCCGGCGCAGCCGTACGGTGCAGCGCTGCCGTGGCCGAAGCGCGCGGGCGCGAGGGCGGCGCGCGTCGCAGGCGCCTACGTGGTGTCGCTCGGCGGCGAGCCGGTGCTGTACGTCGAGCGCGGTGGGCGCTCGCTCGTGCCGCTGCGCGACCCGAGCGATGCGTGGCTGCGACCGGCGCTCGTGGCACTCGTGGCGCACGTTCGGCGTGGCGGCGTCAAGCGGCTGGCCGTGGAGCGCTTCGACGGTGAGCCGGTCGTCGACACCGATGCGATGCAGCTCCTCGTCGAGGCCGGCTTCCTCGCCGGCCCGCGCCGCGCGGTGCTACGGGCAACCTAGCGCTGCGACCACCTCGGCGGCCGGCAGCGGCTGGGCCCGGGCAAACGCGGTCCCCGCCCAGAGGTTGATGCGATCCGTGTCGCCCGC
>Ga0070679_100005352_pt1 | contig 11876 bp, 9 predicted proteins | sample KBSC63BmetaG_FD_65652 | JGI IMG/M metagenome (GOLD analysis project Ga0070679, IMG submission 65652) | Corn rhizosphere microbial communities from Kellogg Biological Station, Michigan, USA - KBS C6-3B metaG | ecosystem: Host-associated > Plants > Roots > Rhizosphere | place: USA: Michigan... | reverse complement strand
CAAAGAATACCCCATTAATCTTCTGCTCTGCTCCACCTGCGTGACCGTTTTCCAACGCGTACAGGTACCAAAAACAGAACTGTTTCCACCGTCCTACCACTACCGGGCGCGCTTTACCGCTGACGTGCTCGCCGGCATGCAACAGATGGTAGCGGAGTGTGAAAAAATCGAAGGCGACCTATCCGGTAAATTGGTCGTCGATATCGGCTGCAATGACGGTAGCCTGCTTGATTTTTTTAAAGCAAAAGGTTGTAAAACCGTCGGCGTAGAGCCGACCGATGCTTCGATCGACGCCCGTGAAAAGGGACACAGCATCTATGCCAATTATTTCACGGCCGATATCGCAGATCTTATAGTTGCCGAACACGGCAGACCCGACATCATCACCTTCACAAATGTGTTTGCGCACATCGAAAACCTGCCCGCCCTTCTCGGTGCCCTAAAAAATATGCTTTCAGAAGACACGCTGATAGCCATTGAAAATCATTACCTAGGATCGGTCCTGGATCGTTATCAGTTCGACACTTTCTATCACGAGCACCCCAGGACCTATAGCTTGACGTCTTTCGTTCATATCGCTCGCACGTTGGGCATGAAGCTGCTCAACGTGGAATTTCCCTCTCGCTATGGCGGCAACATTCGTATTTTTATCGGCTCCGAGAAGCGTGGGATGATGACGCCACAAATTGACGCCACTCTCGATAAGGAGAAATTATTTGGTGCTAGATTGCTCAGCTTTCAGGACAAAATTGACAGGTGGAAAATTGGAAGCAGGGCGCAATTCCAAGCCCTCGTGGAAAAATTTGGCAAACTTCCCGCCAAAGCATTCCCGGCACGCGTTGCCATCCTCGTACATCTTTTGGGCTTCGACACCGAAACTATAGCTGCTGTATACGAACGACCAGGCTCGAAAAAAATCGGCCATTATGTCCCAGGCACGCGCATCCCGATTCGGTCCGAAGAAGAACTGTTTGCGGGAGCGGCGAACGCACCGGTTGTCGTAAATTTCGCTTGGCACATTCACAATGAAATTTGGGATTATCTGCGCAAACATGGCATCACCGGAGAGATTGTCGATATATTCGATCCTGATAAATTTCATCCGGCTTGAAACTTGTTCACAATCCAGGGATCCGGCTTCGGTCTATACGGATATCTTCCAGCCCTCTTCCGGGCTGGAGAAAAACAAGTAATTTTGCCTCGGCGCTATCGCGAAATAATCGAAAGTCGCCCTGAACTTCTAGGCTCCATTGATCGGATCATATGGTCGAAGGACAATAGATCCGCTTTAGAGGCCGCGACCGGTGCTGTTATCGCTGGGCGGCCTCTAGAACAACCTGCCGCAGCACACATCTGCCTTTCCCTCCCAAACTTGCGCCAAATCGTTTTGGAAAAGCCGCTTGCGGCAACTCCAGTATTGGCTGGCGAATTGTTGAATGATCTGGCCGCATCTGGCCGCCAAATTCGCCTCTCCTATTTGTTTCTCTTTACACCCGTCGAGCGGATTCTTCGACGTGCCACAAGAGCCGGGGACATGTCTAGACTATCAATCCTCTGGACCTTCATGGCACATCATTTCGAGAACGATCTCGACACCTGGAAACGCCAAGACGATATGGGCGGTGGTGCGATACGTTTTTACGGCGTGCATCTCATTGCTGTTTTGGCGGCTTGTGGCTATCAGACGGTCAGTACCTCCATCGTATTCGGTACGAAAAAGAAAGAGAGCGAACGCTGGGAGGCGGTACTTGACGGACCGGGGCTGCCGAGCTGTGAGATTGTCTTAGATAGCCGCAATCCAGAAAGCGCGTTTGAGATTCACGCTAGCGGAAGCAATCCCGATATCCTTGTTAAGAAAAGAGATCCATTCGCTGAGGACGGAGAAAAGCCGAGCGCTCAGGACAGACGCGTTCCATTTCTTGCCGACCTGCTGAGATCCTTTTCCCTGGACGATGCCCCGTTTCTTAATTTATACGCCAAGACGAACCGGCTCTGGGCGGACGTGGAAGACCTCTCAAAATTCGTTCACCGATAGCTGCTCGCCGGAGATTCATGCGGAACACTCTCGCAGGCATGCTTGACACACTGCTTTCCCCTCGCGCGGACAACATCGAGCGACGGAGACAGGCGAAGCATCTTGCCAGTATCACAATTACGCGAGGCGTCGTCATCCTCGTGCAACTTTTTTACATAAAGTTATATTCCAATCTTCTCACCAAACCGGAGCTGGGGCTCTACGCATTCTGGATGGCGGTGTCGTATGGATGGACAGCGCTGATCTTCATTCCGCTCGACCAATTTCAGCAAACAAATTTCCTTCGGATGCGTGCCCGCGGCATCAGCATTTTGTCCTTCCTTCCCATGAATAAAATAGTATTGACGACAACCGCCATCATTTGCTTGTTGGGAATGGTCGGGCAAACCATTTGGCAGAAGCACACGAGCTTCGAATTGCTGATTTGCTATGCACTGGCCGTGGCCACCTATTTTGCAAGTTCGCTGAGGAATTTCGTCAACAATCTTGGCCATAAAACCGTCACTTCCATGTCAATGGTCGTGGAGGCAATTTGCAAAGTCGCATTTCTTTTTGTTTTTGTTCGCCTGACGCTTCTAAAGCCGATTGGCATTGTCGGAATGGCGGCCCTGGCGATGGGCGCGGTCGTTTTAAGTATCGCCCCGTTTATCAGAAAATATCAGCTTTTTGCGGGCACCAAGCGCGAATATCCAAATAGCCGCGTCACTGTACTGTTTTGCATGCCATTGGCGGCGCAAGCACTGTTAAATTGGCTGCAACTTCGGGGCGTGAGCTTTCTCGCACCTTTCGGCAACGCCGAAGCGATCGGTATTTACTTCACTGTCGCAGCAATCGGCCAAGCTGGCATGGCCGCGGTTGCCTCCATACTCACACAGATGTTCGTTCCAGAACTTCTGAAATCAGAAGGCGCATTTCTTAAAACCTATTTGCTGATATGCGGCGCAGCGACGGCTCTTATGATGTTGATTGTAGCACTATTCGGCACTCTGTTGACACGCCTTCTGACCAACGTGCACTTTTCTGCCTACGCCTTATTGGCGGAATTCGGTATTGTAGTGGAGGCCGGAAATTTGATGTTGACCGCCGCGACGATCTACTTACAGCTTCGCAATAAAACGATAGGCAGCCTGATATCGGGCCTGATTGCGTTGGGCATCTGCCTCGCGGTCATTGGTACGTCCGCAATTTTCGGCTGGTTCACACCCTATACAATAGGCAGCGCATTGGGCCTGTCGCAATTGGGTGCCGTTGCCTATCTGATATGGCAATGCCAACGCTTGGAGCACTATCAGCGCCCTCAGGCATCGTGAACGTCACCTCCTTCTGTCAGGCTCCAGCAATCGAAATCTAAGCAGAGGGGGAAGCATAATTGCGGCCGATGGCATAATAGCGGATACCTGAAGGCTTCGGCCTGTTCCGGAAAGCGTTTCGCCCATCTATTAATATAGGTGAGGACATATTTCCCGCAACTTTATCCCAATCCAGATCAAGGAAGTCCGGCCACGCAGTGGCCATAATTGCTAAATCCGCCCCAACAAGCGCCGAACCAGCATCTTCCGCGAACGCCACGCTCTTCCCAAATATTCGACGGGCGCCATCCATACACATCGGATCATAAGTCACGACATTAGCCCCCCTTTTCAAAAGCACGCGAATTAACGCCAGAGCAGGAGAATCCCTAAGATCATCGGTGCCCGCCTTGAAGGCCAGTCCCAACACAGCAATTCTCTTACCTGTTATACTACCAATCAGCGTTTCAGCGAGCGATGCCACGTATGCGGGACGCGATCTGTTTACAGCAACGACTGCGTCCAATACCGGGCTAGCTACGCCACGCGCATTGGCGAAATCGCGCAGGGCATTAACGTCCTTTGGCAGGCAACTACCGCCGAAACCTGCCCCAGCGCGCAAATAAGAGAGAATCCCAGGCGAGACGCGCCTACCCTCAAGCACCGGCGTCAGACGGCGATCAAGATGCACGCCATCCATGACAATATCCACATCAGTTCCCGGCATAGACTCACACATCGCAGCGATCTCGTTGCTGTATGAAACCATTGTCGCTAGCAAGAGATTCGAAGCGTATTTCACGAACTCTGCATTGCGCAGACTCAGCTGCAATTTTGGACAATCAAATTGCTTATAGAGCTCCATCAACACCGCGCCGGAACGATCATCATATTGGCCGATCAGAATGCGATCTGCCGCCATGAAATCATCAATCGCAGAACCTTCCCGTAAGGTTTCCGGGTTCATGCATAAACCGAAATCCAAGCCGACCTTCTTCCCAGAAGCGGCCTCGACTGATTCACGAACAATACGGTCCGTGGTGCCCGGAACCACCGTACTTTTGACTGTAACGACGTGGTAATCGCTCGAGGCCTTCAGCGCACTGCCAATATCTGCTGCCGCCGCAGCGACCTGGGACAAATCGATCTGGCCATCCTTATCTGGCGTACCAACTGCAATGATTGAAATTTCGGCGCTCCGGACAGCAGAACGAATATCACCGGAAGCTTTCAGCTTCCCCGCGCGCGTCAAGCGCGCCACCAAATCCGACAGACCTGGCTCGTAAAATGGAGCCTGCCCGTTATTCAGCATATCCACGCGATCTGGCAACCGATCCACGCACGTCACATCGTGGCCGATCGAAGCCAAACATGCCCCCGTCACCAACCCAACATAACCAGTTCCAACAATTGCAACTCGCATTTTTAATTCCTAGAAATTTCTGTTCGAATTCACCTCAGGGCTTCCCAAGGCCCATCTGCAAATAAGAGATCAACGTTCTCTCAAGACCTTCCTCCAGGGAAACTCGAGGGGCCCAATCCGGAAATGCCGTTCGCAACTTGGTCAAGTCCGCACACCGGCGATTTGGATTATCCGTCATGTACTCCACATCCGCGCTGACCTTAAACTCCACGGGTACCGGTGCCCCACCCATTAATTTTGCACCAACCGCCGACATTCGCATGGCCAGATCGCGCATCGATATCTCCTCCATGTCGTTGCCGACATTAAATGCCGTACCGACATGGTCAGAGAACAATATCAGAAGCATCGCCTTAATAGCGTCCGCAATATAGCAAAACGCTCGCGTCGGCTTTCCATCGCTGAATAGCACTATCGGATCGCGGTTCAGAACCGTATTCATCAGATCGGGTATCACGCGCTGGTCATTCAACCGCAACCCCGGTCCGTAGAAATTAAAGGGGCGTATCATTTTGACCGGCACTTGATGCTGGGTAAAATATATATATGCCAAAGTCTCAGAGATCCGCTTGGACTCATCATAGCAAGCGCGTGGCCCGAAACATGAAACATTTCCACGATAGGTTTCGGGGGTGGGAATCATGGCTCCCGGGGGATCGCCATAGATTTCGCTGGTGCTCATTACAAGCATACCGCGTGATTGCCTTTTCAAAGCAAGTTCCAACAAATAACGCGTTCCGTTTACATTTGCATCGAGTGTCTCAAGTGGGAATTTTCGATAAACAATAGGAGACGCAATGCTGGCGCCGTGAACAATCCATGCAGGGCATTCATCGGTCATCAGCGGTCTGCTGATATCGTGATTCAGGAAAGTGATGTCAGCACGCCCGCTATATGAAGCGAGGCGCGATGCCACCCCGGTTAACATATTGTCCAGCGCTATCACACGACAGGGCATCCCACGCTTCCGGTCATTCCATGCCAGCGCGACTTCAACCAAATAACTGCATAGAAATCCGCTTGCCCCCGTGATCAGAAACGTCGTTCCCGCGAGGGCGTCCAGCTTGGATGCCAATTCATCGACGATTTGATTGACGTCTTCCCGGATGATTTGTGGCGAACTCAAGTTACATTCCTTCACAATTGTGGCAGACACGTCTGGCGACAACACTTGCCGTGGCCAGGCGCTGTGGTCCATGTGACACAGGAGCCGAAGGACATGAAATACCCCACGACTTCGGAGGCCATTCCAGACTGCAAACCGCGCCGACCCTGAAAATTGAGGTTGGATACCACCGCTCAATCGGTAATTGAAGCCAAAAGTCGCAGATTTTCCACATCAGCACTCTGTGTGCTGAGCTATCTCAACATCTCCCGCAGCGCCCCCCAATGCTCCATACGACTTCAGAACCACGTCGCGAATCAGCTCCGCAATTGCTAAAGTTCTCTTCCGTCCAATGGACATTCCACCGCAGGCACTAGATGCTGGATTTAATTGCCGACCATCGTACAGCCAATCGACCCGAGCTGGTCATGCTCATTCGGAACGAGCAGATACGGTTGCCGTGGCATATCGCCTATTATTCCGACCTGTTCGACATCGTCATTCTTGATGACAGCACCGACAATACAGTCGAGATCGCCTGCGCATCCCGCGTCACCGTTTACAAGCGCGTGCCGGGCAATAGCCTGATCGAATATTATCGCGACTATGTGGAAAACCATCTCGCACCAGGAAAATTTCACGTCCAAATGCAGAGCGATGAATTTGTGGAAAAAAACATGTTGTACGGTGCGGTGAAGCGGTGTCAGGTCGAAGGCGGCATTCTGATGGGACGGCGAATAGATTGGGCCTACAACAGACGTCGCGTCGTGCCAAACTCGACCACACCACGGGGAGCTCGAAGGGGACAGTTCGATTGGGATATGACGAGCTTTCACGCCATGGTACATCCGCCCAGGAATATTCCCACTAGGACAATCGACTTCGACCACATTCATATCAACTCCGTGACCAGACGATTCGGCCACCTTGGGACTTATGCCAAATGGGAGATAGACGGTTATTTTGACGGGAGGCACCCAACTTGGCGTACATTTCGCCGCTTCGTCTTGCACAATCTTTTTTATCTCCCGATCGACATATGGCGGGAGCGACAGAATGGGATTGGAAATGTTATTGCATTCATCGGCGAGCATCTTGCGGACATGGGCGTAGGCATTTCCGGCTACGCAGAACGCCGTTGGTTGCCCAATGAGAAACAGCAATTGGAATTTCACCGGAGTTTTTTTAGTCCACATCCATACGATGAAAAATGACTGCCTATCCGGAGTCGCCGCTATTGTTGCGTCCAGGACTGATTTCGATACCTTATCTTTGTCACCCCTCACCAAACACGGCTGATGCGACAGGAATCGACAAAACACGTGCAGGCCTTGGACGGACTGAGGGGGATATGCGCTTTAATGGTGGCATTAATGCATCTACGCATTTACAGCCATTTTTATACCTTCCCTCTGATAAGGCATTCCTGGCTTTTTGTTGATTTCTTTTTTGTGTTAAGCGGCTTTGTAATTTCGTATGTCTATCTGGAAAACCTTAATGACGTAAAAAGTGTGTTGCGTTTCGCCATACGGCGGTGGGGTCGATTGTGGCCTCTGCACGCAACTGTGCTGCTTGCAATGATCGGTTTGGAAGGCCTTCGGTATTTCCTTAGCCAGCACGGGGTGGCCGCGACCCGTCTTCCATTTTCCGGTCAATACGCGGCCAGCTCGATACCAGAAAACTTCCTGCTTCTGCATGCCTTGCGACCAACCCAAGTGGCAACGTGGAACGGAGCCAGCTGGAGTATCAGCACGGAGTATTACACATACATCCTCTTTGCAGCCCTTTGCCTTACCAACCGCAGATTAGTTGTTGGGGGGGCTTTATTGCTGGCGGTTATCGGGGCAATCGGCGTTTACCTGTATGTTCCCACATATATGCAGACCGAAGGCCAAATCGTAATCAAGAGCGCTGCCATACCGACATCAAATTTTACTTGGCTTCGCTGCATCTATGGTTTTTTTGTCGGTGTCTTAACTCATCAAATTTGGCGGTGCCGAACAAAGGAACCTTCTGGATGGCTGGAAGTCGCTATCGTTCTACTCGCGATCGGATTTGTTTCAATTGTCGGCGAAACAATCTGGTCGATGCTGGCCCCCCTAATGTTCGCTGCCGTCGTTGGATTTTTGGCGTGCGAACGCGGACCGATAACAAGGTTGTTGAAAACCAAACCCTTGATTAAGGTAGGGCTGCTATCCTATTCAATCTACATGGTTCATACCTTGGTCTTTTCTCTCCTGGCGTCCGAGCAATCGGCGCGCATCGCAGCACGATTGACCGGCCACAACAGCTGGACGACGATGACAGTCGATGGCAGACCAGCGGCACTCCTCTCGTTCGGTTCGCCTTGGCTTGGGGATATAGTGGCGCTCTGCATAATGACCGCGCTTTTGGGAGTGTCAGCCATTACCTATAATTTTATCGAGCAGCCTGGACGTCACTTTTTCAATCGGCTCGCGTCTCAGATTTCTCGCTAACATATTGCGACAGGCGCTCGGAGAAAGAAAATAGGAATGAAGGCCGTGATACTCGCCGGAGGACTCGGGTCCCGGTTAAGTGAAGAAACCGAAAGCAAGCCGAAGCCGATGGTCGAGATCGGGCACCGTCCGATCTTGTGGCATATCATGAAGATCTATTCGCATTTCGGAGTAACTGACTTTATCATCTGCCTAGGTTACAAAGGTTATAAGATAAAAGAATATTTCTTTCATTATAAACTGCACCTGTCCGACGTAACGATCGATGTTCGTGACAACAGCATGCAGGTTCATGAAAACCTCGCGGACCCCTGGCGTGTCACGCTCGTTGACACCGGTGAGGCTTCGATGACCGGCGGCCGGCTGAAGCGCATCCGTCGCTATCTCGGCGACGATGAGGAATTCTTCTGTACTTATGGCGATGGCGTCGCGAACATCGATATCGATGCGCTACTTGCCTATCATCGCAAGCAAAAAAAGCTGGCGACCGTCACGACCGTTCAGCCCCCTGGGCGCTTTGGCATCCTCGGCATCCAGGACGGCGTCGTAAAGGGTTTCAAGGAAAAACCGGAAAGTCGGAACGATCTCATCAGTGGCGGATTCTTTGTTATGTCACCTAAAGTACTGGATTACATAGAAGGTGATTCCACCATTTTTGAGCGCGAACCAATGGAACGGCTGGTAGCGGAGGGTCAACTGGCGGCTTACGAACACAATGGTTTCTGGCAGCCGATGGACACGCTACGTGATAAAAATAATCTCGAGGAAATGTGGACCAGTGGTCGCGCCCCTTGGAGGGTTTGGTCAGACGCGCCCATCAAAATTTAGCCGCCGGGGAGCCTAAGATCGCTGCCGGACTGGCGCATGGAAATGCGCTGCGCGACACCCATATGAATTAACGGGCGACTGCCTTTATTTGCATGTCCGGTGAAATTCCCTGCGGAATTTCCTTCCGCTGACCAGCACCGGAAAGATATGTGATCGTTGCAAAAATCGGCACGAACCAGAATTGGTAGAAGAAAAGATTATCAAACAGCGCAGCAAAGACGACCGAGATAATCAAGTAACCCGCGACACCAAAAACGACCTCTCGCATGTCGGAAGAACGATCGATTAACATCGACGCGCGAAACGAACGGACGGAAAAGATGGCAAACATGGCCAGAAACGTCACACCGCCAATCATGCCCATCGTGACAATAATTTGCATTACGGAAGAATCAAACGCTGTCATCGTCTCGTATTGAGAAGGTACATAGTTAAAGCCAATTCCGAGAAAAAAATTATCGCGGATCGCCGTGAGACCGAGTTGCGCGACGCGGAGGCGCGCCAGACTTGATCCATCGTATTGCAAATTCGTGTCAAAAAATCTCGACATCAACCGTATAATCGTCTCGCTGTAGAGCGGATAGGAAAAGAAGAGCGCCGCGACACCAGCCAGTCCCGTCAAAATGGACAATTTTGTAACTTTAATGTTCCTAAGGTGCGGAAGCGATAAAACAATCAGTGCCATCGCAAGCGACGCAATTCCAGAACGTGACAGGGAAAAGAAAATTGATACAATCAGGAAAATTGCGCACATCAGATAACGGCGCAATTGCGTGACGCGATAAAGGTTGAGAGCGAGAACAACACCGAATACGGCAATCGCACTGTAATAGTTCGGATCAAAGTAGGAAGACAAAAGCCTATGAGCGTGAGGATCGCCTGCAAATTCGATCCCGTAAAGACGAAGCGCCAACCAAAGTTGCTCTGAGCGAGGAAATAGAAAATAGAGCGCCCAACCGATCAAAGTCGACACAATAAGAGGGTAAAGGAACAGCCGAGACAGGGCCAGATCCATCCTGGATCCATACCGCTGCCGCAACGCCACCCCGAGCGCAAACGAGCCCAGCATGAGTAAAATAAACCGCAGCCCATAAAGCAACGCGGTCACATCGTATCCACTTTTTAGTGCACCGACAAAATATGATCCGAGGACGACAAGCGAACCGATAATAACTTCCGCGGGTAGTGCAAACTTCGACGAATGCGCAAGGAAAAAAACAAGCGCAAAAAAATAGAAAAGCAGCTCCGTAACCAATATTCCCGATTTCCCAGCGCCAATCGGAAGAAACCGGGGGACGTTGCCCAAAGCGAGATAGATTACCGCCAACGTCACGAGCAACCAGTTCGATAATGATCGAATAGCTCTGAAGACCATCTTCCGTCTCGTTTATTTCAGCTCGGCTTAAAACGACCCGACGCGCCCGCACAACAGAAGCATATGATCGAGTTGAAACGTCGATTATTCCCGCATCAAAACCAAAACTGCACCCAATATCACCCCCAACGAAGCCCCGGCCAACAGGAGAATGATCAGTGGCGGCCAGACCGGCCCTTTGGAAATCGAGATTTCGTCGACAGCCTCTGCGACATAATTCCCCCGCAAATGCGCCAGAAGCAATTTTTGCTCTTGCGTAATCAACAGCTGTGCCAAAGCTTCGCGTTGATCGACAGACGTAACTGACGCTGATGAAAGTTTCTGAATTAAATAGGTCTCAGCCTCTTTCGCCTTCGCTTCATCCGACTCTCGCATGATATCGTTGGCATCGCGCAGCAATCCCGCCAGCAAAGGTCCGACCAGTTCCCGATCGGGATTTGTTACCGTGATCCGGTAGATGCCCGATACCTTGGTTTCGGTTTCCTTAACGTGATCCTCTAAGTAGTCGGCGAGTGTCGAAGCATCCGGCGGGGACCATGGCGCGAGGAACAGGGCGTGCTTAATGGCCTCCTTGATATTGAAAACCACTCCGGACGGACGCTTCCACGTTCCAGTTTCGGAATCCCACTGCGTTGGCCTCAGACGACGCAGAAGGTGAAACTCGCCCTCAATCCGTCCCGATACCTGCAACGAAGTCAGCAACAACAGATAATTCTGTAACCGCGGGTCAGCCACAAGCCCTTGGGCGCCGCCAGTGGCGCGCAAAATTCCGCTAATAGCCGACGCGGAAATATTGCTATCGGTATCGCTGTTAGCTTTGACCGAGCCAATCATCACGCTGGCGGAATAAAGTGGCGTCGTTATCAACGCGAAGGCAAGTGCCAGGACAACACCCACGGCGGCGAAAACCACCAAAGTGCGCCAACGGCGTCCTAGTGTGCCGAACAGTTCGCCTAGAGTAAAATCACTCCTCCCCTTATCCCCGGACGGTCGAAAAAAAATCCGCACCTCCGCGAGCCAGGGAGCGAAATAGTTTGCCACAGCCGTCGCCTCGCCCCATCAAGAACCAAGTCACCACATTCGTAGTAACCTGCACCGAAGGCGTCGATTCCTAAAGAACTTGGTGGTCAAATACTAGAGCCTGGGCCGATACAGCCGCTCCACCGCCGTGCCCCAATTCGCGATCACCTCGTCTAGAGCACCTCGAAAGGCATGCCTAAAATTGGCAATGGAAAAAAATTCCGCATGGGCACGGCAATCTGCCGGCGAAATTTCCCCGGCGTGCAGCTCGAACTGCTCAACGGCGTCGCAAATGCTTTCCGGAGACTGTTTATGAAAGAATAG
>Ga0070679_100005350_pt1 | contig 11877 bp, 7 predicted proteins | sample KBSC63BmetaG_FD_65652 | JGI IMG/M metagenome (GOLD analysis project Ga0070679, IMG submission 65652) | Corn rhizosphere microbial communities from Kellogg Biological Station, Michigan, USA - KBS C6-3B metaG | ecosystem: Host-associated > Plants > Roots > Rhizosphere | place: USA: Michigan... | reverse complement strand
TCGCGAAACTTCGCCGCGCCCTTCTCATCGTCACCGGGGTAGCCGCCGACTGAGGTGAGGCCGTCCGGCGCGAACGCGATGAAGTTGGCGAGCGCCAGGCGCCGCGCGACGTCTTCGATGTACGGATTGAGTCCGCGATTCTCGTGGATGACGAGCACACCCGGCAGCTTGCCGCCCGCCTTCGCCGACTGGGCGAAATACCCCTTGATGCTGCCGTTGCCTTGCGGCGACTGCACCGTCTGGTACTCGGTCTTCAGCCGCGGATCGTCCTTCGGCACCTGCTGTGCCCACGCGTAGTTCGGCTTCAGCGTTTCCAGGATCGCCGCCGCCGTGAGACCGCCGACCGCGAACTTCTTGGCGCGATCCAGAAAATCGCGCCGGCTGATGTCGCCGTGCTGGTACTCGTGAAACAGATCCAAGAGCTCCTGGGGATAGTCGGACGCCTTCTTTCGTTCCATGCGGACGCTCCTTGTAGTGGACAGGTGGATTGTAGCCCGAGCGCCCGCGGGCTACCGCACCTTCACGTCGTCGAACAGGGCCTGCGCCGAAGCGTCGACGTTGTGGCTTGTCAGCGCCAGGCCGACGAGAATGTCGCGCGCCATCGGCACGGTGGCGGTGCCGAGGGGCGAAAACGTGACGCCGTCGTACGAGAACGAGGAGGTGAACACCTGGCCCGCCCGCGTCAGCCGCAGCCAGACCGGCTTCGACTGATCGAAGATCGGCGGCTGCCCCGGCGCGGTGCCGCCGCTCGCGCTCGCGCCATTGGTGGCCGCACGGTACTGCTCGTTCAACCCTTTCGAGTCTGAGAACTGAAACGAGATCGAGGAGAACGCGAAGGCGTGCGTCGACCCCGGAGCGAGCGATTCGCGGAACATCACGCCGCCCTTCGTCCACGGATCGGCGGCCCGCAAATCGTTCAACCGCGCGGTGATGGTGCCGTCGCCGCTCCACGGTGCATAGATGTACGTGAACGCGTCGGCCGTGCCCCAGATATCGCGGCCCTGATTGCTCGGCGTGAAGAACGTCCCGTTCACGAACGCGTCCCCAGCACCCGGTCCGACGCGCACCGTCGTCCAATCGAGCATCGGCGCAATCTCGATGTGGCTGAAGCGCGCGGTCGCCAGCGTGCCATCTACGTGGCTCGATACGGCGAGGCCAACGAGCACCGTGTCTGGCAGGCCCGTTAATACGAAGCGGCCGAAGTTCTGCCACGGATCGGTCAACTGTTTGCGGAAGTACGCTTCGATAGTCGTGCCCTGGCGCGTGAGCCTCAGCCACGTCGACGGAGCGACGGGAACGCTCGATTGCTGCCGGCTCGTGCCGCCTGTCGTCTCGCGCCCCTGAAACGCGATGCCCTTCTCCGTCGTCGGCGTCGCAAACAGCGACGCGTGCTGCGATCCGGGATCGTGCGTCGCGCGAATCATCAAACCCGCCTTCACCCAGCGGTTCACGTTGTCGACGCTGTCGACGAGCGCTTCGATCGAAAAATTGCCGGACACGGATTGGTACGCCCAATGGAACTCGTCGGCGGTGCCCCAGATGTCGGCGCCCGACCCAGTGACCGTTGCCGTCCCATCGTCGAGCACCGTCGACTGCCCCGCGGCACCCACGCTTCCGACGTCTTCGCTCGTCCAACCGGATGATGATCCGCCGCCGGTCGTGATCGCGACCTGATCGAACGTTGCCCGCGCCAGCGTGCCGTGCACGTGGCTCGAGACGACGAGGCCGACCTGAACGCTGTCCGCGAGATTGTCGAAGACCTGTGTGCCGATCAGCGTCCACGCGCCGCTGGCTCCGCTGCGCCAGTAGGCGGTGACGTTGTTGCCGGCGCGCGACAGCCTGAGCCACACGGGGGCGGTGATGGACGGCCCCGCCGTGCTCGAACTGATGTCATCCGTCGTCACTCGGCGCTGGAACACGATCCCTTTCGCCGTGGTCGGCGTGACGAACACCGACGCATGACGCGCGCCCGGCGCCGCCTCCTCGCGGATCATGAGACCGGCCTTCGTCCATTGATTGATGTTCTGCACCGAGGCAACGCGCGCAATGACGTCGAAGTCGCCGCTGGTCACCAGGAAGGCCCAATGGAACTCATCGGCTGCGTCCCAGATGTCGCGGCCCGATCCCCGAACCGTGAACGTCGTGCCGTCGAACGTCGCGCTCCCGGGCTCGCCAACCCTTCCAACGTCGCGACTGAGCCATCCCCTCGGCAGCGTCGTCGGCGGACCGGCGACAATCTGGAAGCGATCCGATGCTGTGAACGTCAGACGGTGCGACGCCGCGTCGTACGCCTCGACCTGCACGCGCGCCGTCGTACTCACCGGACCGGGCGCCGACCAGACGCAGCTCGACGCCGTCGCCGGCAGGCTCGCGCAGCCAGGCACGGTCGTGAACGTCTGGCCGTCGTTCGTCGAGAAGAGCACGCGATACGAGGCGACCGCGCCCGCATTCCCGACGGCCCATCGGATCGAGTAAGGCATCTGAATGGAAACTGTTTCGTCTAAAGCGGGTGCCACGATTCCCACAAATGGATCGTTCTCGCCGCGCGGGAAGACCGTCATCGTGTCTGTCGCGACGCCCCCATGACCGTCGGACACCGTGACCGTGAACGTTCCCGCCCCCTGGCCGCAGAAGTGCGGCCATCGTCCGACGACGTTTCCCGCGCTGTCGCGCCAGACGAATTCGAGCCAGTCGTTGTCGGCGTCGGTGGCAATCGCGTCGAAGTGCGCGTCGGGATCGCCGCCGACGAGCACCTGATCCGGGCCGGCGCTCACGACTGGCGCGCGATTCGTCGTCGGCGCGCGGCCGAGCAGCACGGCGCCTGGCGACGTGACGAGATCCGACCAGCCGTCGCCATTCAGATCGGCGGCGACCAGCGCGTTGTGTGTATTGCGATACAACTCCTCGTCGTTGCTCGTGCCGAGGCGGAACGTCGAGGGATCGCCGAAGCTGCCGGTGCCGAGACCCGGCGTGATCGTCACGCTGTCCCAATACGCGAACCCCGAGCAGGGCGTGTCGGCCAGGCGGAATGATCGGTTGCCGGTCGCCACGTCGAGCGAGCCGTCGTGGTTGAAATCGCCGACAGCGACCGTCACCGAACCGGTCGCCCCCGTCGGATGGGCGACAGCCGGCTTGAAGGTGCCGTCGCCGTTGCCGAGCAGCAGATAGAACTTGCCCGGAGTGAACTCGTTCAAGCTGCTCGTGCTCGCGACGACCAGGTCGGCGTTGCCATCCTTGTTCAGATCGCCCGCCGCGATGTCCCACAGTTCGTCGATGATCGGCGCCGAAGTGACGGTGAACACGAGGCCGCCGTGGTTGAGAAACAGGTCCACGCGTTGATTCGTGGTGCTCGCGGCGAGATCCGGCAGCCCGTCGTGATTGAAGTCCGTCGCCACGATTGCCCGCGCGCCGTCGCTTCCGGGCACCAGCACCGGAAAATCGAACAGGAAATCGCCTCGACCTGTGAAGAGGTAGATACCCTCTGCGACGACGATGGCGAAATCGAGTTTGCCATCGCCATTGAAGTCGGCGGCGGCCGCGCGCCGCGAGATGACATCGACGCCGGCGAACGGCTGGGAGGTGATGAATCGGCCCGGCTGGAATGTGCCGTCGCCGCGTCCTGGGAGGACGGCGAGGCCGTCCGCGAGGACATCGAGATGGCCGTCGCCATTGAAGTCGCCGATCGCCAGGGGCGTCCCCGGGTAGTCGAGCGACCGCGCGGCCGCGAATGTGCCGTCGCCACGCCCGTTCGCGATGACGAGATCCGGCGGCGGATACGGCGTCGGACTGGCTCCGCCGATCAAATCCGGGTGGCCGTCCTCGTTGAAATCGCCGACCAGTGTCGCGATGGAGAATCGGGGCAGCTGCGTGAGCGCCACCGAGGGGCGCGGCGCCGTCTGCGCGCGCAGCGATCGATCGCCGAACCCAGCCGTTACCAACAAAGCTGTAGCGGCGACAAACACAAAATATCGTAAGGAAGGTGCCATGGCCTCGCGCTGTGCGCGAACCATGCCAGCACCCGGTCAGTTTCGGCGGTCAGTTTCGGCTAGGCGCTGCGCTTTCGACGGGAGACTCCGCGAGGAGTCCGATCGTGGGGTTCTGCCGCTCGAAGTACTGCAGCTCCCAGGCTGAGCTGAACAGCAGCACGCGGCGCTCCTGACGATCCAGGCCGACCGCGCTCTGTCCGCCGAGCGGCGGAACGATCTGCGCCGGATTGGCCAGCCACCGCGCCGCGGTGTACGCCGCCGGCTCGATTTCCACCTCGACGCCGTACTCGGAACGCAGCCGGCTGGTGATCACGTCGAACTGCAGCGCGCCGACGACGCCGACGATCGGCTCGCGGCGACCGGACGTCACATAGAACACCTGCATCAGCCCTTCTTCCTCGAGCTGCCGGAGCCCTTCGTCGAACTGTTTGTAGCGCGTGTCCTGCAGGCGGACGCGTCCGAAGTGCTCCGCGGGAAAGCGCGGCACGCCGAGAAAGCGCAGCGGCACGCCGGTGTGAATGGTGTCGCCGATGGCGAACTGGCCCGGGTTGACGAGGCCGAGGATGTCGCCGGCGTACGCGATGCTGATCGTCTCGCGGTCGCGGCCGAAGAAGCGATACGCGCGCGATGCGCGAATCGTTTTCCCGACGCGGCTGTTGGAGACCGTCATGTCTTTCGTGAATCGGCCGGAGCAGACGCGCACGAACGCGACGCGATCGCGGTGGCGCGGATCCATGTTCGCCTGGATCTTGAACACGAAGCCGGTGAACCGCTCGTCGGTCGGCGCGACGACGCCGGAGTCGCTCGGGCGCGGCTGCGGCGACGGCGCCAGCTCCACCAGCGCCTGCAGAAACGGCTCGAGGCCGAAGTTCGTGAGCGCGCTGCCGAAGAACACCGGTGTCTGGCGTCCGGCGAGATACTCCGCGACGTCGAACTCGGTGCCGGCCGCGCGGATGACGTCGAGCGACTCGCGGAAGTGCGCGTACTCGGACTCGCCGATCATCGCCTTCGCGTGCGGATCGTCGAGCGAGGAGACGCCGACCGGTGCGCGGTACTGGCCCTGCGCCTCACGCTCGTAGCGCAGCAGCGTCTTGTTCCGGATGTCGTAGACGCCGCGAAACCGCTCGGCGCTGCCAATCGGCCAGTTCACCGGCGCGGCCGAAATGCCGAGCGTGCGTTCGAGATCGTCCATCAGCTCGAGCGGATCGCGAGCCGGCCGATCGAACTTGTTGACGAAGGTCAGGATCGGAAGCCGGTGGCGCCGGCACACCTCGAACAGCTTGCGCGTCTGCTCCTCGACGCCGTTGGCCGCGTCGATCACCATCACGACGCTGTCGGCGGCGATCAACGCGCGATACGTGTCTTCGCTGAAATCGCGGTGGCCGGGCGTGTCGAGCAGCGACATGCGGCGTCCCTGCAGCTCGAACTCGAGCGCCGCTGATGTGATCGAGATGCCGCGCTGCTGCTCGAGCTCCATCCAGTCGGAGGTGGCCTTCTTGCGGTCCTTGCGTCCGCGCACCGCCCCGGCCAGCTCGATCGCCCCCGCATACAACAGCAGCTTCTCGGTCAGCGTCGTCTTGCCCGCGTCCGGGTGCGAGATGATCGCGAAGGTGCGCCGGCGGCCGACCTCGCGCTCGAGCTCCACGTCCGGGGCGTCGGCCGCGGCCGAAACCTCCGGCGTCTGATCTGAAATGTCGGTCACGAGCGTGTCCTCACACCCACTCAGGGGGAGGCGTGATGAAGGGCTGCGGCGTGGGGCCGGGATCGGGACGGCCGGAATCAGCGAGGCGGCTGATCGCGCGGACCGTCATGTCGTGGTCGCACAGCATCTGGCACGAGAGGCGGACGCCGATGGCGCCTTTCGCCATCAGCACGCTTTTTTCGGCGGCGGTCATCCGCATCGGCTCGCCCTCGATGAATTCGACGCGGCAGGTCGTGCAGCGCGCGTTTCCGCCGCACGCATGGAGAATATCGACCTTCGCATCCTGCTCGATGGCGAGCACGAGCCGTTTGTCCGCAGGCACCTCGACGGTGCCGAATCCTTCGACCGTGAGCATTGGCATGGCTCCATTGTACGGTGAGACGGATCAGCCCTTCACGACGAAGCCTTTTTTCAGGAGGACGCCGCGGACGCGCTCGCGCAAATCGCCCTGCAGCTCGATCGCCTGGTCGGCGACCGCGCCGCCGGTGCCGCATGCGCGCTTGAGCTCCTGGCACAGCGCGTCGAGGAACGTGCGGTTGTTCGGCAGACCGAAAACGACGGTCACCGTCTTGCCGCCGCGTCCCTTCTTCTCCATGCGGAGCTTCGCCGTGACGCGCGCGGGAATGGCATCGGCCGCCCGCGTGGAGCACTGGCAGTTGTTCGCGGGCCATCCGCACCCGGGACACATTCTGCCGGCCTCGCTGGAATACACCAGCCGTCCTTTTTCGCCGCCGCCCATCGCGCGATCATAATCGGTCGAGATGGTGGGCGGACACCCATGTCCGCCCCTACAATGAAAACCATCTTGGGCCGGCCTGTGTGTCGGCCCGCGCTGTTCATCGATATGACCCTCAACATTCGCACGCTCACGGCCGACCGCGGCGATGCGGGACGCCGGCTCGACCTCGTGCTGCGGCGCCATCTGACCGACGTCGACAGCGCCTCGCGGACGCGCGTCCAGTCGTGGATCGAAGGCGGATGCGTCACGGTGAACGGCACGGCGGTCCGCCGCGTCTCCACGCGCGCGATGTTCGGCGACGTCATGGCGATTACGCTGCCCGACGAAGCGCCGGCGGCGGCGATGATCGGCGAGGACCTCGCGCTCGACGTGGTCTACGAGGACGAGTACCTGCTTGCCGTCAACAAGCCGGCGGGAATGGTCGTGCACCCGACATACAAGCACGCGCGCGGCACCGTGATGAACGCGCTCGCCTGGCGTGCCCGCGGGTGGCCGATCGATCACCGCCCGTCGCTGGTCGGCCGTCTCGACAAGGACACGTCCGGTCTCGTGCTCGTCGCCAAGACGTCGGCGATGCACGCGGCGCTGCAGCGCGCGCTGGCATGGACGGAACCGTCCGGCAATCGCCTCGCCAGCGAGAAGACATATCTGGCGCTGGTGTACGGGCGCGTGAACGTCGCCCGCGGCGCAATCGATCGGCGCCTAGCTCGCGATGCCGGCGATCGGCGCCGAGTCGTCGCGTCGGACCTCGTCGGCGCGCCGAGCCGCACCTGCTTCGAGCGGGTCGCCCGCATCCGCGCGCCTCGTGCCGGGCTCTCGCTGCTGCGCTGCCGGTTGGCCACGGGAAGGACGCATCAGATTCGCGTCCATCTGGCGTCGCGCGGATGGCCGATCGTCGGCGATCAGGTCTACGGCGAGCCGCGATGGCGTCAGATCGTCGATCCTGCGCTCGCGTCGGCGCTGCGCGCGTTTCCGCGTCAAGCGCTCCACGCGTGGCGAGTGGCGTTCGTGCATCCGATGACCGGGCAGCGCCTCGAGATCGAAGCGCCGGTGCCGGCCGATATCGACCGGCTGCTGGCGGACGCGGGCGTGAGCGGTTGGCGGTAAACTGACGGGCGGTCGGAGCGCAGGGCGCGCGAAACCCGGGTCTTCAGACCCGCCGTGGGACTCGCCTCTGTGGGGCGGGCCTTTGGACCCGCCGTGACAAGGATTGATTCTTATGCGTCTGATGTCTCGCTCGCCCTGGTTCGTTCTGGCGCTGCTGTGCGCCGGCTCGCTCTCGCTCGATCCGACCCTGACCGCGCAGACGCCGCCGGCATCGGCGGAGAAATCTTCCCCGCTCCCATTCGGCGCGATGAAATGGCGCAGCTTGGGACCGGCGCGCGGCGGGCGCTCGATCGCCGCGGCCGGCAGCGCGGCGCGGCCGAACGAATACTACTTCGGCGCGACCGGCGGCGGCCTGTGGAAGACCACCAACGGCGGCACGACATGGACCGTCGTCACCGATGGTCAATTGACCTCATCCTCGGTGGGCGCGGTCGCGATCGCGCCGTCGAATCCGGATGTCGTGTACATCGGCACTGGTGAAAGCGAGCTGCGCGGCAACATCGCGCCGGGCGACGGCGTCTACAAATCGACCGACGCCGGCAAGACGTGGACGCACATCGGCCTGGTCGAGGCGCAGACGATTTCGAAGATTCGCGTGCATCCGACGAATCCGGATCTGGTCTACGTCGCCGCCTTCGGCCATCAGGCCGGTCCGAACCCTGAGCGCGGGATCTTTCGATCCAAGGACGGCGGCAAGACGTGGGAGAAGATCCTCTACCGGGACGACAAGTCGGGCGGCATCGAGCTGAACTTCGATCCGAAGAATCCGCAGGTCATCTACGCGGCGCTGTGGGAAGCGTTTCGCGTCTCCAACATGATGTCGAGCGGCGGACCGGGTAGCGGACTGTTCAAGTCGACCGACGGCGGCGATCACTGGACGGAGATCTCGCGCGCGCCCGGCATGCCGAAAGGCGTGCTCGGCAAGATCGGCGTGGCCGTCTCGGGCGTCGACTCGAATCGCGTCTACGCGCAGATCGAAGCGGAGGACGGCGGCACCTTTTCGTCCGACGATGCCGGCGCGACCTGGACCAAGGTCAGTGAGAACCGCGACGTGCGGCAGCGCGCGTTCTATTACACGCGCGTCTACGCGGATCCGAAGGACAAGGACACGATCTACGAGCCGAACGTCATGTTCATGAAATCGACCGACGGCGGCAAGACGTGGGCGATGCCGATGGTGCCGCACGGCGACAACCACGACATGTGGATCGATCCGGGGAATCCGAGCCGGTTCATTCTCGCCAACGACGGCGGCGCGACGGTCACGCTGGACGGCGGCAAGACGTGGACCGCGCTGACAATGCCCACAGCGCAGTTCTATCACGTGACGACGACCAGCGACGTGCCGTATCACGTGTGCGGCGCGCAGCAGGACAACACGACGGCGTGCGTGTCGAGCCAGGCGGCCAGCGGATTCGGCGCGATCGCCGGCGGCATCGACACCGTCTTTTATTCGGTCGGCGGCGGCGAGAGCGGCTACGTCGCCAACGATCCGAAGAACCCCGACATCTTCTTCGCCGGGAGCTACAGCGGCGACATCACGTACTTCAACCGCAAGACCGGTCAGCTGCGGCGCGTGAACCCGTATCCGGAAAATCCCATGGGCTACGCGACCAAGGACATCGCGGAGCGCTTCCAGTGGACGTTCCCGATCGTGTACTCGCCCGTGGACCCGACGGTGCTCTATGTCGGCTCGCAGCACGTCTGGAAGACGACCACGGGCGGCCAGCGGTGGACGAAGATCAGTCCCGATCTCACCCGGCACGATCCGTCCACGATGGGCGACTCGGGCGGGCCCATCACGCGCGACGAAACCGGCGTCGAGACGTACGCGACGATCTTCTCTATCGCGCCGTCGCCAAAAGACGGCAACCTGATCTGGACCGGATCCGACGATGGCTACGTCCAGGTGACGCGCGATGGCGGCGCCACCTGGAAGAACGTGACGCCGAAAGATCTGCCGGACTTCGCGCGCATCAGTCTCGTCGAAGCGTCGCCGCATCGGCCGGGAACGGCGTACGTCGCCGCGAACCGCTATCAGCACGACGACTTCGGCGCGTACGTCTACCGCACCGACGATTACGGCGAGACGTGGACGACGATCGTCAACGGCATCGCGCCGCGCGACTTCGCGCGCGCAATCCGCGAGGATCCGGCGCGTCCGAAGCTGCTCTACCTCGGAACCGAGCACGGCATCTACGTCTCGTTCGACGATGGCGGGGCGTGGCAGTCGCTGCGGCAGAACCTGCCGGACACGCCGGTGCACGACATCAAGGTCGAAGCGCGCGACCTTCTGATCGCCACGCACGGCCGCGGATTCTACGCGATGGACGACATTTCCCCCCTGCGGCAATGGGGCGCGCAGACCTCCGAGCTGCAGCTGTTCAAGCCGCAGGACGCACTGCGCGGACTCGATAAAACGCTGACCATCGCCTACGTCCTGAAGCAGCCGGCGGCGAAGGTCAGCGTCGAGATTCTCGACGGCCAGGGCAAGGTGCTCCGCTCGTTCACCGGCACGACCGCGGACTTCGCGAAGCCGCCGGCGCCGCCGACGATCGAGGATCTCTTCAACCCGAAGGATCCCAAGCCCGCCGTCGCGGCGGGTCTGCAGCGCCTCGAATGGGATCTCCGCTACGATCGCGCGGCCGAGTTCACCGGCATGGTGATGTGGGACGCCACAACGCGCGGCCCCGTCGCGCCTCCCGGCAATTATCAGGTGCGGGTGACCGCCGACGGGCAGTCGGCGACGCAGCCGTTCGCCGTCAAGCGCGAGCCGCACCTGCTCGCCGACGTCACCGACGCGGACCTGCAGCGCGAGTTCGAGCTCGCCATGCAGATTCGCGACAAGGCCAGCCAGGCGAACCAGGCGGTGATGCTGGTGCGCGGCATCCGGCCGCAGCTGCAGGATCGCGCCGGCAAACTCGACAGCAAGACGGGTCCGACCGCCAAGGCGATCGAGGCGCTCGAGCAAACGCTCACTACCGTCGAGCGGAACGTGTATCAGGTGAAGAATCAGAGTTTCGAAGATCCGCTCAATTTCCCCGTGATGCTGAACAACAAGATCGCCACGCTGCAGGGGATCGTCGAGTCGGCCGACGCGCCGCCGACCGATCAGAGCTACGACATGTTCAAGATGCTCTCGGATCGGCTCGACGAGCAGATGCGCGCGCTCGACACCGCGGTGCAGAAAGAGCTGCCGCAGGTCAACGACATGCTGAAACGGCAGAAGCTCGCGCCGGTCAAGGCAGAGCCACAAAAGCCAAAGGAGAAGTGATCATGCGTGCTCTCGCCATTGCCGTCGTCTGTGGGACGGTGCTGACGATAACCGGTTCGAGCGTTCGAGCCCAACAGAAACCCGCGGCGAACAGCCAGGACGACGCCGTGCTGCGCACGTATCGCATGACGCCGGCGATCCTGCAGAAGGTCGGCGCCGCCGCGCATGCCTTCGCGCAGGCGATGCAGAACGATCCGAAGTACAAGAGCGCGATGGCCGCGGGACGCGAGCTGGAGGCGCTGCAGGACAAGGAAAATCGCACCGAGGCGGAGGACCGTCGCATCGACGCGCTGGAGAAGCAGGTCGACGCGGCGCAGAAGGAGTTCGAGGCCCTCGCCCCGTCGAACGACAGCGATGATTCGCAGACGATCGCCGACGCCGCGCGAAAGATCGCGAGCATTCCTCACATGGCCGACGCGCTCGCGAGCGCGGGCCTCACAGCGCGCGACTTCGCCACGTTCGAAATGGCGATGATGCAGGCCGGCCTGGCGGCGGGATTCAAGAAGGCGGGGCTGCTGAAGCAGATGCCGCCCGGCGTGCCGCCAGAGAACGTCCAGTTCTTCCTCGATCACGAGTCGGAGCTGCAGCAGATCCAGAAGGATCTCGCAGGCGGAGCCGAGGGACCGGGTTAGACGTCCTGCGCCCACTCGCCCTGACGCATCAGCGGCTCGGTTCGACCATCGTCGAACACGCCGTCGACGTCGAGCGCGGCTGAGCCGATCATGAAGTCGACGTGGATCGCGCTCTTGTTGCCGCCGGCCTGCGCGAACTCATCGTCGGTCATCGCCTCGCCGCCGGTCAGCGTGAACTTGTAGGCCGAGCCGAGCGCGACGTGGCTCGCCGCGTTCTCGTCGAAGAGCGTGTTGTAGAACAGCCGGCCGGACGCCGCGATCGGCGAGCTGTGGGGTACGAGCGCTACTTCGCCGAGACGGCCCGCCGCTTCGTCGGTATCGACCATCTGCCGCAGCACCGCTTCACCGCGCGCCGCGCTGAGGCTCACGACGCGGCCGCGTTCGAAGCGGACGCTGAAATCCTCGATCAACGATCCGGCGTAGCTGAGCGGCTTGGT
>Ga0070679_100005348_pt1 | contig 11881 bp, 12 predicted proteins | sample KBSC63BmetaG_FD_65652 | JGI IMG/M metagenome (GOLD analysis project Ga0070679, IMG submission 65652) | Corn rhizosphere microbial communities from Kellogg Biological Station, Michigan, USA - KBS C6-3B metaG | ecosystem: Host-associated > Plants > Roots > Rhizosphere | place: USA: Michigan... | reverse complement strand
AACCAAGACGCGCTTCACCGCGCCGGGAGACGAGTGATGGCCGACGCAAGGGGACAAGCATTCACGGGCCGGCACATGACCGGCGTCCTGGTAGCGTTCTTCGGCGTGGTCATCGCGATCAACGTGCTGAACGCGCGTTACGCCAGCTCGACCTTCGGCGGCGAGGTGGTCGAGAATTCCTACGTCGCGAGCCAAGCCTTCAACCGCTGGCTTGAAGAAGCGAAGAACGAGAAAGCGCTGGGCTGGGACGAAGTCACGACCTGGCGGCCCGACGGACGCATCGTCGTTTCAGTGAGAGGCGCCCCGGCGGACATCGCGGTGGCAGGGGTGGCGCGCCACCCGCTCGGCCGACTACCCGACCGGGCCATCGCGTTCGCGCCGATCGGCGGCGGCCGTTTCCTTTCGCGCCAGCCCTTGCCCGACGAACGTTGGGAGGTGCGCCTGACGCTCACCGCCAACGGCCATACCTGGCACCGGCAGGAGCAGTTGCGATGACCGCGTTGCGCAAGCCCACGCCTGCCCTCGATCGCACCGTGCTGACGGTGCCCTCGATGCATTGCGCCGGGTGCATGAGCAAGATCGAGCGCGGGCTGAGCGCGCAGCCGGGCATTGCCTCGGCAAGGGTCAATCTCTCGGCGCGCACCGTGACCATCGAGCATGATCCGGCGACGGACGCCCGCGAGCTGGTCGGCCGGCTCGCCGATCTCGGTTACGAGGCCCAGGCGCGCCGCGACGAACTGGCCCCCCGCCTTTCCGCCGCCGCTCCGCTGCTGGCTCCGCTCGCGGTGGCCGGCTTCGCCGCGATGAACGTGATGCTCCTCTCGGTGAGCGTGTGGTCGGGCGCTGGCGGCTCGACGCGTGACTTGTTTCATTGGATCAGCGCGGGGATCGGCGTGCCGGCGATCGCCTACGCCGGTCGCCCATTCTTCAAGTCCGCCTGGAACGCCGTACGTCACGGCCGCACCAACATGGACGTACCGATTAGCCTCGGCGTGCTCATCGCCACCGGCTTGAGCCTGTACGAGACAGCGCGCCGCGGCCAGCATGCCTGGTTCGACGGTGCGCTGATGTTGCTGACGTTCCTCCTCATCGGGCGGGTTCTCGATGCGATGATGCGCGATCGCGCGCGGTCAGGCGTCGATGCGCTGCTCAGCCAGGCCGCCCAGGGAGCGATGGTGGTCGGGCCCAACGGCGGCGTGTCGTGGGTCGAGGCGAGCAAGCTCGCCACCGGCATGGTGATGCGGATCGCCGCCGGCGAGCGTCTGGCGGCCGACGGCGAGATCGTTTCCGGCCGCAGCCGCTTCGACCAGTCGCTGCTGACCGGCGAGAGCGCGCCGATCACCCTCCATCAGGGCGATCGGGCGCTGGCCGGAACGCTCAACCTCGAAGCCCCGGTCGACGTGCGGGTCAGCCATGCAGGGCACGACACCACGCTGGCCGAGATCGCCCGGCTGATGGAAGCGAGCACCCAGAACCGCTCGCGCTACGTGCGCATAGCCGACCGCGCGGCACGGCTTTACGCGCCGGCGGTGCATACCTTGGCGGCCCTGACCGTGGTCGCATGGCTGATCGCCGGGGCCGGTCTCTACAGCGCCCTGGTCACTGGCGTTGCAGTGTTGATAATCACGTGTCCGTGCGCGCTCGGTCTCGCGGTGCCCGTCGCACAAGTCGTCGCCAGCGGGGCGCTGATGCGCGCGGGGATCATGGTCAAGGACGGCTCCGCCCTCGAGCGCCTGGCGACCGTCGATCGCGCGCTGCTCGACAAGACCGGAACGCTGACGATGGGCAAGCCGCTGCCCGACCCTGCCACATTGCGTTGGCTCACTCCGGACGAGGCAGCCGTCGCGGTCGCGCTCGCCTCGCATAGCTGCCACCCGCTGTCCCGCGCCCTCGCCTCCGCCATCGCCGGCTCGAGCATCGCCGCCGCCCCGCTCACCGACGTGGCCGAGCGCGCCGGAGAGGGCGTTTTCGGCCGCTGGTTCGGCCTCGAAGTCTCCCTCAGCCGCCCCCAGAGCGGTGGGGCGACTATGGCGGTCGCGCTGGCGATCGAAGGCCGGCCGGTGCGCCTGATACCCTTCAGCGACCGTCTGCGCCCCGACAGCGCCGACGCGCTGTCGCAACTCGCGGAGATGGGCATTGAAGGCTCGATCCTCTCCGGCGACCGGGCCGCCGCCGTGGGTGAAATCTCCATCGCGACGGGGCTTACCGCCCAAGCCGACGCGCGCCCGGCAGACAAGGAAGCGCTCGTATCCCGCCTGCGCGCGAGCGGCCGCAAGGTGCTCATGGTCGGCGACGGGCTCAACGACGGGCCCGCTCTGGCCGCGGCCGACGCCTCGATGGCCCCGGGCTCGGCCAGCGACGTGGGTCTCCAGGCGGCGGACTTCGTCTTCGTGCAGGACTCGCTCCTCGCCCTGCCGCGCGCCTTCCGCGCCGCGCGGCGGACAATGGCGGTGGTGCGGCAGAACTTTGCGCTGGCGATCGGCTACAACGTCCTCGCCGTGCCGCTGGCGATGGCCGGCCTGGTCACGCCCCTGGTCGCCGCGGTGGCGATGTCGCTCAGTTCGCTGATCGTCGTCGCCAACTCGTTGCGCCTGGCGCGGGCGGCGCGATGACTATCCTGCTCCTCCTGATACCCGCGGCGCTGGCGATCGGCGGCCTCGGCCTCGCGGCGTTCTTCTGGGCGCTGCGCCACGGTCAGTTCGAAGACCCGCAAGGTAACGCCGCGCGTATCCTCATCGAGGACGACGAATGACACCGCCCCTCGTTCTCTTCGCCGCCGCGGCGTTGATCCCGGCGATGACCGCGCCGTCGGAGGGACTTGCGCAAGTATCGCCAGTCAGCGCGCTCATCGTGGCCTTTTGCGGCGGCGGCAGGATGGTGCTGCCACTGGGGAACGGTGCCCCCGCTCCCCAGGCTTGCTGCTGCGCCAAAGGCTGCCGCTCTGAGAGCAAGCGCCGGCGAATTAAGCCAGCGTAATGAGCGCTTCCTCGGGAACCGAGGGCCTCCCGAAACGTGAATGGGCCGCACGCTCATTTTCACGAGGTCGCGATGCCGTTGTGGTTTTTTCCTGCCCTCCTGGGTCTGTCGGCGCTGGTCACAATGGCCTGCGGGATCTGGCTGCTGCTGCACCTGACCGCGCTGGCCCATATGTTCGCCGGCAAGGCCGACATCGTGTGGCCGCGCGCCTGGCCTCGCGCCTCGCAGCGAACGGTCAAGCGGCTGCTCGGCGGATTTCTCGGCGCCGGCGTGGTCAGCATCGCCACATTGGCGCTGGTGGCCAGCGGTCTGGCCAGCGCGCTTACGGCTTAGGAGAGTTTCTCTTAGCGCGGCTTGCGGAACCTCAGCGCGAACTTGTCGGTCTTGCCCCGGATTGACGGGTCGAACACCGGCTTGTCGTGCGCATCCGCGGGATCGGCGAGCAGGCTCGAACGCCCGTCGAGCTTGAAGCCGGCTTTCTCTACCTCGGGGACGACGGCCCCCGGATCGATGCGGTGCAGAGTGGAGGTCGCCGTCGTCCCGGTGCCGGCCGCGGCCGCATGGTCCTCGATGTAGTAGACCCCGCCCGGCTTCAGCGCGGCGTAAGTCGCTGCGTTCAGGCCGGCGATGTTGGCGCTCGGGCCGTTGTGGAAGTCATGGTAGTTCTCGCTGGTCCAGACCACGTCGACCGGCTCGGGCACCTTGAAATTGGCCATGTCGGTCGTGACCACGGTGACGTTGCCATACTGCGCAGCGAGCGCATTGATTCCGTCCAGCGCGCCCGGGCGCTTGGCGAAGCCTTCCGGGACCAGGGCGTAGACGTGCCCCTTCGGACCCACGGTCTTCGACAGAATGCGCGTGAAATAACCGCCCCCCGGCATCATCTCGGCCACCTTGTCGCCGGGCTTGACGCCCACGAACGCGACGATCTCGGCCGGCTTGCGGCTCGCATCGCGCGCGGTATCGGCAGCCGGTCGCGCGGAGTCAGCCACGGCGGCAGCGATTGCCGGCGAAGCCTTGGGCCCAGCGGCGATCGCGATGCCGGAACCGGCCAGCAGCAGAGCGGCGGCGAAAGTAAGCGCGTATTTCACGGTGTCTCTCCCGGTGGTGTTTCGATTAAAGGGTGGCGGCCTTGCGGAGCCGCTCGGCAGCCTTGAGCGCTCGCTGCGTGTCCTCGTGCGCGCAATCGGCTTCGACGAGGTTCTCGATCTCTTCGGCGGCGCGCTTCAACAAGTGTTGGGCGGCGAGGGTCTTGGCCTGCTCGTTGACCAGCTCGTGCTTGAGATCGCGCGGCGATTCGTTGTCCTGCGCCATGGCTGCACCCTCCTCGTGACGCTTCGATGCTAGAGCATCGGCGCGCCATGGCAAGCGAACCTTAGGCCGTCGCCTGCCCCCTGCGAGTGAGCGCGACGACGCCGAGCGCGACCGGCACGACCAGCGCGATCATCACCGCGCCGGAATACCACGGCGCGTCATGGGCGGCTTCGTAGATCAGGCCGAAGGTGGGCGGAGCGACGATGCGCGAGAAGGCGTTGGAGGCCATCAGCAGGCCCATCACGCTGCCCTGCCGCTCCGGCGGCACCGTGCGGCTGGTCAGCGCGCCCGAGGTGGGAAACGCCAGGCTGTGCCCACCCATCAGAGTGCCCATCAGCAGGACCGCGACGTAGGGATTACGCAGGATCGGCTGCAGCAGCATCGAGCCGGCGAGCACCACCAGGCCGCCGACGATCACCCTCCCCTCGCCGAAGCGCACCACAAGCGGATGAAGGAAGAACAGCTGGACGATCAAGCCGCCGGCGCCGATGGCGATGAACGCAAGGCCGAGATCCTTGGCGGTCCAGCCGAAATTCGCTTCGCTCCACAAGCCGTAGACCGCTTCCATCGACGCGAACGCGGCGATGCCGAAGAACGAGATGACGAACAGGCGCAGCAGCATTGGATGGCTGGTGACGTAGCTGATCGCCTCGCCGTAACGCGGCAGCGGAGCCGCCTTGCCGAGTGGCGCGCGGGCGTCGCGAAGGACCATCAGGGACCACAGCGCCGTGATTGCGGAGAGAGCCGCGGCGGCAAGGATCGGCGCGTGGAAATCGGCCAGCGCCGTGCCCTTGCCGGCCAGCAGCCCGCCGAGCACCGGGCCGAACGCAAAGCCGAGCGAGAAGCTCGCCCCGAACAGGCCCATCGCCTTGGCCCGCTTCTCCGGGGGAGAGCTGTCGGCAATGAAGCCCTGCGCGACGCTGAGCGTGCCGCCGAAGAAGCCGTTGACCACGCGGATCGCGATCGCGAGCCACAAACCGGGCGCGTAGGCGAACGCGACGTACGTGATCGCCGCGCCCGTGGTGGTCGCGATCAGCACCGCGCGCCGACCCCATTTATCCGACTGCCGCCCCCAGAAGATCTCGCCGCAGACATTGCCCAGGCTATAGGCGGCGAACAACAATGCGACCTCGAACGGCCCGGCGCCGAACAGCGGGCCGTAGAACGGCAACAGCGGCAGGATCAGGCTGAAACCGGCGATGTTGACGAACACCGCGAACATCAGCGGCAGCATCCGCTTGTAATCGATCTCACCCGGCATAGCGCGGCTCCGGCAGGCCTTGTACCCCGAGCCCGTCGATGACGAAGCAGCAGCCGTCATCGGGCGCGGCTTCGCGGCCGGGGATGAACGAGGGGTCGATTGTCGGGACGAACAGACGATCGAGTTCAGGCCCGAAGAACATCACGCTCGCCGGAAGGCGCGTCGGGAAGGCGACCTCGCGCAGCACTTCGCCTTGCGGGCTGAGACAGAGGACGACTCCACCGTCGCAAATCGCGGTCCACAGGTTACCGTCGGCATCCACGGTCGCGCCATCGGGGATCGGGCCCCAGGGCGAGCTGTCGAAAAACGGTCGCCGCCCGCTCGCCCGTCCCGTTTCGAGGTCGTAGTCGTAGGCATAGATCAGATGCCGCACGCTGTCGGCATGGTACAGCGTGCGGTTGTCGGGCGACCAGCAGGGGCCGTTGGCGAGGAAGATGTCGTTGTCGAGCTCGGTCAGCCGCCCGCGATCGAGCGAGTAGAGCCCACCGCGCGCCTCTTTCATCGTGCGGTGACTCGTGCCGAAGACGAAGCGGCCGGCCCGATCGACCTTGCCGTCGGCCAGCTGCACCTCTGGGTCGGCATTGACGGTCATTGAAGCGACCTCGCCGCTCTCGAAGTCAAGGGAATGGACACCTGACCCGAGGGCGACGATCGCCCCGCCGCCTTCCCGCAACGCCATGGAGCCCACGATGTCCGGCAGCCCCCAGCTCGCCGTATCGCTGCTCGCGGGGTCCCAGCGGAGGACCTTCTGGTCAAGAATGTCGATGTAATAGAGCGCCTGCTCCGCGACGTCCCACACCGGCCCTTCGCCGACCCGGCACTTCGGCAAGTCGAGCTTCGTGATCTCCATCCGCGGCGTCCCCTCTCTGCCACAACCCTAACACTCGTTACGATTGCGGCAAGAGGGCGCAGCTCAAACCATTGCGCCGTGGCAGTGCTTGTATTTCTGGCCCGATCCGCACGGGCACGGCGCGTTGCGGCTCACATCCATCGCGGCGTAGGGATTGTCGCGGTCGGCCCCGCCCGCTTCCGCCGCGGCGAATGTCGTCCCAGCGAGCGAACCGAACATCTCGGGGATCTGCGCCGATCCGTCGCCGTCGGCGGAATCGTCCATGCCGGTGAACGGATCGATGTGACCGGTGAGGAAATCCGGCAGGTCCGGCAAGCCCATCGGCGGCTGAGGCCCGAGCTGGATCTGGCTGGTCATCAGAATTCGCGTGACATCCTCACGGATCGTCTCGAGCATGGTCTCGAACAGGCCGAACGCTTCGCGCTTGTACTCGTTGATCGGCTGTTGCTGCGCATAGGCGCGCAGGAACACCACCTGGCGCAGCGCGTCGAGCGTCGCGAGGTGTTCCTTCCAGTGGTAGTCGAGCCGGTCGAGCAGGATCTGCTTCTCGACCTGGCGCCAGATCGACGCATCGTTCTCGGCCATCTTGTCGGCCATCAGCTTGTCGGTCATCTCAACCAGCCGCTCTTCGAACATGTCCGGCTCGACCGCATGCTCGGTGAGCCATTCGTCGATCGGCGCCTCGATGCCGAGCACGTCCCGCACTCTCGCCTTGAGCCCTTCGATGTCCCACTGTTCAGGGTACGAGCCCGGCGGGCAGGCGGTGCCGACCAGCGAGTTGATCGCGTCGTGGCGCATGTCGACGACGACATCGTCGACGGCCTCGGCGTCCATCACTTCTTCGCGCTGCTCGTAGATCACCTTGCGCTGGTCGTTCATCACGTTGTCGTATTCCACGACCTGCTTGCGGACTTCGTAGTTGCGCGCCTCGACCTTCTTCTGCGCGGTCTCGATGGCCTTCGACAGCCACTTGCTGCCGATCGCTTCACCGTCGGCCAGGTTCGAGTTCATCATCCGGGCGAACAGCGTGTCCGGACCGAAGATGCGCAGCAGGTCGTCCTCGAGGCACAGATAGAACTTGCTCAGGCCGGGATCGCCCTGACGGCCGGAGCGGCCGCGCAGCTGGTTATCGATGCGGCGGCTTTCATGCCGCTCGGTGCCGAGCACGAACAGACCGCCGGCTTCGAGCACCCTCTGCTTCTCGGCCGCGATCTCGTCCTTGATGCGGGCGATCGCCGTGTCTCGCTCGGGCCCCTCTTCCATCCCGCCGAGCTCGTCCTCGATGCGGAAGTCGAGGTTGCCGCCCAACTGAATGTCGGTACCGCGGCCGGCCATGTTGGTGGCGATGGTCACCGCGCCGGAGCGGCCGGCCTGGGCGACAATGTGCGCTTCCTGTTCGTGAAAGCGGGCGTTGAGCACCGCGTGCTTGACACCTTCCTCGTCGAGGAAGCCCGAAAGCAGCTCCGACTTTTCGATCGACACGGTGCCGACCAGCACTGGCTGGCCCTGGCCGCTCTTCTCCTTGATCGTCTTGGCGATCGCCTGAAACTTGTCCTGCGTGTTCTTGTAGAACTCGTCTTCCTCGTCGATCCGCGCGACCGGCACGTTGGTCGGGATTTCGACTACGTTGAGCTTGTAAATCTCCCAAAACTCGGCCGCCTCCGTGGCGGCTGTGCCGGTCATGCCGGAAAGCTTGGGGTACATGCGGAAGTAGTTCTGGAAGGTGATCGTCGCCATCGTCTGGTTTTCGGGCTCGATCTGGACCCCTTCCTTGGCCTCGACCGCTTGGTGCAGGCCGTTCGACCAGCGGCGCCCGTCCATCATGCGACCGGTGAACTCGTCGATGATGATGACCTTGCCGTCCTTGACGATGTAGTCGATGTCGCGCTTGAAGATTATGTTGGCCTTCAGCGCCTGGTCGAGATGGTGGACGACCTGGGTGTTCTCGACGTCGTAGAGATTGTCGGTCACCAGGAGGCCGGCAGCCGCGATGCGCCGCTCGATCTCTTCGTTGCCGGGCTCGGTCAGGGTGACGTTGCGGGCCTTCTCGTCAACTTCGTAATATTCCGCCTCGAAGCCCTTCACGACCTGGTCGAGCTGGATGTAGAGGTCGGCCTTGTCTTCGGTCGGCCCGGAAATGATCAGCGGCGTGCGCGCTTCGTCGATCAGGATCGAATCGACTTCGTCGACGATCGCGAAGTTGAACGGCCGCTGCACTTGCTGCGCGCGCTCATGCTTCATGTTGTCGCGCAGGTAATCGAAACCGAACTCGTTGTTGGTGCCGTATGTGATGTCCGCGGCGTAAGCTTCACGCCGCTCGGCCTCGCCGATGTTGGGGACGATGACGCCCACGCTAAGGCCGAGGAATTTGTGGATGCGGCCCATCCATTCGGAGTCGCGGCTGGCGAGGTAATCGTTGACCGTAACGACGTGGACGCCCTTGCCCTCGATCGCGTTGAGATAAGTCGCGAGGGTGGCGACGAGGGTCTTGCCCTCGCCCGTCCGCATTTCGGCGATCTCGCCGCGGTGGAGCACGATGCCGCCGACCAGCTGGACGTCGAAGTGGCGCATGCCGAGCACGCGGACCGAAGCTTCGCGGACGGTCGCGAAGGCTTCGGGCAGAATGTCGTCGAGGGCCTTGCCGGCCGCGAGCTGGTCGCGGAATTTCTGCGTCTGGGCCTGCAGCTCGGCGTCGCTGAGCGCCTGGATTTGCGGCTCGAGCGCGTTGATCGTCGCGATGGTCCGATCGAGCGAGCGGACGTAACGGTCGTTGGCCGACCCGAAGATGGATTTGGCGATGGCTGCCAGCATGGCGATTTCCTGATGCTTAAACGAGATAAGCGGCCGCGCGGCTTGGCGCGGCCGTAGCTAAACGATCGACGAAGGCTTCCGGCTATTCGAGCGAGCGATCGGAGCGTAGCATCACCGGCGGCAGCACGATCGGCGGCCGCGGCCTGGGGCACGGAGCCTTCACGCTGTCGCGCAGCGGCGCCAGAGGGGCCAAGGCCGCTCCGCTGCTCGGGATAGTGCACTTCGCGCCGAGCTCCGCCGCGGCCACGAGCCGCACCGCAGCGATCTCGCTTGGCCGCGCTGCCTGCGCCGGAGCGCCGGCGGCAGCCAGCCCGGTCAGGATCGCAAGGACGGTGAGCAGTTTGCGCAGCATCTTAGCCTGGCTAGATAGCGGCACGGGCCGGAATGTCCATGCAAGAGGCGCGTGTTTTCAACCCGAGACGTACCAAAGCGCGCCTCCGATTGTCCCGCGCGCCGCGATTGCCTATGCGCTTGGCCATGGACCTCGCCCCCTCGCCTCTCGCTCTGCCGTTTCCCGCGATTCCGCCTATCGCCGGCGCAACGCCGCGCGTCGCCCGGGCGCACTATAAGGCGTGGGACCGCTGCGATCTGACCTTCGTCGAATTCGCCGAGGGCACCACTGTGGCCGGCGTGTTCACCAGGAACGTCTGCTGCTCTTCCGAGGTCGAGATGGGCCGCGAGCAGGTCCGCCTGGGGCGGGCGCGCGCCCTGATCGTCAACGCGGGCAACGCCAATGCTTTCACCGGCTATCGCGGGCGCGAGGCAGTCGAACAGATCATGGCGCAAGTGGCGCACCATCTCCGTTGCGAACCGAGCGACGTGTTCGTCTCCTCGACCGGGGTGATCGGCGTGCCGCTGCCCAAGGACAAGGCGCAAGCCGGCGTCGCCGCGGCGCTCGATGCGCCCGAGTGCACGTGGGAAGACGCGGCCCTAACCATCGGCACGACCGACACCTTCGCCAAAGGCGCCGTGGCCACGGCTATCGCCGATGGCCGCAAGGTTACCGTCGGCGGGATCATCAAGGGCAGCGGGATGATCGCGCCCGACATGGCGACGATGCTCGGCTACATCGTCACCGACGCGGCGGTGGAAGCCGAATTCCTCCAGCGTCTGCTCACCACATCCTCGGCCGACACCTTCAACTGCATCACGGTCGACAGCGACACCTCGACCAGCGACACGGTGCTCGCCTTCGCGACCGGCCAAGCCGGCAACACGACACTGGCCTCGGTCGATGACCCGGGCGCCGATGCTTTCGCGGCGGCGCTGCACGACGTCTGCCGCCAGCTCGCCCATCTCGTCGTGCGAGACGGCGAAGGCGCGCAGAAGTTCATCGAGGTTCAGGTGACCGGAGCCACGAGCGACGACAGCGCCCGCAGGATCGGCCTCGCCGTCGCCAACTCGCCGCTGGTCAAGACCGCCATCGCCGGGGAAGACGCCAACTGGGGCCGCGTGGTCATGGCCGTCGGCAAGGCGGGCGAGCCGGCGGACCGCGACAAGCTGTCGATCGGTTTCGGCGGCGTGTGGGCCGCGCGCGACGGGCAGCCGCTGGCCGATTACGACGAAGCGCCGGTGGCCGCGCATCTCAAGGGACGCGAGGTTCGCATCGAGGTCGATCTCGGCCTCGGCGACGGCCGCGCAACGGTGTGGACCTGCGACCTGACGCATGGCTACATCGCGATCAACGCAGACTACCGCTCGTGAGCGATATCGACGCCTTCCACCAGGCGATGCACGACTTGCTGCGGGAAGTTTCGGGCAAGGCGATCCTGCCGCATTACCAGACACTGACGGCCGAGCAGGTCAGCGACAAGGCCGCGGACGATGTCGTCACCGTGGCCGACAACCTCGCAGAGGAGATGCTCGGCGAAGGCCTGCCCAAGATTATCCCCGGCCTGCCGATCGTCGGCGAGGAAGCGGCGCACGCCGACCCCACGGTGCTCGATCGGCTGAGAGGCGATTGCTGGATCGTCGACCCGCTCGACGGGACCAATAACTTCGCCAAGGGCAAGCCTCCTTTCGGCATCCTCATCGCGATGGCCTCGGGAGGCGAGGCGCATACCGGCTGGCTGTACGATCCGCTGAGCGACCGCTTCTGCGTTACTCATCGCGGCAAAGGCGCCTTCATCAACGGCGAGAAAGTCCACGCGCGGCCGAGCGGAGCCGAGCCGCCGATCGCGGCGATCTCGCTGGTATTCCTCGAGCAAGCGCGCCGCGAGGCCATCCGCCGGCACATCGCCCCGCACTACACGCTGGTCGACATCCCCCGCTGCGCCGCCGAGCAGTATCCGCGGCTGGTGCTGGGCCAGAACGACGTGTCGATCTTCGAGCGCACCCACGCGTGGGACCACGCGGCGGGGGTGCTGTTCGTCAACGAAGCGGGCGGCAAGGCCGCGCGGCCCGACGGCTCACCCTACCGCGTCGATGAATCGGCCCGCCCCGGCCTGATCGGCGCATCGAGCCCGCGGCTGTGGGATGAGCTGGCGGAGCGGCTGGCAGGGGTGCCGGATAGCGTCGTTGGAGACGGGCCTTCGACTTCGCTCAGTCCCTCCTCAGGATGAGCGAATTTTGATGAAACCGCTCATCCTGAGGAGAAGTCGGGACTGAGCTTGTCGAAGGCCCGGCTTCGTCTCGAAGGATCGGATCTCGAAGGATCAGATCACGCTCTC
>Ga0070679_100005346_pt1 | contig 11882 bp, 8 predicted proteins | sample KBSC63BmetaG_FD_65652 | JGI IMG/M metagenome (GOLD analysis project Ga0070679, IMG submission 65652) | Corn rhizosphere microbial communities from Kellogg Biological Station, Michigan, USA - KBS C6-3B metaG | ecosystem: Host-associated > Plants > Roots > Rhizosphere | place: USA: Michigan... | reverse complement strand
GCTCACGAAAAGATCCGCCGCAAAGAGGGAAGTTGGGACAAGGCGATCCATACCGCTCGCACCCTCCAGCAAATGAAGCGCGAGCAGTACCCACAGCTCGACATTCAGACCTGCACCTGTGTGATGCATTCGAACCAGGACACCATTTTTGACTGGTACGATTTTCTCAAGCACGATCTAAAGCCCGACAAGGTCAACATTAATTACATTCGGCCGCCGTCGGCCGACCCGATCGAGCTCGAGTTTGATCCGGCACGCTACACGCGGCTGTCACAGATGATCCTGGACGATACGCGAAACGCCGCGCTCAAAAATAACTACGGCGGCAAATCGGGATTTTTCAAAGCCGCGGTCGATATCTACATGCATGGCATCATCGCGAAGACGAAAGAGGAGAATAAAGCCCAGCTAAAATGCTACGCCGGAAGCGCGGGTGCGGTGATCTACGACAATGGCGTGCTTTCGTCGTGCGAGAACAAGCCCGACGTGCTTAACCTCCGTGACTACGACTGGAACTTTCAGGCCGCGTGGCAGACCAGGTTAATGAAAGAGCGTCGCAAAGAGGCGGCGAACGGATGTTTCTGCACACACGAGTCGAATTGTTACTACCCGTCGCTGCCGTTTAATCCAAGCCACTTGATCAAGATCAAGCGGCTGGAGAAGGACATGAAAAAAGCGGCAAAACAGTTGGCTGTCGCACAGCCGGCTTTCGAGGAGCAAGCTGCTTAGATTTCGAATGTTGACCTATACATCGGCGTGTAAATTTCTTGCTGACGGAGTTCATGGCGAAGTTTTAGACTTTCCGGGTGTGATCACTTGTGGCAGTGACATTTCGCAGGCTCGCAAACTGATGGCGGGCGCCATGATCGACATGGCTGAGACGAACATTGGTCTTGGTGAATCATTGCCGACGCCACAGATCGGAATCTCTGATTCAGATGCTGATATTGTTGAACCCATCCATCTGATCCTAAATGCGGCTTCGGGCGTCAGAGAGATTCCTGAAATCATTTATGAAGCGGCGTGACCTTGTCCGGCACCCCGAACGAAACGGCTGTCGCCTGCTTCGCGAAGGTTCAAGTCACTCGGTGTTCGAAAATGAGAAGACAAAAAGCGGACAACTGTGCCACGGCACAACGAAATTCCTGAGTTTACTGCTGCGAAGATCTTCAAACAGTTAGAAATTCCAAAGCCTTAATAAGAAATGCCCACAAGTCCGCCAAAGATCCTCATTCTCTCGTCGGACACGGGCGGCGGACATCGCTCGGCGGCCCAGGCGATCTCCGACGGCGTCAATCGTTTTTGGCATGGTGAATCGGTCGCTGTCCGTGTCATTCGCGCTGTCGAGGAGTCGCATAGGATCACGCAGCGGATGGTAAACCTATACAACTGGATCCTTCGCAACAAGCAAGGGTGGATGAAATATCTCTTTTGGGCGGTAAATCGGTTTCGGCCTGAGACTCGAGAGTTTTTTTACAGACGCAGCGTCGGGTATCTCAGCAACATGTTTGAAAAATGGTGCCCGCATGTTGTCGTCAGCGTCCATCCGATGACCCAGCACTTTATAGCCCGTGTCCTTCGTGAGCTAAATCTTGCACAGCAGGTGCCGCTGGTGACGGTTGTGACCGATCCCTGTTACGGATTTTGGCGTGGATGGGCATGCGAGGACGTAGCGCTATACCTGGTTGCCAACGACGAAGCTCGTGACCAGCTTATCGATTATGGTGTCGCCGCGGACCGGATAAAAGTTTCCGGCATGCCGGTCGATCCAAAATTTCACGAGGTGGATGAAAAGGACGCGCAGATGGCGCGTCGTGCCTTCGGGCTCGATCCGGAAAAGTTTACCGTTTTCCTCAATGCCGGCTGGGTCGGCGGTGGCAATATTCCGCAGATCTTTCGCGAGCTTGTTCGCGGCGAGCTTGACGTTCAGGCGATCTTCCTGGCAGGGAAGAACGAAAAGCTTCGTCGCGAAGCCGAAGAGATCGCGCTATCGGCGCGTTTTCCGGTTAAGGTGATCGGTTATTCCAACGAGGTCGAAAAGCTGATGCAGTCGGCCAACGTCATGGTCTCAAAGCTCGGCGGTCTGACGACCTTTGAAGCATTTGCGTGCCGCCTGCCGATCATCGCCGACGGCACAACGCCGCCGATGCCGCAAGAAGCAGGAACGGTTGAGATGATCGAACGCCGCGGCGCCGGGATCGTACTAAAAAAGTCGACCGATATCGTTCCGACCATCCGCTCGCTTGTTTCCAACACGGATGAATATGTCCGGATGCGGGCGGCCACCGCGGGCCTCGCCATGCCAAATTCAACTGAACAAATTATTCGCGAAATAGCGGCGCTGATGCCTGAGCGGAACGGCTCGGCGGCCTACTGATCGTTCGAAAAGTTCTGCGGATCCGCGTTAGCCGGAGTCTGGCGTGATCTGCTTTCGATCACGTCACCGTTATCACCCATCACGACGACCGTCTGAACACGAGCATATTTCGGATCCTCAATGATGGCCTTCAGGGCCTTTGCCCGTTCGTCTTCGGCGACCTCTTTCCAGGCCGGATGGGCGTTGATGAACAGCGTGTGATCATGACGATAGGCCGACTTCATCAACTCATGCTGCGGCAGCGTGCGAAGGTCGACACTCGCAAACCCAGACGTCGATGTCAGCACCCCGTCGAATTGTTTATTAACAAAGTACAGCGTCGCGGCGGTGACCGCGCTCAGAACGAGCGAGATCACGACCCATCGAAAGATCGCGCTGCCGAACGAAGGCTTTGGCTGTGCCGCAGGCGGTATTACCGTGGCGGGAACCGCGGCCGGCGCTGTCTCGGCCGATGCCATTTTCCGGTTGGTAAATCTGACGATCGAACGCTCGAGTCTCGAACGCGAATCGCGCAGGCAGTTCATCACCGTCCGAAGTCGCGTTTGGTCGTACTCATCGGAATGTTCGATCTCAGCTTCGAGCTTATTGGTAAGATGCTCGATCTTTACAAGCAAGGCGGTGCACTCTCGCTGGATCGATTCGGTAAGTTCCTTTTGCTGGCCAAGTTCGCTCTCGCGAAACTCGATCGTCCACAAGATCAGGCCGAGAACGCGCCGGGCGAGTACGTCCGGGCTTTCGGCCTTGTTGTAGAGAAAGTCGTTGATATTGACCGCGCCGGCGCTTTCCAGCCGCCGAAGCTGGCTTGTCAAAAGCTCGGCGTTGGGCCGCGCCTCGGTGAGTGTCCGCAAGATCGGCGCCAGCCGGTCCTGCAATGTCGCCTGTTCGGCGGAGTGTTCACTTACCCTTGGAGCGGGTGTTCGCGGGCCAGTGACCATCAAGAGCTTGCCGAGATAATCCGCATCCGTTTCACCTGCCGATCCCGATTTGTCGCTGTCGCCGAAAAACACTTTGAAGAGTTCGCTGATGTGGGCGCGGCCCTCTGGCGAGGCGTCATGTAGGGCGCTCGGCAGGTCGACATCGACCTTTAGCCGCGCGCTCAATTGCTCATCGGCGCGTTTCAGCAGATCGTCAAAAACATTTCCGACCGTGATATTGCATTCGATCGCGGCGGCGACGATCTCGGGCTCGAAAAATAGCGACCCCAATTCGCGCTTAAAGACGCGATAACGGTCAAAGATGTTGCTGCGGACCAGATCTTCGAAAACGCCGAGATGGTTCGCCTCGTCGGTAAAGCCGTCGATCGACGAAACCGAGGCGGCGATGTCGCCCGCGCGGTCATTTTCGCCATGACCGAAAAGCAGTCGAAGCTTGGCAACCGTGTGGTTTCGTCCGGCGCTCATCTCGCGTCGGTCGGGGCTCGACATCTTAGAAAAGAGTCTGGTGACGGCAAGGTCAAATTTACTTTGCGATGCGGGCGAAAATTCCAGGCCGCGGTAAAACGAGGCCAACGCGACAAAGATCTCGTCGTCGAGCGGATACGGCGTCGAATCGCACAGCCGGCGAAAGTGATATGTCTCTATTTTTTTATCGCGCTCGATGATCAGCCCGCGCCATAGATGAAATTCCTGTTCAAGACGAAATTCCGCCTCCAGACATTCCTCGATGTCGTCATCGTCACTGATAGTCTTTAATATCTGCAGCGCGGCGCGGATGCGCTCGATATCAAAAACGACGGGCGACGCCTTCAGCAGACGGCGCTCGACCTCGCTTAAAAATCGTTCGACGATCCTGAGCTGGACTGCTTTTTCGCCCGCGCTCTTTACGAGGTCTGCAACCTCTTGAACCTTTTCGAATGAAAGACCGGCTTCGGTAGCGATTGACATAATATTGCTTGATCTACGCGTTTGGTCTGCCGTTTTGGGGACGAGGCGCCGTCTGCGGAACACTACTCGCGAAAAGCGACAAAAAATGTCACTTCTCCTGACAAAAGATTGTCTAAAGGCGAACCTTGAGAAAAGTGCCGCGTGCGTTTGCGTCAGTATTTACGGCCATTCTGTCTGCAACGCGGCCTTTCAGACGCCGATACCATCGCAAGCAACGTGCCATGCTAGACGCATAAGCGGAAACTGAAAACCGACACCTGGAAACTGTCCTAAACCAATAACCACGAACCATCGCGCCCGAATTAACTAATTGGTTAACTTGTCACATTCGCACGATTTCATTAACCTTTTTGCTAGGACAACTTAGGAGAATATTTAATATTGAGTCTGCTGCTTGAAGGGAAACGTGCGTTCATCTCCGGCGGAACGCGCGGTATCGGTGCCGCGCTGTGCGAAGTTTTTGCCCGCGAAGGCGCCGATGTTGCATTTAATTATCACTCGCGTGACGACCTCGCCGACGAGGTCAAGGCAAACATCGAGGCGCACGGCCGACGCGCTCTCGCGTTCAAGATCTCGGTCACCGACCGCTTTGGCCTCAAGCACATGGCCCGCGACATCCTGCACGCGTGGGGCCCGATCAACGTCCTAGTCAACAATGCAGCCGTCAACAAGGCCGACAACTTTGCGACCACGACCGACAAATCTTGGGATTGGGTCATCGACACAAACGTCAACAGTCTGTTCGCCGTCACTAAGCCGATCTACAAACAGATGATCCGCGAGCGCTCGGGCGCGATCCTGAACATTACTTCCGTAGGCGCGATCCGCTCGCTCCCAACGTCCGTTCACTATGCTACCTCGAAAGCCGCGATGATCGGTTTTACGAAATGCCTCTCGCGAGAAGCAGCTAATTTCGGCGTCTCGGTCAACGGCATCGCCGCCGGAATATTCGACACCGATCTCGCTCACACCTTGCCTGAACGCCTGCTGCAAATGCACGATTTCTGGGTCTCAAAAGGACGCCTCGGCCGCCCCTCAGAGCTTGCCGAGGTCGCCGCCTTCCTCGTCAGCGACCGCAACAGCTTTATGAACGGCGAGATCCTAATCGTCGACGGCGGCGCCGTGACCTAATTTCTAAGGGCTCCCCTCCTTTCTCAAGGAGGGGTGGATCCCGACGTTTTTCATCGGAATGACGGGCTGGTTCCGTCAAGCTCCCCTCCTGGATAGGAGGGGTGGCACCGTTTCGGTGACGGGGTGGTAGATCATACCGTCGAGCGGAAATGCGTTGCTTTTCCGAAGAGGGCTTCTTAAACTACTGCGTGGCCCCGCCGCCCTGATGTGAAAAGCGCGCTTCAAACCCGTCCTAAAGATCATCAAGGTCGTCTTTGCGCTGATGATCATCGACGCGCTCGTCTTCAGGCCGGTTCTCTATTTCAAATGGCGCGATAGCATCAAGAGCGAAGCCGATCTCGGGTCCGCGCCTATCTGCACAGGGCCCGACAATGAGGGCTTTCACCGCGAGCTCCCGTCGACGGTCAACAGCTCTATACGCTCTCGGGCAAGGCTTCGACGACGCATTACGTCTATCTCGATATGCCCAGCTCAGAGCTTAGCGGCCGGATACCCATCCGGTGGGACGTTGACAACAGCCTTTATAGCAGTCTCAAACCCGGCGACGCCGTCACTGCCGAAGAGTGGAACGGCCAGATCATCGCGATCCGCAACGCCGGCGGCCTTCTCCAAACCGAATACGATCCCACCAACGAACGCCAAAATTTCATCTCAGCCCTCATCGGCATCCCACTCGTCACTCTCCTCATAGCCTTTCTGGAATACAAACTCATCCGCTGGCTCCGCCATAGCTAGCATCCGCCGGTGTCACGGTTTGGTCATGGGAGCCGAGCTTGAGCGACATAAACAGTAAGCTCCGCTCTTCACGTATAAATCCTCATGCACTGGGCGAAAATTTCTCGCGGAAGATTGCGTGGCGGTTCGGACGAGATCCTGACCGGCCGGCACGACGACCGAAGTCCTTTTAAGACAGTAATTCCGGCCTCAAAGGCAACATAAAACGGCTCGGTCTCATCAGAGCGTAGAGTCCTTAATTCTCGGGAACATTGATCATGAAAAGACCTATTGGGCTAGTTATTTTTGCGCTTATTTTATTCAACCAGATCGCGCCGGCCTACACCCAGCGTGGAGCTTCCTCTATCAGATCGACAAAAACTGATTGGGATATTCAGCCGTCATTCATGCTTGATACCGTCTGCTTTCTGAATGTTCTCACCGGTGACCCGTTTTATTTAGACTATTACAAAGACGAATACGCGAAGTTCAAACCGCAGATCACACCGTCAGTCGAAAAAGCTCTGGCCAATCTGAAGAAAAAGATCAAGGACGAGCAGGGCGGCATCATCTCGGCATTTCTCGCGCTTGATTTTTCTGTCACGAACGACAAGACCCTCGACGACATGCTGCGAACCGTTAGAGACAGTTCAAGGATGAAAGCCGCGTTTCAGAAAACGGTTTACTACAACGATGACGACTGGAAATTATACGAATCGGTAACGGGTGACCTTACTGAAATTTTTACGTTTTTAAGGGCCATACATTTCGAACAATATTGGAAGCAGTATGCCCTGCCAAAAATTAACAAAAGCATTTCCGAGATCCGCCCCGATCTTCCGAAGTACAATGTCGTCGGAGAAGTCCAGAAACTGCTCGGGTTTCCGCTTCAGACAAATAAAATAACGGTCAACATCCTCTATTTTTCACAGCCTCACGGCATTCGCGTTACCGGCCTCCGATTTCTGACCGATGCTTCGTATCCTTTCGAGATCGTGCTTCGCAATGCGGTTCACGAACCGATGCATCCACCGTTTGATCTTAAGAAGGACACGGAATTGAGAGTCGCCCTTTATCGGCTTCAAAAAGATGAGTTTCTAATGGACAAAATAAACAATCATGACAAATCCTTCGGATATAATTCGTTCGAAGGTTTCGTCGAGGAGGATTGCGTTCAGGCCCTTGAACAAATTATTTCTGAGAGATTCAAGATCGAGAATGACGCGCACGAAAGATGGAAGGAAAACGATAACGGGATGCATGTGCTCGCTATCGCGCTTTATTCGTTGATGAAAGCAGAAAATTTCAATGGTGAAAAAGAAAATTTCCGCAGCTTTTTAATCCGAAATATAACGGACGGTGAACTGGCCCCGGGCTCGATCAAGCTGCTTTACGAAAAATTCTATTCAACTGCATAGACGTGCTATTTATTTTTCCAGCCGTTCCTTGGCGCGCTGGATGAAGATGCTGATCATTTCCTGGACCTTTTTTGAGAGCTCAGAGCTGATGAGGCTCTCGCCGGCGAGGCCGGCCAGGAGGTGAAGCTCACGGGCGGATTTTCGACGAAGCTCGACCATCTGCGAGAACTGGATGACCGTCACATCGCGTGCTTTTGAGAGAAAATCGGCTGAGTAACGAAGGAAATTCTGCGTTTCCTCACGAATCGGAAACCACTCGACACGCTCGTCACTGTTCTCTGTCAGCTCGACCGCAAATTTCTGCATCATCTGGCCGACGAGCGGAATTTCAGCCTGTATTTTCCAGTGCGCGACGCCTTTTGCGTCGGTGTGGATGCTGGCGATGCCGGGCATGAGATCGGCAAAATTGCGGATGTCCAGAAAGAATTCCCTTACTCGATCGAGGCTTGTTTTTACCTCTATTTTATCGCTGTAGATCGCCTTGACAGTGAACATAGATCTTGATGTAACGCAGGCTTCCAGCCGGCTGTCCCGGCGGCATCCTGCCGCCGACTGCGGGCAAGATGCCAACAGGACTGCCGCCAGGATGGCGGCGGTACGTCCGAATTAAAACGTCCCGTTAAAAAGTATCGAATTCATAAACGGTCTCGTCGTTGACCGGAAAAGTCCTCGGAAAAACGGCTCCTCTGCAAATAGAATAACATGTCCGTTTCCTGTCGGCTCATCAATTACATAGGCGGTGCCGGCGAGCAGCTTTTCCGTGTTGCCCTCCCATGTAAAGCCAGATATCGTCAACGGCCGCCGCGGTTTAGCATCAAACACAATGGCATTGTTGCCCTCTTTCGAGTAACGGAAAAAGTATCCGCTCGCGAGCAGCACCGGCAGCTCGTTCTGCTCGAGGCCATAGGTCAGATACGTCGTCCGGTCGACGGTCGCCCGCATGATCGAGCCCGGAAGAGCGACCGGCACCTTATTGTTATCAGCCGACGGCGACGCGATAGGCGGCAGCGAAGGAGCAACGCCCTCGGTCAGATCGTCCGGCTGCTCGATCGGCGTCGCGGACGGGCTTGGCGAAGGTTTTGCGGCGGCCGACGCGGCGGCCTTGTCGTCGTCAGCCTTGCCTTTTTCATCGTCGGCGTCGCTGCCTACCAGCCTGGACGAGGTAAGATTGACATCCTTTAACGCGGCAAAGACCGAGGCACCGCGGGCCGTGATGATCGTCCCGCCCTCGGAAGCAAAGCTCTTCAGCGTTGACACGCCGCCTGCTCCGAACAGTGCCATATATCGTCCGGCCGAGCCGTCGGGCAGAATGAGAACATTAAAGTCTTTGAGTGCGCCGCCTCTGATCGCGCTCACAGACAGTGCCGTAAACGGAATTCCATACCGATCGAGCGTCCACCAGATCGAGCCATACGAGGTCTGGTCGACGGCATCGTCCGCAACCATGGCGATCTTTGGCATGCGGAGAGAATTGACGCTTTCGCCGCCGATCCCGGTGTCGCCTTCGTCAGGGAAGCCCGAGTTCGCGGCGATCACGCGGATGCCGAGATCGTTCGCCAGCTTCGCGACGGCGTCGTGTAGTGTGTCCGGATTTCGCGAAATGCGGATCACAAATGTGCCGCGCGGCCAGTTCTTTCCGGCGGCGTTGAGCGGCTTTGTCGCGACTGCGATCCGATAGCCCTGCAGCAGCAGCCTGATCATCGCAGGCCCCGTCGAGTCAGAGTCGTATGGGATGATGTATGCAACGCTTGCACGCCCACCATAATTTCCTCGTTTGAGCGCGGCCACCGATTCCGCTGTCGCCATGGCTCCGTTTACGGGACTCACGTCCTCGGTCCACCAGGCATCGAGCCCAAAAGCCAGCGGAAGACTCCACGCCGTAATGTCATAGAAACCAAAATCCTCCTTGGTCTGGCCGGATCCACGCATCTGATTTCGCCGAAAACGGGCCATGTTGTCGTCGACAAAAGCTTTGTCCTGCGGCGTGTCCTGCTCAAGAATAGCTTTTATCAAAACGGCCTGCGGCTGATCGAGATCGATGACATACGAGCCCGCAGGGAAGCTTCTCGCCGCGGCGGGAGCGTTTTTCTCCATATAGCTATGGGCGACTTTCGAGTTAAATCCTTCGGATGCGATCTTAACCTCGATGTTCGAACGCCGCAGCAGCTCAACTAGCTCAGCCGCCTTTACGGGATCTTTTGCAGGTGAGATGACGACGCGCTTGATTTTCCACGTGTTGGCCGCGTCGCGCATGGCGTTCGCGTGAAAGTCGTAATAATCCTTTAGCCGCTCGTTCTTGTTCTGCGCGGTGATGCTCAACGCGGTCAATCCGGCGACATAATGTTTCGCGATGGCCGACCGGAGCGTGACGATCGTCCCGTCGTCGCGCGTCCATCTGATGCCTTTGAAACCGCCTCCATCGGTCTCGTAAGTCATTCCGATAGCACCATTTAGGCTCGGATACATATCCCAATAACCGGGATAAAAGGCATCGTAAATATCCCGCACATAGTAGTCCCAATGATTAGCGTCAAATGCCGCGGCGTTTGCCCGGCCGTATCTCGAATTCCATTTATCAAATGCCGGTTGCGGTAGGTTTGGATTTATCGGCAGCGAATCAGGCGGAAAAAACATCTGCGAGGGCTGACCGTGATGGTCGATGGAGAGTTGCGGGTGCCAATCCATAAACGCCGCCTGCATGTTCTGCGTTTCCTTCTGACTTTGCGCGAGCGTGTCGCGGTTCAGGTCAAAACGAAAATGGCTGTATCTGCCAAAGATCGCCCACGGCTCGCGGTGCTCGTATGCATTTCGATTCGGGTCGCCCACGGCGATCGAGTTATAAAACGTTACAAAGCGCTCGTGCCCGTCGGGGTTTTCACCTGTCAGCAACAGCACGACCGTGTTCTTTAAAATGTTCAGCGTTTCAGGCTCGTTCGAGGCAGCAAGCTGATACATCACCTGCATCATCGCCTCGAACGATGCCGACTCGTTGCCGTGGATCGTATATGCCATCCAGGCGATCGACGGGTTGTTCTGAATTATCTGCTGAGCTTCGGCCGGTGATGTTTTTCGCGGGTCGGCCAAACGGCCGATGTTCGTCCTTATCTCATCGAGCCGGGCCATGTTCTCCGGCGACGAGATCGCGACCAGATGCTGCATCCGATGTTCATTCGTTTCGCCGATGTCAAATATTTTGACGCGGTCGGGCGCGGCTGACGCTATCGCATTGATGACCTGCTCCATCTGCGCATAGGTCGTGTGAAAATCCCCCACGTCGTATCGCAGTATCGATTGCGGCCGAGGGACGTTCGGGCGATATTCGCCGCGCGTATAAAAGTCAAACTTCTGCTCCTGCTGCGAAAAGATCGAAAAGGCGAGCAGCAGGCACAGCGCCGCAGCGGCGTGGACATATCTCAAAGTGATCATGACGTTCGGTTTAATAAAAATGGTTCGAGGCGTTAATTGCGATATATTCTAGATTAAAGTCGGCGATTTTCTAAACGCGCTTGTTATACGAAAGCATGAAAGCCTCAGGCCAAACCATCTGTCCTCGCTGCGGCGCGATGAAACTTAAGAGTTGGTCCGACCTGACCGACGATGAAAGGTTTCTCGCCGAACGGCTGCCCGCATCCGCCGAATATTCAAAGGATCAAAGAAAAAAGCACCGCTTTTGTACGCGGTGCTGGTTTGAGGAAGGGAAACCTCGCCAGATAGAGACTTGATTAGTGGCTGTTCCATTTGATGGGTTTCTCATTGGGGTCGTGCGCCTTATCGTTTCCCCAAATCTGATCAAGATAATCCTCTCTGGCGAGGATCAACGACTCAAGCTTAAGATTTTTTGGGATGTCGTCCGTCGTGGGTTCTCTTCCGCCGAGCTTCTTTTGAAATTCGGCAACATCTAGTGTTGTAACAAACGCAACTGCAATTCCGGGTTTACCTTCAATTTTGAATACATTGATGGCAACGAGCTTATCGTCGGAGCGATTCATTGAAGTGGTGCTATAACCGAAACCGTTGCTTCCGGCGATTCGGCGGATGTTTTCCAGAGTAGTCTCTCCAAACTTGAGGCTCGGAAAGTCGCTTTGTGCTCCCGCAATGTTGCCGTTCCAATCAGCTTCGATAAAGAGCACTTTATGGGTTCGATCGTCTGTAGTTACAGACAAGTCGGTTCCGTTATCGAGCTTGAATTTTGTAGCGGTCGTTCCTTCAGTCTTTTCGGCGGCGATTGGCTTAAGTGACAGGCTTTGGAGTCGGCTTGCGGGATCATCTGGGGCGATCCCCGCAATATTTTGAGCGCTTAAAAGGGAAGCAAAAAACCCGACGGCCGCCAAAACGAAGATGGACGGAGAAACATTCTTT
>Ga0070679_100005344_pt1 | contig 11884 bp, 8 predicted proteins | sample KBSC63BmetaG_FD_65652 | JGI IMG/M metagenome (GOLD analysis project Ga0070679, IMG submission 65652) | Corn rhizosphere microbial communities from Kellogg Biological Station, Michigan, USA - KBS C6-3B metaG | ecosystem: Host-associated > Plants > Roots > Rhizosphere | place: USA: Michigan... | reverse complement strand
CCCGGCTTGGCGGCGAGAAGGAGTCCCTTTCCCGGCGGACAGTCAAGGCCAGCCAGGTCAACTTCACGATCAACCAGGACCCGTACCTGCAGGGCTTCCTGCCGGTGCCCTACCTGTACACGTTCAACCTGACCGGCGGCCTGGTCCTGCCGCCGGACACCGACACCGGCCTGAGCTTCGTGACGAGCTCAAACATCGGCCCGTACCTCAACTCGAGCACCACCTACGTGGGCTCAACCGGCGCCACCAAGCCCACGCTGGTGCCGCGCAGCGGCCCCATCTCCGCCCCGATCGCCACCATGAGCACCTGACGGGCCGACGCTCGGCCACCGGCCCTCCCCCGCGGGCGGGGCCGGTGCCTTAGCGTCGCACGGAACGGGTACCACCGGGCCTAGCCGCGGGGCGGCAGCGCAGGTTAATCTTCGAAATTGGCCCGCAGGCGGCCGCCCGATCCGCTACGAGCCCGAGGTGCTGACACATGCCCGACCGCCAGTTTCCCAAGCCGGACGAGATCTTCGAGCTCATGCGGTTCAAGAAGCCGGAGTTCGACGCGAAGAAACGGCGGCTCGACGCCGCGCTGACGATCTACGACCTGCGCGCCATCGCCAAGCGCCGCACGCCGAGGGCCGCCTTCGACTACACCGACGGCGCCGCCGAGTCCGAGATCTCGCTCAGCCGCGCCCGGCAGGCGTTCGAGGACATCGAGTTCCACCCGTCCATCCTCAAGGACGTGTCGGCCGTCGACACCTCGGTGACCGCCTTCGGCGGGCCGTCGGCGCTGCCGTTCGGTATCGCGCCCACCGGCTTCACCCGCCTCATGCACACCGAGGGCGAGATCGCGGGAGCCGGGGCGGCCGCCGCGGCGGGCATCCCGTTCTCACTGTCGACCCTCGGCACCACCTCGATCGAGAGCGTGAAGGCCGCCAACCCCAGCGGCCGCAACTGGTTCCAGTTGTACGTGATGCGCGACAGGGAGGTCTCCTACGAGCTGGTCCGCCGCGCGGCCGCCGCCGGGTTCGACACGCTGTTCTTCACCGTCGACGCCCCGGTCGCCGGCGCCCGGCTGCGCGACAAGCGCAACGGCTTCTCGATCCCGCCGCAGATCACCCTCGGCACCGTGCTCAACGCGATCCCCCGCCCTTGGTGGTGGTACGACTTCCTGACCACTCCCAAGCTGGAGTTCGCCTCGCTCAGCTCCACCGGCGGGACCGTCGGCTCGCTGATGGACAACGCGTTCGACCCCACCATCAGCTTCAAGGACCTCGACGTCATCCGCGAGCTGTGGCCCGGCAAGATCGTCGTCAAGGGCGTGCAGAACGTCGAGGACTCCAGGACCCTGGCCGACCTCGGCGTCGACGGCATCGTGCTTTCCAACCACGGCGGCCGCCAGCTCGACCGCGCCCCGGTCCCCTTCCACCTGCTGCCCGAGGTCGTCAAGGCCGTCGGCGGCCGCACCGAGATCGCGATCGACACCGGCATCATGAACGGCGCCGACATCGTCGCGTCGGTCGCCCTCGGCGCGCGCTTCACCCTCGTCGGCCGCGCCTACCTCTACGGCCTCATGGCCGGCGGCCGCGCCGGCGTCGACCGCGCGATCGAGATCCTCCGCGACCAGATCATCCGCACGATGAAGCTGCTCCAGGTGGCCGGCGTCGCCGAACTGAACCCCAGCCACGTCACCCAGCTCCGCCGCCTCGCCCCCATGGAGTAACCGGCTTGCGTCCGGGGCAGCCGGCTCGCGCTCTGGGGCCTCCGCCGGCCGCCGCGAGGTTCATTTCTTGCTGTTATCTCTTGGGGGCTGGGCGTGACGCTGATACGCGTCGCCGAAGCGCGAAGATCACGGAAACTCCGCATCCGACGGAAATAAAACACGCACCAGACGTGCGGAGTTTCCGCGCGATGCGGAATTTCCACGCTATTGCCGGCCGGCCTCGACGCCACCGCGCTTCTTGCTGTTATCCGAATCGCGACGGCACGTCCGTCTGCGCGCCGACGGCCGGCGCCGACAGGCTCCAGAAGCGGTCGGCGATCGGGCTCGCTGGGCGGCCAGCATGGTCCGCACCGGCGAGTGCTTGCCGTCCGGGAGGGGCCCGCGCGGCTCACTTCTTGCTGTTATCCTCGCTCAGCGGCCCTCACACCGCAACCCGCTCTTGCCGGGCGCGTCTTGTTTGTTATCCCGGGCCTTGGGTGCTGTCGCATATCTGCAGCTGCGGGGCGCCTCTTGCTGCTATCCGGTGGCTGGAGTGGCGCCGCTGAGACAGCGGTCGGTGCGGCGCTTCGACTGCCGCCTTGGGTGGCACGGCAGGATTTCGCTTACCGCTCGGGTGGTGCGGCCGCGCCTCGCCCACCGGCTCGGGCCGCGATGAGGCCTCGCGGCCGTCCTGGCGTGTACGTGGCCGGCGGATGTGGGAAGCTAGGGGCTGACGATGCCGAAGGGGACCTGAGACTGTGCCAGCGCAGCCGATTGAGGAGCCGACACCGCAACCGGTGGTCAGTCCGCTGACCGCCGCGGCGGTATTCCTCGTCCTTACGATCAATCCTGGTGGCGAGGACACCGTGCGCGATTTCCTGCCAGACATATCCGGCCTCGGGAGATCCGTCGGGTTCCGCATTCCGGAAGGCGCGCTCCAGGTGGTCACCTCGATCGGCTCCGACGCCTGGGACCGGCTGTTCGCCGGGCCGCGCCCTCGCGAGCTGCACCCGTTCCGCCCGCTTTACGGTCCGCTGCACACGGCCCCGGCCACCCCCGGCGACCTGCTGTTCCACATCCGGGCGAACCGGATGGACCTGTGCTTCGAATACGCCGCGCAGGTGATGAAGCGGCTAGGCGGCGTGGTCGAGGTCGCCGACGAGGTGCAGGGGTTCCGCTACTTCGACGAACGGGACCTCATCGGCTTCGTCGACGGCACCGAGTCGCCGGGCGGGGCGGCCGGGATCACCGCCACGATCGTCACCGCGGACGACGACCCCGACTTCGCCGGCGGCAGTTACGTGATCGTGCAGAAGTACCTGCACGACATGGAGGCGTGGAACGCCCTGTCCGTCGAGGAGCAGGAGCGGGTGATCGGGCGCAGCAAGATGGACGACATCGAGATGCCCGACGAGATCAAGCCGGCCAACTCGCACGTCGCGCTCAACACGATCACCGGGCCCGACGGCGAGGAACGGCAGATCGTGCGGAACAACATGCCGTTCGGCAACCCGGGACGCGGCGAGTTCGGCACCTACTACATCGGCTACGCCGCCAGCCCGTCGGTGACCGAGGAGATGCTGGTGAACATGTTCATCGGCAAGCCGCCGGGCAACACGGACCGGATCCTCGACTTCTCAACCGCGATCACCGGGACGCTGTTCTACGCACCGAGCGCGGATTTCCTCGATGATCCGCCCGACCCGCCCGACGCGGCTGAGGCCGGCGCGGCAGTCGACGTTCCCGAGGCCTCCGCCGTCCCGTCGGCCGACGACGGGTCACTAGGCATCGGGTCTCTCAAGAGGTAGTTGTCCGGACGGCGAACAGTAGCTCTAAGAGGCTGACGGCCGACGAGCCGGGTAGCCGGGCCGTACTGACGCGAATCGCTCCTGCCCGCAGCCGCACCGATCAGCCAGGTAGCCGCCGGCAGGAGGTCGTGTCGTGGGCGCTGGCCGGCATGACCGTAGCGCCCTGAACGGGCGCAGTCCCCCGTCATGGGTCCATTGCTAGAGAGAAACCCGAAATAGGTGGTGCCGACGGTCACCGGTGCGGGCGAGTGGTGCGGTTGTGCTGAAAGAGTGCAGGTGGTCGGCGGTATCCCGCCGTGGTGCCGATTCGAAAAGAGGCAGTCCCTGGCAAGACAGAGCCGACCGCTGCGGGTGCGACGGTGGATACGGTGGCCGCGTGCGAGATACCAGCCGTACCCGGTCCCCTGCTGTGGCCGGCACCACCGCCGGCCCGCCACCGCGAGCCTGCATTCCTCCAGCGACCGGAACCGCTCACCTGCGCCAAGCATCTGCCGCAACCGCCAAAATCCGGGTTCTACCATAGTCAGCTGGAGCCTGACGGGGACCGTGCCCGTTCAGGGCGCTACGGACGGGTGGGTCAGGCGGCCAGAGTCCACCGTGGGTGTGGCGGCAAACCGCACCTCCGGGAACGGGTGCAGGATTCTGGTCGGGGGCAGCCACCGGGTGACGATACGCTGTCCGGGCGGGGCATCTTTACCAGGTCCTGGCGACGGGTGTGCGGGGGTTGCGTGCACTTATCCGTCCCGGACGGAGTGTACTGCTGGCAGGTAGGCTTGGCTGTGGTGCCCCGGGAAGCCTGGTCGGGAACGTTTCAGTGATTCCTGATCGTGGGGGCTGCCCGTGACTGATGCCGGTCCTTTTGCCCTGGTGGTGCTGCTGGCGGCTGCGGTGGGCCTGGTGGTGGTGCTGTCGAACCGGTTGACGGAGCGGGTGAAGATCCCGTCGCCGGCGTTGGTGCTGGCGGGCGCGGCGGTGGCGGTGGCGGTCGTCCCGGCGCTGCACGAGCCGTCGCACCTGCTGGTTGAGCGGGTGGTGACGGTCGCGCTGGTGTGCATCTTGTTCGACGGCGGGATGCAGATCGGCTGGTCGCGGTTCCGGTCGGCTGCCGTGCCGGTCACCGTGACGGGGGTGGCGGGGACGTTCGGGACCGTGGCGGGGTGCGCGCTGCTCGCCCGTGCCGCGTTCGGGCTGGACTGGTATGCCGCGGTGCTGCTGGCCACGGCGGTGGCGCCGACTGACCCGGCGGTCGTGTTCTCTGTCCTGGGCCAGCGGGAGGTCGCCGGCCGTGGCGACGTCATCTTGAAGGGCGAGTCGGGAGCCAACGACCCGGTCGGGATCGCGCTGATGGCCAGCCTGATCGCTGCCGGAGGCCTGTCGGCGGGGGCGTTCGCGCATGTCGGCGGGGAGTTCCTGCTGCAGATGACGGTCGGCGCGGCTGTCGGCGGTGCGGGCGGGGCCGCGCTGCTGTGGTTCATGCGGCGGGTCCCGCTGCCCGGGGAGGGCTTGTACCCGCTGCGGACCCTGGCCTGCTCGCTGCTGCTGTTCGCCGTCGCGACGCTGGCGCACGGGTCGGGGTTCCTCGCGGTGTTTGTCGCCGGGATCGTGCTCGGCGACGGGCGCGCCCCCTACAAACGGGAGGTCGAGCGGTTCCACTCGGCGCTGGCCAGCCTCGCCGAGATCGTCGCCTTCGTCGTCCTTGGCCTGACGATCAGCCTGGATGTGGTCAGCCGGGCGGACGTGTGGGTGCCGGGGCTGGTCCTGGGGGCCGCGCTGGCGTTCGTGATCCGGCCTGTCGTGGTCGGGCTGTGCCTGGTCCCGGCCCGGATGGGGCGCGGGGAGCTGGGCTTCGTGCTGTTCGCGGGCCTGAAGGGGGCCGTGCCGATCCTGCTGGGCAGTTTCCTGGCCGGTGCCGGCGTGCCGGGCGCGCAGCGGCTGTATGGCATTATCGCGGTGGCGGTCATGTTCTCCGTCGTGGTGCAGGGCAGCCTGGTGCCGGCGGCTGCCCGGCTGCTGCGGGTGCCGATGCGCCCGGTCGAGCCCGAGCCGTGGGCGCTGGGGGTGCGGTTGCGGGACGAGCCCAGCGGCGTCCACCAGCTCACCGTCACGGCCGGGTCGCCCGCCGACGGGCGCACCGCCGGCGAGCTCGCCGGCCTGCCCGGCGAGGCATGGGTCAGCTTTATCGTGCGGGACGGCCAGCTTGTGCCCCTCAAGCCCGGCACCACGCTGCGGCCGGGTGACGACGTCCTGGTCCAGGCCGACCCCGGTCTGCACGACAAGCTGGTCAGGGCCTTCGATGGCCCCGCACGGTAACCCCTGCCCCGCGCGGCCATCCCCGCGCAGTCGCGGGGCCACCCGCGGGCACGGGGCGGCCGGGGCGGTGGCGGCTGCCGCGGGGCAGGCGCGGGTAAGCCTGGCCGGCTTTCGCCCCTGGCGCCCGGTGCTGCCGTTCCTGGGCGGCGCCCGCCCGCTTGCCAGGGGTGCCGGCGGGCTTCATGCGGATGGTTCCCGTTGCCGGTGCTTAGCGGTGCCGGGGGCAGGCGGGCGGGTCACGGCGGTGGTTCGGGGCCGGCTGGCGCCGGGGATGCGGTCGTCATCGCCGTCAGCGGTCTCACTGGTTTCAGCGGCCTCGATGCGCCGGTAGGCGCGGTTCCGCAGCCGCAGCACGATGCTGGCCAGGAGCGCCGCGGTCAGGGAGCCGGCCAGGATCGCGGCCTTGGCGTGGCTGTCTCGTTCGCTGCCGGCGCCGAACGCGAGCTCGCTGATGAGCAGGGAGACGGTGAACCCGATGCCGCCAAGCATCGCGACGCCGGCCACGTCGGCCCAGCTGAGGTCCTCGTCCAGGGTGGCGCGGGTGAACCGGGCGGTCAGCCACGTCGCCGCGGTGATGCCGGCGGCCTTGCCGGCGGCCAGTCCGGCGATGACGCCTAGTGCCACGGGGTCGGACAGGGCGGCGGGGAGCCCGCTGAGGCTGACCCCTGCCGACAGCAGCGCGAAGGCCGGAACGGCCAGGCCTGCCGAGACGGGCCGCAGCCGGTGCTCGAAGTGCTCGGCTGCCGGCGTCTCGCCGTCCGGGCGGTGAGCGGCCGGGACGGTGAAGGCCAGCAGGACCCCGGCGACGGTGGCGTGCACGCCGGAGGCGTGCACCAGGGCCCAGGTCGCGGTGGCCAGCGGGAGCAGCAGCCACCAGGGACGGAACGGGCGCCGAACCAGGACGGCGAAAAGGGCAAGGGGGGCCAGCGCTGCCAGCAGGGGCGTCACCGACAGGCCGGAGGTGTAGGACACGGCGATGATCACGATGGCCAGCAGGTCGTCGACCACGGCCAGGGTGAGCAGGAACGTGCGCAGCGCGGCCGGCAGGTGCCGCCCCGCGACCGCGAGGGCCGCGAGGGCGAACGCGATGTCGGTCGCGCTGGGGATCGCCCACCCCCTGGCGGCTCCGCCGTCGGCGGTGAACGCCAGGTAGGTCAGTGCGGGGGCGATCACGCCGCCGACGGCGGCGGCGACCGGGACCGCCGCGCGGCGGGGGTCGCGGAGGTCCCCGGTGATGAACTCCTGCTTGAGCTCCAGCCCGGCGACGAAGAAGAAGACCGCCAGCAGCCCGTCGGCGGCCCACTCCGCCAGACTGAGGTCCAGGTGGAGCGCCGACGGCCCGACGTCAGCGTCCGCAGCGACTCGTACGCGGCTGACCAGGGCGAGTTCGCCCAGGCTATCGCCGCCACCGCGGCTGCGAGCAGCAGCATGCCGCCGATCGTCTCCTGCCGCAGTACCTCGCCGATCCGGCGTGACTCCGGCCGCGACCCGCGCCGGAACAAGGCCGCCGCCGGCCGCTGCGAGCTCTTCATCGTTCTCCTTCCGTATCACCATTCACCGTGGCACAGGCGCTTCCCCCGGCCGCCGGATAACCCCGCCATCCGGTCACTGGTAACGGCGTTGCCAGTCGCGGGAGACCCGCCGCCACTCGACGTCTACTGCGTCTGGCTGCCGCCGCCTGGTGACCGCCAGGACGGCGGCGCTGACCGCGCTTCCGGCGGCGCCGGCCTGCGCGGCGCGCTGCGCGGCGGATGCCGGCGGGTGGCTGAGCCGGCCGCGCTGGTCGATCCACACCGGGTGCGGGTCGCCGGCGCTCGTGCCGGGCGGGACGTGGATGACGCCGGCCCGCAGCGTTCCGTCGCCGGCGGGCCACTGCCCGATCGCCGGGCGGGACCGGTCGGGCGCGGGCGGCTCCAGGATGACGGCGGTCGCCTGCGACAGCCTGGCCGCCTCGGCGCCGGCGACGCGGGCCAGGTGGGCGTGCACCGCCAGGAACACGCCCGCGCCGCACAGCAGGGCCACGGCCGCGGCGGCCAGCGCGCGGGGAACGGGACGGGACGGCCACGGGATGTGCATCGGTTCCTCCTCACAGGTAGCGCAGCCACAGGTACGGGACCGACAGGCCGACCGTGACCAGCGTGACCACCAGGCCGTAGCGGGAGAACTCCCATAAGCTGATGGGCTGCCCGCGGCGCTCGGCGATGCCGAGGGCGACGACGTTCGCCGACGCGCCGACCGCGGTGGCGTTGCCGCCCAGGTCCGCGCCCAGCGCCAGCGCCCACCACAGCACTCCCCCGCCATCGCCCGCCTGACCGGCCAGGTCGCCGACGACCGGGCTCATCGCGGCGACGTAGGGGATGTTGTCCACGATCCCCGAGATGGCGGCCGAGGCCCACAGCAGCAGCATCGCGGCCAGGCCGGTGCTGTCCCCGGCGACGCCGGCGGCGGCCTGCGAGACGCGCGTTAGCACGCCGGCCTCGACCAGCCCGCCGACCATGACGAACAGCCCGGCGAAGAACGCCAGGGTCGACCACTCCACCTCGCGCAGCGCCTCGGCGACCGGCACCCGGGTGACGGCCAGGCTCAGGCCGGCACCCAGCAGCGCGACGACGGACGGCTCGTAGCGCAGCACCGGGTGCAGCACGAACCCGGCCATGACCAAGCCGAGCACGGCCAGGGCACCGGCCAGTACCCGGCCGCTGGTGATCGCGGCCCGCTCGTCCACCGCCATCAGGGCGGCGGCGCGGGCCGGGTCGTAGCGGAACGCGGACCGGAACAGCCACCGGCAAACGGCGCAGAACACCGCCATCAGCACGACGACCAGCGGCGCCAGGTGCACCAGGAAGTCGTTGAAGGACAGGCCCGCGCGGCTGGCGATGATGATGTTCGGCGGGTCGCCCACCAGCGTCGCGGTCCCGCCGATGTTCGAGGCCAGCACCTCGGCGATCAGGTACGGCGCGGCCGGCAGCCCCAGCCGCCGGCACACCTCGAAGGTGACCGGCGCGACCAGCAGGACCGTGGTGACGTTGTCCAGCAGCGCCGAGGCCACCGCGGTGATCACCACCAGCAGCACCATCAGCCGGTACGGCCGGCCCCGGGCCCGCTTGGCCGCCCAGACGGCCAGGTACCCGAACAGGCCGGTGGTGCGCAGCACCGAGACGATCACCATCATGCCGAGCAGCAGGAAGATCACGTTCCAGTCCACGCCGATGACCTCAAGCTCCCCCGCCCCCGGGGCATGCGAGAAGAACGCCGCGTCACTGGTCGTGACGTGCAGCAGCAGCATCAGCCCGGCGCCGCCGAGCGCCACCGCGGTGCGGTGGACCCACTCGGTGGCGATCAGCAGGTACGCGGCGGCGAAGATGACGACGGCGGCGACGGCAGCCACGGAAACTCCCCCCGGCGAGGACGCCCGGGGCCGTCATCGGCGCCGGCAAGCCCTCGCGGTCGGCAGCGGTCAGATGTCCGCCGACCAGGCTTCCCGGCTCTCCTCCAGCCACTTTACCATGTCTTTACCAGCACCGGCTTGTCGCTGGCGAGGCTTGCCCGGACGAGAAACGCCCGCGCCGGCGACCCCTCGGCCCTGTCGGCGTGCGGCGTGCTGAGACCGGACAATCCGGAGCTGAGTCTCCCCAGGCTGGGGCTTACCCCGGGCTCTTAACGGCGGCGACAGCGGTGGCCGAGGCGAGCACCAGCCTGGTGGCCGGCACCGCGACCGGCCGCTACACCTCCCGCAGGTCCCGCAGCGGCAGTTCCTGCCCGGCCGCGTACAGCAGCGGCGGCATCACCACTAGGCTCACGATGTCGGGCGTGACCTCGACCCGGAGCACGCCCGGGACCAAGACCGCAGTGAGTCCGGCCAGCACCAGCAGCGGCGGGGCGGGCACGGAGTGGGAGAAACGGCGGAGGAACTGGTCAGGAATGCTCACGGCGCGCTCCCGGGGCACGAATTACCACTGCTGATACCGCGCCGACCAGGCTTCCCGGCTCACCTGGCTACGAACGTAGATCACCCGACCCCGCCTGCCAACCACGATGCGGCCAGGTCTGCGAACCCATCCGGCGCTGCCGGCCGTGACGGGTCCAGCCGGCAGCCTCACCAACCAGGGACACCACGCCGCCGAGGTGGCCCGGTACCTCTACACCCGCCGGGCGTAACCGGCAGCTTTCCCCGTGAGTTCTCAGGCCGGCCGGCCGCCGACGGCGTCTCCTGCGGTGCCGGGGGCACGGGGTGCGGGGGCGAGCACACTCACGCGGTCCCCGGCCCGCAGCACGATGCCCGGGGCCGCGGTACGGAGCCTGCCCGCGCGCAGCACTGTGACGGGGACGGAGCCCGCTGGCCAGGCCACGTCGCCGAGCCGCTGCCCGCCGGCCTGGGCATCAGCGCCGATCGTGATCTCGGCGACCCGGTAGCCGGGTAGGGGGAAAGGCGGCTCGCGCAGCGAGGATTCCAGATCCTCATGTCCCCAGTCAGCTGCCAGCTGTGCCCGGGCGGTTTCTGCCAGGCCGGCACTGAGCTGGCGGGCCAGGGCCTGCAGCACGCTGGCATTCGTCACCCATCCCTCGATCCGCTGCCTGTCGGCGGAGATGACCGGCAGCCCGTCCCGCCCGTACACCTCTAGCTGCCGCAGCGCCTGCCCGAGCGATTCCCCGGCGAACACGGCCTGCGGATCGATTTCGCGGGCGACCGGCCCGGCCACGGACGCGACGCCGGCCGCGAGACCGGCGGCGCTGCCTCCGTCGCCGCCGACCGGAAGCGGCACACCGAACGGGTGCATCGCGTCGGCGACCTTGAGGTCGGCCAGTGCCCGCCACGGGGTGGCACGGTCGATGTCGGTGCCGCGGCGCAGCAGTTTGGCGGTGTAGATCGTGCCGTAGGACAGCACGCGCGAGACGGTGGAGGCGATCGCGACGGCCAGCATCACCGGCAGCGTCAGCGAGAAGTCGCCGGTCATCTCCACCACCGACGCCAGCGACGTCAGCGGCGCCCGCGCGGCCGAGGTGAACACCGCGCCCATCGCCACCACCGCGTACAGCACCGGCTGCCCCGCGGCGGGACCGAACAGGTGATGCACGATATCGCCGAAGGCCATTCCCGAAGTCACCCCGATGAACAGCGACGGCGCGAACACTCCGCCAGACCCGCCGATCCCGATCGACAGGCTGGTCGCCGCGATCTTCCCGAACGCCAGCAGCAGCACGAACCACAGTGCGTAGTCCCCCGCCGTGGTCTTGTCCATGACCGGGTAGCCGACCCCGTACAGCTGCGGGATCGCCAGCAGCAGCAGCCCGAGCAGCAGGCCGCCGGCGGCCGGCCGCATCCACTCAGGGCGGCTGCCCCACAGCTTGTCGCACAGATCCTCGGTCCTGTACAGGACGGACTTGAATGCCAGGCCCATGAGCGCGGCCAGCACCGCCAGCACCGCGACTAGCAGGTAGTTCCGCGTGTCGTGCAGAGTGATCCCGGCCGGGAAGCCCGACAGGAACGGCTTGCTGCCGAGGAACGGCTCGGCGGTGATGTCGGCGATCATCGACGACAGCATCACGGTGAACAGCGCGTCGACCGAGAACTCGCGCAGAATGATCTCCACGCCGAAGAACACCCCGGTGACCGGCGCGTTGAACGTGGCGGAGATCCCGCCGGCCGCGCCGCAGGCGACCATGATCCGCAGCCGGTTTTCCGGCATCCGCACCCACTGTCCCAGGCTGGAGGCCATCGCCGAGCCGATCTGCACGATCGGCCCCTCCCGCCCCACCGACCCGCCCGTCCCGATGCACAGCGCCGACGCCAGCGCCTTGACGACACTGACCTGCGGGCCTCCCGGGCGAACCGGTAGATCAGCGGCCCGTAGACCAGCCCGCCGATCGCGGGGATCAAGACGAAGAACCCCGGGCCCAGCCACGGCAGGTGCCCGCTTGGCACGCGGCCCTCCTGGCCGAACTGGCTGTGCCCGGTCGCCAGCCAGGTGAAGAAATTGATCAGGTACCGGAACGCCACCGCGCCCAGCCCTGACCCGGCTCCGATCAACAGCGCGAGCACGAACAGGCCGCCCCGGCCCGCCCGCAGCCACGCCCC
>Ga0070679_100005340_pt1 | contig 11891 bp, 9 predicted proteins | sample KBSC63BmetaG_FD_65652 | JGI IMG/M metagenome (GOLD analysis project Ga0070679, IMG submission 65652) | Corn rhizosphere microbial communities from Kellogg Biological Station, Michigan, USA - KBS C6-3B metaG | ecosystem: Host-associated > Plants > Roots > Rhizosphere | place: USA: Michigan... | reverse complement strand
GCCCCGATAGCTGGCCACCAGCTGCGGATCCAGAAGCAACAGCGTGCCGCCGACCCAGGCCAGACGCCAGGGCAGCCCACGCGCGCGAAGCCAGGCATAACAGAACGCCGCCGCCAGCAGCGCGCCGAGGATCGTGCAAACGCGGGGCCCGCTGGGTGAGGGGGCGGTGCAGCGATAGGCCAGCTCCTGCAAGACGGGGCCCAGGTAGTTGATGAAGGCGATGGGCCGACCTGCGGCGATCCAGCTGAGCGACCAGCCCCTGCCCATCGGGTGCAGCGCCTGCCTGCCCAGATCGACGATCTGGACCTCGTCTTGCCAGATGGTCGGCGAGATCGTCAGTGTGAGCATGTGAACGCCCAGGACGACCAGGGCGGTCAGCGCGAGGGCCGCATGGCGTTCGTAGGGACGCGCCCCCCAGGACTTCATCAGAGCCACGGCCCTCCGCATGACTGCGCAGGGTAGCGCAGCAGGCGCCGGCGTGTCGCGGCTCATTCACGGCCGTCTGAAGCATTGACGAGCCGAGCGTCGATCGCTAAGAAGTCTGACCTCCAGGACCACCATGCTCGAGCTTCGACGCGAAAACCGTTGGCCGTGGTGCTCCGCAAAGCGCGACAAGGGCCCGCCCGTTCGGAAGGTCACGTCGTCCCATTCTTGAACGAGGGACTTTCCCGCGACAAGGTCGCACCCTAGGAGATTCCGAATGCTGAAAACCCTGGTCGACCGTCTCGTCTGTCCCGAATGCGCCCCGGTGTTGACGACCCTGACCGTCCACGACCTCGCCGGCGATCAAGGCGTTCACGTGCAGACGGGGGTGCTGCGTTGCGAGCGTTGTGCCCGGCTGTTCACCATCGACGATGGCCTGCTCGAGCTGTTGAGCGATGGCCTGCGTGACCCGGAGGCGAGGGCCGCCTTCGCGGCCAGGTTCCGGGATGCCTTGCAGGCCCGCGGTCTGCTCGAGGGGATGCGCGACACGCAGGGCGCCACCGCGGTGGGGCTGGAGGACCAGCTCAAGCAACGGAAGCACTTCGACTGGTACGCGGAGAACGACACCCAGAGCTACAGCGAGTACCAGCGCACGCCGTTCTGGACCGCCTGCGACGCCTTGGTGCTGGCGCGATGGCGCCCCATGATGAGCCGTTCCGGGTGGGTGCTGGATCTCGGCTGTGCCGACGGACGGGGCGGATTTCAGTTTCTGGAACAGTCGGACCGCACCCTCATCGGGTTCGACATCTCACGGAAGATGGTCGAACGGGCGGCGGCGCGGGCCAAGGCGGAGGGCAGCTACGACCGCTGCTCGTTCCTGGTGGCCGACGCCAATAACCCGCCCTTCAAGAACGAGAGCTTCGACTACGCCGTCACCTACGGCGTGCTCCACCATTTGCCTGACCCCGGCCGCAGCTGCCGCGAGATCCAGCGCCTGCTGAAGGTGGGCGGCATTCATTTCGCGCTGGAGAACAACAAGACGCTGTTCCGTCCCGTGTTCGACCTGCTGATGAAGCTGCGTCCGATCTGGACCGAGGAGGCGGGCAACGAGCCGCTGATCTCGAGCGGCATGGTCGAGGACTGGATCGCCGGGTTACCGGCCAAGCTCACGACGAGCACGATGGTCTTCTTGCCGCCGCACCTTTTCAACATGGTCGGGCACGGTGGCGCGCGAAAACTGCTGGCCGCGAGCGACGCGCTGCTGTCGCGAATCCCCATCCTGGGCGGGCAGGGCGGCGAGATCCTGATCGAGATCGAGAAGACCGCCTAGCCGGTATACAGCGCCAGCAGGCGCCGCCACAGGTCCTCGGGCACGAAGTCGCGCAGCACGCGCGCCCGCCCGGCGGCGCCGTGGCGGCGGCGGAGCGCGGGATCACGCAGGTAGGCCGCGATGGCCTCCGCCAGGGGCGCGACCTGCCCCGCTGGTACCAGCGTGCCCGTCTCACCGTCGACGACGGCGTCTACACAACCGGTCACGCGCGTGGCCACCACCGGAACTTGCATGGCGGCCGCCTCCAGCGGGACGTTGGGCAGCCCTTCGCGATAGGTGGGCAGGGCCAGCACGTCCATGATGGCGTAGTAGGGCGCCGGATCGGCAACCGGGTCTATGAACGTGACCTGCGGGTCAGCGCGCAACCGCGCGACGACCGGGCCTGGCACGGGATCACCCTCCTCCAGGGGACCCACGATGAGCAGGCGCGCATCGGGGAACTGGCGCACCAGCGCCGACCAGGCCTCGGTCAGCTCGACGATTCCCTTCTCGCGCACCACCCGTCCCACGAACCCGACCACGGGGGCCTGGGGCGAAATGCCCAACTGCGCGCGCAAGGCGGCGCGCGCTCCGACGTCGTGGCGGCCCGGGTCGAACCGAGTCAGCGCCTCGACGCCGTTGCAGCTCCCCGCGCCCAGCACGACGATCTTCGCGGGGGTGCACAGCCGTTCCTCGATGGCCGTCTGGCGGGTCGACGCGCTGACGCAAAGGACCCGCGTCGACAGCCGGCACGCCACCCGTTCCGTCGCCATCAGCACGCGCCGGCGCCATCCCTGCGCGGTCATCCCGCGGATGCCGTGCATGTGATAGATGCGTACCGGCACGCCCGTCAGGAACGCCGCGACGGTCCCCAAGAATCCGCCTTTGGGGGTGCCCGCCTGGACCAGATCCGGCGCCACGCCGCGCAGCAGACGGCACAGCTGCCACAGCGCGCGCGCGTCGGCCAGCGGTGTCATGGCCCGCGTCATCGGCACCTCGTGCGGTGTGGCGCCTTCGGCGCGGGCGAAGGACGACAGGGCATCCCCGTCGGGCGATGCCACCAGGTGGACGTCGATGCCGTGCGCCGCCATGAAGCGCAGCTGGCCACGGAGAAAATCCAGCGAGCTGGAGACGGTCAGGACATGGACCAGCTTCAACGGCCCAACGATACAACGGTCCCTGCGGCCGTCCTCCCAGCATCGTGCTGCTGGACGCGATCGCATCCCAAAAACGAGCGAATCGTGTTACCGTTTTCAGCCCGGTGCCGTCAACGTTATCCGCGCGGACCGAGATGGGGGAAGCCGACGTCCTCGCCTCGGGGCATGGTTCGTCGCCGCGCCGCCGGCGCTCGGGCCGCAGGAGATCGGCGCACGACGCGGGACGCGGGGTCCTGGGGCGTGGCGTGCGGCGCGCCGGCGCCTGGTTGCTGACCGCCATCGTGGCGCTGTGTCCGATGCTCGCCGGCTCCGTGCACCGGCCGGTCGTGCTGCCCATGCTGGCCGCGCTCTCGCTGGCGTTCTTCTTGATGCTCGGCGGCGAGGCGCTGCGAAACGGCCGCCTCCGTGGCGTCACCTATGCGCTGCCTCTCGCGTTGCTGGTCGTGATGCCGCTGTTGCAGATCGTCCCCATACCGTTGCATCTACGGCGGCTCATCGACCCGGCCGGTAGCGCCTTGCTCGCGAACGCGCCCGATGGCGTCCCAGGAAGCTGGCCGCTGAGCCTCGACCCGGCGTCGACAGCGGCCGAGGTTGGCACGGCCGCCGCGGCGCTGGTCGCGTTCGTCGCCGCCTTGCACTATGCGACCTGGCGCCGCCATCATCGCCTGCTACTGAAGGCCATCACCCTGGCCGGCGTCGCCGGTGTCACGGCCGGTATCGTGCACCGCTTGGCGGGTGTCGAGAAGCTGTACGGGATGTTCTCGGTCAGCCAGTCGGTGCTGCCGGGGCCGTTCATCAATCCCAACCACTCCGCCGAATTCTTCGAGCTGGCCGCGTTTGCCGGGGTGGGGTTGGCGTTGGGGTCGGAGGCGGAGACGCGCATCGCCTGGTACGTGGCCGCGGCCATCGACGCGGCGGGGGCCCTGACGACGCTGTCGCGTGGCTCGCTGCTGGCCTTGTTTGCGGGCGGCGTGTCTTTCCTGGTGCTGCGCTGGCGCGCCGATCGCCGGGCCACCGCCGAGGGGGCGCCGCGGCCCGGGGCAGGCCCGCTGGCGCGCACGCTGGCCTGGTCGGTGGGCGCGCTGGCCTGTCTGGTCAGCATCGCGGTCGCGCTGGGCGCAGCGCCGGTGCTCGACGAGCTGGCGCACACCAATCTGACCGGAGGCACCGAGAAGATCGTCGTGTGGCGCGACAGTCTGCCCATGCTGCTGCACCATCCGTTGGGGATAGGCCGGCACGCCTTCGATCGCGTCTATCCGGTCTACAAGACGTTGAGCCAAAACTCGCGGTTCCAGTTCGTCGAGAACGGGCCCCTGCAACTGTTGCTGGATCTGGGATGGCCGGGCGTGGCGCTGCTGCTGCTGTCCCTCGCCTGGGTCCTGCGCAAGATTCCCAGGCGTCGCGATTACATCGCGGCGGCGCTGGCGGCCGGGCTGGTGGCGGTGCTCGCGCACAATCTGGTCGACTTCGGGCTAGAGACGATGGGAATCCGCGTCCCCTTCGCGGCCATGGCGGGCGTGCTGGTGGGGCGCGCCTGGGGCCGGGATGACGCCGCGACGATCGCCACCGAGGGCCCCCGCTGGGCTGGCGCGGTCCTGATCGCGGTGGTGGCCGTGGGACTGGCCACCGGCCTGTGGGCGGAGTCTCATCGCCAGGCCGATCAGCTGGAGGAGCGCTGGCGCCAGGCGCCGCGGGGCGAGATCCGCCGCGCCATTGCCCTGGAGGGGGGACGCCGGTACCCCACCGATTTCTATTTTCCGCTGCTGCAGTCCTACGACGAGCCCCTGCGCCCCGAGCGCCCGGGCGGCGTCTCGCCCCGTCTGGGCGCCATCAACCGCGCGCTCCGGCTGTGCCCCAGCTGTGCCTCGGTCTACGAGCAGGCGGCGCGCGCGCTGATCCGGCTCGACCTGCGCGGCCAGGCGCTGTCCACCTTGCGAGAGGTGGTGCGTCTGTCCCCCGATCGCGCGCCGTCCGTGCTGGCCGAGGCGGATGGGTACCGCTTTCACCCCTCCGAGCTGGCCACGCTGGCCGTGGGCGACGCGGAGCAGACGTTGCTCGTGGCCCGCTACCTGATCCCGAAGAAAGCCGAGCCGGAGGTGAATGCGCTGCTCGAGCAGGCCGCCAGCCAGGGAGCGCCGACGGCCGAGCGCCTGCTGGTGAAGGGAGAGCTGTTGATCGCGCTCAACCGGCTGGCGGAGGCGAACGAGGTGCTGGTACAGGGCCAGCGCACCGGTTCCCGCGACGGTCGCTTCGAGGAGCTGCTGGCGGAGGTCGCGGAGCTACAGCAGCGCCCCGAGCTGGCGCTCGAGCACGCGCGCGCGGCGACGATCCTGTCCCCCTTCGCGGTGGACTATGCGCGGCGGCGGGTACGCCTGGTCTTGAAGCTACATGCCTGGGGCGAGATCGAAGACGCCCTGAACAAGCTGAAGATGGCCTTGCGGCAGAACGGTCAAGACGTCACCGAGGTGCACATGACCGCCGGACAGGTGCAGGCGGAGCGCGGAAACCTGTCTCGCGCGCTGTCGGAGTTCCGCACGGCGGCCGCGCTCGACGGCTCGAATCCGGAGCCCTGGAACGCCGTGGGCCGCACGGCCGAGACCCGCGGCGACATGCACGGGGCGGCCGAGGCCTATCGCCACGTCCTGTCGATCCGCCCCGGTGATCAGGCGGCGCAGCAGTCGATGGCGCGCGTGGAGAAGGCGGTCGACGACGCCCGCTTGCGGCAGCTGCTGCCCAACCAGGGGCTGCCGCCCGCCCTGCCTGCCGGAAGACCGTGAGCCCATGACGGCGCGACCCCGCCCAGTGAGGAAGGTATCGGATGGATGAGTCGACTGTCGCCTCCCCGCGCGCCTTGCGGATCGACATCTCCGACGGGATCGCCACGCTGATCCTGGATCGCGCCGAGACGCTGAACGCGCTGACCCTGGACACGTTCCGCGAGCTGCGCGATCTCTTCCGCGCGTTTCAGGACGATCCATTCGGGCAAGCGGGGGAGGGCGGGGTCGCGGCCCAGGTGCGGGCCGTGATCATCACGGGGGCGGGGGCGGGGTTCTGCTCGGGCGCGGACATCGACGAGCTGGTCGGTCAGGTGACCCGCATGGGGAACGCCGACATCCTGGCCTTCGTGCGGCTGTGCGGCGAGCTCATCGTGGCCATGCGTCGCCTGCGCAAGCCCATCATCGCCGCGGTGAACGGGGTGGCCGTCGGCGCGGGGGCGGCGCTGGCGGTGGCCTCGGACCTTCGCATCGCCTCCGATCTGGCGCGCTTCGGGTTCATCTTTCCCCGCATGGGCCTGTCGGGCGCCGAGATGGGCAGCACCTGGTTGCTGCCGCGGATCGTGGGCCTGGGCCGCGCCAGCGAGCTGTTGCTGACGGGCGACATCATCGACGTGTACGCGGCCGAACGCTACGGCCTGGTGAACCGCGTGGTCAGCGCCGAGCAGCTGTTGCCCACGGCGCGCGAGCTGGCGGCGCGCCTGGCCGCCGGACCGACGTTCGCGCACGGAATGACGAAGGAGATGCTGGAGCGGGAGGCGCAGCTGGACCTGGACGGCGCCCTGGCCGCTGAAGCGCAGGCGCAGCAGATCTGCGCGCAGAGCATCGACTTCCGGGAGGCCTACCGCGCGCTGGTCCGGCAGCGCCAGCCGCGCTTCACGGGACGCTGAACAGCGGCAGGGGCGCCATCGCGGATGATGCGCCGCGTTTCGCACGACGATGCGGTGTCTCGCCGCGCGTTCTCGTCCTAGACTTTCGACCCGATGACGGCCACCGTTTCTCAGCCCCCTGGGCCGGGCGTTCCGGGAGCGATCTCGGCGCGCGCGCGCCAGCAGCCGGCCGTGCAGAAGGCGACGCGGCTCCCGTCGCTCGACGGCCTGAGGGCGCTCGCCATCGCGCTGGTCGTGGTGGGGCACGGGGTGGGCAGCATTCCCGATCCCCCGGCGCTGGTGCGCCTCGTCAGTCCGGTGCTGAGGAACGGTCACCTGGGCGTCTGCCTGTTCTTCTCCCTCAGCGGATATCTGATCACTTACTTGCTGCTTCGTGAGCGCGAGCAGCGCGGCGCCATCAGTCTGACCGCGTTCTATGCGCGGCGGGTCCTCCGCATCTTTCCGGCTGCCTACGCTTACCTCGCCACGGTGGCGGTGCTGGCCGGTCTGGGCGTCGTGAACGTGAAGTGGCCCGAGCTGGTGCAGGCCGCCTTCTATGTCTGGAATTACTCGTTCAGCCAGTCGGCCTGGTACCTCAGGCACTTCTGGTCGCTGTGTCTCGAGGAGCAGTTCTATCTGCTGTGGCCGGCGTTCCTGGCCTTCACCGGTCGCTCGCGCGCGGTGGCTGGCGCGGTGGTGGTCATCGTGCTCATGCCGCTGGCCCGGATGGCGACGTATTTCTCGTGGCCCTCGGCGCGGGGACACATCCTGATCATGGCGCACACCGCGCTGGACGCGATGATGTACGGCTGTCTGGCGGCGCTGCTGCAGGACGATCCGCGCTTCCGGAAGGCGGTGGCGGCGCTGTTTCGCTGGCGCGTTCACGTGGCGACGCTGGTGTTCTTGCTGGTGGTCTCACCGATTCTCGAGAGGCTCTTCCGCGGCAGCTACTACCTGCCGGTGGGGGGCTCCCTCAACTCGGCCGGATGCACCTTGCTGATGCTGTGGGCGCTGCAGCACCCCCGGGGCCGCGTCGGCACCTGGCTCAACTCGGGCCCGCTGGTGCACCTGGGGACCATCTCTTACAGCCTGTACATGTGGCAGCAGCTGTTTCTCGCGCCACCCCGCCTGGCCCTGCCCTGGATCGGCGTCTTCCCTCTGAACGAGATATTCGCCCTGGCCGCCGCCGAGTTCTCCTACTGGGTGATCGAGCGTCCCTTCCTTCGCCTGAAGGACCGGCTATCCGATCGGTCACGACAGAGCGCGCTGCCCCGAGGCCTGTTCGCGCCGGGCGTGCCCCCGCTGTATCCCAGCGCCGGAGCGACCGTGACCACGCCCGGCGAGCTGGGGCGATGAGGGCAGGTCCGCGCTCAGCCGACGACCGGCCGTAGCTTCCGCACCAGGGCGTCGATGCGATCGCCGTACAGCTTGGCGGCGGCGCGGCCCACGCAGATGCGGGCGCTGATCTCCATGATGGTCTCCACCTCGATCAGGTGGTGCTGGCGCAGCGTCTCGCCGGACGACACCAGATCGACGATGCGATCGGCCAGGCCCACCAGCGGCGCGATCTCGATCGAGCCGTACAGCTTGATGATCTCGGCCACCACGCCCCGCGACTGCAGGTGGCGGCGCGTGATCTCGGGGAACTTGGTGGCGTAGCGCAGGTGCATCTGCGCCGACTCGTCGACCTTGCGCCCCTCGGGCTCGGCCACCACCATCCGGCAGCGCCCGATGCCCAGATCGATCGGCTCGTACAGATCGCGGCCCTGCTCGTCCAGGACGTCCCGGCCCGCGATGCCCAGGTCGGCGGCGCCCCCCTCGACGTAGGCGGGCACGTCGGTGTCGCGCACGATCAGCACGCGCAGGCCCGCCTCCTCGATGGGGATGATCAGGCGGCGCCCGGCGCGCGACTTGTCGGCGGCCGACAGATCGATCCCGGCCTTGCGGAACAGCGGCATCACCTCGTCGAGGATGCGGCCCCGGGGCAGCGCCAGCGTCAGCGGGCGGCTGCTGCCGGCCGGGGCGGCGGCGGGCGGCCGTCCTTTGCTCTTGATCGTCTTGCTTGCCATCACATGGGCCCCCGGGTGCGGTGCATGTTCGCGCCCAGCGCGCGCAACTTCTTGTCCAGCCGATCGTAGCCGCGGTCCAGGTGATAGACGCGCCGGATCTTCGTGGTCCCGTCGGCGATCAGCGCCGCCAGCACCAGCGAGGCCGACGCGCGCAGGTCGGTCGCCATCACCTCGGCGCCGGTCAGCCGGTTCGGTCCGCGCACCACGACCGTGCGCCCCTCGACCAGGATGTCCGCGCCCATGCGCTGCAGCTCGGGCACGTGCATGAAGCGGTTCTCGAAGATGGTCTCGGTCAGCACCGACTGGCCCTTGGCGCGCGTCATCAGCACCATGAACTGCGCCTGCATGTCGGTGGGGAAGCCGGGGAACGGTTGCGTCGAGATGTCGGTGGGCTTGAGGTCGGCCTTGGCGCGCACCCGCAGGCCCCCCTCTTCCGGCGTCACCTCGACGCCCGCGCCGCGCAGCTTGGCGATCACGGCGTCCAGGTGCTCGGGCAGGCAGTCGCGCACCAGCACGTTGCCGCGCGTGATGGCGGCCGCCACCAGCAGCGTCCCCGCCTCGATGCGGTCGGGGATGATGGCGTGCTCGATGGGCTGCAGCTCGTCGACGCCCTCGATCGTGATCAGCGGCGTGCCCGCGCCCTGCACCCGGGCGCCCATCTTGTTCAGGACGCGCGCCAGCTCCTCGACCTCGGGTTCACGGGCGGCGTTCTCCAGCGTGGTGCGCCCCTTGGCCAGGGCGGCCGCCATCATCAGGTTCTCGGTGCCCGTCACCGTGACCATGTCGAACACGATGGTCGCGCCGTGCAGGCGCTTGGCGCGCGCCGTGACGTAACCATGGTCCAGCTCGATCTTGGCGCCCATGGCGGCCAGACCCTTCAGGTGCTGGTCGATGGGCCGCGCGCCGATGGCGCATCCCCCGGGCAGCGAGACCTTGGCGCGCCCGTAGCGCGCCGTCAGCGGCCCCAGCACCACCACCGAGGCGCGCATCGTCTTCACCAGATCGTAGGGCGCCTCGACGTTGTGGACCTTGCTGGTGTCGACCAGCGTGACGCCGCCCGGCTTGCTGGTGACCTCGGCCCCCAGATCGCCCAGCAGCTTGTCCATCGTGCGCACGTCGCCCAGGGCCGGCACGTTCCGGTACACGGAGCGGCCGCTGGCCAGCAGCGACGAGGCGAGGATGGGCAGGGCGGCGTTCTTGGCGCCCGAAACGCGCACCTCACCCGTCAGCCGAGCGCCTCCCTTGACGACGATGTTCTGCACGGGACCGGACGTTCGTCGCCCCCAGCAGGGGGCTGACGACGCTTACGAGGCGGCGCCTTCGGCGGGCGCGCCCTTGCCGGCGTGCTCGGCGCACAGGCTGCCGAACTCGCGCTTCTTGCGGCAACCTTCCTTGGTGCAAATCTTGTAGTGATGGTGCGCGCCCAGCTTCTCGCGGCGCCAGGCCAGGAAGTGCTTGCGGCAGTAGCCCTTCGCCCGCAGCGGCTGGCTGCACTTCTCGGCCGTGCAGCTTCCCCGCTTCGCCACGGCGGCGGCGCGCTTCTCGGCGGCGGCGCCCCGCGACGCCGCTGGGGCGCCCGATTTGGCGGCGGATTTGGACTTGGCTTTCGGGGCCTTGGACTCGGTCTTCGTGTCAGCCATAGCGGGCGGGAAGATTAGGCGGCGCCGCCGCCGAGTCAAGCCCTGCGCCGGCAGCGGGGCAGAAAGGGTGTGCCCGGCGCTGCCGCACCCCGGCGCGAGCCGTTCACGGATTTGACACATTCGGCCCCGATTGGTCAGGCTGGCGGGGTGCTGCGAGGACACCGCATCGCCGTCGTCGTGCCCGCCTTCAACGAGGCTGACAAGATCTCCCGCACCGTTCGTTCGATCCCCGGCTTCGTCGACCACGTGATCGTGGTCGACGACGGCAGCGCGGACGGCACCGCGCGCATCGCCGCCCGCTCGGGCCGGCGGGGCCTGGAGGTGGTGGTCCACGAACAGAACAGGGGGGTGGGGGCGGCCATCGCCACCGGCTATCGCCGCGCGCTGGTGCTGGGGGCCGACGCCACGGCGGTGATGGCGGGCGACGCGCAGATGGATCCGGCGGATCTGTCCAACCTGCTGGCGCCCGTGCTGGCCGGCCGCGCCGATTACGCGAAGGGCAATCGATTCGCGTGGCCGGGGTGCTGGCGGGAGATGCCGCTGACGCGATTCCTGGGGAACGTGGCGCTGTCGTGGCTGACCCGGCTGGCCACCGGATACCGGCTGTTCGATTCCCAGTGCGGCTACACGGTGGCCTCGCGACAGGCGCTGGCGGCCATCGAGCCTGACGCCATGTTCGCCCGCTACGGATACCCGAACGATCTGCTGGGCCGCCTGGCGCGAGCGGGCGCGCGGGCCGTGGACGTGCCGGTGCGGCCCGTGTACGGCCCGGGCTGGCGCTCGGGGATCCGTCTGAGGACCGTCGCCTACCCGATCCTGTTCCTGCTGGGGCGCGCCTTCGTCCTGCGCCTGCGTGCGGGACGCCGTCCTGGCGCGCTGGTGGCGGCGCCCAGCGCGGCCTCGGAATCGGCATGACGGTCGGCGTCCTGACGACGTCGTTTCCGCGACACGCTGGCGACTTCGCAGGTTCGTTCGTCGCCGACAGCGTGCGCGCCCTGGCCGCGTCGGGCGTCGCGGTCGAGGTGATCGCGGCCGATGACGGGGCGGGCGCCGCCGAGGGTGTGGCGCGGCCCGAGCTGGGCGCGGCCGTCCGGGTGTGGCGCGTGCCGCTGCCGGCCGCGGCCGGCCCGCCGCTGTTCTACGGCGAGGGGGCGCCCGAGGCGCTGGAGCGTGGTGGCGCGGGCGTGTGGGCCCAGGCCGCCGCGTTCTGGGCGGGGCTATGCGAACGCTTGCGGGACCGGGCGGGCCGCTGGGCCGCCGTCCAGGCCCACTGGCTGGTGCCCTGCGGCCTGGCCGCCCGGGGCTGTTTACCGGCGCTGCCGCTGACGGTGCATGCCCATTCGGGCGACGTGGCGCTGCTGGAGAGGTTACCGGCCGGGCCGGCGCTGGCGCGCTACGTGTCGCGGGGCGCGGCCGACCTGCTGTTCGCCAGCGAGGATCTGCGGGCCCGCTTCGGCCGGCTGGCCGGCGGCGTGGTGGGACGGGTGATGCCGCGACAGCCTCTGCCGATCGTCCCCGTCGATCCGGCGCGGCGCCTGGCGGCGCGGCACAGCCTGCGCTTCGACGGGCCCACGCTGCTGTCGGTGGGGCGCCTGGTCCCCATCAAGGGCTTCGACGTGCTGGTGCGCGCGGCGGCGATGACACGCCACC
>Ga0070679_100005337_pt1 | contig 11894 bp, 11 predicted proteins | sample KBSC63BmetaG_FD_65652 | JGI IMG/M metagenome (GOLD analysis project Ga0070679, IMG submission 65652) | Corn rhizosphere microbial communities from Kellogg Biological Station, Michigan, USA - KBS C6-3B metaG | ecosystem: Host-associated > Plants > Roots > Rhizosphere | place: USA: Michigan... | reverse complement strand
TGGTTTTCGGATTCTCCTCGCCCGTGAGCCCGAGCGACTGCATCAAAATTTCCGCCTGATGCGGATCGTCGATTGGCGAAAGCCCCGAGCGCACATAGTCGCGGAGCGTCTTGAAAGCGGAGAAATCCGGCTCCTGCGGCATATAGCGGATCGACGTGCCCGGCTGCAGAAAGCGCGTGCCGCGGTCGGACTCTACCAAACCAGCAGCGATCTTGAGAAGCGTCGACTTGCCCGAGCCGTTCCTGCCGACGAGCGCCGCGCGGTCGCCCGCGGAAATCGCAAGCTCGGTATTTTCCAGCAGCGGCGTGCCGCCAAAGGTGAGCGCGATGTCTTTCAGTTGCAGAAGCGGCGGCGGCATGACGCGCGATGTGTAGAGGATCGCGCGCGTTAAGGAAATCGCCTGTCATTCCGGGGCGCGAGCAAAGCTCGCGAGCCCGGAATCCAGAGGCGAGCGCTGGATTCCGGATCGACGCATCGCGCCGTCCGGAATGACAACATCAAACCTGCCGCAGATACCGGATCGGCCGCCCCGGCGCGATGCTTTGCGCCGCCGCGACGATCGCGTTCGCGTCGATGCCGTAATGCCTGTAGAGGTCGGCGATGGTGCCGGTCTGGCCGAAATGCTCGACCCCGAGCGAGCGCACGCGATGGCCATGCACCGCGCCCAGCCAGCCCAGCGTCGCGGGATGACCGTCGAGCACGGTGACAATGCCGCAATGCGCGGGTACATCGGCCAAAAGTCGCTCGATCAACGATCTCGCATTCACAAGCCCACGCTCGCGCGCGCGCTGCGCCGCCGTCCAGCCCGCGTTCAGGCGATCCGCCGAAGTGATCGCGAGGAGACCCACGTCGCGGCGGTCTTCCGCCATCAGTCCCACCGCCTCGATCGCTTCCGGCGCGATCGCGCCCATGTAAGCGACGACGACTTGCGCGTTCGGCCCGGGCTTCCTGAGCCAATAGCCGCCGTCGACGATGCCCTGTTTCAGCTCCGGCGTGACCTCGCGCGCGACTTGTTCGATGGGACGCGTGGAAAGACGGAAATACGTCGAGCCGCCGCTTTCGTCACGCAGCCAGTTTTTCTCGGAAGCCTCGGCATCGCCTTCCTTCTGCATGTAGGACAGCGACCACGGCAGAATCGCCGCGAGTTCGTCGACGAATGCAGGCTCGAAGGCGGCGATGCCGTCCTGCGCCATTCCGATCAAAGGCTGCGCGATCGACTGGTGCGCGCCGCCTTCCGGCGCGAGCGTGATGCCGGAAGGTGTTGCCGTCACGATGAAACGCGCGTCCTGATAACAGGCGTAATTCAGCGCATCCAAGCCGCGCGCGATGAACGGATCGTACAGCGTGCCGATGGGCAGCAGGCGCTCGCCGTTGATCGAGTGCGAAAGCCCAAGCGCCGAGAGAAGAATAAAGAGATTCATCTCGGCGATGCCAAGCTCGATGTGCTGGCCTTGCGGGGAAAATTCCCAGTTGAAGGTCGAGGGAATGCGCTCGTTCTTGAACGTGTCAGCCATCGCCTCGCGGCCGAAAATCTTGCGGCGGTTCACCCAGGCGCCGAGATTGGTGGAGACGGTCACGTCCGGCGACGTGGTAACGATGCGTTTCGCAAGCTCGGAATCGATCTTGCCAATTTCGTTCAGCAAGAGACCGAAGCCAGCTTGCGTCGACATTTTCGGCTGGATCGAAAGCTCGATCTCAGGCGGCACTTCGATTTGCGGCGAAGAGAGGCGGCGCGGCCCGCCTTGATTGAACGGCACACGCGCGAGGAAGTTCTCGATCTCGCGCTCCGACAGCGGCAGCCCCTCAAAGCGATCCCACTCACGGCCTTCGCGCACATTCATCGCCGCGCGGAAAGTCTCCATCTGCGCGGATGTCATTAATCCTGCGTGATTGTCCTTGTGGCCAGCGATCGGCAGGCCAAAACCCTTCACGGTGTAGCAGATGAAGCAGACCGGCCGGTCGTGATCGATGGCGTGAAACGCGTCGCGCATCGCGGTCAGATCATGCCCGCCGAGATTGTTCATAAGTTGCGCCAGCTCCTCGTCGGAACGGCGCCCGATCAGCGCCGTGATGTCGCCCTGATCGCCGATCTCGTCGAGCAAGCGCTTCCGCCACGCCGCACCGCCGGAGAAGACAAGCGCGGAGTAAAGCGAGTTCGGGCAGTTATCGATCCATTCTCTCAGCTTCTCGCCGCCCGGCTCCTTGAACGCGGCTTCTTGCAGCGAGCCGTACTTCACGATCACGACGTCCCAGCCGAATGCCTCGAACAGATTTTCGTAGCGCGCCCACAAGCCTTCGCGCACGACGGCGTCCAAACTCTGGCGGTTGTAATCGATCACCCACCAGCAGTTTCGAAGGCCCTGCTTCCAGCCTTCCAGCATTGCCTCGAAAATATTTCCTTCGTCGAGCTCGGCGTCGCCGACGAGCGCGATCATACGGCCTTCGCGGCGCGCTTTTCCGTTCAAGGTTTTGCCCCAGCCATGCGCGCGCACATAATCCTGCACGAGCGACGAGAACAAAGTTTGCGCGACGCCGAGGCCGACGGAGCCAGTAGAAAAATCCACGTCGTCTGCGTCCTTGGTGCGCGAGGGATAACTTTGCACGCCCTTGTAGCCGCGAAAATTTTCCATCTTCGCCCGCGTCTGCTTGCCGAGAAGATACTGGATCGCGTGGAAGATCGGGGATGCGTGCGGCTTCACCGCGACACGATCCTCCGGGCGAAGCACGTCGAAATAAAGCGCGGTCATGATCGTCGCGAGCGAAGCGGACGAAGCTTGATGCCCGCCGACTTTCAGGCCGTCGGCGTGCTCGCGCAGATGATTGGCGTTGTGAATCATCCAGGTCGCGAGCCAGAGCACTTTCTTCTCCAGCTCGCGCAGGATCGCGAGATCGCTTGTTTGACCGCTCATGGTACCTCCAATTATGATTATGAGCGTGAAAAACGGCAATTCTTGCTGTATTTTGTGTTATGTGTCATCAAATTAGCTTTTTTTGTCATTTTTGAAATAGATTTGGGTCTTTCATGCCAACCGTCAAACTCGACGCGATTGACCGAAAAATTCTGCAAAGCCTGCAGACCGACGGGCGCATGAGCCTTGCGGAACTTTCAGAAAAGGTCGGCCTCTCGCCTTCGCCCTGCCTGCGGCGCGTGCGGCTCCTGGAAAAGGCCGGCGTCATCAAGCGCTATGTCGCGATGGTCGACCAGCAAAGCGTTGGCCTGCCGGTGAGCGTATTCATTTCGCTCAAGTTAGAAAGCCAGCGGCAACAGATGCTCGCGAATTTCGGCAAGCTCGTCGCGCGCTGGCCGGAAGTGCTGGAGTGCTACCTCATGACAGGGCCGCGCGATTATTTGCTGCGCGTCGTGGTCGAGGACCTCGCCGCTTACGAGCGCTTCCTCAAACAGAAGCTCACGCGCGTCGAAGGCATCGCTTCGATCGAATCGAGCTTCGCACTCGAGCAGGTGAAATACACGAACGTGCTGCCGATTGAGTGATTACTTCTTCTGTCATGGCCGGGCTTGTCCCGGCCATCCACGTCTTAGCGGCATATCAGCAAAGAAGGCGTGGATGCCCGGCACAAGGCCGGGCATGACGAATGGATAGGATAGCTATTATATCCCCGCCTCCTTGAACGCCTCGCGCACGTTGCGGAAGCTGTCGACGCCGGCCGGCACGCCGCAGTAGCACGCGACCTGCAGAAGCACCTCGGCGATTTCCTCTTTGGTGAGACCGTTCGCGAGCACCGCCGCCTTCGCGTGCAACTTCAATTCGTGCGTGCGGTTCAGCGCGGAGAGCATCGCGAGATTGACGATGCTCCGCGTCTTGCGATCCAAGCCCGGGCGCGTCCAGATTTTCCCCCAGCAGCATTCGGTGGTGTATTCCTGCATCGGGCGCATGAAGTCGTCGGCGTTGGCGAGAGATTTGTCGACATAGTCCTTTCCCAGCACTTCGCGGCGCACTTTCAGGCCTTTATCGAACAGCGTTTCGCTCATCTTCTTCCCCTTTTTGCCGGTTTGGCGTGCCGCACTTTATCATTCGGCGCGGCTGGTGCAGATAGGCGATATGGGAACGGTACGCCCGCTTGACGGAATTCTGGTGGTGGCGATTGAGCAAGCGATCGCGGCGCCCTATTGCACGCGGCTCCTCGCCGATCTCGGCGCGCGCGTCATCAAGATCGAACGGCCCGACGGCGGCGATTTTGCGCGGGCTTACGACAAGCGGGCGCGCGGGATTTCGAGCCACTTCATCTGGTGCAACAGATCAAAAGAAAGCGTCGCGCTCGATCTCAAGCAGCCGCAGGCGCGCGAGGCGCTTTCGAAGCTCGTCGCGCGCGCCGATATTTTTCTGCAGAACCTCGCGCCGGGCGCGGCCAAGCGCATGGGCTTCGGCTCGAACGAACTCCGCAAGCGCCATCCGAAACTCATCACTTGCACGATCTCGGGTTACGGCGAAAACGGGCCGTGGAGCGACAAGAAAGCGTATGACCTCTTGATCCAAGCCGAAGGCGGATTTCTGTCGGTCACCGGTACCAAGGATGAAATCGTCAAGGCGGGCGTTTCCGTTGTCGACATCGCCGCCGGCGTTTCCGCCTACAATCAAATTCTCGCCGCGCTCATCCTGCGCGGAAAAACGAGCAATGGCAGCCACATTGATGTGTCGATGCTGGAAGCGATGGTCGAGTGGATGGGCTTTCCTCTTTATTATGCGCTCGATGGCGCTTCGCCGCCCGCGCGCAACGCCGCCTCGCATTCGACGATCTATCCCTACGGGCCGTTCGAGACGAAAGACGGCATGGTGCTGTTCGGCCTGCAGAACGACCGCGAATGGGCGGATTTCGCTTCGACCGTGCTGCAGCGGCCGGAACTCGCGCAAGACAAGCGCTTTTCGGGGAGCGACGGCCGCATGAAAGAAAAGCCCTTTCTCGCACCGATCATCACCGCGACCTTGAAGGCGCTTCCCACCGGGGAAGCGGTCGCCCGGCTCGACCGCGCGGGGATCGCGAACGGCCGCGTAAACGATCTCAAAGCCGTGTGGGAACACGCGCAACTGAAAGCGCGGCAGCGCTGGGCGGACGTGCAAACGCCCGCGGGCGAAATGCCCGCGTTGCTTCCCACCGGGATCGACAGTTTTACGCCGCGCATGGACGCGGTTCCCTCGCTCGGCGAGCATACGGAAGCCGTGCTGCGCGAATTCGGCATGGCAGACAGCGAAATTCGCGCGGTGAAATCGGCGTGATTTTTCGCGCATAATTCGCCCGCGACCGAAGCATTCGGCTGAAAACGAGGCTAAACACCCGGCCATGAACACCGAAAACGGGCTCGCGAAGGAGCTCTGGCTTTTGCTCGCGCTTTCGACTGTGTGGGGCGCGTCCTTCACCTTCATCAAGGTCGGCGTCGAAACGATTCCGCCGCTCACTTTGATCGCGGCGCGCACGGTAATCGCGAGTGTCGTATTGCTCGCCGTCATCCGCTGGCGCGGCCTATCGCTGCCGAAGGACGCCGCAAACTGGCGGCGATTTTTCGTGCAGGCGTGCCTGAACAGCGTCATCCCCTTCACGCTGATCGCGTGGGGTGAGCAGACGACGGATGCCGCGCTCGCGACGATCCTCTGTTCAACCTCGCCGATCTTCACGTTTCTCTTCACCGCCGCGGTGACGCGGCACGAGCCGGTGACGTTGCGGAAGCTCTTCGGCGTCGCGGCGGGGCTCGGCGGGATTTGCCTCATCCTCGGCGTGGAAACGCTCGGGGGCATCGGCCGCGAATTATGGGCGCAGCTTGCGATCGTGGCTGCGACGATTTGCTATGCAGGCGCCGCGATCTTCGGAAAGAATTTCAAGGGCCTCGATCCGATCATGCCGGCGGCGGGCTCGCTCATCAGCGGCGCCGTGCTGCTCATCCCGGTGAGCCTCGCCGTCGACCGGCCATGGACACTTTCGCCGTCTATGGCATCGCTCGCCGCGCTCGTTGCGCTGGCTGTGCTCTCCACTGCGCTTGGGCTTTTGATTTACTTCCGACTCTTGCACACGCTCGGATCTGTCGGCACCACCGCGCAGGCTTATTTGCGTGTGCCGATCGGCGTTGCGCTCGGCGTTTTCTTTCTCGGCGAAAGCCTCGCGCCCACCGCGTGGGTCGGACTCGTTTGCGTGATTGCGGGCGTGGCGGCGATGACGATTCCGTCCGCGCCCGCTGCAGCTAACGTCTCCCTGCGCCGCTGATCGCTTCGACCATCGCTTCGACGGCCTGGCGCTGCTTCAACCCCGCTTCACGCGTCAGCGTCCGCCAGGTGAAGAAGTTGAGCGCGAGCGACAATATCGCGCGCTCCTTCGCGGTCAATTTCGCGCCGAGTACTTCGTGGTACGCAGCCATGTACGGCCCGAGCCGCAGCGCGGCGATTTCCCGCGTGAGCGCATGATGCTCGGCGTCGCGCAGCACGCAGGCGGCGATCTCCGCGTTGCGCTCGTACCAGCCATAGATCGCCGTCAGCCCGGCGCGCAGCCGCTCGCGCAGGTTCGCGATTTCTCGCCATGCCCCGGCATCGGGCAGCGGATCGCGTTCGAGTGTAAGCGCCGAGCAGGCAAGCAGCAGCCTGCGCTCGTCGGGGAAATGCGCATAGAGCGTATGGCGCTGCACATCGGCCCGCTCGGCGACCATGCTGAAAGTCGTGCGCGCAGGGCCGACGCGGCCATGCAGATCGACCGCCGCTTCGACAATGCGGCGGCGGGTTGCGGCCTGGCTCTCCGCGCGGCGCTTCAGGGTATAGGTTCTGGCCATTTTATTTGAATATACTAGTATGTGCATTGAATATTGACAAGCGCTTTTCAGTTCGCTACACATAGCTGTACCTCGAATATTAACGCGCTTGCAGAGAGAGCGATGGAAACGAAGATCGCGGAAATCGCCGACGGCATTTACCGGCTTTCGACCTTCGTGCCGGATATCGCACCGCCCGCGGGGTTCACGTTCAACCAGTTTCTTGTGCTCGGCGAAGAGCCGCTGATGTTTCATACCGGCTTGCGCAAGATGTTTCCGCTCAATCGTGAGGCTTTGAGCCGAATCATTTCGCCCGAACGGCTGCGCTGGATTGCGTTCGGTCATTACGAGGCGGATGAGTGCGGCGCAATGAACGAGTGGCTTGCGATCGCGCCACAAGCTCAGGCGGCGCATGGCGAAACAGGCTGCATGGTATCGCTCAACGATTTCGCCGACCGCCCGCCCCGCAGGTTCGAGGACGGCGAAACGATCGATCTCGGCGGCGGCAAACGGGTTCGGTACATCGACACACCGCATACGCCGCATGGCTGGGACGCGGGCGTGATGTACGAAGAATCGACCGGCACGCTGCTATGCGGCGATCTCTTCACACAGCTTGGCAACGGTGCGGCGCTGACGGAGAGCGACATCGTCGGGCCGGCGATCGCGGCCGAGGATCTGTTTCGGTATTCGAGCCTTAGCCCGAACATGGGCACAACGCTGCGCTCGCTCGCGAAACTCGCGCCGCAGAGGCTCGCGCTGATGCACGGGCCGTCCTTTTCAGGCAACGGCGGCGCGGCCCTTCGCGCACTTGCGGATGAATACGACCGCCGCACTGAGGCTGCAAAACTCGCAAACTAAGCACATCCGCCGCAGATCAATGTCCCGGAGACCCTGGTAATGCTCACGCCGCAGCAGATGGACAAGAAAATGGACGAGCATTTCGCCTTCGAAAGCCGCGATGACGTAGGAGGCGTTCTCGCCACGCTTTCCGACGATGTGGAGCACGACATCGTCGGCTGGCCACTCGGCCCATCGCACGGGCGGGAAGGCGCGCAAAAATTTTACGAGACGATGTTTCGCGACCTCTCCGACGGCAAAGTGCGCTCGGTGAAGCGCCTCTACGGCGAGAACTTCATGGTCGACGAGTCAATCTGGTCGGGGCGCGCGCCCGGCAGGCCCTTTGGTCTTGAGGGCCGTGACCGTCCGCTCGAATTCCGGCTCCTGCATGTCATGGAATTCGCCGCGAGCGGCGAGATCAAGCGCGAGAATGTGTGGATCGATCTTGCCTCCATCATGCGACAATTACCGCAGGATGCAGCGAAGAAATGAACTCACAGCACGGCTATTTCCAGAGCGCGCCCGTTCGCGCCGCCCATTTGCCGCCGGGCCCATGCACGGCGGCGAAAAAGAGGCCCGCCATGAAGGTGAAGTGATCGACAAAGGCGCCGAATTCCATCTGGTTGCCCTGCCAGTGCGACGGGCCGTGAAAGGCAAAGCCGAGGAACACGACATAGGCCGCCGCGAGGAGCGCCGCCTCGGAGAAGAAAGCGCCGGTCAGGAATGCGATCACGAGCGCCGTTTCGAAAAGTGCCGCGCACCACGCGAGCACCGCCGGAATCGGGAAGCCCGCCGCGGCGATGTAGCCTGCCGTCGCCTCCATGCCCGCGAACTTGAACACGGCCGCCATCGCGAAGATCGCGGCGAAGATGAGCCGCGCGACGAGAATGAGAAACGTTTTGGCCATTGTCGTCCTTCTCCGCTAAAGCTCCGGAGGGTCATCCTGCTTCGCACGTGAGGCTGTAGCAACAATCCTGCGAAGCGCGCAGCGCGAAGCAGGATGGCGGAAGGGGCGGGATTCGAACCCGCGATACGGTTTCCCGCATACACACTTTCCAGGCGTGCGCCTTAAACCACTCGGCCACCCTTCCGCTGAAAGCGGGCGGAATATAACGCCCGAGCCGCGCGACACAAGTTCGCCGCACGAAAAACCGGAACCTCGACCGCCGCTTAGAGTCTTTTCCGCGCGCAGTGAACCATGACATTCGTCATGCCCGGCCTTGTGCCGGGCATCCACGCCTTGCTTGGCCAGCAGGAAAAGCGTGGATGGCCGGGACAAGCCCGGCCATGACGTGGAGAAGCTGACGCAAGCCAACCGGAACACGCCGCCTAGAAATCCGTATCCACTTCTTCTTCCGCGGCCTGCGCGAGCCGCTTGTTTTCCCGCCGGTGCTGCCAGACCGCGAAGGCGACAGACGCCACCGAAGCGAGCAACAGGCCGCCGGAAATCGGCCGGGTCAAGAACAGCCACGGATCGGCGTTGGTCGCGACCGCCTGAATGAGATTCGCCTCGATCTGGTCGCCGAGCACGACACCGATGATGAGCGGCGCGAGCGGAATGCGCGCCTTCACCATGGCATAACCAATCACGCAGAAGAGCGCGAGCACATAGACGCCGTTCATGCTGTTCGAAAGCGCGTAGGCGCCGATCACGCAGAGCACGAGCACGATCGGGATCAGCATCGACTTCGGCATCATGATGATGCGGATCCAGGCGCGCGAGCCCGCCCAGATCACCGCCACCATCAGCGGGAGCGCGACGAGATAGGCGGCATAAATGCCGTAGGCGATTTTCGGATGCTGGCTGATGAACAAGGGGCCCGGCTGGATGCCGTGCATGGTGAGCCCGCCCATCATGACGGCGGTCACGGCATCGCCCGGAATGCCGAAGGCCATGATCATCATGAGCGAACCCGCGACATTGGCGCTGTTCGAGGCTTCGGAGGCGACGATGCCTTCGGGGATGCCGGTGCCGAATTTTTCCGGGCGCTTGGAGAATTTCTTGGCCTGATCGTAGGCCATGATGTTCGCCGCGCTGCCGCCGATCGCGGGCAACACGCCGATCACGATGCCGATGAACGTCACCCAAAGCAGCATGAACGGCCGGCAGATGATGTCCCATAAGACCGAGAGGTGCGAAACGCGCAAGCTCAGCTTGCGGTTCGGATCGGCCACGGGCTGCGCGGAGGTGCCGATCGTTTCGACGTCGGGCATCAGCTGCGCAAACGCGAAAATGCCGATCAGGACCGGCAGGAACGGAAAGCCGCCATCCAATTCGTGAATGCCGAGCGTGAAACGCTGCACGCCCATGATCGGATCGGGACCGACAATCGTGACCGCGAGCCCGATCACGCCAGAGAGCAATCCCTTGGTAACGGATTTCCCGACGAGCCCCGCCACCATGGTGAGCGCAAAGATAAAGAGCGAGAAAAATTCCCACGGCCCGAATTCGAGCGCGAGCGAGGCGAAAGGCCCGGTGAACTCGATCAAAACGATGCCGCCCAAAGCGCCGCCGATCAGCGCCGACCAGACGCCAACCCAGACCGAGCGGCCGGCCTCGCCCTTTTTCGTCATCGGAAAGCCGTCGAAGATCGTCGCCACCGCGGACGGCGTGCCGGGAATGCCGATCAGGCTCGCGGTGATCGAGCCGCCAGCGGAGCCGCCGACATAGACGCCGATCATGGCAGCGAGGCCCTGCAAGGGATCGAGGCCGAAGGTGAAGGGCAGCACCATGATCACGGTCATGGTGATGGTGACGCCGGGCAGCGCGCCGCCGATCACGCCCGCAACGGTGCCCGCGAGCAGCGGGCCGAGATACTGCCACTGCAGAATGATCCAGATATGCGAGAGCAGAAGTTCGTAATGATTCACATTCCGCTCCTCATACCCCGGTCCACGTTCCGCGCGGCAACAGCACCGACAGGTAATCCTCGAAGATGAAGTGGCAGAGAACGCTCGTTGCCACGGCGATCAGCACGACGAGCGCCCAGCGCACATTCGATTGCGGCCATTCCAGCGTGACCTGCAGGACGACGACAAAGAGAAACGTCGAGAGGCGAAAGCCGATCAGCGGCAAGAGAACGATATAGAGCCCGAACTCGATGAAAGTCGCGAGCACGAGGCGATAATTCGCCGGCGGCGACGGCGCCGCAGCGACGGGCGGCGCGGCCGCGCGGGCGCGCGCCGCCGAGAGATCGAGCCAGATCAGAAGCAGGCTGAGAGCAGCCAGCGTGATGACGACGACACGCGGATAGAACGCCGGACCGATCGGGACCATGACCGCCGGCGGCAGGCCCCAGGTCAGCGCAAGCATGGCAAGGCTGATGGCGAGGCAAACGAGCCCCGCCACGCCGTCGCGGCTGAGTGTCATGACGCTATTCGCGCTTCAACATGCCGAGATCTTTGGTGATCTCTTTGGTGGTTACGTCCGCCTTCTTCAGGTAGTCGGCGTAGCCCTTCGCATCCATGTAGCGGACCTCGGTGCCCTGCAGCTCCATCGCCTTGGCGAATTCCGGCTCCTTCGCCGCCTTGGCGCAGGCGTCGCCGAGCTTCTTCTTGACGTCGGCGGGCGTTCCCTTCGGCACCATGATGCCGCGATTCACCGAATATTCGACGTTGTAGCCGAGTTCCTTCAGCGTCGGCACGCTGTCCAGTCCGGGCGTGCGCTTTTCCGACATGCTGGCGAGGAAGCGAAGGAGCCCCGCGTCGACCTTGCTCTTTTGCGTGAGATTCGAGTCGACCACTTCGACATGCCCGCCGAGGATGGCGTTCATGCGCTTCGCGGTGCCGTCATAGGGGACATATTTGAATTTGACGCCGGCGGCTTTCGCCGCGAGCGCGATCGAATACTGGCTCGTGGAGCCGAGCGAGGCGCCGACCGTGATCTGGTCGGGACGCTTTTTCGCATCTTCCACCAATTCCTTGAAGGTCTTCCACGGCGTCTTGGCGCCGACGGTGATGATCGAGGGCGTCGAGGACACCATGCAGACCGGCTCGAAGGCGGTGTATTTGATGTCGGTGAGCCCGCCGAAATAAACCGAGTGCATGAAGTCGTGCGCGCCGAAAATCGTGTAGCCGTCCGGCGAGGCGCCCGCCGCTTCGCGCTCGCCGACCGTGCCGGATGCGCCCGATACGTTCGCGATCACGATCGGCTGACCGAGATATTTTTGCATCAGCGGCGCGAACGGACGGAAAATCTGGTCGGTGTCGCCGCCCGCCGCCCAGGGCACGATCAATTTCACGGCATGATCCGGATATGACGCGCCGAGCGCGGCACTTACCGAAGACAGCAGCGCCGCCGCTACCA
>Ga0070679_100005332_pt1 | contig 11901 bp, 6 predicted proteins | sample KBSC63BmetaG_FD_65652 | JGI IMG/M metagenome (GOLD analysis project Ga0070679, IMG submission 65652) | Corn rhizosphere microbial communities from Kellogg Biological Station, Michigan, USA - KBS C6-3B metaG | ecosystem: Host-associated > Plants > Roots > Rhizosphere | place: USA: Michigan... | reverse complement strand
CGGAAGGTGTCGCGGGCAGCCTGGGTGCGCCGGGCGAGACCGGGCAGGTCGCGGACGAGCGAGACCACTTCGCGGGTCGTGGTCACGTGCGGCCCCGGGGCGGTCGGGCCGTAGGGGATCACCCCGCCGCGCACCGCGTCGTACTTCGCGAGGTCGGGGACCAGGAAGATCATCGGCTTGTCGACCAGCGCGTAGTCGAACCGGAGCGAGGAGTAGTCGAGCACGGCCACGTCGGAGGCGAGGATCAGGTCGTTGATGTCGGGGTGACCGGTCACGTCGATGATCTGCGAGCTGCCCTCGTGCCGGCCGCCGGCGCGCGCGTTGAAGGCGTGCCCGCGCATCAGGAAGGTGTAGCCGGGCCCGACCTCGCGCGCCGCCCGGTCGATGTCGAAGAAGTCGATCCGCTCGGCGGCCAGGTCGTCCGCCGACAGGTAGTCGCGGAACGTCGGGGCGTACATCACGACCTGCTGCCCGTCGGCGATCCCGAGCACGCGGCGCACGCGCTCACGGATCGCGACGGCCTCGTCGGACTGCAGTACGTCGTTGCGCGGGTAGCCGATCTCCAGGATCTCCGGCTTCGCCCCGGCCGGGTCGAGGAACGCCGCCTGGAGCAGCGGTGTGGCGTACGTCGCCGGTGAGACGAAGTAGTCCCACGCCCGCGCGCGCCGGTCGAAGCTGTTGATCTGCCCCGACGGGAACCCGCCCTTCTCCCACCACTCGTGGCCCATGACCTTGTAGGGATACCCGTGCATCGTCTCGATCAGCACCTGCCCGGCCGGCTTCTGGTACCAGTCCGGCTGGTGCACGTTGACCATGACGTAGCGCGACGTCGCGAGCGCCTCGTGCCACTCGCGCGTGCCGTCGATCAGGCGTACGCCGCCCTCCGGCACCGGCACCGAGTGGTCGCGCACCGACCAGTAGCGGGTCAGCGGCGACCCGCGGCGCCCGAGCTCGTGGTGGACGCCGAGCATGTTGCAGTTGGCGACCTCGCTGTAGAGCGCCCGGAAGAAGACGCTGTCCTGGGTGGCCTCCTCGACGCGGGCCGCGGTGCGCAGGCGGTACTGGTTGCGCTGGCCCCGGGTGTCGTCGTCGAGCGGCTCCTGGACGTTGAGTGTCAGCGTCGGCGGCCGGCTCGGGAAGACCTCGATCAGCGTGCGGAAGCGCACCTGGTCCTCGACGGCCGGCAGCTGGTCGAGCAGGTCGGCGGACGGGGTGACCGGCAGGTCCTCCTCCCGGTCGGCTCCGGTGGCACGCATCACCACCGTGTAGCGCTGCGGCGGCAGCGGCAGGTCGTCGTACCCCCAGCGCTCGCCGACCAGCGGGAACCTCAGCACGTAGGCCCCGTCGGCGAGGCGCTCCGTGGTGCCGGAGGAGTCGAGGTCGGGGCTGCTGAGCAGGGCGGAGTAGCGCGTCAGGTCGATCGCCGATCGCACCTGGACGGTCAGGGTCTCGTCGACGAGGCGGTACGACGTGGCGACGGCCGCGCGGTCGCTCACCTCGAGCTCGCCCGTCCGCCCGCGGGTCAGCTCCCGGCTCGCCGCCGGCCCGTCGAGGACCGCAGGCGACAGGGCGGCGTCCGCCGGGGCGAGCAGCCAGGTGTCCGAGCCGTCGCGGTGGCGCACGCGTAGACGCAGCGGACGGCTCACCGGCCCGAGCGGTGTGGTGTTGGACGTCGGCGTCGGGAGCGACGCGAGGTCGAGCCGGACCTGGTAGGACCCGTCGCCCTGCCGCGTCGGGGTCGCTGCCAGCAGGTCGCGGCGCTCGTTGTCGACGTGGTGGACGACGACCCGCTCGGGCGCCGGGTCGGCGCGGAACACCACCGTCGTCGAGCCGCCGTCGGAGACCTGCGAGACGGCGTACGCCGGGTGGTGGGTCACGCGCAGCGCCACCTGCCGCTCGTCGCCGCGCTGGAGGCTGCGGGTGACCCCGCCGGGCGACAGATGGGTCTGCTGCAGCGACGCCGAGCCGGCCAGCGACAGCTCGCGGAGCCGAGCGGTGCGGCGTACGCCGGCGGCGGTCATCGTGATCTCGAACGACCAGTCCTGGTCGACGTCGTCCGGGACGGAGTCGGCCGGGATGCGCGCGCGCCACCCGCCGGGCCGGTAGTTGCAGTGCCAGTGGGTGCCCATCAGATCGAGGCGCGGCTCGTCGAACAGCTCGGGCTGCAGCGCGATCCGCGTCTCGCCGTCGGGGGAGACCAGGTCCATCTCGAGCGTCGGGGGGTTCGCGTCGAGGTCGACGTTGCGGACGTAGGACCACCCGCTGATCTCCAGGTCGTCACCGACCCAGGCGGCCTTCATCAGCCGGCTGACCAGCTCGAGCTGGCTGTCGGACATGATGGTGACGTCATCGGGGAGCCCCTCGGTGAGCGGGAGGTCGATCCGCATCCCCTCGGGCGAGGACCACGTGCGGAAGCGCCTCGCCTCGCTGCCCCAGTTCTCGATGTACTCGACGGCGGCGTCGCGGCGATCCTTCGCGATCAGCTCGACCAGCACCTTGTCCTGCGCGCCGACGCTCTGCACGAACTCCGCGCGCGAGACGCGGTCGATGAGGTCGAGCAGTGCCTCGCGCAGCAGGTCCCAGAACTCCGTGCCGCCCTTGGCCAGGTGACGGGTGAAGAACGGCATGTTGAAGGAGATGAGCTGCAGGGCCCGGATCTGGACCGCACGGTCCTTGCCGGCCGCCTGCAGGGCCTCGAACGAGGCGTGCACCGAGTCGTTGTGCGCGGCCAGGTTGCGGGTCGAGCCGGCGCTCTGCGAGATCGAGGAGCGGTCGTTGCGGATGCGCCACGACACCGAGATGTCGGGCACGACGTCGAACGCCTTCGCGGCGGCGTACGCCGCGGCACTGACGGGCTGGTCCTCGTAGATCTTGCCCTCGGGAAACCGCAGCCCGGCCCGGTCCCAGAACTCCCGCCGGTAGGTCTTGCTCCACGCGACGGCGTTCACCATCGCCTCGGGGAACGAGTCGAGGTCGACGCCGAGCCGCCTGCGCGCGTGCGCGGAGCGGATCCACGTGCCGGCGGGGACGCGGCGCTTGCCCTCGAGCCGGTCGTAGCTGGAGACCACGAAGTCCGACCCCGACTCCTGCAGCGCCTCGATCGCGCTGGTGTAGGCCTCGGGTGTCACCAGGTCGTCGGAGTCGACGAAGGTCAGGAACTCGCCCCGGGCATGGCCGATGCCGGTGTTGCGAGCCGCGCTCAGGCCGCCGTTCTCGCGGGTGACGACGCGGACCCGGAGGTCGCGGCGGGCGTGCCGGCGCGCGATCTCGCCGCTGCGGTCGGGACTGCCGTCGTCGACGACGATGATCTCCAACTCGCGGTAGTGCTGGAAGCGCAGCGAGACCAGGCACTCGTCGAGGAAGTCCTCGACCTTGTAGCAGGGGACGATCACCGAGAGCAGCCCCGGGACGTACCCGCCGCGGTGCACCGCCCGGCGTACCCGGATCCGCGCGCCGTCGGTCGCCCGCCGGGCGCGTTCGGGCACGCTCCGCGCGAGCCGCTTGGCCCGGTGGACGGGCAGGCGGGAGAGGCGATCGGACGTGAGACGGTTCGGCATCGATCCCTAGCGGTCGAACGTGCGGGTTACGGCGTACCGCGGCCACCCGCCGCCACGCCGCGCCTCATGTTACTGACGCTCCCCTCCCCCGCCGATTCTCACCTGTTGACCGGCGCCTCCTGACCGTTGACCGGCGCCTCCTGACCGTTGAACGGCGCCTCCTGACCGTTGAACGGCGCCATCTGACGTAGGGGGTGTCAAACGGCGCCGGTGAACGGTCAGACGGCGCCGGTGAACGGTCAAATGGCGCCGGTCAACGAGCAACGGGTCGGGTCAGGCGTCGCCGTAGGGGTCCGCGAGGGGGTTGAGCTTGCGCAGGTCGAGGACGTGGCCGGTGCCTCCGGACAGGAGTACGTCGATCGAGGCCTCGGCGACCGTCTTGGAGTCGAGCAGCGAGTCGGCCGGCTCCTCGCCGAAGGCCTTGGTGCGCATGGGGGTGCCGGTGCGCTCGGGGTTGACGCAGTTGACGGTGACCCCGCTCTCGGCCCACTCGTCGGCCAGGGCCTGGGTGAGGTTGACGACCGCGGCCTTGGCCGAGGAGTAGAGGCTGTAGCCGCTGCGACCGCGGGTGTAGCTGCTGGAGGTGAACATCAGCAGGCTCCCGCGCGTGCGCTCCAGGTGGGGGAAGAACACCTGGGCCACGAAGACCGGCGCCAGGTAGTTGACCTCGGTGGCGGCGTAGATCGTCTCCTCGGTCGTCTCGAGCAGCGACCCCCGCGGCAGGATGCCGGCGGTGTTGACGACGTAGTCGATGCGGCCGTGCTTCGCGCTCACCTGCTCGGCGACCTCGACCAGGTCGGCCCGGCGTTCGACGTGCGTGCCCGTGCTCGACCGGCTGAACGTCTCGACGACGGCACCGTGCTCGCGCGCCAGCGCGGCGATGTCGGCGCCGATGCCGTAGCTGCCGCCGAGGACCACGAGCACCTTGCCCTCGAGCGCGGCGCGGTACTCGTCCGGGCTGTGGTGCTCGGGCAGGTAGCTGCTGGTGAGTTGGAACAGCTTGTCGGCCAGGAACACGTCGATCGGGTCGGTGACCTTCATGTTGCGCTCCTCGCCCGCGACGACCCAGATCGGGACGTCGGGCAGGTAGCGCAGCACCACGCCGCAGTCGTCGGTGGCCGTGAACGCCGGGTCGCGCGCCGCCACGTCGTACGCCGCGCGGAGCACGGAGGAGCGGAACGCCTGCGGCGTCTGGCCACGACGGAGGTCGGCGCGCCGGGGGATCGCCCGGATCGTGTTGTCGCCGGGGTCGACCTCGATGATCGTGTCGGCCGACGGGATGGCGACGTCGACGGCGTCGTACCGCTCGAGCGCCTCGAAGCACTCGGCGATGATGCGGGCGCTGACCATCGGCCGCACCGCGTCGTGGAACAGCACGGGGCAGTCGGCCGGGATCGCGTCGAGGGCCAGGAGGGTGGTGCCGTTGCGGGTCTCGGCGCCTTCGTGGATCCCGGTGACCTTGTCGTAGCCGCCGGTGCGGACCATGGCGTGGACGGCGTCGAGGTGTCCCGGCGCCATCATCACCACGATCTCGTCGACCATCGGGTGCGCCTGGAACGCCGCCAGCGTGTGCTCGAGGATCGTCCGGCCGGCGATCTTGATCAGCTGCTTGGGGATGTCGAGGCCCACCCGGGTGCCGACGCCGCCGGCCAGCAGCACCGCGACGCGTGGCGAGCCGGACGCCGGCGCCTCGGTCACGAGGAGCGCTTCCGCAGCTTGCCGGCCGCACGGCGCGCGAGGCCGCCGACGCGCTCCGTGAGCTGCTCGACGCCGCCGCCCGACTCGTGCTGGCCGGCCGCCTCCGCCAGCTCCCGGCGTACGCGGCGTGCGGTCTTGCGCTTCTCCGAGCGCGCGAACGAGCCGGTGCGGGTGCGGGCGACGTCGAAGCACTCGTCGTAGTAGGCGCTGAGCTCGTCGCGCAGTACGTCGAGCTGGTCGCGCGTCTCCGCCTGGTCACCGGCGGGGGCGCCCACCAGGCGCCCGTAGGCGTCGTAGGTGCGCGTCGCCAGGTCCAGGACCCGGGCCGGCAGCGCCAGCTCGTCCCAGTCGGCGGTGGAGCGGTGGAGCGAGGGGTCGACGAGGTCGCCCGCGTCGGCCACCTGCTCGGCCGTGGCGTGCTCGAAGAGCGCGAGCCCGATCGTGGAGTCGGCCCGGGTCAGGGCGTCGCGCCAGTCGGACAGGAGGTCGTCGTACCGGACCGTGGCGCGGGGCAGGTCGCGCGTGCGGATCTCGGTGCCCAGCATCATCGTCAGCCAGCCGATGACGCGCGTGGTGTTGCTGGTGCGGGTCCCGTAGGCGATCTCGCGCGAGCGCATCACCTCGGCGGGGTGGCGCAGCATCGTCGCGACTCGCAGGTCGGCGCGGACCCGCTCGGCCGCGGCCCGGTGCAGCTGGAGGAACCAGGCCAACCGCGGGTCCTTGACGACGATCCGCTCGCTCTCGCCGAACTGCAGGTCGTACCACTCCGCGAGCGGGCCCAGCGCCTCCTCGTCACCTGCGAGTGCGTCGGTCAGGTCCCAGGCCTCGGGGCGCCCGTCCTCGACCACCACGTCGACCTGGGCCAGGAGGTCGTTGTGGTAGTCCACCAGCCAGCGAGGCTCGCCGAAGCCCCGCGGGTTGGACCTGTTGGCGCTCACCTCGGGCTTGGGGATGTGGACGCCCAGCCGACCGGTCAGTCCCGTGAAGAGGCTCGTGCCGCTGCGGCCGGAGCCGGCGACGACGAGCATCTGCCTGCGGCCGGGCCGGGCCGAGGTCTCGTCGTGCATGGGGGAACTCTGTCACATGCAGGACGCCGGTCCGGCCTCGGCGACGGGCTGTCCGACCATGCCTCCGGCCCACGCGGCGAACCCCGGATCCGAAGGACACACCGCACACCACCGCACCCACCCTCGCACCCACCCGACCGCGCGACCCCTGGCTAGACTCCAGGCGCCCGGAGGTCGGAGGAGGGGTCGACATGCTGACGGAGCCCGGGTTGCTCCCGGACGGCGCGGTGCTCGTCCACATCGGCCCCTACAAGACCGGCACGACCGCGATCCAGAGCAGCCTGCACGAGCACCGGGCGGAGCTGGCCGCGGCCGGCGTCACCTACCCCGGTCGCTACCACCGCCAGATGCGCCCGAGCTGGGCCCTGCTGGGCCGCAGTCGCGTGGGCGAGGCCGAGGTCCCCGTCGACGAGTGGGACGAGATGGTCGCCGAGGTGCGGGCGGCCCCGGGGCGCGTCGTGATCAGCAGCGAGGACTTCTCCTCCGCCCGGCCCGTCCACGTACGCCGGCTGGTCGACGACCTGGGCCCCGACCGGGTCCACGTCCTGATCGTCGCGCGTCGCCTGGACAAGCTGCTGCCCTCGGCGTGGCAGGAGCGGGTCAAGTCGGTCAACGAGACCCGGACGTACGACGCGTGGTTGCGCGAGGTGCTCAGTGCCGAGCGCGAGGGCGCCGCGGCGCGCACCTTCTGGCACAACCACGGGATCGCGACCCTGATCGACCGCTGGAGCGGCGCGCTGCCGCCCGAGCGGATCCTGGTCCTGGTCAACGACGAGGCCGACCGGCGGCTCCAGCCGTCGACGTTCGAGCGGCTGCTCGGTCTCCCCGAGGGGCGGCTGACCCCGGGCCCGCACACCAACACGTCGTTGTCGATGGAGCGCATCGAGCTGTGCCGGCAGGTGAACGTCGCCGTCGAGGAGCGGGGATGGATCGGCTCGCGACGCCTCAACCGTCCGCGCAGGCGGATGCTCGCCGGCCTGCGGTCCGCGCCTCTCCAGGACCACGAGACGCTCATCCCACCCCTGCCCGCGTGGACGGGTCCGCGCCTGCAGGAGCTGAGCGACGAGCGCGCCCGGTCCCTCGAGGAGTCGGGCGTGCGGGTGCTCGGTGACCCGGCCCTGCTACGCGCCACGGGCGACCCCCAGGCCGCCGACCTCGAGGAGCCGCCCGCGTCGCTGCCGGTCGAGGCTGCCGCCTCGGCCGTCGAGGAGACGCTGGCGGCGGTCATCGGACGCGACCGAGCTGAGTCCGTCGCGCCGAGGCGCCCTGCGCAGCCCGCTCCTGCTCCCGACCCGCTGGCCGGGATCTCGGGGCGCGCCCTGGTCAGAGAGCTCGTACGCCGCCCGGCGGCCCGTGCCCGGCGTACCAAGGGCATCGCCTCGTGACGGCCGACCTCCGGCCGCTCCCGCCGGCCGCGGTGCTGCTCCACCTCGGGCCCTACAAGACGGGGTCGACGGCGATCCAGCAGGCGCTGTTCGACCACCGTGACGTCCTCGCCGAGCGCGGCGTCCACTACCCCGAGAGCTGGCGGCGCCTGCACCGCGAGGGGCACGCCCTGATGAGGTGGGCGCCGCGGGGCCTCGCCGTCCCGCCGGTCTCGGTGTGGGACGACTTCGCGGCCGGGGTGCGTGCCCGCCCCGAGCGCGTCTGCCTGAGCACCGAGGACTTCGGCCGCCTCCGCAACCCCGCCCGGGTGCAGAAGATCGTGCGAGACCTGGGACCCGAGCGACTGCACGTCCTGGTGGTCGCACGGGCGTTCCACCGGTTGCTGCCGTCGCACTGGCAGGAGCGCGTGAAGAGCGGCGAGCAGCTGACCTACGACGCCTGGCTCCACCAGGTGTTCGAGGGCGACGACTCCCAGCGCGCCCACCGGAGCTTCTGGACCTCGCACGACATCGAGCGGACCGCCGGGATGTGGCTCGAGGAGCTGCCGGCCGACCGGTTCACCGTGGTCGTCACCGACGACTCCGACCGCCTGCTGCTCTCCCGGGTCTTCGAGCAGCTGCTGGACCTGCCTGCCGGCCTCCTGGCACCCGCGGGCGGCGCCAACGCCTCACTCAGCGCGAACGCCGCCGAGCTCCTGCGCCGGGTGAACACGGCCTTCGCCGAGCAGGGCTGGTCCGACCGCGACTACCGCCGGCTCGTGCGCGGAGGAGTCGTCCGCGGCCTGGCCCGGGGCCGCTCGCCGGTCGACGTCCCGCTGCCGCCCCTCCCCGCCTGGGTCAGGCCGCTCGTCGGTGAGCGGAGCCGGGCGCGCGTGGAGGCGATCGGCCGGCTCGGGGTGAACGTCGTCGGCGACCCCGCGGTGCTCCTGCCCCCCGACGGGGACGCCCGGCCCGGCGACCTCTCCGAGACGGCTCCCGAGACCGTGTCCGCCCAGGCAGCGGCGGCCGCCATCGTGGGGATCCTGGACGCCGCCCTGCGCCGTACGCCGGCACGCAGGCGGGGGCGGACCGCCGCTGCCGCCCCCGTAGTGACACCGGTGTCCGCGGTCCCCGGGCGCGCGATCGCCCGTGAGCTCGCTCGCCGCGCGCGCCACCGGGTGCGGAGCCGGGTACGACGCTCGGGCTGACTCTCGCAGGCCGCCCTGGCAGGCCACGCCCGGGACGTCAACGTCGGCCACGTCACATCCCCGTTGAGTACTCCGGCTCTCGCGACCGGCGTAGGTTGGAGACGTTCCCCATCGTGTGGTACCCGCACCGGCCCGAGCCTCTCGGGACAGCGGACGGGACCTGAACGGCAGGAAGCCATGACGCCACTCCGCGTGGGAGTGATCGGTGCCGGTCGTGTCGGCGCCGTCCTCGCCGCCGCTCTGCGCAGCCACGGGCACCTCGTCACCTCCGTGGCCGGTGAGTCCGACGCGTCCAGGGGCCGCGCCGCCGCGCTGCTGCCCGGCGTACCCCTGGCGAAGCCGACCGCCGTCGCCCGCGGGTGCGACGTCCTGCTCCTGACCGTCCCGGACGACATGCTGGCGAACGTCGTCACCCAGCTCGCCGCCAGCGGTGCCCTGCACCAGGGCCAGTACGTCGTGCACACCAGCGGCCGGCACGGGCTCGACGTGCTCGCACCGGCGACCGAGCTGGGCGCGCGCCCGATCGCGATGCACCCGGCGATGACCTTCACCGGGACCGAGGTCGACGTGCCGCGGCTCGAGGGCTGCGTCTTCGGCGTCACCGCGGGCACCCCCGAGCACCCGATGGCCGAGCGCCTCGTGGGCGATCTCGGCGGCACCGTGATGTGGGTCGACGAGTCGCGGCGCACGCTGTACCACGCGGGCCTGGCCCACGGCGCCAACCACCTCGTCACGCTGGTGACCCAGGCGCTGGAGCTGCTCGAGGCAGCCGGCGCCGACGACCCCGCCGCAACCCTGCGGCCCCTGCTGAGCGCCGCCCTCGACAACGCGCTGGCCGAGGGCGACAGCGCGCTCACCGGGCCGATCGTGCGCGGCGACGTCAACACCGTGCGCGACCACCTGGCGGAGATCGCGGCGTCCGCGCCCGAGACGCTGCCGTCGTACGTCGCCCTCGCCCGGGCGACACTCGACCGCGTGGTCACCGACGGCCGGGTCCTGCCGATCCGGGCGGCCGCGATGCGCCGGGTGCTCGACGGCGCGGTCGCACCGGCGCCGGCACGTCGTACCCCGCTGCGGTGACGTCGACGCCCGTCCTCGTCGCCACCCGCGACGAGCTGGACGCCGTGCTCGGCCCGCGACGCCGGTCCGGTCACCCGGTGGCCGTGGTGACCACGATGGGGGCGCTGCACGAGGGCCACGCGAGCCTGTTCCGGGAGGCCCGCCACCGCGTGGGCGAGGGCGTGGTGGTGGCCACGGTCTTCGTCAACCCGCTGCAGTTCGGTGCGGGCGAGGACCTCGACCGCTACCCGCGGACGCTGGAGTCCGACGTGGCGATGTGTGCTCGGGAGGGAGTCGACGTCGTCTTCGCGCCGACGGTCGGCGAGATGTACCCGGACGGGGAGCCCGTCGTCACCGTCGAGCCCGGCCCGCTGGGCGCCGAGCTGGAGGGTGCCTCGCGTCCGGGGCACTTCCGCGGGGTGCTCACCGTGGTGGCCAAGCTCTTCGGCGTCGTGCGGCCCGACGTGGCGGTCTTCGGGCAGAAGGACTACCAGCAGCTCGTGCTGGTCACGCGCATGTCGCGCGACCTCGATCTGCGGGTCGAGGTGGTCGGGGCCGAGACGGTGCGCGAGCCGGACGGGCTCGCGCTGTCCAGCCGCAACCGCTACCTGGGCGAGGCGGAGCGGGGGCGTGCGGCGACGCTGAGCCGGGCCCTGCGCGCCGCCCAGGACCGCGCGGCGTACGGGCTGCCGGCCGCGCGGTGGGCGGCGATGCGGGTGCTCGACGAGGTCCCCGAGTCGGAGCTGGAGCTGGACTACCTCGCCATCCGCACCCCCGAGCTCGCCGAGGTGCTCGAGGAGCACCCGGTGGATCCGGTCCCGGCCCGGATCCTGGTGGCCGCCCGGGTGGGGTCGACCAGGCTGATCGACAACCTGCCGCTGACCCTGGGCAGCACGACGCCGGCGGCCGCGAGCAGCGCGTCGCGCGCTCGATAGCCTCCTGCCGTGTCCGAGCGTCGTACCGTCGTCGAGGCCGACGTGACCCTCGTAGCCAGGCTGGCCGCGCCCTCGCCCGGCTGGACGGTCGACGCGGACGTCGTGGTGGTGGGATCCGGGATCGCCGGGCTGACGGCGGCCCTGCGGTTGCGGGGCCGGGTGGGGAAGGTCCTGGTCGTCACCAAGGACCGGCTCGCCGCGGGCTCGACCCAGTGGGCCCAGGGCGGCATCGCCGCGGCGCTCGGACCCGGTGACACCCCGGAGCAGCACGAGCGCGACACCCTGGTGGCCGGCGCGGGCGTCTGCGACCCCGAGGCCGTGCGGGCCCTGGTCAACGAGGGCCCGGACGCCGTGCGCGAGCTCATCGAGCTGGGCGCGAACTTCGACCTGCACGACGACGGCGAGCTCAGTCTCACCCGTGAGGGGGGCCATCACCGTGACCGCATCGCCCACGCCGGCGGCGACGCGACGGGAGCGGAGATCCAGCGCGCGCTGATCGCGGCCGTGGCTCGGGCGCCCGAGATCGAGGTCGTCGAGCACGCCCTCGCCGTCGACCTCCTGCTGGCGGCCGACGGCGGGGTCGCCGGTCTGACGGTGCACGTGATGGGCGAGGGACAGCGAGACGGCGTGGGCGCCGTGCACTGCCGGGCCGTGGTCCTGGCCAGCGGCGGTCTGGGGCAGGTGTTCTCCCAGACCACCAACCCGGCCGTGGCCACCGGCGACGGGATGGCTCTGGCATACCGGGCCGGGGCGGTCCTGCGCGACCTGGAGTTCGTGCAGTTCCACCCGACGGTGATGTGGCTCGGCCCGGACTCGCGCGGGCAGCAGCCCCTCATCTCCGAGGCGGTACGGGGTGAGGGTGCCTTCCTGGTCGACTGGGAGGGCCGCCGGTTCATGCAGGGCGTCCACGAGCTGGCCGACCTGGCCCCGCGCGACGTCGTGGCCAAGGCGATCACCCGCCGGATGCTCGAGACCGGCCATCCGCACATGTGGCTGGACGCCCGGCACCTGAC
>Ga0070679_100005331_pt1 | contig 11903 bp, 11 predicted proteins | sample KBSC63BmetaG_FD_65652 | JGI IMG/M metagenome (GOLD analysis project Ga0070679, IMG submission 65652) | Corn rhizosphere microbial communities from Kellogg Biological Station, Michigan, USA - KBS C6-3B metaG | ecosystem: Host-associated > Plants > Roots > Rhizosphere | place: USA: Michigan... | reverse complement strand
TTTCAGCCTTCCATTTTATTCGCAACCCGCCGTTTACAGCGCCCGTCCACAAAGCATCCTGGTTCTTTGTGCTATCCCATTTCCATTGCCATTCCTCTGGCCTAAAGCCGCCTTCCTTGTTTAAGCCCATCATGTAGGTGGCTTTATCTTTATTCATTAAAACCTCCAGGCGAATATCTTTTATATTAATAATTTTTTTCGCTTTTACCTGTAAATGAAAATCTGCAAAACCATCATACTCTAACGTTCCCGCACACACGAAATCGCATTCATCCGAAGTATTAATTACTTTCCAGGATATTGCTGAAGGCGTTTGATCTGTGAATTGAATCTTGCCGGGATTTAGATGAATAATATCTCCGTTTTCTTTTTCAATAATGAAATGAAATGGCGCATCGATAATGTTTTCGCCTTTTGCAGAAACAGATTGATTTGATGGAGTAAAATAAGAAAGTATATTTTGCGGTAAGCCATTTGCAGCAATAGTTACAGAGCGGCCCAAAATATTAATGGTATTACCTGTTTTGCTTACAGTGGTATATCCTTTAGTAATTTTGTTATCAATGCCTGCAGTTGAATTAAGCCATGCTAAACGAGATAAATTTTTACCTTCACTGAAGCCATGATCAACCATTGCTTCGCCTTCAACAACTAATTTTATTTTAATATTTTTTGAAGGAATATTTTCTGCAGAAACGGAAATGCTTCCGCTGTATTCTCCTTTTGCTTCAGCAGGAATATCTATTCCAATCCATAACGGCTGCACTTTTTCTGCCGGAAGATTAATATGCTTTATAAAAGGTTTGCCTTCATAATTAATTCCTCCTGTATTGAAGCAAGTTAATTTTTGTGAAACAATTATTTTATCATTATTATTTTTCAAATTAGAAAAATGCACCTGTATGTTTTGTAAATCTTTACCAGTTGCCCATACGCCTAATTGAAATACAAAATATTCACCCGGCTGTGCATTTAAAATATAAGGATTATCAGAATAATTATTTTTCAGCCAATTTATATTTAGTGAATCGTCCCACTTTATTGGATTTTCTCTTTGTTCTGCAAAAACTAAAAATGAATTTTTATATTTTTGGCCATACTGCCTCTCAACATCATTTATAGGAATAAAATTATCTTTATCAGTCTGTGCTTTGACATTCAATAGAAGTAAAAATGATAGAAGTGAAATGATAAGTTTTTGCATTACAATTTCAGATTAAAGTATTATTATCCTTATCAGTACGGCACTATCTTCATCGAATAAATCTGAATTATTAATTATATTAATAATAATTATTCTATTCTTTTTCCAGCGCTTCCATTTTAAATGAAGCCACATCAGGAGTATGATGTTCTTTCTTCATTATCTCTTCAATCCGCTTTACAATTTCAGGATGTTGCTCAGCTACATCATGCTGTTCCTGTATGTCATTATCCAAATCATAAAGTTGAATTTTCATATTTCCTTTTATGATATTCATCCGAATGCCTTTCCACTTACCAAGCCTCACTGCCTGCTGACCGCCGTATTGAGGAAATTCCCAGTAAAGAAAATCATGTTTTACCTGTTCGTTTTCATTGCCTAACAAAGTAGGCAGGTAACTGATGCCATCTATATTTTTTGGAGATTTTATCTTAATAATTTCGCAAGCCGTAGGCATGAAATCCCAATTGGCAGAAATTAAATTACTTCTACTTGCAGGTTTAATTTTTCCAGGCCAAACCGCTATCAGTGGCTCACGGATGCCACCTTCATACAAAAATCCTTTGCCCCGTCCCAACTCATTTTTGAAAGGGCCATTGCTGTCAAAATATTCACAATCTGCGCCACCTTCATTTGAAGAGCCGTTGTCACTGGAAAAAATAATGATGGTATTATTATAAACACCCAGTTTTTTCAATTTCTTTATTATTTCGCCCACCTGGTTATCTAATAATGTAATCATGGCTGCACGGGTAGCACGAGGGTAAAGGCAGGGAACATAACTACCACCCATAAACGCTTTTTCTTCTCCGAATTTTTTATGATAATATGCTACTAAATTTTCCGGAGCCTGCATTGATGCGTGTGGTAGCGGGCTTGGATAATAAAGAAAGAACGGGCGGCCTTTACAAGTCTCTAAAAATTTTAAAGCTGCCTTCAGCATAAAATCCGGCGAATAATCTTTTTGACTGTAAGATTTATAATTGGAAGGATCCTTAGAATCCAAGCTTGCAGGAAATTTAATATTAGGATCCTGCACTTTATTATTCAACGGCACGCGAAAAGTATTTTCCCATAAATGCGCAGGATAATATTGATGATCCTGCCGCTGGCATAAAGAACCATAAAAATAATCGAAGCCCTGGTTGTTCGGTTCTCCGGCAGTCATTGGCGCTCCCAGGCCCCATTTGCCTACCAGTGCGGTTTTGTAACCGTTAGCCTTTAATAATTTGGCAATGGTAATAGTAGAATCAGGAATTGGCAACTGGCCTTCTAAAAATGGATTTTCTTCCATGGCTTTAAAACTCCACACATCGCCTCTTGCGTTCCATTCATCATTGCCGCGTATGAAGGCTTTTCCGGAATTAATGCCTGTCATTAAACAATATCTTGAAGGAGCACACACAGGCATATCATAGTGTTGCGTAAACAACATTCCTTCTTTTGCCAATACATCAATGTTGGGTGTCTCAATTTTCTTTTGTCCATAGCAACCTAAGTCGCCATAACCGAGGTCGTCTGCAAAGATGTAAACGATGTTTGGCTTTTGTTGCGCATGTATGGATAAGGAATATAAAAAAATCAGAGGAAAAATAAATGCTTTGGGATTAATAGTAATCATCATATTTGATTTAACTTTTTTCTTAAAGACTAATCACTGGATAAATCACATTGAATAAGCAGCAAGTTTAACATTCGCTATTTATAACTTTCCTCTGTTTTCTTTAATAAATTTTTTAGCTCCCATAATTTCTGTGTATTCTTTAAGGCAAGGTTGTGTAATTCTTTCGGATCTTCTTTTAAATTATATAATTGCTCTTTTTTACTATACCCGCTTTCAATATTTACTGCTTTCAGCAACGCCGGGCCATTGCTTGGTGTTATATATTTCCATCCATCTTCTACAATACACAATGCCCTGTTTTCAGGCTGTTCAATAATAAAATTCCTGCTTATATTTTCCTGGCCCGTTAGGGTTGAAAAATGATCACGGCTATCAGTAAATTCAGTATCCTGTAATTTTTCATTTAGCATTTTTGCAAACGAAGCCATTAAATCTATTTGGCTAAACATAGCATTTGAAACAGTATTCGGCTTTACCGTATCGGCCCAATAAACAATCATTGGAATGCGGGTACCTCCTTCAAGAGCGCTGTACTTTCCACCGCGATAAATGCCGGCAGGTTTGTAATTCCTTGCCCTAGCTGTTTCCACTGATTGATCTAAATAACCATCATTTATTACAGGACCATTATCGCTGCTAAAAACAATAAGTGTATTATTTAAAATTCCTCGTTGTTTCAACGCTTCTAAAATGACACCAACGGTATGGTCCATTTCAAGAATAGCATCACCACGATAACCCAGTTTACTTTTTCCTTTAAAAATACTTGCAGGCATTCGCGGAACATGTATATCATGAATGGCATAATATAGAAAGAAGGGTTTCTTCTCTTTTAAGCTTTCATCAATGAACTCAACAGCTTTTGTATTGAATGTAAATCCGAGTTCTTCATCAGTCCATTCGGCACGCTTGCCGCCTTTCATATAACCTATTCGTCCAATGCCGTTTACAATATGTTGATCGTGTCCCTGTTCTGGATCGTTTTTCATTTTCAACAATTCAGGATGTTCTTTACCTAAAAGCTCATCATCGAAAGAATTTTTATAACTCACTTCAATTGAGTCTGAAATATCTAATCCAACAACAGTTTGATTTTCCATAAAAACAGTTGGTGTTCTATCTGCAGTTGCAGGAAAAATAAAAGAATAATCGAATCCGATTTCTCGTGGTCCTGGCGATACTTCTTTATTCCAGTTAATAGGAAAAGTATTGCCTAAACCAAGATGCCATTTACCCACTGCACCAGTTAAATAACCTGCATTTTGAAAAACCTTTGGTAAGGTAGTAATGTCTGTTGGAATAGTAAGATTGGCGTTGCCGGGTAAGATATTTGTTCCTTTTTTTCTCCATGCATACCTTCCGGAAAGAATAGAAAATCTTGATGGGGTGCATGTAGAAGCAGTACAATGCGCATCAGTAAAGCGCAAACCGTTTTGTGCAAGCCAATCAATATGCGGCGTGGAAATATCTGTGGCACCGTAACAACTTAAATCTCCATATCCCAAATCGTCGGTATAAAGAATTAAAACGTTTGGCTTTTGTTGGGCTCTTGAATAAAGTCCTGAAAACATACAAAGTAAGAGAACAAGCCAAAACATTTTTTTCATTTTATAATTTTTTTAGATTATTAACATGCACTACTTTTCAGATCCAGCATAAACGGATTTCATAAAAGATCAACGCTTCAAAAATTTTCATGTACGCTTTACCGTTAGAGAGATGTGCATAATCAAGGCAAAGTAATGAAAGAATCTGTTAATGTGCACTGGGTATGAATAAATCCATTGAATGTCTGCAAAAAAAAATGATCTGATTAAGCCCTATTATTTTTCTTTAAATATTATTGTACCAGCTCACAAGTTCAAACCTATGTTTGTTAAATCGCAATTTCATAGTAACTTTGAGCCCCGTATGAAAAAAGCTTTTTTCACTTTAGTCGCCATCTTACTCATTTTTATATTTACGCAAAACAGCTTTGCCCAATGTTCTATTTGCGCCAAATCGGTTCAACAAATGGGCACAAAACCCGCGGAAGGATTCAATCATGGAATTCTTTATTTAATGATGATACCTTATGCAGTTATTGGCATAGTAGGTTTCAGATGGTGGAAAAATAACCGTTGAAAATTATCTGTTTGTATCATTCGTTCTTATTAGCAATACTTTTCTGCAAATTGATATAAATTAAAATCAGCCTCCTTCGCAGCCTCTAATAAATGGACCTTTAACTTATCTTTATTAATGTCTTTCATTTTTTTATTCTGAATAATTGACAATAGCTTTTCCATCATTAGTTCAACTTTATAAATTTCATCTTTATTAAATTGCCATTTTGCAATAGTCTCGTATAATTCAGTGATGCCTTCTTTTTGAGATGCGATAGTTTTTAAAACAGGCACTTTTTTTTGAGACCGATGAAAGGTCGGCGCCAGCATTTGTTTTAAATTATTATAAAAATTTGCTGAACCTGGTCTGTCAAACTTATTTATGACAAAAATATCTGCCACTTCCATTAAGCCGGCTTTCATGGTTTGAATTACGTCGCCGCCTTCAGGAACGAGCACAACAATTGTTATATCTGCCAATGCAGCAATATCAACTTCACTTTGCCCAACACCAACAGTTTCAACAATTATGAAATTGAAATTGGCAGATTTCATTACATCTGTAATCTCTAAAATTTTAGGGTGCAAACCTCCGAGTGAACCCTTGCTTGCCAAGGACCGGATAAACACATCAGGATGGTTATACCACTCGCTCATTCTTATTCTGTCGCCAAGCAACGCACCACGATTAAATGGTGAGGATGGATCTACACAAAGGACACCTACTTTTTTTTGATCATTTATCATCTCACCAATCAATACATCCGTTAACGAACTTTTACCTGAGCCCGGGGCGCCGGTTATACCAATAATTTTGGCGGAAGAATTTTTTAGTTGCATTAATATTTCTTCATAGCCCAACACTTCATTTTCAATAAATGAAATCAACCTGGAAAGCTTTTTAAAATCTGCGGTGTCAAGTATATCTGTAAGGCCTGGTAACATTCTTCTTAAAAATTAATAAATGCTTTTTCCTCTGCGTTTTAAATCCTTTAAAAATCCTTGTAAATCCTTTGAAAACATAATTATATAACAAATTACGAAAAGGCAATTTCATCCAGGACTTTTTTAAGCCAGGCAGGCTTTACACTTTGCATACACGAACACGCCGAGGGATTGTTCTTGCAATCTCTGCAATCCTTTTCTAAAACAAATACCCTGGCTTTCCTGCCAATTGGCCTCCATCTCCCGGGATGTACCGGCTTTATTGGCGGATAAATTCCAAATGCATCTTTACCCAAAGCAGATGCAATGTGTATTGGACCTGTGCCGCTGGCAACGAGTCCGTCGCATTCGTTTATAAAAGATATAAATTGAGAAAGATTCATTGTTCCCGTTATATCAGTAACCAAATGCCCCACTTGTTCAAACAATGGCCGCAGGATACGTTTCTCTTTTTCAGTTCCTGAAATAAAGATTGAATAGCGCTTCTTATCAAGTGATTTGATAAGTGAAATAAAATTTTCCAAGGGCCATTCCCTGCCATTTCCCTGCGATTTTGGATGAAGGATAAGGTTATATTTCTTAGTATCAATAAGCATTAGAAATTCTTTTTGTAATGGCATTATTCTTTTCAGCCCAAATGCACTTTCAATTTCTTTACACGAAATATTTCTACTGATGCCAAAAGGGGATAACAATTTCAAATTCAATTGTGCTTCGTGTAAATCAGATTTTTTCCTGCTTAATTTAATAAGTTTATTGCATGTATTCCAATGATAAAACCGATTAGTAGTGCCAATTCTTAAAGGTATTTTTATTTGCTTTGCTCGCTTTGCAATTGCTTCTACCGGAAACACATGAATGATACAATCCGGGCGAAAGATTTCTGAATAGGTTGTACCATTAAGAAAATCATCCACATTTACAAATTCATCTACGTATATACAAGCCTCTATAACAGGCCTGGTGTAGGTTTTGCCAAGAAAACTTATCCTCATTTCAGGAAAGCGTTCTTTTAAAAACTTTGCTACAGGTAACGTTAATACTACATCTCCAATACTATCGGTACGGCTTATTAAAATATGTGATGGATTTTTCTTCAATTGATATCAAAAATAAAACATTCGCGGAAGCAGCAACGGAGCAGCCTTCAATATTATTTTGCCGAATTCAATTTATTCATTTTCATAAATTCTAAAATCCTTTATATACTTTTACCCCGTCTGAAATTAATATGAATAGCAAGCCTCTAAAAAAAATATATAGAAAATTAAAAAAGCGAAACATCATTTTTCGCCATGTATGTGAAGTTGGCGTTTATCTCCCGGAAACTTCTAACATCGTTGATTTTATAAAAGATGGCGTTCGGGCTACTCTTGTTGAAGCCGATATGGACAAGGTTGAAAAAATTAAAAGTTATTTTAAAGGATATAATATCAATATTTTTCCTGTTGCGGTTTGGGATTATAATGGTACCATACAATTATCCAAAGCTGCTGCATCTACTTTTGTTACGGAATTAAAATCGAGTCCGGCAATTATAAATGACAAGTATAAAATTAATGAGGGAGACACTTTTGAAGTTCCATGTATGATTTTTTCAGATATTGATGACGGTACTATCGACTTGCTAAGCATTGATATTGAGGGAAGCGAATGGTATGTTTTAAAGTATCTTAAAAGCCGGCCGGCCGTGATTTCCGTGGAAACGCACGGTAAATATTATACAAATCCTTTTATTACCGAAATACAAAATTGGATGATGCGTGAAAATTATATACTGTGGTTTAAAGATGCCAGCGATACGGTGTTTGTGCATAAAAATGTATTAGTCCCTGATATGGTTGATAAAATAAATAATCGTTTAGTTGAAGGAAAATTGTTGTGGAAAAAATTCAAGCGGATTTTTAAGAAAAAATAATAAATATAAAACTATCGATTCAATTTATGCGGATGTATTAACTCATAATTTTTGAACCCACCGATTTGCGTTCCTCTCAAAATATTCTGCTCAAAGAAAGTTAGCATCTTATATTTTAATTTATCGTGCTTATGCTTTTTTATGTTTTTATTATGCGGATAAAGTTCATATTGCCAGTTAAACTTTTCAATAAAGTCTTTCATAACAGCAGGATGTGTTGCTTTAAAAGCACATAACTTTTCAAGATTGCCATAATTAAAAACCTCAGGTTCTTCTTTAAAAAGAACAGCCGCTTTTTCATCCCCATATTTATGAGTTTCAAAAGAAACTCTTTTCTTTTGCATCATCACCGGCGGCCGTACCCAGCCATAATGATAGACGCATGCGCAGGCACCCGCAACTTTAAGTTTATAAGTATTTTCTTTTTGAAAATAATTTCCATTAAAATCAGGTATGCGCCTGAATGATTGCGCATCACGCCAGGAATGTATTTCAGGATTGTTCCGGATTATTCTTATTTCTTTAGGATACCACGCATGTGAAACGATATAATGCCAATAATCCCCCCAAAAATGCCTGTAATCAAAAAGTAATCCTTCTACAGCTTTATTATGTAATAATTCATTACATCTTCTTTTAATAGGGCTCAAATACTTTTCGTGTATCACTTCGTCGCTTTGTAAATAAAACAGCCAGTCGCCTTTGCAATATTCTTTAGCAATATCTGTTTGGTGCGCATACTCGGCGCCGTTAGTATATGTTTCAATATTCCATTTCGTGTGAATAATTTTTATTTTATCAGACTTGATTTTTTCTATTTCTTCCAGCGTGTGGTCGTCTTCATCGCAATCGCCCAACGCAATTATAAATTCATCAACAATTGGCAAAATAGATTCTATGGAAGCTTTTATAGGGTAATATAGTTTAGTGGCATTTCTTACCATGCTAAATGCACTGATTATCATACAGAGGTATTTTTCAATTAAAGATTAAAAATATGATTAACAGTTTTATAGTTCCTAATAGTTTTCTCTTTATTCGCACATGTTTAAATTTGCATCTTATCATCAAATTATGTAATGACTAATTTCGTTCCCATATTTCCATTATCAATTGTCGTGTACCCTGGTGAAGATTTAAACCTTCACATTTTTGAGCCCAAATATAAGCAGCTTGTAAAAGAATGCTTTGAGCAAAAAAAGCCATTCGGCATGCCGGTGGTAATAAATAATAAAGTAAATGAATTAGGAACATTGATAGAAATAATTGAAATTTCCAAAACTTATGCTACAGGTGAGATGGATATAAAAACTAAAGGCCAAAAAATTTTTCGTATCCTGGAAATTATAGACGAAGTACCTGATAAATTATATAGCGGTGCTATTGTTAGCTATCTTTCCAACAGTGATCAAGGAAAAAAAATATTGATGGATAAAGTAATTGTTGCCATAAAAGAACTGCACAAATTACTTAAGGTAACTAAGCCTTTTAGCCAGAAGGAAGAACTGCTAAACAGCTATGATGTGGCGCATCATGCAGGCTTTACTTTAAAAGAAGAATATGAATTTCTTTCACTAACCAACGAGTTGCATCGCCAGGAATATTTAAAACGACATCTGGCAAAAGTATTGCCGGTAGTTGCTGAAATGGAATCCCTCAAAGAAAAAATAAAATTGAACGGGCATTTTAAGAATATAAGTGGATTTAATATCAAATAAGTGATTTAATATTTTCTACTCACAAAAATATTTTAATTGAATACAACTCTTTGTTTTGATTTTGGAAACACCAGGCTTAAATGCGGCGTATTTATAAATGGCCTATTAAGTGAAATTTTTACTATTAATGATGATAATACAAATACTATTGAAGAATTAGTAAGGAAATATAATCCATCAAAAACAATTTTATCTTCAGTCATTGAACATAACAATGAAATTGAAAAAATTCTTTCAGAAAGATCTGCATTTCATAAATTAAGCGCACAAACTATTTTACCTTTTACAATACCTGTTGGAAAGCCTGAAACCATGGGTGCAGACAGGCTTGCACTTGCTGCCGCAGCCGTTCATTTTTATAAAGATGTAAATAATCTTGTAATAGGGCTTGGCTCATGCATTACTTATAATTTTATAAATAAATATAATAATTTTCTTGGCGGAAGTATTTCCCCGGGAATGGAAATGCGCTTCAAATCCATGAACGATTACACAGCAAAGCTTCCTTTGATAAAAGTAGATCCGAAGGTTATTGGCTGGAATTTTCCATTGGTAGGTTATGATACAAAGACCAATCTTCTCAGCGGCGTTTTATTGGGCATGGCTGCTGAAATAGACGGCATTATTAATAGTTATCAGAATAAATATAACAACCTCAATATACTTTTAACAGGAGGGGATTCCAATTATTTTTCTCATTACATAAAAAATAAAATAACTGCTGATGCTGATCTTATATTTAAAGGGCTGTTTGCAATAAGCGAAACCAATTAAGAATAAAGAGCTTTATCACTCGCCTTATTGCTATAATTTTGATTGCTCATTATGATTAATACATTATTCAATTCCGTTTATTTATTTTTTAGGCCAAACATCAATGAGTGATACAATTCAACATAAATTTTTAGTGAGAGCAATTGCATTAGTTCTTTGCTCGTATGTTTCCTCCTGCGAAAATTCTTTGAAAGACCTTAACCAGTTTACTGAAAAAAAAATTGGTATTGAAGAAGCAAAAGGGGTAACTATTATATACAGTCTCGGAGATAAAACCAAGGCAAAACTTACAGCGCCTTATATGCTTCGGCATGAAGAAACAGTTCCGTATATAGAGTTTACAAAAACATTGCATACCGATTTTTATGATGATAGCCTGCACATAGAAAGCAAAATGGATGCGGATTACGGAAAATATATGGAAACGGAGAGTAAAGTTTATTTAAGAGATAGTGTTGTAGTTTTCAATACAAAAGGTGATACGCTTTATTGCAATGAACTATACTGGGACAGAGCTCGAACGGGCGAGGAATTTTATACAGATAAACCTGTAAGAATTAGAACTCCTTCACAAATAATTGATGGCGATGGCCTTGATGCTCCACAGGATTTTAAAAGCTGGCATATTATTAATGGCAGAGGTACTGTCAGAGTTAGCTCATCTGAGTTTCCGGAATAGTTCTTGTGCTTGGAGTTAATCCAGTTACAAAATATATCAAGAATTATTTTAATCATTAAAAAATATAAACATGACAAGAAATGCAACCGCCGTATGGCAGGGAACCGGAAAAGATGGAAAAGGTACATTGAGCACACAAAGTACAGTGCTTGATAAAACACAATATTCTTATAAATCAAGGTTTGAAGATGGAGTTGGAACGAACCCCGAAGAGTTGATAGCCGCAGCTCATGCAGGTTGTTTTACTATGAAATTAAGTTTTGTATTGCAGGAAGCTGGCTTCACTGCAGATGAGATTGAAACCAAATGTGATATTACAATTGACAACGGCACAATTACAAAATCACATCTTGTAGTAACAGCAAAAATTCCAAACATCAGCAAAGGAAAGTTTGAAGAAAGTGCAAAAGAAGCAAAAGCAAATTGCCCGGTTTCAAAATTACTGAAGGCAGATATTACTATGGAAGCTACTCTTAGCTAATATTTCTTGATTAATGAATTTTTTATTGAACGGTATTGCTTGTAAAGCAATACCGTTTTTCTTCAGGACCGTTGTCATAAAGTCGTAAACTTTGGAGAAAATAATTAATTAAACGTTTGTTTAGTTTCAAACAGTTGTTTAACTTTGCGCCCTTAATAAAAAATGGATAAGAGGGAAGTTATATTATCAACAGCAATGAGGCTCTTCGGACAGAAGGGTTTTGAGGGAACATCTGTAAGAGAAATCGCTTCGGGCGCAGATGTAAACCCTGCGATGATTAGCTACTATTTCGGTTCCAAAGAAAAATTGTTTGAAAGCCTCGTTGAATATAAAGCCGGATACCTCAAAGGTGTGTTTGCCGAATTGGTAAATAACACATCGCTTTCGCAGATTGAGAAATTATTTGTTGTAATTGACAGTTATATAGAAAGAATTTTTCGGAATCCGCAATTTCA
>Ga0070679_100005330_pt1 | contig 11905 bp, 11 predicted proteins | sample KBSC63BmetaG_FD_65652 | JGI IMG/M metagenome (GOLD analysis project Ga0070679, IMG submission 65652) | Corn rhizosphere microbial communities from Kellogg Biological Station, Michigan, USA - KBS C6-3B metaG | ecosystem: Host-associated > Plants > Roots > Rhizosphere | place: USA: Michigan... | reverse complement strand
ACGATGGGGCGTTCCGCGCAGCGAAGTAAAGGAGGAGGTCCGAGGCGCAGCCTCGGACCGGGGGACATGAGCGGAGCGGAATGCCCCGTCGGCCCGCTCCTGCTCGGTCCTGAACGGCCGTTTCTTAGCGCGCCAGCGCCGCAGCGACCGCGCGCGACGCGATGACGCTGATCATCGCCGCACGGTACTCGGCGGAGCCGTGCAGGTCGCCGTTGATGTCGGTGGTCGGCATCTTCACCGCCTTTGCCGCCTCGGGCGTGAAGCTCCTCGCGAGCGCGTTCTCGATCTCGGTCGCGCGAAAGGCGTGGCTTTTCGCGCCGGTGACGCCGACGCGCACCCCGTTCGCGCTCTGGGCGACGCAGACGCCGACGAGCGCGAAACGCGACGCCGGCTGCTTGTACTTGACGTAGGCGGCCTTCTGCACCTGCGGGAACGACACGGCGGTGATCAGCTCGCCGGGCTGCAACGCCGTCTCCCAGAGACCGGTGAAGAAGTCGTCGGCGGCGATCGTTCGTCGGTCGGTGTGGATCGTCGCGTTGAACGCCAGCACGCCGGCCGGATAGCACGCCGCCGGGTCGGCGTTGGCGAGCGAGCCGCCGATCGTCCCCATGTTCCTCACCATCGGGTCGCCGATGCCGCCGGCGAGCTCGGCGATCGCCGGAACGACGCGCTGCACGTCGGCGTTGCGCGAGACGGCCGCGTGCGTCGCCATCGCGCCGATCGTGACGCCGTTGTTCTCGGCCTTGATCTGCTTCAGGTCGGCGATGCCGCCGAGATCGACCAGGCGCTCGGACTGCGACAGGCGCAGGCGCATCGCCTGCACGAGGCTCTGGCCGCCCGCGAGGTAGCGCGTGTCGGCGCCGGTGGCCGCGCTCTTGGCCGCATCGCGCGTGCTGGGGCGCTGGTAATCGAATGCATACATGTCGTTCTCTCCGTTCGGTGCGTCAGGCGGGCAGGCCGTTGGCGGCGCGCCAGACGCGCTCCGGCGTCGCCGGCATCGCGATGTCGGCCACGCCGAGCGCGTCGGTCAGTGCGTTGATATAGGCCGGCGGCGAGCCGATCGCGCCGGCCTCTCCACAGCCCTTCACGCCGAGCGGGTTGTGGCTGCACGGCGTGTTGGTCGTCGCCACCTTGAAGCTCGGCACGTCCATCGCCCGCGGCATCGCGTAGTCCATGTACGAGCCGGTGACGAGCTGGCCCGTGTTCGCGTCGTAGGCGCAGCCTTCCATCATCGCCTGGCCGAGGCCCTGCGCGATGCCGCCGTGCACCTGGCCCTCGACGATCATCGGATTGACGATGTTGCCGAAGTCGTCGACGGCGACGAACTGCTCGACGTGCGTCTTGCCGGTGTCCGGATCGACCTCGACCTCGCAGACATACGTCCCCGCGGGGTAGGTGAAGTTCGACGGGTCGTAGAACGCGTTCTCGTTCAGGCCCGGCTCGAGCTTGTCGAGCGGGAAGTTGTGCGGAACGTAGGCCGTCAACGAAACGTTGCCCCACGCGACCTTCTTGTCGGTGCCGGCGACCTTGAACTCGCCGTTCTCGAACTCGATGTCGGTGTCGGCCGCTTCCAGCAGGTGGGCGGCGATCTTCTTGCCCTTGGCGATCACCTTGTCGACGGCCTTGACGATCGCCGTCCCGCCGACCGCGAGCGAGCGGCTGCCGTAGGTGCCCATGCCGAACGGCACGCGGCCGGTGTCGCCGTGGACGATCTCGACGTTCTCGACCGGAATGCCGAGCCGCCCGGCGACGACCTGCGCGAAGGTCGTCTCGTGGCCCTGGCCGTGGCTGTGCGAGCCGGTGAAGATCGTCACCGTGCCGGTCGGGTGCACGCGCACCTCGCCCGCCTCGAACAGGCCTGCGCGCGCGCCGAGCGCGCCGGCGATGTTCGACGGCGCGATGCCGCACGCCTCGATGTAGCACGCGTAGCCGAGGCCGCGCTTCTTGCCCCTGCCCTCCGACTCCTTCCTGCGCGCGGGAAAGCCGGCGACGTCGGCCAGCTGCATCGCCTTGTCGAGGTGCGCCGCGTAGCCGCCGACGTCGTACGTGAGCCCGACCGGCGTCGAGTACGGGAAGGTGGTGATGAAGTTCTTGCGCCGCAGCTCGGCCGGATCCATCTTCACCTCGCGCGCCGCCTGCTCGACGATCCGCTCGACGACGTAGGTCGCCTCGGGCCGGCCGGCGCCGCGGTAGGCGTCGACCGGCGCGGTGTTGGTGAACACCGCCTTCACCTCGGCGTAGATCGCCGGCGTCTTGTACTGACCGGCGAGGAGGGTCGCGTAGAGGATCGTCGGCACCGCCGACGCGAAGGTCGACAGGTACGCGCCCATGTTGGCGATCGTCTTGACGCGCAGCGCCAGGAAGTTGCCGTCCTTGTCGAGCGCGAGCTCGGCGGTCGTCGCGTGGTCCCGGCCGTGCGCGTCGGTGAGGAACGATTCGCTGCGCTCGGCCGTCCACTTGATCGGCCGGCCGACGCGCTTCGTCGCCCAGACGAGCGCGACGTCCTCCGGATAGAGGAAGATCTTCGAGCCGAAGCCGCCGCCGACGTCGGGCGCGATCACGCGCACCTTCGACTCCTGCAGGCCGAGCACGAACGCGCACATCAGCAGCCGCTCGACGTGCGGGTTCTGGTTGGCGACGTAGAGCGTGTAGCTCTCGTCGCTGCGGTTGTAGCTGGCGTTGGCGGCGCGCGGCTCGATCGCGTTCGGGATCAGCCGGTTGTTGACGAACGAGAGCTTCGTCACGTGCGCGGCCTGCGCGAACGCCGCGTCGACCGCGGCCTTGTCGCCGTGCCCCCAGTCGTAGCAGGTGTTGTCGGGCACGTCGTCGTGCACGGCCGAGCCGGCCGAGCTCGCTCCCTGCAGGTCGACGACCGCCGGCAGCTCCTCGTAGTCGACGACGACCTTCTCCGCCGCGTCCTTCGCTTCGAGCAGCGTCTCGGCCACGACCAGCGCGACCTGGTCGCCGACGTGCCGTACCTTGCCCTGCGCGAGCACCGGATGCGGCGGCTCCTTCATCGGCGAGCCGTCCTTGCTGTGGATCAGCCACCCGCACGGCAGGCCGCCGACCTTCGCCTCGGCGAGATCGGCGCCGGTGATGATGTCGACCACGCCGGGCGACTTCTTCGCCGCCGCGAGGTCGATCGAGCGGATGCGCGCGTGCGCATGCGGGCTGCGCACGAAGACGCCGTAGGTCTGGCCGTGCAGGACGACGTCGTCGGTGTAGTTGCCGGTGCCGGTCAGAAAGCGCTTGTCCTCGCGCCTGCGCAGGCTCTGGCCGATGGGACCCTTCGAGACGTTCTCGACTTCGTTCATGTTGCCCATGCGTGCTCCTCAGGCCGCGGCCGGCGTCTTGCCCGACTGGCAGAACTGGATCGACTTGACGATGTTGTGGTAGCCGGTGCAGCGGCAGATGTTGCCGTCGAGCGCCTCGCGGATCTGCTCCTCGTTCGCGTTCGGGTTGTCGGCCAGCAGCTGCACCGCCGACATCACCATGCCCGGCGTGCAGAAGCCGCACTGCAAGCCGTGGCACTCGCGAAACGCCGCCTGCATCGGGTGCAGCTCGCCTTCCTTGGCGAGCCCTTCGATGGTCGTGATCTCGCTGCCCTGCACCTGCGCGGCGAGGATCGAGCACGACTTGATCGCGCGCCCGTTCATGTGCACCGTGCAGGCGCCGCACTGCGCGGTGTCGCAACCGACGTGCGTGCCGGTCAGCTGCAGCTGCTCGCGCAGGAACTGCACGAGCAGCGTGCGCGCGTCGACGGTCCTGCTGACGGACTTGCCGTTGACGGTGAGGGAAATGGGGATGTCCACGCCGGTCTCCTGCTGGGGGTTCTTGCGGCCGAAGGCGAGGGTCGCTGCTGCGACGGCACGGGCCGCTTCGGACCATTGTTGGGCGCGACGCGACCGCGGCCACCTCGCTTTCCCTAATGCGCCGCACGCTCACCCGACCCGGCGCCGCAGCGCTCCGCGCGGCTCAGGGCGCGCAGCTGCGAAAGCCGAAGAAGCCGCCGTCGCGCTCGGGCAGCGCGAAGCCGCGAAAGCGCGCGTTGCGCAGGCTGTCGCGGGTCGCGAACGAGGCGCCGCGCAGCACCTTGTGGCTACCGAACGCAGGCAGCGAGTAGTCGCGCCAGGGTCCGGCGACGAAGCCGGGATACGGCCGCAACGTGCTCGCCGTCCACTCGCGCACCTGGCCCCACGAGAAGCCGCGCGATGCGCCCTGGTGCGCGGCTGCTTCCCACTCGACCTCGCTCGGCAGGCGCCGCCCGGCCCAGCGGCACCAGGCGTCGGCTTCGTGCCATGTGACGTGCACGACCGGCTGGGCAGCGGGAACGCGCGCGAGCACGCCGAAGCGGCGCTGCAGCACGCCATGGCGCAGCTGGTCGACGTGGCGCGGCGTGCGCCGACCTTCGCGCTCGAGCCACGCCCATCCCGCGTCGCTCCAGTGCGCGCGCTCGTCGTAGCCGCCGTCCTCGACGAACTCGCCGTACTGCGCCCAGGTCACCGGCTGCGCGTCGATCTCGAACTCGGGGACGTCGACAGGATGCGGCTCGCGCTCGTTGTCGAAGCGAAATCCTGCGCCGCTCGACCCGAGCAGCCAGCGCGTCGCCGGAAAGAACAGCGGCGGTCGCGGCGCGCGGATGACCAGGCGGCCGACCAGGCCCACGTCGATCCCGAGCGTCTGCGCGAGGACCGCGAACGCCTCGGCGTGCATCTCCTCGTGAAAGAGCGCGAGCCGATGGAAGTAGAGCGTCGCGTCGTCCTCGACGGCGATGCCCGCGAGCAGCTCGAGCGTCGTCTCGAGCGACTCGACGAGATAGGAGCGCGTCGACTGCAGATCGGGCAGCTCGCCGGCGGCGAGCGCGCGCCGGCCCTCGCGGTCGAGCGAGTCGGGGTCGTACCAGCGGTCCGCCTCGGCGACGACGGAAGCAAGCCGGGGCTGCGCCGGATCGGCCGCCTCGCCGCGCGCGCGCTGCACGTTGCGGGCGATCCAGCGCTCCTGGAACCAGGCGATGTGCCCGAAGGTCCAGAGCGGCGGGTCGAGCTCGGCCACGACCGCAGACGGCAGGTCTTCGCCGAGCACGAGCGCGCGCCCTTCGTCGGCCGTCTCGAGCGCGGCCGCCCACCGCAGCGTGTGGTTGCGCGCCTCGATCAGGGCGAGCGAGAGCAGCTCCTTGCCGGCCGAGCGCAACGGGCCGGCGTCGAGCCGGCCGGCATCGATGCCGGTCACGGCGATGCCGGCGCCCGCGAGCGGCAGGTGAGCGGCAGGAAGCGCGCCGGCACGTTCGTCTTGTTCAGGCCGCGCACGGTCATCCCGTTCGGCGGCTCCGCGTCGCCGCACACCCACGAGACCGGCACGATGCGCGCGTCGTCGACGACACCCGGCCGCAGGCTGAGCACCTTGCCGCGGATCAGCGCGTTGGCCTGGTTGCCGAAGGTGATCTGGATCGCGCCGGATTCGACCGCGACCGCGCTCACCATGTCGCTGACGATCTTGTCGGGCACCGGCAGGCCGACGGCTGCGTTGTCGACCGGCAGCGTTCCCGTCGTCGACCAGGCCGCCGCCACCCGCGGCTTGACGATGTCGGCGAGCTTCACGGCCTCGACGATGCGATCGCGGATCAGCTTGTCGGGAACGCCCGGCAAGGCGATCAGCGCCAGGAGGACGATGATCGCGACGACGATCATCAGCTCGAGGAGCGAGAAGCCCCGCCGGTCGGCAGTCGGGAGCGGTCTGGGAATCGGCATTCGGCGACGGTCGGCTGCCGCACCGGGCAGCCGCTGCCATTCTCGCGCGCGCCCGCCGGTGCCGGATGCGATCTTGGGCGGCGCGCCGGTGCGGCGCCGTCCTACGCCGGGCGCTGCGAAGGCCGCCGTAAGGTGCAGCCAGCGGCGCCGCGGCCGGTTGCAGGCGCGTGCCCGGAAACGGAGAACCACATGCTGAAGAACCTCGCATCGCTCGCCGGACTGATCGCCGTCGGCATCGCTGCCGGATTCGCGTCGCAGCCGGTGCACTCGGCCGACGCCGCGCCGTCGACCGCCAAGTCCACGTATCTGAAGGACCGCGCCGATTGCGAGGCCGGCCGCACTGCGGAAGACCGCGCGACGTGCCTCAAGGAAGCGGGCGCGGCCGAGGAAGAGCGCAAGAGAAACCGCCTCGACAACGACGGATCGCTGCGCCAGAACGCCGTCGAGCGCTGCAGTGCGCTGCCGGCGAAGGAGAAGACGGACTGCCTGGCCCGCATCGAAGGCACGAGCAAGCCGAACCAGAAGACGACGACGTCCGGCAGCGTCGCCGGCGGAGGCGTCCTGCGCGAGACCACCACCACGACGACGGGCAAGCCCACCATCGTGATCATTCCGGGCTCGTCGGCAGCGAGCGCGCCGCGCTGACCGGCGCGCGCTGCGACGCGGCAAAGCGGCCGCGGGCCGCTGCTATCCTCGCCCTCCCGCGCCGTGGCCGCCCTTCACATCACCGACATCGAATCGGCCATCAACTGGTGGCGCGAGCGCCGGCCGTCGGTCGACGGCATCACGGCGTGTCCGGAGGTGCGCGCGCTGGCCGAGGTGTACGCCCTCCTCGTGTACTACCACGAGGTCGAATGCGACGAGGAGGCGATGCCGGCGGCCGCGCGCGACGCCTGGCTCGTCTGGTACGCGTCGACGCCGGATGCGCCGTGCATCGCGATCTGCTCGACGAGCCAGGGCGACGCCGTGTGCAAGGGCTGCGGCCGGACGTTCCTCGAGGTGCAGCGCTGGACCGAGATGACACCGGGCGAAAAGCGCGCGACGTGGCGGCGCATCACGCACGAGGGCACCGCCTGGCGCTTCAACCACTACGCCGAACGCGCGAGCGAAGGCGGCGCGCGAGCCACCGCCGCCGGCGCCAGCTCGCCTGACCCGACCCCCCTCGCGTCGGCATGACGCGGCTGGCGTTGCGGCACGCGGTGCGCCGCATCGCCCCGCTCGCATGGCCCGTGTTCGTCGGCCAGGTCGCGGTGCTTGCGTTCAGCACGATCGACACCGTGATGGTCGCGCGCACGACCGCGACCGATCTCGCCGCGCTCGCGGTCGGCGCCGCCGTCTACATCTCGGTCTTCGTCGGCCTGATGGGCATCGTGCTCGCGATCGGCCCGATCGCCGGCCAGCTGTTCGGCGCCGGCAAGCCGCGCGAGTGCGGCGAGGAAGTGCAGCAGGCGATGTGGCTGGCGCTCTTTCTCGCGCTGCCCGGCTGCCTGCTGCTGCTCGCGCCCGAGCCGTTCCTCGCCTTGTCGCAGGCCGAGCCCGCGGTCGCGGGCAAGGTGCGCGGCTATCTCGGCGGACTCGCGTTCGCGCTGCCGCCGGCGCTCGTCTTCACGGCCTACCGCGGCTTCAACGTCGCGATCTCGCGTCCGAAGGCGGTGATGGCGATCCAGACGGCGGGGCTGGCGGTGAAGGTGCCGCTGAACGCGCTGTTCGTGTTCGGGCTCGCCTTGCCGACACCGCTCGGCGAGCTGCGCCTGCCCGCGCTCGGCGTCGGCGGCTGCGCGCTGGCGACCTCGATCGTCATGTGGTGCCAGCTCGGCGCAGGCGCCTGGCTGCTGCGGCGCGATCCGTTCTACGAGCGCTTCGGGCTCGGCCGCGGCATCGAGCTCTCGCCGCCGCGCGCGGCGAGCCTGGGCGCCCTGCTCCGTCTCGGCGTGCCGATCGGTCTCGCGGTGCTGGTCGAGGTCACCGGCTTCACGTTCATGGCGTTCTTCGTCTCGCGCATCGGCGCGACGGCGGTCGCCGGCCACCAGATCGCCGCCAACATGGCGTCGATGATGTTCATGCTGCCGCTGGCGATCGCCAACGCCGCCAGCACGCTCGTCGCCCAGCAGATCGGCGCCGGCGACCCGCTCGACGCGCGCCGCATCGGCTGGGCCGGCCTCGAGCTCGGCATCGCCGTCGCCGCCGTGCTGGGCGCGACCGTCTACCTGCTGCGCGGGCACGCCGTCGGCCTCTACACCGCCAACCCGGTGATCGTCGCCGCGGCGCTGCCGCTGCTGGTGTGGGTCGGACTCTTCCACGTCGCCGACGCGGCGCAGACGATCGCCGCCTTCGTCCTGCGCGCGTACCGGATCGCGACCATGCCGCTGGTCGTCTACGTCGTTGCGGTCTGGGGCATCGGCCTCGGTGGCGGCTACGTCGCGGCCTTCGATCTGCTCGGCATCAGCCCGGCGTGGATGCAGGGCGCGCGCGGCTTCTGGGCGATGGCGACCGTCGGCCTGACGACCGCAGGCCTGGCGATGACCGCGCTCCTGGCCGGCAAGCTGCGCACGCAAGTGCGCACGACCCCGCAGGGGTCAGGTCGGGAAGGGAGCAATCCTGAACGAAGCTCCAGCCGCCCAGCGGCTGGAGCTCGTGATGGAGATCCCGGCCCCTAGGCCGGGATCTCCATCACGAAGCGACTCCCGCCGCCTTCGCGCGCTTCGCAACGCACGCTGCCGCCGTGCCGCTCGGCGATCTGCTTGACGAGCGCGAGGCCGAGACCGACGCCGCCGGCGCGCTCGGCGTGTCCGGGCAGGCGGAAGAACGGCGCGAAGATCCGCTCGCGCATGTCGGCCGGAACGCCGGGGCCGCGGTCGCACACCTGCAGGACGACCGTGGCGCCGGACGCGCCCGCGCGCTCGCGCGACAGCACGACCTCGACCTCGCCGCCGCCGTAGCGCTGCGCGTTCTCGAGCAGGTTGCGGATCGCACGACGGAGCAGCCGCTCGTCGCCGTCGACGACGACGCCGCTCGCGCCCTCGACATGCGCGCCGACGCGCGCAGCTTCCTCGGCGGCGACGGCGAGCAGATCGACCTTGTCGCGATGGAGCGGGTTCTCGGCGACGTCGAGCCGGCTGGCGAGGAGCACCTCCTCGACCAGGCCATCGAGCTCGGCGACGTTCTTGTCGATCTCTGCCTTCAGCCCGGCGCGCCGCTCGGGCGTCGCCTCGTCGAGCATCGACACCGCCATCCGCATCCGCGCCAGGGGCGAACGCAGCTCGTGGCTCGCGTTGGCGAGAAGCGTCCGGTGCGACCGCACGAGCGCCTCGATGCGCTCGGCAGCGACGTTGAAGCTCGACGCGACCGCTGCGACCTCGTCGGCGCCGGTGATCGCGACGCGGTGGCCGAGCGCGCCGGCGCCGAACTGCTCGACGCCCTGCTTGAGCGACTCGAGCCGGCGCGTCAGCCGCCGCACGACCGGGTACGCGCCGGCTGCGATGGCGATGAAGAGGACGACCAGCACCACCGCGAGACCTGTGCCGCGCGGCAGCCCCGGCGCGAACAACGGCCAGGACCAGGCGAACGCCGGCCGGCGCGGGCGCTCGTCGCCGCTCTCGCGCGCACGCCGGCTGCCGCGCCCGCCGCGCATGGTCGACAAGGTGCGGCCGTCGTCGAGCCGGAAGCTGAACGGCTTCACGCCGTCGGCGGCGCGGCGCGTGAACGAGTCCGACTCGAAGATCCGCTCGCCGTTGGCTGCATCGAGCGCGAGCGGTACGCGCAGCCGCGTCGACCACTCGCGCGCAGCGGCCGCCTGCGCATCGACCGGCTCGTCTGCATCCGGAAGCGAATGGCCGAGCAGCTCGGCCCAGGCGCCGAGACGCTCGCTCATGACCTGCTCGTTGCGGGCCCGCTCCTGCTCGAGGTGGCGCTCGAGCACCCAGCCCGAGACGAGCGCGAACAGCAGCAGCACCACGACGACCGTGGCGTAGATGCGCAGGTAGAGGCTTTTCACCGTCGCCTGCGCGCGCGAGTGCCGGCGCTCACTGGTGCACCCTCAGCCTTCGGCGGGTCCCGCCAGGCGGGACGGAGCGTCCCGTTCGGAGCGGCCGTGCGGGGACGCTCATGCGGCGGCGTCGTCGGCGTCCTGCTTCCTCGCGAACACGTAGCCCGCGCCGCGCACGGTCAGCACGCGGCGCGGCGCCTTCGGGTCGTCCTCGATCACGGCGCGGATGCGCGAGATGTGGACGTCGATCGAGCGGTCGAACGCCTCGAGCGGATGGCCCTTCAGCGAATCCATGATCTGGTCGCGCGAGAGCACGCGGCCCGGATGCTGCGCGAGCACGACGAGCAGATCGAACTGGTGGCCGGTCAGGTCGCACACCTTGCCGTCGAGCCGCGCGACGCGCGCGCCGAGATCGACCTCGAGCCGCCCGAAGCGGAGCACGTCGTCGCCCGCGGCGGTCGGCGACGCGCGGCGCAGCAGTGCCTTCACGCGGGCGAGCAGCTCGCGCGGCTCGAACGGCTTGGGCAGGTAGTCGTCGGCGCCGATCTCGAGGCCGACGATCCGGTCCATCGGCTCGCCGCGCGCCGTCAGCATCAGGAGCGGCAGCTGGCGCGTCCGGCTCGAGCTGCGCAGCTCGCGGCAGAGCTCGAGGCCGTCGCCGTCGGGAAGCATCAGATCGAGGACGAGCGCGTCGTAGCTGTGCGCCGAGAGCAGATCGCGGCCGGCGCCGAGCGTCGAGGCCGTTTCCGTGTCGAAGCCGGCACGGCCGAGGTAGTCGGCGACCATCGTGGCCAGACGGGTGTCGTCGTCGATGAGAAGAACGCGTGGCGTCATCGGGTGTCCTGCGCCGGTCTGGCCGCGCGGCTCGCAGCCGCGGGCGCGTGGCGGCGCGATTATCTGCGCGGCGCGGTTCCGGAGGCGGCGCCGTCGCCTCCTTGCATGCGCTCGCGCATGCCATGCATGTGCTCCTGCATGCGTTCCTGCATGCGCTTCATGCGATCGGCCTTGCGCGCCTGGCGGTCGCGCATGCGCTCGCCGAGGCGCGCGCGCTGCTCGGGCGTGAGGACGCGGGCGGCGTCGAGCATCGCCTGCGTCATGCGCCGGCTCATCTGGTCGTGCTGCTGCAGCATCTGCTGGCGCAGCTGCTCGACCGCTGCCGGATCCAGGTTGGGCGCGGTGAACGCCTGCATCGCGCGCATGTGCAGCGCCCGACCGGCCTCGGCCTGGGAGCGCATGTCGGCAGCGGCGGCAGCGGCGATCTGCTTGATCTGGCTGCGCTGCGCGTCGCTCGCGTCCAGCCCGTCGAGCATGCGGTCGATGGCGCGCCCCATGCGCTCGGGCGAGCCGCCGAACATCATGCCGCCGCCCATGTGACCGCCCATGTCGCCTTGCATGTGGCCCATGCCCATCCCGTGGTGGCGATCGCCGTCGCGCATCGCCCAGCCGCCGTGCCCGTGCTCGCCGCTGCCGGCGGGCGGCGCAGGCTGCGCCGCCGCGGCGAGGCTGATGGCCGCGAGCGCGGTCACGAGCATGCCGAACAGCAGTGCGTGAATGCGTCGAGTTGCGGTCGACGCTGCCGCGGTCGTTGCTGCCTTGTTCATGAGGGGTGTCCTTGTCGTCGCGCTGCCTGGATGCAAGCATGCTGCGTCCGCGCGGTGACAGCAGCTTGGCCAGGGGGTAAAGATCTGTGAACCGCGGAGGGAGCAGCGCGCAGGACTTCCGCCAGAATCGGCCGAACGGCGCCCCAACGGTCGCCGCGCAACACGAGGACTCCCATGCAAGGCGACCCGCTCGTCATCAACCTCTTGCAGGCGCAGCTGAAGAACGAGCTGACCGCGATCAACCAGTACTTCGTGCACTACCGCATGTTCAAGCACTGGGGCTTCGAGCGCATGGCGAAGAAGGAGCACGAGGAGTCGATCGGCGAGATGAAGCACGCCGATGCGCTGATGGAGCGGCTCTTCATGCTCGACGCGCTGCCCAACCTGCAGGATCTCGGCAAGCTGCTGATCGGCGAAACGCTGATCGAGGCGCTCGAATGCGACCTGACGTCCGAGCGCGGCGCGCAGGCGACGGTCAAGGACGGCATCGCGCAGGCCGAGCTCTCGCGCGACTTCGTGTCGCGCGCCCTCTTCGAGCGGATCCTCGACGACACCGAGGAGCACATCGATTT
>Ga0070679_100005324_pt1 | contig 11909 bp, 13 predicted proteins | sample KBSC63BmetaG_FD_65652 | JGI IMG/M metagenome (GOLD analysis project Ga0070679, IMG submission 65652) | Corn rhizosphere microbial communities from Kellogg Biological Station, Michigan, USA - KBS C6-3B metaG | ecosystem: Host-associated > Plants > Roots > Rhizosphere | place: USA: Michigan... | reverse complement strand
CGGCTGAGCGCGATGTCGTGGTTGCCGAGGACGGCGAACGTCGGCCGCGGCAGGACGCGCACGAGCCGCTTCAGCATCGGCTCCCCGCGCGGATGCGTGAGCAGATCGCCGCTGATCGCGACGAGGTCCGGCTTTCGCTCGCGCACCCAGACCGCGGCCTGCCAGGAAGCGCCGATCCCCGGCGACGGAACGCCGAAGTGGAAGTCCGAGAGATGCGCGATGCGCAGCCCGTCGAGCTCCGGCGGCAGCTCCGGCACCTCGAGCTCGAGCTCTCGCAGGCGCGCCCAGCCTGCCTCGAGCAGGCCCCAACCCACGCCGGCACCGGCGAGGCCCGCGCCGGCGAGCGCGCCGCGTCTCAGACTTCGAGACGTTCGAGCGCCGGCCGCGGGTCGACGATGTGGCGCTTGAACTTCAGCTCCGCTTCCTCGAGGCCCGCCGCCACGCCGACGAGCTGCGCCAGGTGGAGCACCGGCATCTTGAACGCACGGCCCGTGGACGCTTCGAGCTTCTGCTGCCAGGCGTCGAGCGAGAGATGGCAGAGCGGGCACGGGGTGACCATCACGTCTGCGCCGGCCTCGATCGCCTGCTCGATCGGCTGGATGACCTCGCCGAGCGCCGTCTCCTCGCGCGCCGCGATGATCGGGAAGCCGCAGCACTTCACCTTCGCCGGATAGTCGATCGCCTCGCCGCCGCAGGCCTCGATGATCCGCTCGAGCGACCACGGCCGGTCCGGGTCCTCGAAGCCCATGAGCTTGGACGGGCGCAGGATCTGGCAGCCGTAGAACGGCGCCACCTTCAGCCCTTTGAGCCCGCGGTGGGCGACCTGCTTCAGCGCCTCGTAGCCCTCGCCCTCGGCGATCTCCCACAGGAAATGCCGCACGTCCACCTTGCCGGAGTAAGCCGGGACGCCGACGGTGGCGAGGTTCTCGTTCACCCGTGCGAGCAGCTCCTCGTCGCCCTGGAGCATGAAGTTCGCCTGGCGCAGGTTGAGCGTGCAGACGTTGCAGACCGTCATGAGCATGTCGCAGCCGGTCGCCTCGGCGTAGGCGAGGATCCGCGCGTTGAGGTGCAGGTAGTAGTCGGGCTCTGCCTCGTGGATGTCGCCCGCCCCGCAACACGTCACCGACTCGAGCTCCACGAGCTCGAGCCCGACCATAGGCGCGAGCGCCTTCGTGGAGCTGTCGAGCTCCTTCGCCGAGAGCGACGCGAGACAGCCCTTGTAGTATGCGACCCGCTTCACCGCCGGTTCCGTGGTGCTCAAGCCTCTCCTCGCTTCCTCGTCGGTTCCTTGCCCGGTGTCACGTCCGCCTGCGTGAGGCTCCCTTGCCCTTCCGCGCTCCCCTCGCCCGGCAGGAACGGGCGTGGCGCGGAGCCCGGACGCGCGTAGATCTCCTCGAGCGACTCGCTCCCGCCGCCGTGAGCGAGCCGCGCCAGCGCGCGCTCGCCCTGGACGATCCCGAGGGCCCCTGCACGGTCCTGCTCCTGCACGACCTTCCGCAGGTTGCGCGCCTCGTCGACGTCGCGGGCGACGTGCGGGATGGGAACAGGGCGCACCTTGCCGTGCCGCGCCAGGCTGGCGCCGAACTTGAGCTGCTTGATCGCCGAGACGTAGCCCTGCGTCTTGGGGATCAGCTCCTCCTCGCGCAGCCAGCCCGTCGTCTCGGCCGAGCGGACGAACCACTTGGCGTGCTTCGCGCCCATGTCGCGGTCGATGCCGAGGCGGATCGACTCGGCGCCGAGCTTCGCGATCGCGTCGCGCGGGTCGACGCCCTTCGGGCAGCGCTCGTTGCAGAAATAGCAGCGCGTGCAGTCCCAGATCCCGTGCTCACGGTTGTAGCGCTCGAGCCGCTCGACGGTGGCGCCGTCGCGAGGGTCGCCGACGAAGCGCATCCCCTTCGCGAGCGCCTGCGGGCCGAGGAACTCGGGATCCGACTCCATCGCGTTGCACTCCGAGACGCAGCAGCCGCAGTTGATGCAGAGCGCCTCCTTGTGGACCACGTTCATCCGCTCCTGCGAGATCCGGTACTCACGGCCGTCGTCGGGACGGTCGTAGCCGGGCTCGAGCCACGGCCACATGGCCTTGAACTTCGACCAGAAGGGATCCATGTCCACGACGAGGTCCTTGACGATCGGGAGGTTCCCCATCGCCGAGATGACCGGGACGCGGCCCTCCTGCGCGATGTCGTACATCCGGGTCTTGCACGCGAGCACCGCAGCGCCGTCCATGCGCATGCCGCACGAGCCGCAGATCATCATCCGGCAGCTCTTGCGGTAGGCGAGCGTGCCGTCGTGGCGGTCCTTGACGATGTCGAGACAGTCGAGGAGTGTCGCCTCCTCGGGCGCCTCGATCTCGTACTCGCGGAGCGCGCGGTCGCCGGTGGCCGAGTCGTAGCGCCAGATCTTCAAGCCGACTTGCATCAGTAGGTCCTCTCCTGCGGCTCCCACTTGGTGAACCGCACCTCGGACTTGGTGAGCTCGACGCCGCCGTCCTTCCAGCGCGTGATCGAGTGGTGGAGGAAGTTCTCGTCGTCGCGCGTCGGATAGTCGTGGGGGCGCGCGTGAGCGCCGCGGCTCTCCTTGCGCACGAGCCCGGCCGTGACCATGCAGAGCGCGGTGTCGAGCATGTTGCCGAGCTCGATGGCCTGCGTGAGGTCGCTGTTGAAGACCTCGCCCTTGTCCTCGACGTAGACGTTCGGATAGCGCTCACGGAGGCCCTCGATGATCTCGATCTGTCTCGCCATCTGCTCCTCGCGGCGGAAGACGGCGAAGTTCTCGAGCATCGAGCTACCGAGCTCGTCCCGCAGCTTCCAGGGGCGCTCGCCGCCCTCGCGGTCGAGCAGGTCGCGCAGCCTGGCCTCCGCGTCCCGCTCGGCCGACTCCGGCACCTCGACCGTCGTGTGCGAGAGCGCCCACTCCGCGGCCGAGCGGCCGGCGCGCCGGCCGAAGGTGATCGTCTCCATGAGCGAGTTGCCGCCGAGGCGGTTCGCGCCGTGGATCGAGACGCACGCGCACTCGCCGGCTGCGTACAGACCGGTCATCTCCGTGGCGCCGTCGTTGTCCGTCTCGATGCCGCCCATGTGGTAGTGCGCGCCCGGCCGCACGGGTACCGGGTCGTAGATCGGATCGATGCCGGCGTACACCATCGAGAGCTCGCGCGAGCCCGGCAGCCGCTCGATGATCCGCTCGGCGCCGAGGTGTCGCATGTCGAGGAGGACGCTCCCCTCGATCCCGCGACCCTCGTCGATCTCCGTCTGCTCCGAGCGGGAGACGACGTCGCGCGAGGCGAGCTCGAGCGCGTTCGGCGCATAGTGCTTCATGAAGCGCTCGCCGTCCTTGTTGATCAGGTAGCCGCCCTCGCCGCGGATCCCCTCGGTGAGCAGGATCCCGGTCGGGTAGAGCGTCGTCGGGTGGAACTGCATGAACTCCATGTCCTTGAGCGGCAGGCCGGCATGCAGCGCCATCGCCATCCCGTCGCCGGTGCACGCGTACGCGTTCGTCGTCACCCGGTATTGCCGGCCCGCGCCGCCGGTCGCGAGCACGACCGTCTTGCCGCCGACGGTCTTGAGCCCGCCGTGCAGCAGGTCCCAGCAGATCACGCCCTGGCAGCGGTCCTCGTGCTCGACGAGCTGCCAGGCGAAGAACTCCTCGTAGACCGGGATGTCGCGCTTGCACACCTGCTCCCAGAGCACCTGGATCAGGACGTGGCCCGTGATGTCGGCGGCGTAGACGGTGCGCGGCGAGCCGGCGGCGCCGAACGGGCGCTGCGCGAGCTTGCCGTCCTCGCGGCGGGAGAAGAACGCGCCCCAGTTCTCGAGCTGGATGATGTCGCCGGGAGCCTCCTCGGCAAAGACCTCGATCGCGTCCTGGTCGCCGAGGTAGTCGGAGCCCTTGACCGTGTCGTAGGCGTGGATCTCGGCGTTGTCCTCGGCCGCGTTCCCGAGCGCCGCGTTGATGCCTCCCTCGGCCGCACCGGAGTGCGACCGGGTCGGATGGAGCTTCGAGATCATCGCGACGTCCGCACCCGCGTCGTAGGCCTCGATCGCGGCGCGCATGCCAGCGCAACCCGCGCCGACGACGAGCACGTCGTGCTTCGCGATCACGGAAATGACGCTAGCGCACCGGGCTTCGCCGTCGGCGGCGGAACCGTCGACGCCGAGCGGCACCCGTTACCGGCCGGAGGCGCAGAGAGCCGGGCGTCGAAGTCCGCGCCGTGGATGCTCGCGCAGCCGCCGACCGCTTCCTCGCTTCGCCGACTCTGAGCGAGGCGACTCGGCGAGCCTACGGCAGTGACGTCGGCGAGTTCTGCGGCTGGCTCGAGGATCGCGGCACGGGCCTCGAAGCCGTCGACGTCCGCGTCCTCGCCGACTACGTCTCCTGGCTGGGAGGAGCAAGGCGCGGCAGGAAGCTCGCCCCCGCCACGATCGGCCGCAAGCTGGCCGCGGTGCGCGCCTTCCTCCGGCACGCGCTCGGCCCGGAGAGAGTCCCCGACGCCCGGCTCGGCCCACGCCGCGCGCGGCGCCTGCCCGACGCTCCCGTGGCCGCCGAGATCGAGCGCATGCTCGAGGCGCTCGAGGGCGAAGGGCCGGTCGCGCTGCGGAACCGCGCGCTCGTGGAGCTCGTCTACTCCGCCGGGCTGCGCTCCGCGGAGGCGGTGGGCCTCGACCTCGGCGACGTCGACTTCGACCAGGAGCTCGTGCACATCCGCCGCGGCAAAGGCGGCAAGGAGCGCGTGGTGCCGCTCGGCGAAGAGGCCGCACTCTGGCTTGCCCGCTACCTACGTGAGTCCCGCCCCCGGTTGGCTGGAGGCGCCGCCGGCGCGACGGAGGCGAACGACGCTCTGTTCCTCTCGGCGCGCGGCCGACGCCTCGACACGAGCACGCTGCGTCGCGTCGTCCCCCATCCGCACCGGCTGAGACACGCATTCGCGACGCACCTCCTCGACGGCGGAGCCGACCTGCGCACGATCCAGGAGCTGCTCGGGCACAGCTCGCTCTCGACGACGCAGGTGTACAGCCACGTCGACCCGCGCCACCTGCGCCGCGTCTACGACCGCTCGCATCCGCGCTCGTAACGGGAGAATGGCCCCATGCGGGTCTCGGCGAAGGTCGACTACGCGCTGCGGGCGATGGCGGAGCTCGCCGCGGCGCCGCCCGGCTGGACGACGGCCGAGCAGCTCGCCTCGGCCCAGCGCATCCCGCCGAAGTTTCTCGAGAGCATCCTCGCGCAGCTCCGCAGCGGCGGGCTCGTCGCGAGCCAGCGGGGCTCCGAGGGTGGTTACCGGCTGGCGCGGCCGGCCGGTGAGATCTCGGTCGCGGAGATCATCCGCGAGCTCGAGGGGCCGATCGCGACCGTCCGAGGCGTGCGGCCGGACGAGCTCGACTACGGGGGCGCGGCAGCCGGGCTGCGCGACGTCTGGCTCGAGCTCCGCACGCAGATCCGCGGCGTTCTCGAGCAGACGACGCTCGCGGACATCGCCGCGGCGCAGCGCAAGACCTGACTGTTCGGATTCCGTTCGGATGCGCGCCCTAGCCGCCGCTTATGGTAAGTATCAGCATCGCCAATACCTAGTAAGTCGGTAGGTAATCCCAGAAAGGACCGTAACGCGATGCGCCGATTCTTGCTCCCCGCCCTGATCCTCCCCGTCCTCTTCGGCTGCGCGAGCAGTGCTGCACAGGCTCGCCAGACCGGGACGACGGTGAACCTCGTCGCCTACTCCACGCCGAAGCCGGTCATGCAGAAGCTCATCTCGCGCTTCGGCCACCAGCCCGCCGGCCAGGGGGTCTCGTTCTCGCAGTCGTACGGGCCGTCGGGCTCTCAGGCCAAGGCCATCGTCGCCGGCCAGCCGGCCGACATCGCGTTTCTCTCGACAGGCCTCGACGTCGACACGGTCGCCGACGCCGGCGTCGTCGCGAAGACCTGGACGCACACGCCGTACGGCGGGATCGCGGCCAACTCGGTCGTCTCCTTCGTCGTGCGGCCGGGCAACCCGAAGCACATCCACGGCTGGAAGGACCTGACCAAGCCGGGAGTGCAGGTCGTGACGCCGGATCCGTTCCCCTCCGGCTCGGCGAAGTGGAACGTCCTCGCCGCGTACGGTTTCGCACGCAAGTCGGGAATGAGCAACAAGAAGGCGATCAAGTTCGTCACGAACGTCTTCAGGCACGTCGTCTCGCAGGACTCGTCGGGCTCGAACGCGGCGAACACGTTCTTCTCCGGCAAGGGCGACGTCCTCATCACCTACGAGAGCGAGGCCTATTCAGCCTTCGCCGCCGGCAAGTCGGGCAAGCTCGTCGTCCCCGAGCCGACGATGTTGATCCAGCTGCCGATGGTGACGACGAAGGACGCGCCTGCGGCGGCCAAGGCGTTCGTCAAGTACGTGCACGCGCCTAGGCAGCAGAAGATCGTCGCGGCCAACGGCTACCGCCCGGTCGTAAAGTCGGTGCTGAAGAGCGGCGATCTCGCGAGTTGGCGCCACAGGTACCAGACCGGCGCGACCTTCGACATCCGGGGCAAGCTCTTCGGCGGCTGGCGGAAGGCGAACAAGGTGTGGTTCGACCTGGACAACGGCCGGATGGTCTCGATCGAACGGGCGGTCGGAGGCCCAACGCATTAGCACGGTCGCGGCATCTGCAGAACGGATCGCGCGCAGAGTCGGCGCCGACGGACGGGCCAGTACGAGCCTGTCCGTCGGCGTGATCTCGACGTACCTGACCATCGTCGTCGTCCTGCCCATCGCGGCTCTCGTCTGGGAGTCCAAGCGGGACGGCGCACACGCGTTCTGGGAGACGGTCACGAGCCCCGAAGCCCTGGGAGCGCTCAAGCTCACGTTCGGGGCGGCCTTCGTCGTCGTCGTGATCAATGCCGTCCTCGGCACGATCACCGCCTGGGTGCTCGTCCGCGACGACTTCCGCGGCAAGTCGCTTGTCAACTCCGTCATCGACCTGCCGTTCGCGCTGCCGACGATCGTCGCCGGCCTGACGTTGCTGGCGCTCTACGGCCCGAATTCGCCGGTCGGGATCAACCTCGCCTATACGCGGGCAGCGATCGTGCTCGCCCTCTGCTTTGTCACGCTCCCGTTCGTCATCCGGACGGTGCAGCCCGTGCTGATCGAGCTCGACGTCGAGATGGAGGACGCTGCGCGCTCGCTCGGCGCGGGCCGGTTCACCGTCTTCCGGCGCATCGTCCTGCCGAACATCCTGCCGGGGATTCTCTCCGGTTCCGTCCTCGCATTCGCCCGCGCGCTCGGCGAGATCGGCTCGATCGTTCTCGTTGCAGGGAGCTCCCTCCACACGGAAGTCGCTTCGGTCTTCATCTTCAACGTGATCCAGGACGGCGAATCCGCAGCTGCGTCAGCCGTCGCGATCGTCCTTCTGGGGGCAGCCTTCGTGGTGCTCCTCGCCATCGGCGCCGTGCGCTTCTATTTCACGAGGCATGAACGTGCCTAGGCGGCTCGGGCTGCGCGCCGTGGCGCTCGGCTACCTGCTGGTCATCCTGCTCGCGCCGCTCGCGATGGTCTTCTACCGCACGTTCCAGCACGGTCTCGAACCGGTCTGGCAGGCGCTGTCCGACCCCAACACGATCCACGCTTTCAAGATCACGCTGATCGCAGCAGCCATTGCAGTCCCGCTCAACACGGTCTTCGGCGTTCTCTGCGCGCTCGCGATCGTGCGCCGTCGCTTCCGCGGCAAGGGACTGCTGAACGCCTTCATCGACCTTCCGCTGGCGGTCTCCCCCGTCGTCATCGGCCTCTGCCTCTTTCTCCTCTACGCGCCGCGCGGCGGCTGGTTCGGCACCTGGCTGTTCGACCACGGGTTCCAGGTTCTGTTCGCCCTACCGTCGATCGTGCTCGCGACCATCTTCGTGTCGGTTCCGTTCGTCGCCCGCGAGGTCATCCCGACCCTGCGCGAGCTGGGCAACGAGCAGGAGCAGGCCGCCGCGACCCTCGGCGCCACGCGCTGGCAGCGGTTCTGGCGGATCACGCTGCCCTCGATCCGGTGGGCGGTCATTTACGGCGTCATCCTGACGACGGCGCGGTGCCTCGGCGAGTACGGCGCCGTGGCTGTCGTGTCGGGACGAATCGTCGGGAAGACCGAGACGGCCACCACGCTCATCGACGACATGCTCCAGAACTTCCAGACAAGCGGCGCATATGCCGTCGCGGTCGTCCTTGCCGTCATCGCCGTGCTCGTGCTCGTGCTGATGACCCTCACCAAGCCGAAGGAGAGCATCTAGATGTCGATCGAGATCCGCAACGTCACGAAGCGCTTCGGCTCGTTCACTGCCCTCGACGATGTCTCACTCGAGATCCCCGACGGCTCGCTCACGGCCGTGCTCGGCCCCAGCGGCTCCGGCAAGTCGACCCTCTTGCGGATCGTGGCCGGCCTCGAGCGTCCCGACTCCGGGGAGGTCTTGCTCGCGGGCGAGGATGCGACGCGGTTCACGCCCCAGCGGCGCAACGTGGGCTTCGTCTTCCAGCACTACGCCGCCTTCAAGCACATGACCGTGCGTGACAACGTCGCGTTCGCGCTGACGATCCGCAAGCGGCCGAAGCAGGAGATCCACGATCGCGTCGACGAGCTACTCGAGCTCGTGCAGCTCTCGGGCTTCGCCGACCGGTATCCCTCAAAGCTCTCCGGAGGCCAGCGGCAACGCATGGCGCTCGCGCGCGCCCTCGCCGCGAAGCCGCGCGTCCTGCTGCTCGACGAGCCGTTCGGCGCCCTCGACGCCCGCGTCCGGGCAGAGCTGCGCGACTGGCTGCGCCGCCTGCACGAGGAGGTGCACGTGACGACGGTCTTCGTAACGCACGACCAGGAGGAGGCGATGGAGGTGGCTGACCGGGTCGCCGTTTTCGACCACGGCCGGCTCGAGCAGGTCGGCGCGCCGGCCGAGCTCTACGACACTCCCGCCTCCGAGTTCGTCCTGCGCTTCGTCGGCGATGCCGTACACCTGGGGCCGCACCTCGTGCGGCCGCACGAGATCGTGCTCCGCCGCTGGCCCAGCGACGGTGCCGTGGAGGTCGAGATCGAGCGAATCGCCGTCCTCGGCGCGGACGCCCGCGTCGATCTCGCGGAGGGGGGCGGCGAGCGTCTCACGGCCCGCCTGCGCAGAGAGGAGCTGGAGGATCTCGACCTCGCGCGCGGCGAGATCGTGTGGGCAACCGCTTCAGCCCGCGACGCGGAAGCCGACCAGGCCCTCCGGTGACTCCTCCTCGACCTCGACGCGCTCGACCTCGGCGCCGCGCGGCCCGCTGCGGCAGAGCTCGACGAGCGCCTCGACCTCTTCGAGCCGGCCCTCGAAGACGGCCTCGACGGCCCCGTCGGAGCGGTTCCGCACCCAGCCGGCCACCCCGCGCGCCTGCGCCGCACGCTCGACCCCGAAGCGGAATCCGACACCCTGGACGAAGCCGTAGAGGACCACATGCCTGCGCTCCACACTCCCATTCGAGCAGGCGTCGCGCCTCGCGGGCCGAAGTCAGCGCGGGTGACCGACAGGGAGAGCCCGGATCCGGCCGTCGAGGGTTTCCTCGCCCTCGCCTCGGCGCGCCTCGCGCCGCGCACCGTCGAGGCCTACCGGCGCGACCTCACTCACCTCGCCGCCTGGCTCGGACGCTCGCCGGCGGAGGCGAGCGCCGACGACCTCGCCGCCTATGTCGCGCAGCTCCGCGCGGACGGGCTCGCGCCGACGACCATCGCGCGCCGGATCGCCGCCGTCCGCTCCTTCTTCCGGCACCAGGTGCTGCTCGGTACGCGCGCGGACAACCCCGCGGCCGACGTCGAGCTCCCGAAGCGCCGCCGGACGCTGCCGCGCACCCTTTCACCCGCGGAAGTCGAGCGTCTCCTCGAGGCAGCTACCGGCACGACGCCCAGGCACCTGCGCGACCGGGCGCTCGGTGAGCTCCTCTACGGCGCCGGGCTTCGAGTGAGCGAGGCTGTCGCGCTCGACCGGCAGTCGGTCGATCTCGAGAGCCGGCTCGTCCGCGCATTCGGCAAGGGAAGCAAGGAACGGGTCGTGCCGATCGGGCGGGAGGCAGCGGACGCCCTCCGCCGCTACCTCTCGCGCGGACGGCCGTATCTCGACCGGCGTCACCGGCAGGAGCTGTTCCTGAACGCGCGCGGCGGCCCGCTCACGCGCGCCGGCATCTTTCTCATCCTGCGCCGCCTGGCCGACAAGGCAGGCCTCGAGCCCGAGCGCATCCATCCACACCTCCTGCGCCACTCGTTCGCGACCCATCTGCTCGAGGGAGGCGCCGACCTCCGCGCGGTTCAGGAGATGCTCGGGCATGCCGACCTCTCGACGACAGAGCTGTATACGCACGTATCCGATCGCAGGCGGCGCGAGTTGTACTTCCAGGCGCATCCGCACGCCCGCCGTTTGAAGGACGCAACACGAGCAAGGAAGTAGGCATGCACCTCGATCCCCACGTCGCAATCGCCGCCATCAGCACCCTCGGAGCCGGCTGGCTCATGATCAGCGCGGGCCTCCAGAAGAGCGCGCTCGAGCGGCGCCGTCAGCGGCGCGTGTGCCCGTCCTGCGGGCGTGAGATTCAGGCTCGCGTCTGCGCGAGCTGCACGTCTTAGCGCTTCTCCTGAGCTTTCCGCTTGAGGCCCTGGGCGACGGCTCCCGCAGCCTTTCGTAGGTCGGCGTCCGCGTCGTCGTCCGCGGCCAGGCCTTCGAGCAGCACGATCGTGTCCCGCGGCGCCGAGCCGTTCTTCAGCACGAGCGCGGCCAGACGGCGCACCGCCGGGTTCTCGTCCTCGTCCGCCAGCAGCTTGTGCAGGAGCGGCCGGACCGAGTTGACCGTGCTCGGATGGTCGCGGGAGAGAAGCTCGAGCGAGAGCAGCGCGGAGCCGCGAGCCGCCGGGCTCCCGTCGTCGAGGCCCCGCCGCAGCAGCTCCTCCTTCGCGCGCCAGCGGAACATGCCGACCGCTCGAAAGGCCAGCGCCCGCTCGCGGAAGTCGGCACTTCGCGCCGCAGCCTCCAGCTCGTCGTCCCACTCCGTCCGGAGCGAGGCGAGCTCCTGCGCCGCGCCGTTCTCGGCGAGCTCGTCGGCGTGGGCCGCTGCTTCCGCGAGGTTCACGGCCCGAGCGTAACGGCCGCTTCGCTACGCTCGCCTGGAGTGCACAGGGTCGTCCTCATCCCCGGCGATGGCACTGGTCCCGAGCTGACAGAGGCGACGCGGCGCGTTCTCGAGGCGACCGGGGCCGAGCTCGAGTGGGACGTGCGCGAGGCCGGTGCGGACGTGATGGACAAGCACGGCGGCAATCCGCTGCCTCCCGACGTCCTCGACGCGATCCGCGAGACCGGCGTGGCCCTGAAGGGGCCGATCACGACGCCCGTCGGGGGCGGCTTCCGGTCGGTCAACGTCGCGCTCCGGAAGGAGCTCGACATGTACGCGCAGGTACGCCCGTGCAAGAGCTATCCGGGCGTCCGCACGCGCTTCGAGGACATCGACCTGATCATCGTGCGGGAGAACACCGAGGATCTCTACGCCGGCATCGAGTACGAGCAGGGCACGCCGGAGGCCGCCGAGCTGATCGAGTGGATCGAAGCGCGCGGCGGGCGGTTACGCCACAACGACGCGGGGATCTCGATCAAGCCCATCTCCGTCACCGGCACGCGCCGCATCTTCGAGTTCGCGTTCGACTACGCGCGCCGCAACGGCCGCCGCAAGATCACGGCGGTGCACAAGGCGAACATCATGAAGTTCACAGACGGACTCTGGCTGCAGGTCGCCCGCGAGGTCGCGGCCGAGAACGTGGACGTCGAGTTCGACGACCGGATCGTGGACAACATGTGCATGCAGCTCGTACAGCGGCCCGAGGAGTACGACGTGCTCGTGCTGCCGAACCTCTACGGCGACGTCCTCTCCGACCTCGCCGCGGGGATGATCGGCGGGCTCGGCGTGGCTC
>Ga0070679_100005317_pt1 | contig 11917 bp, 15 predicted proteins | sample KBSC63BmetaG_FD_65652 | JGI IMG/M metagenome (GOLD analysis project Ga0070679, IMG submission 65652) | Corn rhizosphere microbial communities from Kellogg Biological Station, Michigan, USA - KBS C6-3B metaG | ecosystem: Host-associated > Plants > Roots > Rhizosphere | place: USA: Michigan... | reverse complement strand
TGCCCGACATCAGCGCGAAGACAGCTTGCGAGCGTGCCGAAAAGATTCGCACGGCGGTCGCCGCCCTGCGGGTGTCGGATGGCAAAGAGTCCTATGGGGATGTGACGATGTCGATCGGTATTGCACTGTATCCGGAAGCAGGCTCGTCGTCCGAAACTCTGCTGCGCCGGGCCGACCAGGCGCTCTATCGCGCCAAGCAACAGGGCCGCGACCAGGTACTGCTGGCCGAAAACCCGATCTTCGCAACCTGAAATAAAAACTTGACGAGGTGACCGGCCAGGAGTAGCTTTGCTTCACGAGAGGCGAATAAATGGCGAATAACAATGTTCCCGATCCCTCCGAAACACTATTCCCTATCCTGCCCTCAGGGCCGGTAGGAATCGCCCGCCTGGCCGCCGAAGCCGAACATGCGGACGATGGCCATCTCATCGAGTTCAAGACCCTGCAAGCGCAGTCGATCCTCAACAAATCGGTGTCGAAACGGGGGTTGTGGATGGCCTACTCCATCAACCCGTACCGGGGTTGTGAGTTCGGCTGCAAGTATTGCTATGCGCGTTACACACATGAATTTTTGCTGCCGGTGAAAGCCAGCATCACGGAGCCGCGCCTGAGCGAAATCCAGCAACCGTATGCTCTGGCCTTCGAGCGCGAAATCTATCTCAAGGACAACGCCGCCTGGCTGCTCGAACAGGAGCTGAAGAAGATCGATCCGAAACAGGAGATTGCCCTCGGCACAGCCACCGACCCATACCAGCCTATAGAGCGAAGGATGGGTATAACCCGTAGCCTGCTCGAGGTGTTCGCGCAAAATTCCGGCTATCGGTTGGGGATCGTGACCAAGTCCACACTGATCGAGCGAGACATTGACCTGCTCACGGAAATTGGCAGGAAAAATCACCTTGTCGTGCACCTGACCATCACGTCAACCGACAGCGCGCTGGCACGCATTCTGGAGCCGCGAGCGCCTCGGCCCGACCTGCGCTTTGCCACTGTCAGGAAGCTGCGCGAGGCAGGGATTACGGCGGGTGTGCTGTGTTCGCCGCTGCTGCCGGGAATTACGGACAACGAACAGGCGCTGGATGCGGTAGCCAAACGCGCGGCCGAAGCTGGCGCCAGCTTCCTTTCCGCGCAGCCCCTGTTCCTGAAGTCGTGCTCGCGTCCTACTTATCTGAGCTTCGTTCGCGAGCACTTCCCTCACCTGACGGGCGAGTACGCTCGGCGTTTCGCGAAGATGGATTTCGCGGACGCTCCATATCGCCGCCAGCTTGCGCTGATGGTGAAGCGCGTTTCGCACAAGTATCGGCTGGGAGAGCGGTTTAGTGATGGATTGCTCACCAAGGACGCAGGAGAACTCCGCAAGGGCCCGACGGGGGTGCGGGCCCCCGGGGCTCAAGGGCTGCTGTTTGCTTGAGGGTGTCAGGCTGACAGCAGAGTTTCAATCTCAGCGCGCTGAGGCATCGACGGTGCCGTGCCGGGACGGGTGACGGAGATACCCGCGCCGGCTGAGGCGAAGCGGGCCGCGTCTTCGGCGTTGCGGCCTTCGGCGAGGGCAGCGGCGAAAGCTCCGCAGAAAGCATCGCCCGCGCCAGTCGTTTCGACCACCGGTCCGGCAGTAAAGCTTGGGATCATCGTGCTTTGTCCGCCGGCGGTGCGCAGCAGTGAGCCGCGCGCGCCCAGCGTGAGCACAACGTTGCGCGCACCGCGAGCGATCAGCGAATCGGCAGCGAGTTCTGCCTGCTCGACGGTTTCAACGATGAGGCCAGTGAGGAGAGCGGCTTCGGTTTCGTTGGGTATAAAGTAGTCGGCCAACGCGATCAGCGCGTCGGGCAGCGGCGATACGGGCGCGGGAGCCGGGTTGAGGATCGTAATGACACCCGCGGCGCGCGCGATTTCAAGACCGCGTTGCACCGTATCGAGCGGAAGCTCAAGCTGGGTCAGGAAGACGTCGGCGGACTGGATCGCTTCGTGCTGTTCGTCGACATCGTTGGGGGTGAGCGTGAAGCATGCGCCGGGGACGACGATGATGGCGTTTTCTCCGCGCGCCGAATCGATGAGAATGGCGGCAGCGCCGGTAGGGGTCGCTGAAGTGCCGACCAGCGAGGCGTCCATCCCGTCCGCTCGCCACAGATCCCGGGCGAGCTGGCCGAAGGCGTCTTCGCCGAGCTTCGACATAAAGCGTACCTGCGCGCCCGCTCGGGCGGCCGCCACAGCCTGGTTGGAGCCCTTGCCGCCTGGACCAAGGGCGAACGAATCACCCATCAGGGTTTCACCCCAGGCAGGGAGCCGGGCTGCACGGAAGGCGAGATCGGCAACGAAACTGCCCATGACGAGAACTTTGTTGCTCATGCGATTTCCTTTGCAAGAAGTTGAGGTAGTGCGGATTTTTCTGTCAGGCGGTGTAGGCGCGGGCAATCAGGACCAGCGCAAAGATACACGCTGCGAGCATCGTGCCGAAGAGGCCCCTGGCTCGGGCATCGGCGCCCACGAATTCCTTCCAGACAAACACGCCCAAAGCGTGGCGACCATTGGCGAGGCTGTCCGATGGCATACGAAATGGGCAGGCCCACTTGCCGCCGGCAACGCGGCAGTTCTTCGTATCCTTGAAAGTGTTGACGAAAGAGCCCCAGCAGATAGTGCTCATGAGCGTCATACACAGTGCAACGGTGAAAGTTGTTGGAACGAACATAGCTGCCCATAATGCACCGCCAGGCGATGCCGCGTCTACTCGGCTTTCTCGCGCTTTGGCGGCTATGGCATCATGTCTGCATGAACGCGCTCCGGTACGATCGACCGCTCCAGTCCACCCGTTTGGCCCTCTTACTGATAGCCCTCGCACTCGCCGGCAGCTATGCATTTGCCCAGACGTCCGGCAACATCGGCTACGGACAAAACGGCGGCAAGGTCCGCGCGGAGCAGAACGAACGCAGCCAGCGCACGCTCACCGCACAAGACCTGCCGCCGACCGACGTCAGCATGTTCGTCGACGCGGATGTCCTGATGAACGTCAAGGCGGATGAGTACGTTGCGGTCTTCGGCGTCTCGCATGAGGGCGCGACGGTGCAGGAGGCCGGCGAAAAGATGGCCGTGAACATCGCCGAGTTCACGAAGGCCCTCAAGGCGCTACACGTCCGCGACAGCGATATCTACGTCGACTTCATCACGCAGCCGAAGATTTACGGCTACGAACTGACGGAGAGCTCCGCGAAAGAAAAGCTCACCGGCTTCGAACTGAAGAAGACGGTGTCGATCCACTACAGCGATCGCGACCTGATCGACAAACTCATCGTCGCCGCGGCCGGCGCGCAGATTTACGACCTGATCAAGGTCGATTACATTGTCAAAGACATCGGCGCTGTGCAGGAGAAGCTGCGGACCGAGGCTGCAGCCATCGTGAAACAGAAGCTTGCCAGCTACGAGAAACTGCTGGGCATCAAAATCGTGCCGTCGATAGAGGTCTACGCAGACCGCACCGCGACCTACTACCCCACACAAATGTATGACTCCTACACCGCGGCTGAATCCGAGTCGCTGACCCGCCCGCCAAACCTCTCGAAGTACACCGTGCTGCGCGCACGCAAGGGGCAGACACTGTTCTTCAACGCCCTCGATGGCAACGGTTTCGACAAAATCATCAATCCGGTGGTCATTGAGCCGGTCGTGCAGTTCACGCTGTATTTGAAAGTGAAGTACGACGTGGCGCCGTGAGTGCATCCGGCCAGTGTGGCCGCCATGTATGCGAAGTTCAGCGAAGCGAAGCTGATGGCCGCCACGCTTTGCGACAAATGTTCTTGGCGCTTAGGGAGAGTCTGCACAGGTCTCACGAAGGTGCTGTTCGTCCGTTTCGCAGAATGTCATCTCGACCGGAGCATCGCGGCTTTTTGCGAGGCGTAGCGGAGAGATCCCCGCATTCCGTGGCTGCGGCTACACATTCTCGTTGGGGTAGAAGAATGCTGGGATCTCTCCACTGCCCCGTCAACTCGCTTCACTCCCTCAGGCCCGGTCGAGATAACACCCGTGAAAGTAAAAGGCCCCTTGTGCAGAGGTTCCTCTATAGGTTCAGCGGCGCGAAGCCGGCGAACATCTGTGCGGCTTCGGCGAGGTCCTGCAGTTTCACAATATCGCAGGCATCCCAGTATCGGGCCCACAGGGCCCTGACGCGCTCATTGGCGTGTGCCGCGGCAGCTCCACCGGCTTCCCACTCAAAGACCTCGATGATGGTGCCATCCTGCGCTCGGCAGACGATAGCTTCGCGAGACGTGGCAAGGCCCTCTTCGCGCAGAATCGTCAGGTGCTCGCGCGTGAGTTGCAGAAGTTCGGCATCCTTGCCCGGCTTGGGCCGGTAGGCGACGATGACGACACTGCGGCCTTCCACTGCGTTCATGCTGGCCTCCAGTGAACCATGCCGAGGAGTTTACCCGGCAGCAGATAGAAGTCCAAGAGATTTCTGGCCTCGGACGTTGGGACACTCAAGAAAGTGTCATGGGAAGGATAGCGGCGACCGCAAACGCTCGATAGGCTCCTGGCAAAGGTTGGAATCGGGAGGAACGCGCGATGCAAATGCGGATGCGGAAACAACATATTCCCTGGCTGATGGCGACAGGGCGAGCGGTGCTGGGACCGGTGCTGATTGTCGGCGAGATGTGCGGTTGGAACGGCTTCACGCTGGCGGCGTTGATCGTAGCCGCGCTGCTCTCGGACATCTTCGACGGCATCCTGGCGCGGCGGTGGGGTTGCGACACTGCCGCCGTCCGGCTGTTCGACTCCATGGCAGACACGTTCTTCTATGCCTTCGTCGTGGCCGCGCTATGGATAGGAAGGCCAGCCGTGTGGGCGGCCTATCGCGCCCCGGTGTGGATGCTGCTTGCACTGGAAGCCGCGCGCATCGGGTTCGACCTCATCAAGTTCGGCAAACCCGCGAGCTATCACTCCTACCTTGCCAAGACGTGGGGACTTGTACTCGCGGCGGCGATCGTCACAGTGTTTGCAGCCGGACACGCGGTGGTGTTGCTTGCGGCGGCCATCGCACTGGGCGTGGCGTGCAATGTTGAGGGAATTGCGATGTCGCTGATGCTGCCGGTCTGGCGGAGGGATGTGAAGACGCTCGGAATGGCGTGGAGGATACGGAGAGACTTGCACACAAGGCCACGCGCTATTTCGGAGACAGTTCCTTTTCCCATAACCGCGAAGTCGTAAGACGGAACCCAGCGACCGGGGCATCGGCTTCAATGGAGTCGGGCTTCTGCAACACTTCTGGTGACACGCCGGGACGATAAATGGTGATCGTTTCACCATAGGGATCGATCATCCAGGCGAGTTGTGCGCCGTTGTCGATCCAAACTCCCATTTTGGCTTGCAGAACTCGAAGAGAATCGCTTGCCGACAGAATTTCAATCACAAACTCCGGACACACCGGAAGGTAGCGTTCGAGTTCGTCTGATGTAAAACCACTCAAGCGTTCTCGACTAACCCAACATGCATCGGGACTCAACGTCGAACCGTCTGGCAGGTTGAAGCCCGCATTTGCACCGTTGGCCTCACCACGACCATCTTCTTCTGCCCAAAAATCCAATTCGCGACAAACAAAAGTCTCTCGCCGGCCACCGTAATATCCCACTGGTGTCATGATTTCCAACTCTCCCTTGGCATTCCGCTCAATTCTGTAGGGTTTGTTCTTCCGCGAGAAGGCAATCAACTCATCGTCGGTTAACGGCGAAGGAGGACGCAGGACAATCGGCAGCGGGAGACCCGTCAACGACCATTCCATACGCCCTCCTTCAAAACTGAAAAGCTTCGGATTCAATTGTAATGTTGCGAACTACGCGACGACGTCGATGCCCATGCTGCGGGCGGTGCCGCGGATGGTCTTGGCTGCGGCTTCGACCGTGTTGGCGTTCATGTCCGGCATCTTGACCTTGGCGATCTCGAGAATCTGCTTCTCGGTGACCTTGCCCTTCTTGTCCTTGTTGGGCGTGCCCGATCCCTTGTCGATTCCGGCGGCCTTCAACAGGAGCACGGGAGCGGGAGGGGTCTTGGTGATGAACGAGAATGTGCGGTCGGCGTAGACGGTGATCACGACCGGGACGGTCATGCCGGCGAGGCCCGGGTCTTTGCTGGTGCGCTCGTTGAACTGTTTGCAGAACTCCATGATGTTGACCTGGGCCTGGCCGAGCGCGGGGCCGACGGGCGGCGCAGGCGTGGCTTTGCCAGCAATGATCTGGAGCTTGACGTATCCGGTAATTTTCTTCGGTGCCATGTGCGTAATCCTTCAGGTACTGCGAATTTTGTACTGCGGTCAGGAGGTAGAAGATCGGGTGAAGCGCCCCGATAGACTCCTGAGAAACTTGGCTGCTAGCTGCTGGCTTTTAGCCTCCAGCAAAGAGCCAGAAGCTAATGGCTGGAAGCTCGTTCTTACCCCTCGAACTTTTCGACATTCGAGAACTCGACCTCGGTAGGCGTCGGGCGGCCGAAAATGCTGACCATGACCTTGAGCGTCTGCTTGTCTTCGTTGACGTCGTCGACGGCGCCGTTGAAGTTGGCGAAGGGGCCTTCGTTGATGCGGACCTGTTCGCCCTTGACGAACTTCATCTTCATCTTCGGCTTGTCCTTCGTCGCGTCGGAGCGGTTCAACATCGCGTTGACTTCCTGCTCGGACAGCGCGTTGGGCTGGTCGCCGGTCTGCAGGAAACCCGTAACGCGGGGCGTATTCTTCACAACGTGCCAGAGGTCATTATCCAGCGCCATCTCGACGAAAACGTAACCGGGCAGAAACACGCGGTCGATGGTGTACTTTTTGCCGTTGCGCAGCTCGGTGGTCGGCTCGGTCGGGATTTCGATGCGGCCAACCCGGTCTTCGAGATGGTAGGCGGCGACGCGCGACTGCAGCGACTCCTTCACCTTGCGCTCAAAGCCGGAGTAGGCGTGGATGATGTACCACTTGAAATTCTCATTCACCGGAGCCGCAACGGCCTCGGTAGCCTCTGCCGCTTCCTCTGCGGGAGCGGCGGCTTCGGATTCCGTCGGTTCGAGGTTCTCGTTATTCAACTCGTCTGCCATGCGCCTGTGCCTTCTTCGCGTTGCTGGAAATTAGTGCTTGATGAGGGAAGAAAAAACCTTGTCGATACCGGTGCCGAGAATCACGTCCACCAGCTCGAAAAACGCCGCGAAGATGAAAACGGTTGCGATGACGACGATCGTGGTCGACTGCACTTCAGCGCGCGTCGGGGTGACAACCTTGCGCATTTCGGCACGAACATCGTGGAGAAACTGGATGAGGCGTTCAGGGCCAGACGTCACGCGCTGCATGCTCGAGGGCTGCTGGTCTTCCGGGTTGTTCTTTTCCAATGCGAGTGCTTCGGCCATTGTGCTGTCTTCAACCTTCATGCACGCGTCGCGCGTGCGGAAATCTTTTGCTGCGTCCGGCCTGTCGAGAACCAGAGAATGATGGCAGGGGCGCTCGGATTCGAACCGAGAAGTTCGGTTTTGGAGACCGACAGTTTAACCGTTGAGCTTACGCCCCTGTGGGCAGGGAATAGTGAATGGGGAATAAGGCAGGTGCAGATGCGCCGGAACCTCATTCACTCTTCACTATTCACTGCTTTACTTCGTTTCCTTGTGCGCCGTGTGCTTGCGGCAGGTGTTGCAGAATTTGGACATTTCGAGACGACCGGTGGTGGTCTTCTTGTTCTTAGTCGTCGAGTAGTTCCGGTTCTTGCAGTCCGGGCACTGGAGGGTGATGATTTCGCGCATGGTTAATTCCTTTCAAGTTTGGCCAGCCACCTCGGCTGGCAAGCAGCATGTTTTGGATTGCTCCTGACACGCCGCGACGCAGGGCATAGGGCCCCTGCTGCCCGAATCCTGAATTGTGTTGCTTGGGAGACGGCGGTCAGGCGCACGCTCGTCCTTGTCTATTATCCACGAAAATTCGTAATCCGGGAAGAGCTTCCGCTACCGGCGAGTCGCTACCGTATCGCCTGGCCGGGGTTTGACAGTGACCTTTGCGGACTTTTTCGGCGACTTCTTCTTCGAAGCCCTCGCTTCATCCGCGATCTGGATATTGTGGGCCTTGACAATGGCAGCAATCAGACCTGGATAGCGCTGATCGATTTCGGCGCAGCGCGAAGTATTGTGCATCTCGACCCCACGCCGCTCCCCGCGAATCAGCCCCGCCTCGCGAAGAATCTTGAAGTGCTGCGAAAGAGTGGACTTGGGGATGGGCTTGTCGTTCGTACGCAGGAATGTCGAGCAGTTTTGAGAGCATTCCTGGCCGACAATATCAGCGTAAATCGCCACGCGCACGGGATCGGATAGCGCGTGCAGGATCGCCTCAACGGGTACATCCTCCACGGCCGGATGAAACAGGGGTCTCATAATGCTTCCATTCTAGCGGCGGTCCTCGATGGAGATTAGTTCACAAATTCGGAACTAATGAATCCTTGAACAACCACGACCCATCAGATGCTCCAGAACGCGGAAAGAGTCAACTCCCGGTCATGGGATGAGACGACATCCTTCGCGAAAAGGAGATTGTCATGGGAAAGCTCGATGGAAAAGTAGCGGTGATTACGGCGGCGACGTCCGGTATGGCGTTGGCAACAGCAAAGCTCTTCGTGGAAGAGGGCGCGTACGTCTTCATCACCGGCAGACGTCAGGACAAGCTGGATGAGGCAGTAAAAGCCATCGGCCGCAACGTAACCGGCGTGCAGGGCGACTCAGCAAACCTCGCCGACCTGGACCGTCTCTACGAGGTCGTGAAGAAAGAGAAGGGCAAGATCGATGTGCTCTTCGCCAGCGCTGGTTTTGGTGAGTTTGCGCCCATCGGCCAGGTGACCGAAGAGCATTTCGACAAGACGTTCGATCTCAACGTGCGTGGGACGCTGTTCACCGTACAGAAAGCGCTGCCACTCTTTTCCGACGGCGGCTCTATTTTCATGAACGGTTCGATCGCGGGCAGCAAGGGCTTTCCCGCGTTTGGTGTGTACGCCGCCACCAAGGCCGCCGTGCGGTCGTTTGCGCGCACATGGCTGGTCGACCTCAAAGACCGCGGGATTCGCGTCAACGTCCTGAGTCCCGGCACCATCGACACCCCGGCGCTCGACGGCCTGGGTGCGGACAAGTCGCAATTCGAAGTCCTCATTCCGCGAGGCAAGATGGGAAGACCCGAAGAAATCGCGACCGCGGCGCTGTTCCTGGCGTCGAGCGACTCGAGCTTCGTGAATGGAATCGAGCTGTTCGTAGATGGTGGAACGGCGCAGATTTAATGCGTAGCTGAAGGCCAAAGCGGCGAGCCCAGGCTCGCCGCTTTGGATTGAAGCTTGTATTTCTCTACTCTCGAAACCGTTACGCCGATTTTTCCTGGGTGAGGCCATCCAGCGTCTCCAGCACATCCGCAGGCAGTTTCAAATTGGAGGCAGCCAAATTCTCCTCCAGATGCCCCACCGATGACGTTCCAGGAATCAACAGGATGTTTGGCGAGCGATGCAACAGCCAGGCCAGCGCCACCTGCATTGGAGTCGCCCCCAGCCCGGCCGCAACGCTGTTCAGCGTGTCCGACTGCAGCGGCGTAAACCCGCCCAGCGGGAAGAACGGCACGTAAGGAATGTGCTGCTTCGCGAGGTCATCGATCAGTGCGTCATCGGCACGCTGAACGACGTTGTACAGGTTCTGCACACACACGATGGGAGCGATCGACTGCGCGTCGGCGATGTGCCTCGCCGAAACGTTGCTGACGCCGATATGCTTCACCAGACCCCGGCGCTGGAGTTCGGCAATCGCTTCGACCGCGGGCCGCACATCGAATCCTTCCTCCGGCGCCATGAGTCCCGTTCCCCGCACGTTGACGATGTCCAGCACATCCAGTCCGAGGTTACGCAGATTGTCGTGCACGCTGTCGATCAGAAACTGCGGGCCGTGTTCCTGAATCCATGAGCCGTCCTCACCGCGCCGCGCGCCGACTTTGGTGACGATCACAAGGCCATCCCGGTAGGGGTGCAAAGCTTCGCGAATAATCTGGTTCGTCACGTGCGGACCATAAAAGTCGCTGGTGTCGATGTGGTTCACGCCTGCTTCCACGGCTCTACGGAGCACGGCAACCGCAGCAGCGCGGTCTTTCGGCGGCCCAAAGATGTGAGGGCCGGAGAGTTGCATGGCGCCGTAGCCCATGCGATGGACCGTCAGAGCCGTTCCTGGAAATGTGTATGTTCCACCGAGAGTGTTTGCTTCTGCCATTTGTTCCTCCACGCGTTTTGTCTTCCTGTGATTAGATGAAGGAAGCTTCAGGTTTGGAGTTCGCATTTGCATCCGCTCAAAGCACCCATCGAAAAGCAGCGAAAACAGCCGGTCCAGGCGCGTTCGGCCGCCACCGTCGACGCAATTCTTGAAGCCTGCATTCAGGTTTTGCTGCGTGTCGGCAAAGAGAAGCTCACCACGACGCTCGTCGCTCAGCGCGCCGGCGTTTCTGTTGGCACGCTGTATCAGTACTTCCCCAACAAGCGGTCGCTGCTGCAGGCGGTGCTGCGCGCACACCTCACGCGCGTCACCGAAGCCTTTGAAGCCGCCTGCACCACGCATCATGGTTTGCCTCTTTGCGACATCGTCACAGGCGCGGCCAATGGATTCTTTCGTGCCAAGATGATCGAGCCGCGGGTCGCACTCGCGCTCTACTCCGTCAGTTCCGACGTCGACGGCCTCGGCATCACTGAAGATCTCCGGCTGCGCAATGAATCCGCTTTCGAACAAGTTCTCCTGAGCGCCCCGGAGAAGCTGCGCGTTGGCACTGGCCTCGTGGCCTTCACTATGCAATCCACCATGATCGGCATTAGCCGCCGCATTCTTGAATCAAAAATTCCGGCACGCGAACACGAAGCTATGCGCGAACAGATGGTCGCGATGCTGTGCGCTTACGCCGAAAGTGTAACGGTTCGCGGATAAAGCAAAGCGGCGAGCCGAAGCTCGCCGCTGTTGCCTTCTTAACCCTGGGCCCTAAACCCTGGCCCTGTTACTTGATGATCTCGCTGATGGTACCCGCGCCGACGGTCCTGCCGCCTTCACGAATAGCAAACCGCAGACCCTTTTCCATCGCTACCGGCGTGTGCAGCGTGATCGTCAACTCGATGTTGTCGCCAGGCATGCACATTTCGGTGCCTTCCGGAAGCTTCGCCGATCCCGTAACGTCCGTAGTCCGGAAGTAGAACTGCGGACGATAGCCGTTGAAGAACGGGGTGTGACGGCCGCCTTCTTCCTTCGACAGAACGTATACGCTGCCCTTGAAGTCGGTGTGCGGTGTGATCGAACCCGGCTTGGCCAGAACCATGCCGCGCTCCACGTCTTCCTTCGCGATACCGCGGAGCAACAGCCCAGCGTTGTCGCCGGCCAGACCTTCGTCCAGCTGCTTCTTGAACATTTCAACGCCGGTGCAAACCGTCTGTTGCGTGTCGCGGAAACCGACGATCGAGCACGCTTCGCCAACCTTGATCTTGCCGCGTTCGATACGGCCCGTAACCACGGTGCCACGGCCCGAGATTGAGAAGATGTCTTCGATCGGCATCAGGAACGGCAGGTCAACTGCGCGCTCAGGCTGTGGAATGTACTTGTCGACTGCTTCCATCAGCTCGTCGATCTTGGCTTCCCACTGCGCCTCTCCGTTCAGACCGCCCAGAGCGGAACCGCGGATGATCGGGGTGTCGTCGCCAGGGTAGTCGTACTTCGACAGCAGCTCGCGGACTTCCATCTCGACCAGCTCGATCAGCTCTTCGTCTTCGACCGCGTCGCACTTGTTGAGGAACACAACGATGTACGGAACGCCAACCTGGCGAGCCAGCAGAACGTGCTCCTTGGTCTGGGGCATCGGACCGTCGGTCGCGGCAACCACCAGGATCGCACCGTCCATCTGTGCGGCGCCGGTGATCATGTTCTTGATGTA
>Ga0070679_100005316_pt1 | contig 11917 bp, 7 predicted proteins | sample KBSC63BmetaG_FD_65652 | JGI IMG/M metagenome (GOLD analysis project Ga0070679, IMG submission 65652) | Corn rhizosphere microbial communities from Kellogg Biological Station, Michigan, USA - KBS C6-3B metaG | ecosystem: Host-associated > Plants > Roots > Rhizosphere | place: USA: Michigan... | reverse complement strand
GGATCGGCGAGCCCGGGAACGCGCCGGCCTGCAGATAGAAGATGCCGTGCGCGGCGACGATCCTGCCGTCTTTAGTCGCACCGATCTTCACCGTGCTCTTCGAGCCCGAGGTGGGGCCCGTCGCCCGCATCACTTCCTCGCGGGTCATCACCATCTTCACCGGGCGGCCGGATTTTTTCGCCAGCAAGGTCGCGAGCGGCTCGAGATAGACGATGGTCTTGCCGCCAAAGCCGCCGCCGATCTCGGCCGGGATCGCGCGGATGTCGCTCTGCGGGATGCCGGTGAGATAGGAGGTCATGGCGCGGACCATGAACTGGCCCTGGCTCGAGCTCCAGATCGTGGTCTTGCCGTCGGCGGCGACGCTGATCAGACAGGCGTGCGGCTCGATATAGCCCTGGTGCACCGGTCGCGTCGTGAAGGAGCGCTCGATCACGATATCGGCCTTGGCAAAGCCCTCGGCGATGTCGCCCTTTTTGCTTTCGAGCTTGCCCATGATGTTGGACGGCTTGCCGTCGAACTTGTTCCACTCGTGCAGGATCGGCGCGCCGTCCTTCAGCGCATCGTCGATCTCGATCGCCCAGGGCAGGACTTCGTAATCGACCTCGATCAGCTTGCAGGCCTCGGCCGCGATCGCTTCCGTCGTGGCGGCAACGGCGGCGACGGGATGGCCGGGGAACAGCGCCTTGTCGCGCGCCATCACGTTGCGGCACATCCAGCGCATGTCCTGGATGCCCAGCATCACGGATTTATCCAGCGGGAAGTCGACGATGTCGCGCGAGGTGACGACCGCCTTCACGCCCGGCAGCTTTTCCGCTTTCGACGTGTCGATCTTCCTGATGCGCGCATGCGGATGCGGGCTGCGCAGGACCTTGCCCCAGATCATGCCGGGCATGTTGGTGTCGGCGGCAAAGGCCGCGCGACCGGTGACCTTGTCGACGCCGTCAGGGCGAATGGTACGCTGGCCGATCCATTTGTTGTTGGTGACGATATTCATCGTGGCGTCTCCCGCATTTCAGCCGCGGCGTCCATCACCGCGCGGACAATCTTGTCATAACCGGTGCACCGGCAGAGATTGCCGGCGAGCCAGAAGCGAATTTCTTCCTCGGTCGGATCGGGATTCTTCTTCAGCAGCGCCTCGGAGGCGACCAGCATGCCCGAGGTGCAGATGCCGCATTGAAGGGCGGCGTGCTCGAGGAATTTCTGCTGCAAGGGATGCAACTGCTCGCCATGGGCCATGCCCTCGATGGTGCGGATCTCGTGGCCTTCGGCCTCGGCCGCCAGCATCAGGCAGGAGCAGACCAGACGGCCGTCGAGCGTGATCGAGCAGGCACCGCAGTCGCCGGAGGCGCAGCCCTCCTTGGAGCCGGTCAGACCGAGCGAGCCGCGCAAGGCGTCGAGCATGGTCTCGTATGGCTCGCACAGGAATTCCATCGGCTCGCCGTTGATGGTGGTGGTGACGTGTATCTTCGCCATGTTCTCACTTCCCTCCCGCGCGCCTGGCGGCGATCGCAACCGTGCGCTTGAAGAGAACGCCGGCGGTCTTTACTCGATAGGCAATGGTGCCGCGCTTGTCGTCGATCGGACGGCAGGCGGCGCGGCAGGCCTCAGAGGCCTTCTCGACCGCGGCATCGTCGAGCTTCGAGCCGATCAGCGCCTTGGCGGCGGCTTCGACCAGCAGCGCGGTCGGCGCCACGGCGCCGAGGCCGACGCGGGCGGCGGTGCAGACGCCGTCCTTCAGCGTCAGGCTGACGCCGAGGCCGACGACGGCGATGTCCATCTCGGTGCGCGGGATCATGCGCAAGTACGCGTCGCTCGAGCCCGGCGGGCGCGGCGGCAAGGTGAAGCTGACCAGGATTTCGCCGGGCTTGAGGTTGGTGCGCCCCGGACCGGCCGGCACCTGCTCGACCGGCAGTTCGCGGCGGCCATTCGGGCCCTGGATGGTGCAGATGGCACCAGCCGCGATCAAGGCGGGCACGCTGTCGCCGGCCGGCGAGCCGTTGCAGAGATTGCCGCCGGCGGACGCCCGGCCCTGCACCTGCTTGGAGCCGATCAGGTTCACCGCCTCCAGCACGCCGGGCCATACCTTGCCGAAGCGCTTGTGCTCGGCCAGCGCCATGCCGGAGACGGCGGCGCCGACGCGGAAGCCGCCACCGGCGATTTCGTCGATTTTCATCATCTCGTCGATCTTCTTGATGTCGACGATCAGTCCCGGCCGCACCATGCCGGATCGCATCTGCACCAATAGGTCCGTGCCTCCCGCCATAATGCGTGCAGCACTTCCCGCGGCAGCGAATGCGCCAATCGCTTCATCAAGCGTGCGCGGCGCCACGTATCGGATATCGGTCATGTCGGTTCCCGCGTCTCCCCTGCTCTTCCCTTGATAATGGGTGGGTTTGTTATGTTCCGGCCTTGCGGAAATCAGACTCTACACGGCCCCGGGCGATTGGAACAGCCTCCGGGGACTGGACAATTTGGCCGTCTCCTATGCACAGACGGCGCTTGTCCGCGTCATTCCGGGGCGAGGCGAAAGCATCAAACCCGGAATCTCGAGATTCCCCGGGGCGCAATTGCGCCCCTGAGGTCTGGTTCTTTGGACCATCCCGGAATGACAAGACCTACCCCCTGAGCCGCCGCGCCAGCGCCGCTACGAACCGGTCCGCGTCCGCCTCGTCATTATAAACGTGCGGCGAGATGCGCATGCGACCCAGGCGCGGCGCGACGTGGACGCCCTCGCCGGCCAGCCCCTCGACCAGCCCCGCCGGCATGCCGCCCCGGAAGCCGAGGCTCAGGATGTGCGGCGCGCGGAACCTCGCCTCCGCGATCTGCACGCCGGCATTTTGCAACCCGTCCGCGATCCGCTCCGTCAGCATGTTGAGCCGCCGCACCACGGCGGCCGCGCCCCACGCCGACATCATCTCCATGCCGATCGCCGCCATCTCCATCGAGATGAAATGGTCGCGCTCGCCCATGTCGAAACGCCGCGCATTCGGGACGTAACCGACGTCGGCGAAATAGACGTCGCGCTCGGAATTGACGTTGCGGCGTCCGTAGGAAGTCTGCTCCAGCGGAATGCCGTTCTGGTGGCGCTTCGCGACATAGATAAAGGCGCGGCCGTAGGGCCCGATCAGCCACTTATAGGTCGGGAAGATCACGAAATCCGGATCGAGCGCCTTCACATCCATCGCCAGCACGCCGACGCCATGGGTGGCATCGACGAGGAACATGGCGCCCTGCTTCTTCAGCGCTGCGCCGACCTTGTCGATATCGATCAGGCCGCCGTCCGACCAGTGCACCGACGAGATCGAGGCAAGGCCGACCGGCGGCGCGCCCGGCCCTTCGATCGCGGCCATCACCGCCGAGGTCCAGTCGCCGTCATCGGGCTGGCGCACGGTGTCGACCACAAAGCCTTGCGCCTCCGCGCGAGACTGCCATTCCAGCACCGGCGAGGAATGGTCGTTTTCCAGCACCAGCACACGGCTGCCGCGCGGAATCGTGACAAGCTTTGCCGCGGTCGCGACGCCGTAGCCGACCGACGAGATCAGCGCGATGTCGTCGGCATCCGCATTGATCAGCCGCGCCGCCGCGGCACGGGTACGCTCATGCATTTCGTTGGCGAAGCCGCCGGGAAGCTTCCACGGCTGGCCCTTGCGCCCGACGGCGGCGCGGGCCGCTTCCAATGTCTTGCGCGGCAACGGGCTCCAGGATGCGGCGTTGAGAAAGCAGATCTCGCGCGGCATCTCGAAATGCTCGCGCTGGGAGGGAAGCATGGTGTCTTTCATGACGGTGGGGGGCTCTTGAAGGGTGCGTCGTTCCGGGCGAGGGCCCTGCAGGATGAGTAGCCTAAACGGCGCGCCGCGATCGGAACAGCCTCCTAGTCCGGTAGAAAGCGACAAGCCCTATGCAGGAAGCGGCCTTGCGCATTGCCGGCGGTGGATCGCACCGCCGGCAGCCTCGCATGTACAGTCAATCACGCCCCGTTGGTTCTGCGCCCGGCCTTCGGCGCCTCGTCCTTCAGCCTCTCCAGCGCGGCGGGCATCATCTGGCCGAACATGGAGCTCAGCATCGCGGTAGGGATCAGGCCCGCGTTGTTGCTCTCGCCGCCCTGGCCGCCCGACATCAGGAACTGCGGCACCAGCGGCTGGTTGATGCGGGTCAGGGCCTCCGCGAACTTGGTGAAGTTCTGCTCCGCCAGGCGGAATTCGGGTCCGCCATAGGCGTCGACCGAAAGCTTGGTCGCCTGCGCGTTGGCCGCGCCAACCGCCAGCACCCGGTCGGCTTCGCCCTGTCCTTCGAGACGCGACTGCTCGCCGACGGCCGCCGCCGTCACCTTTCGCGTCTCGGCATCCTTTTGCGCGCGTGCCAGGGCGGCGGCGCCCTCGTTCTCGTTGACCTTGACCTGGATGAGCGACTGCGTCAGCGCGGATTGCGCCGCGGCGGTCGCCTTGGCCTCATTGAGCGCGCGTTCCTGGATCGCGGCCTTTTCCTGCTCCTGGTAGGTCTCGATCTGCTCGCGGGCGATCTGTCGCGACCGAAGCTGGATCAGGATGTTCTCGATCGTGTGGTCGCCCGCTGGTGCCCGCGGCGTGCCGATCAGGACCTCCTGAAGGTCAAGCGAATAGCCCTCGAATTTCGCCTTCATCGCCGCCGCAGACTCCTCCTGGATCGCCGCGCGGTTCTGCAAGAGTTCGATCAGCGTCATCTTTTGCGCGATGTTCTTGAAGAACGCACTGACCATGGGGTCGAGGGTCTGCTCGACCAGTTTCTTCACGTCTCCGAAGCGCTGGATGATCATCGGAGCTTTCTTGTAGTCGATATGCATCACCACCGAGAGCGGCAGCGTCGGTTCGAACGCGTCCTTGGTGATCAGCGAGATTTCCGACAGGTTCTCGTCGAGCTTCATCGCGCCGACCTCGCCGCGCACCCATTTCAGGATGAAGTTGACGGTCGGGATGATCTCGATCTTGCCGGCGAAGGTATTGAAGGCGTACTTGCCGGGCAGCAGCGGATCCTTCCAGACGCCGCGGCTGCCGTTGAGCACGAGCTCGCCGTGACGATATTGTTCGCCCGACACGTCGTCGGTCCTGGGCCCGGTATAGAAGATGACGACGCCGACATTGCCGACCGGAATCACCGTCTTCGGCACCGCCTCCACCGTCGCAAACAGACGGTTGATGTACCAGGTGCCCTCGACGATGATCTGCAACTGCCGTCCGCGGTAGCCGCCGGCAGCGAGGAATTTCTCGGGCTCCTGGAAGTTGTTGTGGAAGGTCTCGCTTTCGCGCAGATCGATCCCGACCTCGGGCGCGATGATTTCGCCGGGAGGCAGCGACGGGCCGTCATGCACGGTGACGATCCCGACCAGATCATGTTCGGTGGCGAGCACGAAGGGCGTGAATCCCCACCGCTCCGAGATCGTGAGTTGCATGCCCTCCAGCACGCCGCGTTCCTGCTGACTCAGGGCATGACCGTAGACGCGATCGTCGGTGATGATCGCGAACTGGGTCGTGTTGATCGCATAGGTGCCCTCGCGCAGGATTTTCCGTTGCGGCCCCTTCTGGCCGCCACCCAGAAGAAACCGTCGCGCGTCCTGGAAATCCGATTTGTCCTCGGTGTCGTTGGCACCGAGCACCTGCGAGGGCCCAAGCGGCACGCCGTCGCGCGCAAACACATAGGCGATCTTGCCCTGCCCGACCGTGACGAGATCCGATCTGTGGATCCGGTACATGAAGGGAAAGAACACGTGCAGGCCGCCGCGCAGCACCTCCGGCTCATAGCCGGCTTCGCCGTTCAGCGCGATGAAGCCGTCCTTGATCGAGCCTTTCGTGGTCCAGAGCTTCTCGACGATGCCGACCTGGTTGTTCGGGATATAGCGGAAGATATTGGAAACGCGCAGCAGGACGATGATGACAGCGACCGCCGCCGCCCAGAGGGCCGGCTGGATCCAGCCGGAGCCATTGAAAAAACCATTGAAGTCCATATTCCATCTCCACAATTCGCAACTGGGTGGTTCGCAGTCGCGAACCTGCACCCCAGAATTGCGGAGCGGTGATGTGGTAGGCCGCAACGTCCGCACAAGACGCCGGCGGACGTCCGTCTCGCCAATCTTTATTTTTACCCAGATTGACAAGCGGACAAATTCGGCGTCGTGGCGATGGGCTTGTCGCTGTTACATTATAACAAATTGAGCCAAGGCCTCGCGTCGCCGCCTTCCGCCGATCGGCGTTCTTCTGGCTGCGTTCCGGCGCCCCAAGACGCGTTAAGATACGTCGCGCGCGCGGTTCAACGGCGCAACCGGAAGTCGTTCTCAATAAAAGCTTAACCGGTAAAGAAATACAGTCGCGGATCGCTACCGTCACGAAGGCGCCCATCATGCGACATCTTACCGTCTACAATCGTTTTGCGATGATCATCGCGGTCCTGACCGTTGTCTTCGTCGCCGCACTGACCGCTCAAGTGATGGTCCTTCGCGATACGGTAATCGAGGAACGCCGGACCAAGGTGTTCGACCTGGTCGACGCCGCGAAGAAGATCCTGGCGAACTACGATGAAAAGGCCAAAGCCGGCAAGATCCCGGCGGAGCAGGCCCGGCAGCTTGCCTTCGATGCGATCGGCGCCATGCGCTGGGGCAAATCCGCCGACTATCTGGGCGTTTACGGCGCCGGCAGCACCAATGCCGGCGTCACCTACGTGCACGCCAATCCGAAATACATCAACGTCAATCGCTGGGACTACAAGGACCACCGGGGCCAGTTGCTGATTCAAAACATCGTCGGCAAGGCCCGCAGCGGCGGCGGCTATCTCGAATACCAGGTGCCGAAGGCGGCGGGTGGTCCCGAGCTGCCGAAACTCACCTATGCCGGCGGATATGGCGAGGGCGACAAGCTGCTCGCCATCCAGGCAGGCGTCTATACCGACGATATCGACGCGGTGGTGTACGACCGCGCCGTCTGGATCGTCGCGGGCGGTCTGGCCGGATTGCTCATCGCGGGATTGGCCGCGCTCGCGCTCGGTCGCGGCCTGGTTCGTCCGCTCGATGCGATATGCGGCGTCATGGACGGTCTGGCGAAGGGCGACCTGAACGTCGAGGTTCCGTTTGTCGAGCGTCGTAACGAGATCGGCCATATCTCGCGCAGCCTGGCCGTCTTCAAGGATCGGTTGATCGACGCCGAACGTCTCCGCGCAGAGCGGGAAGAGGCCACCGAGCGCGCCGTGTCGGAACGGAAATCGGCGATGAACCGGATCGCGGGCGAGTTCGAGAAAAACGTCGGCGGAATTGTCGAAGGCGCCGCTTCAGCGGCCACCGAAATGCAGCGCTCGGCACAATCGCTGTCCGCGATCGCAAAGGAGACGACGCGGCAGAGCACCACGGTTGCCGCAGCGGCGCAACAGACCACGGCCAATGTGCAGACCGTCGCTGCCGCGGCGGAGGAGCTTTCGACATCGGGGCAGGAAATCTCCCGCCAGATTGCCCATTCGGCATCGATGGCGCAAAGCGCCGTGGCCCAGGCCGACCGCACCAATGCGATGGTGGAAGGATTGCTGGAGGCGACACAGAAGATCGGCGAGGTGATGGGGCTCATCCAGAACATCGCCGCCCAGACCAACCTCCTGGCCTTGAACGCAACGATCGAAGCCGCACGAGCCGGCGAGGCCGGCAAGGGTTTTGCGGTGGTGGCAAGCGAAGTGAAGGCGCTGTCGACCCAGACCGCAAAAGCGACGGAGGAGATCGCCGATCAGATCCAGGCGATCCGCGACGCGACCGGGACAACGGCCAGCGCAATCCGCGAGATCGGCGCCACCATCGGCCAGATCAACGAGATCGCCGCAACGATTGCCGCCGCGGTGGAAGAACAGGGTGGATCGACCCAGGAAATCGCCCGCAGCGTGCAGCAGGCCGCGCAGGGCACGCAGGGGGTCATGCAAAACATTGACGGCGTGACACAGGCATCGGGCCAGGTGGGAACTGCCGCCGAGCTGGTTCTCGGTTCGGCCGGCGAACTCGCCAGGCAATCCGATCGCCTCAAGCAGGAGGTCGAAAGTTTTCTCGCGACAGTCCGGGCAGCCTAGGCGGTGATGCCGGGGCGACCTCCGCGCTCGCCTCCGGCATCGGCGCGCCGCCGATGCGATGTTCAAGAGTCGGAGCACCGATCGCTACATCCTCGCACGCGCCGCCTTGGAGGCGGCGGTCCGCGATAGCGACGATCTACTGGCGCTCCTTGACATTCCGACGAGGCCGGTCAAGTCACCGGCTGCGCTCGCCCCTGCCCTCGCATAATGGTGCCCAAAACGAAGAAGCCGCCAACTAAGGCGGCCTCTGCATGCTACATCTAATATGGCTCAGGACGCGAGCGCCCGGCGCCGTCGCAGCCATACACCAAGGCCACCAAATGCCATCAGCAGCCCGGGAAGCCCAGCACCAACGATGGGGCCTGGAACCGCAAGGGGGTTTCCGTACTCTGAGTAGTGGCTCAATCCAGCCGCGGTGCCAGTCGCGGTGTATGTGAGATGAAGTTCGCCACCAGTCTGATTTCTAAAGAAGGCTGTTTGGTTTCCGCCAAGCGTAACCGAGAAAAACAACGTATCGATATCCAAGTCAAATAACGACGCGGAGCCACCCTCGGTTCGATGCTCGTCAAGGGTAGTGAATGTGGTGCCAAAGTAGGTATTTGCGATCGGCACCAGAGTGCCAGGATCTGCCGGGTTCACCGTCGCTGTGAGGGCAGTATAGGGAGAGGTGGCGTCCAGCACGCCCGGCGCCGTGTAACCCAGGAACGTGATCGAACCGCCCAGGTCACTAAGCGTCCCCTTTTGGGAGGCGCCGTTGAAGATAGTGACAGTGTTGGCGTTCGCGACGCCGCCGGCCATCGTCACAAGGGCTGCCAGCGTTACGGCTGCGGCCCATTTTACGAAAGACATAAGCTGAAACTCCTACTACCGACGGCAATAGAACTGGTTAACATTTTGCTATGCGGCGTGTCACGACCCGGAACGGTTCCAGGTTACTCCTGTCACGATCGATTTTTTGGACCAATTCGAGGTAGCAAGCGCTGACTGCCACTATCAAGAAGCGAGAGAATGCTTTGGTTCAAATTGCGGCGCGCGTGTTGGAAGAAGGCATCGTGATGAGCGCCGCGTGTCAGCCGTGTGCCAAACCTTATCGACAGTTTGGTCGGGTGGCACGCCGCGAAGGGGCAGCCCCGCTTAACGCGCGAGCAGCACAAAGGCGAGCACGGCGAGCGGCGAGCTTTGATCCAGATCAAGCACGCGAAGAAAAGACCGCCGGCTTGGATCACCCGGCGGCCCGCCCCAAAGGGCTTGATGTGTCGAGTCCGCTGCGGGCGGCACGTTGACGAGTCTACGCTCTATGTCACGAGCTCCGGCCAGGGCACGATGGTCGATTTCACCGTCTTCATCGCCATTGCGTCCGCGACCGCGCGGCCGACGCCCTCCTCCGTGAACGGATAGATCGTCTGCATCTCGAGCCAGGGATATTTGTCGCGGGTGCGGTAGATCATCTCGACGCCGAGCGGCAAATCATTGGCGGTGAAGCCCCAGGATCCCAGCACGTTGAGGTCCTTGGTGCAGATGCGGTGCCAGGAGGTCTCGATCGAGCCGGCGTCCGTGAACTGGCCCATCTCCACATAAGTGCCGCCGTCGCGCAGCATCTCGATGCCTTCGGGCCCGGCGGTCGGATGACCCGAGCAATCCATCACGAGGTCGGCGCCGAAACCGCCGGCGATGTCTCGCACTTTCCGGATGCGCTCCTCCGGCGTCCTCAGCTCTTCGATATTCACCGTCGCCTCCGCGCCGAATTTGCGCGCAAGCTTCAGCCGCGGCTGTTCCGGCGCGCCGACGCAGATCACCCGCCCCGCGCCCATCTCCTGCGCGGCCGCGACCGCGAGAATCCCGATCGGGCCGGAGCCCTGGATCACCACCGTGTCGCTCCAGGTGAATCCGCCGGCGCGCATGGCGCGATTGAAGGCGCGGATGCAGGAGGTCAACGGCTCCGACAGCGCGCCCAGCCGCAGCGACATGTCGTCGGGCAGTTTGTAGATCTTGGTGCCCGGCAGCATTTCGAGATCGACATAGACATATTCGGCCCAGCCGCCCCAGAGATGCGGCGCCTTGTCGAAGCCGAGATAGCGGCCGTAATAGACCGGCGTCAGGCACTTGTTCGCGCTCTGCGGATAGTGAATGCAGTAGTAGCAATGGCCGCACGGCATCAGCGGCGGGATCATCACCTTCGAGCCCACCTTGAGCGGCTTGCTCATGAAGTCTTCGTTGAACCCGCTGCCGCATTCGACAATGACGCCGCCGAGCTCGTGCCCGAGAGTGAACGGCCATGGCAGCGGCTTCGGCCAGTGCCCCTTCAGGATATGCAAATCCGTGCCGCAGACGCCGCAGGCGCCGATCTTGATCAGCGCGGCCTTCCTGCCGACCTTCGGCCACGGCACGGTGCGGATGACGGGCTGCGCGCCTGGGCCGTCATAGGTGCAAACCCGAATTTCCTGCATGCGACCTTCTCCAGTGAATTGAATCAGAACCTGGTGTCCAGAATCCGAAGCTCGACGAACCCTGCTGCGCCCGCCTGAGCGAACTTCGGGATTGAAAAGGCACCAGAAAACCTAAGATTCCGGCGTGGTTCGGTCCAGAAGTTCTCCTCGAGGTCTCTCGAGGGACGCTCGGGGGACGCACCGACAATAAAGAGGGCCTTTGGACCTTTTCGTCGTCATTGGCGCGATCTCGCAAGGCTTTGGCGGAGTATATCAAGACCGCCTTTCCTTTGCCGACTACCTCCATCGGCGGACCCGGGCGCCGCGCTTCGGGCACCCTCGATAAAAAATACAGCCCGCCTAAAGGCAAGCCGGACGTCTCCTTCGAGTCTTCGTTCACCGTGACCGGTACTTCGATCAGATCAGATTGGGGAGTCCGCTCCCGGCTTTAATGAGGAGAAACGACGCTTGCGCAATCGCTGGGGCATTCTTGCCATCCTGTTCCTTGTTCGCCTCGCCATGCCCCTGCAATTCCAGAGCGTCGGGGCGGTGGCGCCGCTGCTCGGCTCGAACTTTGGCATGAGCCTCGCCGACATCGGCCTGCTGATCGGATTGTACTTCACACCGGGCGTCGCGCTGGCGCTTGCGGGCGGCGGACTCGGGCAGCGGTTCGGCGACAAGCAAACCGTGCTTGCCGGGCTGATGTTGATGCTGATCGGCGAGCTTGTCATGGCGTCCTCGCCCGCCTGGGGTCTTCAGGTCGCGGGGCGGCTGGTCTCCGGCGCCGGTGGCGTGCTGCTGACGGTGCAGATGACCAAGATGGTGACCGACTGGTTTGCCGGGCGCGAGATCGCTACCGCCATGGCGATCTTCATCAATTCCTGGCCGGTCGGCCTCGGGCTGTCGCTGCTGATCCTGCCGGTGATCGGCACGACGTTCGGGGTGGCCACTGCCTATGTCGTGGTGGCGGCCCTGATCGGCTCAGCGCTTCCGCTTCTTCTGGTCGGCTATCGATCGCCGGAGACCGCGAGGCGCGCCACCGGGAAAGCCGAGCGGCTCGATCGCCACACGACGCTCTCGCTGTTGGTGGCGGGCCTGATCTGGGGCCTTTATAGTCTCGGCCCCGCCACGATCTTCAGTTTCGGCCCCACGCTATTGGTCGAACGCGGCTGGTCGATTGCGGCTGCGGGATCGACGATCAGCCTCGTGTTATGGATATCGCTGCCCTTCGTTCCCTTGGCCGGATATCTGGCGGATCGGCTCAAGCGTCCCCAAGCCATTTTCATCGCCGGCGGGTGTTTCGTATTCGCCGCGCTGATGGCGGCGCTGGCACACTCCAATGCGGTGCCACTCATTATCGTTGGGCTCGGCGTATTTATCGGCCTGCCCGCCGGATCGATCATGAGCCTTCCTGCCCGTGTGCT
>Ga0070679_100005314_pt1 | contig 11919 bp, 10 predicted proteins | sample KBSC63BmetaG_FD_65652 | JGI IMG/M metagenome (GOLD analysis project Ga0070679, IMG submission 65652) | Corn rhizosphere microbial communities from Kellogg Biological Station, Michigan, USA - KBS C6-3B metaG | ecosystem: Host-associated > Plants > Roots > Rhizosphere | place: USA: Michigan... | reverse complement strand
GATTCGCGCCAATGCTAGGCTTCCTTGGCTTCGACCCGCTGCTCCCCGCCGTAGTAGCCGCATTCGGCGCAGACACGATGCGGACGTTTCATGCTCTGACAGCGCGGGCAGCGCTGAATGGCGATTGCCGGCGCTTTCTTGTGTGTATTGCGGGCGCGCTTCTTTCGCTTGGAGGTGCGGCGCTTCGGGACGGCCATGAGTGCTCAGTAAGAAAAGAAAAGGTTCGGTGCTCGAAGATCCTAACGTTCGGTCAGTCGTCCGTGCCGCGAACGGTTCGAAGCGCCGCCCATCGCGAGTCGATCGCGGGCGGGCAGCTGCACGGTCCAGCGTTCAATTCTGCGCCACAGGTCGGACAGAGTCCCTTGCAGTCGTCGCTGCACACCGGAAAGCGCGGAACGGCGAGCAGCCACTGCTCTCGCACCGCGGCGCTCAGGTCCAGCGTGCGCGCGCGCGGCTCGAGCACGTACACCTCGGGGTCGTCCATCTCATCGCCCGCCTCGGCGTACAGCACGTGCACGTTCTCGTGCACCTTCACCGGCGTATCGACCAGGCACCGCCGGCATGGCACGGTGGCCTCGCCGTCGATGGCCCCGCTCCAGTAGTAGCGGCCGGGACCGGCCACCGACAAACGGCCCGAGGCGCGCACGGCCGTTTCCGGAAGCATGTCGCCCTCGATCCAGACCGGATCTCGAGCGTCCAGCGCACCGGCAACCGTGGCCGCCTGCTCCTCCAGCGACCGTATGTCGAAAGACAGCATAACCTATGAATCTACTTGAAGATGACACGCGCGGCAAGATGCCGCTCAGCGGGCCGCGAGCAGCTCCGCGTCGGCGAAAAAGAAGCGTGATTCCCGCATCGCGTTCTCGTCCGAATCGGAGGCATGAATCGCATTCCGCTCCTTCGATTCCGCGAACAGCGCCCGCACCGTGCCCTCCTCCGCCTCCTTCGGGTCCGTCGCTCCAATCGACTTCCGTAGCGCCGCCACGGCATCCGCCTTCTCGAGCACCATGGGCATGCACGGGCCGGAGGTCATGAACGACACGAGCGAACCGTAGAAGGGGCGCTCGCGGTGCACGGCGTAGAACTCCTGCGCCTGCGCGGTGGTGAGATGGAGCACACGCGCCGCGCGAACGCGAAAGCCCTGCGACTCGAGGTGCGCGATGATCTTGCCGCCCTTGTTCGCGCCGAACGCGTCCGGCTTGATGATCGTGAGAGTGAAGCCAGCGGTCATGGTCAGAATCCAATGAGTTTGCGAACGATGTCGCCGCGGGTGAGGAAGCCGACGAGCCGGCCCTCCTCCACCACGGGAACGCGATCCACGTCCTTGTTGGTCATTAAGCTAGCCACCTCGGCGAGCGGCTGGTCGGGCGACACGCACAACACCTGGCGCGTCATGACGTCGCGCACCGTGCGGCGCGCGCGCTCGAACGCCGTGTGGGGGCGCGCCGAGGAGCCGTGCAGGGCGGCGAGGCTGAGCATGTGGCGCATCAGCTCGCGCTCGCTGAGCATGCCCACGAGCAGTCCGTCCGGCTCGATCACGGGCAGCGCGCCGATGCCCGAGCGCACGAGGTCGCGCGCGGCGTCGCGCAGGAGCGTGTCGGCGCGCGTGGAGCGCGGCGACTCGGTCATGATCTCGCGCACCGACAGCTGCGGCGCGAGCTCGACGTCGTACAGCACCTTCACCACGAGCAGCGCCTCACCCGTCTCCACGGCCACGATCGTCTCCGCTACGCCGGGGCGCGAGAGCACGCGCGAGAAGGCGCCGAGGGCCTGCAGGTAGCGTCCTGCCATGCGCGGCGGTGCGATGAGCACGACCACGATGCGGGCGCTCTGATCGCGCGCGTCGCCGTCGCCGGCGTTGCGCGCGATCGGCTGGGGGGCGATCCCGACTGCGACGCCGAGGTCGCGCGCGGTCTCGGTGCGGTAGTGCGCGATGAACGCGCGGTCGCTGTGCACCGCGAGATCTTCCCCCCGCCCCTCGGCGATGCGCGCACGCAGCGACTCCGGTTCGTCCACCACGCCCGTGTCCGCGAGCCGCTCGACGAGGCTCCAGACAGCATCGGGAAGCGTGCGCTGCTCGAGCGGAATCACGACGCGATCCGCTCGCAGCAGCTCCGTCAGTCTCATAGTCGCTTTCGCAGCAGCTCGACGAAGTCCTTTGGCCGGCGCGCGATGCCGATGCCCGCCTTCTCGAACGCCTCGAGCTTCTCCGCCGCGGTTCCCGCGGAGCCGGAGATGATCGCGCCGGCGTGTCCCATCCGCCGTCCCGGAGGCGCCGTCTGTCCGGCGATGAATCCGACCACGGGCTTCTTCATGCGATCGTGCACGAACCGCGCGGCCTCCTGCTCGTCCGTGCCACCGATCTCGCCCATCATCGCGATCGCCTTCGTCTTGGGATCGGCCTCGAACGCCTCGAGAACGTCGATGAAGCTCGTGCCGTTGATCGGATCGCCGCCGATGCCGACGCACGTCGATTGGCCGATCCCCGCGCGCGTGAGCTGGTCCACGACCTCGTAGGTGAGCGTGCCCGAGCGGCTCACCACGCCGACGGATCCAGCCGTGCAGATGCTCCCCGGGATGATCCCGACCTTGCTCTCGCCGGGCGTGATGAGCCCGGGACAGTTGGGGCCGATGAGCCGCGCCCCGTGCTCTTTCACGAACGGGTACACCCGCGTCATGTCGAGCACGGGAACACCCTCGGTGATGCAGACGATGAGCGAGATCCCCGCTGCCGCGGCCTCCATCATCGCATCGGCCGCGAACGGCGGCGGCACGTAGATCACCGAGACGTCGGCGTGCGTGTGCTCCACCGCATCCGCCACCGTGTCGAAGATCGGCACGGCACTGTCGAACTGCTGCCCTCCCTTGCCCGGGGTAACGCCGGCAACGATCGCCGTGCCGTACTCGCGCATCTGCCGGGTATGGAACGACCCATCGCGCCCGGTGATCCCCTGCACGAGCACCCGGCTCATCGAATCGATGAAGACGCTCACTTGGCACCTCCCTTCGCCAGCGCGACCACACGCTGCACCGCGTCATCCATGTCGCGGGTGGCGGAGAAGCCGTGCTCGGCGAGGATTGCCAGGGCGAGATCTTCGTTTGTGCCGGTGAGTCGAATCACGAGTGGAACGGTGAGCGGGTTGTGCCGCGTGGCGGTGACGATGCCGTTTGCGACGTCATCGGTGCGGGTGATCCCGCCGAATATGTTGAACAGGATCGCCTTGACGCCGGGATCCGACGTGATGATGCGGAGCGCGTTCACCACCTTCTCCGGATTCGACGAGCCGCCGATGTCGAGAAAGTTGGCCGGCTCGCCGCCGTAGAACTTCACGAGGTCCATCGTCGCCATTGCCAGTCCGGCGCCGTTGACGATGCATCCCACGTTGCCGTCGAGCTTGATGAACGTGAGGTTCGCGCGGCGTGCGTGCAGCTCGCTCGTGTCCTCGGCGCTCTCGTCGCGCAGCGCGGCAATGTCGGGACGCCGATCGAGCTCGTTGTCGTCGATCACCATCTTGGCGTCGACCGCGATCACCTCGCCCGCGGGCGTGGTCACCAGCGGATTGATCTCGGCGAGCGACGCGCCGCTGTGCAGGAACGCGTGATAGAGCTGCTGCATGATGCGGGCGGCCGCGCGCGCGTTGGCCACGTCGCGGTAGAGGAAAAAGCCCATCTGCATCGCCTGGAACGGCAGCAGCCCGTAGCGCGGGTCCACCGGCAGGCGCATGATGCGATCGGGCGTCTTGGCCGCGACCTCCTCGATGTCGATGCCGCCGTCGGGGCTCACCATGAACACCGCGCGCTTGGACGCGCGATCGATGATGACGCCGACGTACGCCTCGCTCGCGATGTCGGCGGCCGCCGTCACCAGCACCTTCTGGACGGTGAGCCCCTTGATCTGCATGCCGAGGATCTTGCCGGCGACCTCCGCGGCTTCGGCCGGCGTCTTGGCGAGCTTCACGCCGCCCGCCTTGCCGCGCCCGCCCGCGTGCACCTGCGCCTTCACCACCACCATGCCGCCCAGCCGCCGGGCAATCTGCTCCGCCTGCGCAGGTGTCGTTGCGATCTCGCCCGGGGGGATGGGCACGCCCTCCCGGCGAAGGATCTCCTTCGCTTGGTATTCGTGTATGTTCACGCCTTCTCCGCGACGATAGTAGTTCCGGCCGCGCCGCGAACCGCTTCTCGGCCGCGCGCAAGCTCGGTAATAATAGCGCGGCCACCAGTGTGCCGCACGAACGTGGCGGCGGCGCGCACCTTGGGCGCCATGCTCCCCGCGCCGAATGCACCGGACGCGTCCAGCCGCGCGGCGTCCGCGAGCGTGAGTGTGTCGAGCATGCGCTGCTGCGGCGTGCCGTAGTCGACGAACACGCCCTCCACATCGGTGAGGATCATGAGGAGCGACGCGCCGAGGTCGCGCGCGAGCACGGCCGCCGCGAGATCCTTGTCGACCACCGCATCGACGCCCTCCCAGCCGCGTGCGCCATCGTGGTAGATGGGCGCACCGCCGCCCCCGCACGCGACCACGATGGTGCCGTGCTGCACGAGCCGTTTGATCACACCGATCTCGTGCACGGCGAGCGGTGTCGGACTTCCGACCACGCGCCGCCATCGGCCTCGTGCGTCGCGGCTCACGGACACGCCGCGCTCGCGCAGCCCGTCCACGCGGGAGTCCGGAATCGCGTGGCCGATGAACTTGGTGGGCGCCGACAGTGCCGGATCGTCCGGCGCCACCTGCATCTGCGTGATGACCGTGGCCACCTCGCGGTCGCTCCCCGCCCGCCGCAACGCGTTCTCGAGCGATTGCTGAATCATGTATCCGATCCAGCCGGCGGTCGCCGCCACGAGCACGCCGAGCGGCAGCGGCGCGACCTCCGATCGCGCGATTTCGTTGCGCACGAGCTCATCGCCCACCTGCGGCCCGTTGCCGTGCACGAGGCAAATGTCCCAACCGTCGAGCGCCAGATCGACGATCGCGCCGAGGCTCGCGCGCGTGTGCGCGAACTGATCCGCGATCGTCGAATGCTCGCCCGCGGGTGAGAGCGCGTTGCCGCCGAGTGCGATCACGGCGGTTTCCGAGTCGCTGGTGGTCACTTTTTCGGCCGACCCAGGAGCTCGCCCAGCGCATCGTACGCGCGTCCGAACGCGGCCCAGTCGCTGCGCCGCATCGCCTCCGCCATTCGCGAGTAGAGCTGTTCCGCCGCGATGCGGAATTCGGTGGCGGAGATCGGCGTACCGGCGGCGACCGCCGCGCCGCGAGCGCCGAGCGCATCGGCGAGCGTGCGCCCGCTCGTCACGGCGGTGTCCGTCGTGGCGGCGACGCCGAGCAGCGCCGCGCCGTCGCTGCGCCACGCATAGAGCGGCTGCACGAAGAGGATTCCGCCATTGGCGAGCGGCACCATGCGCACTCGTCCGTGAAGCGCGTGCGCATCGTGCGGCACCGACACCGTGGTGTCGAGCGCGCGGCGCAGCTGGTCCGCCACGGTGCTCCAGCGAGCGCTGGGACGCGAGAGTGGAAGCCACCGCACCCCCGGCGTTGCGCCGCCCGTGGCGAGCATTACCCCCACAGCGTGCTCGTTGGGATCGAGCACGAGCGCGCTCCACTGCGTGGCCCCCGACGCCGGAAGCGCGAGCAGCGCGCTCGTGACCGCCAGCGTCGTGTCGGAGCCGGCGTCCTCCGAGAGGAGGTGGCCGCGCCGCGCGCTCTCCCCTCTCAATCCGTAGCGCGAGAGCTTGCGGCCTTGCACGCGCGCCGCATCGATGGGTGGCGGCAGCGCGCCGGCAACGCCGTCGGGAAGCTCCGAGCGCGGCGCGAAGAGCGATGGGAAGGCCGTCACCCAGCTCTCCGCGATGGGATCGCGCAGCGAGTCGGCGACGATCCACGTGGCGCCGGTTTGCGCGCTCACCACGCCCACGGCCGCGTGCTGCAGATAGGTCACCTGCACGTCCCCCAGCGAATCACCCTCGCTGAGCGGATAGCTGTTGGACGCGGAATAGAGATCGATCGCCCAGTAGAGGCTGTCGGCGACGACGATCGGCGAAATCTCCGATCCCTGCTCGAAGAACGGCGCCATCGCGTCCACTCGCTCGCGGAGATCCCGATGCGTGAGGATGCGAGCGACGGGATGCGGAAGATCCATCGAGAGCACGCGAAAGTTCTGCAGCGCCCACGCGTACGCGAGCCGCGACATCGTTCCCTCGAGCGCCGGCGCGGGAACCACGCCGTTCGGATCCGAGATGATCGCGTACGACGACAGCGAATCGGCGATGCGCACCGGTCCCACCTGGCTCGGCTCGCGCGAGGTGGGAATGGACGGCACGTGCACCACGGAGCCATCGCCCTCCGTGCGGGAGGCGAGCACGCGTGACACGCCCCACTCACCCTGCGCCGCCGCCTCGGCGCTCGCCGCGGGCCGATCGATGACCAGGGCGCGAAGGCCGTCCGGCGATGCTGCCCAGCCGATGCTCCCCGGCGCCACGGCATCGCTCGCGCGGCGCCCGAGCGCGCGCAGGAGCACGTCGGGATCCCAGACGGAGATGCCGCCCACCACATCCATCGGTCGCGCGGGAAGGGTGAACGATGCATCGGTCCGGATGCGCTGCAGCGCGTACGCGATGCGAGTGTAGTCGCGCCGCGTCGATTCGTACGGCACCTCGCGCCCCACCTCGGACCCCGCGGCCACGTAGCGGCGCATGAACAGCGGCGTGACGTGCCTGAGCACCAGCGAGACGAACAGCACGGCGGCGAGCGTGATCCACGCCGCGCGCACCTGCCCCACCCATCCGAAGTAGAACACGACCACCGCGGTGCACGCGGTGAGATAGGCGAGCCAGATGCTCACCGGAATCACCGTGTGAAGATCCGAGTACGAGAACGCGTGATCGGTTCCCGAGCCGGCGAGGAGCGCGTCGTAGATGTCGATGCGGTAGCTCCACGCGAGCAGCAGGAGGAGCACCGCGCCGAGCGCGGAAAGGTGGCGCCTCACGTAGTGCGAGACGTACAGCGAGCCGCGATCCCAGCGCAGGCTGGGCGTGAGCGCGTAGAAGAACACGACGATCACCAGCGCGAAGAGCGCAGTGGTGAGCACCCGGTAGTACAGCATGCTCTCGATCGGCAGCCAGTACACGTAGAAGCCGAGGTCGAGATCGAGGTAGGGGTCGGTCTCGCCGAACGGCAGCCCGTGCCGCAGCAGCGAGAACATGCGCCAGCTCTCGGCGGGGAGCGCGAGCCACCATCCGAGCACGAGCGAGATGAGCAGGGCGGCGCCCACGAGATACCGCCCCGGCACCTCCTCGCCGATCTCGATGTTGGCGACGCGTCGAGGGAGCACGAGCGAGACGACGCTCTGCCGCACCACGAAGAGATTCACGAACAGCAGCGCCGCCGCGACGAGCGCCGAGCCCACCGTCACGAGCGTCATGAGCATGGCGCGCTCCCGCCAGAGCGCGGTGGCGTCCATCGCGGCGTACCACAGATAGTCGGCGATGATGCCCGCGCCCACGCGTCCGAGCACGAGCAGCGCCGCGACGACCGCGAGCGCGATGACGGGCCAGCGGCGCCAGCGGAGCGGGATGCTCACACTACGTCGAGACGCCCTGCGCGCGCAGCCACTGTTCCATCTCGCCGCGAATCGCCGCGAGACGCTCGGTCGTGCGAGCCTCGAAGCGAAGCACGAGCACCGGCTGCGTGTTGGACGCCCGTATCAGCCCCCACCCGTCGCCGAAGAGCACGCGTGCGCCGTCCACGTCGATCACGTCGTGCGTCTTCCGGAAGTGCGCGATCGCATCCTGGACGATCCCGAACTTTCGCGACTCCTCGACGTCGACGCGCAGCTCCGGCGTCGAGACGAACTTGGGCACATCACCGAGCATCGCCGAGAACGACGTCCCCGACGCCGCGACGATGCGGATGAGCCGCGCCGCGCCGTACAGCGCGTCGTCGTGGCCGTAGAACCCCTCGGTGAAGAACATGTGGCCGGACATCTCGCCCGCCACCGGAGCGCCGAGCTCGCGCATCTTGTCCTTCATCAACGAGTGCCCCGTTTTCCACATGACCGGGGACCCGTTCGCCTTGAGGATCGCATCGGGGAGCGCCTGCGAGCACTTCACGTCGAAGATGATCGGCTGCTCGGCACCGGTTCGGGCGAGCACATCGCGCGCGTAGAGAATGAGCACGTGGTCGCCCCACACGATGTCCCCGTGCTCGTCCACCGCACCGATGCGGTCGGCGTCGCCGTCGAACGCGACGCCCATGTCCGCGCCCGTGGCGCGCACCTTGGCGATGAGGTCCTGGAGGTTCTCGACCACCGTCGGATCGGGATGGTGATTGGGAAACGTCCCGTCACTCTCGCAGAACAATCCCGTCCATTCGACGTTGAGCTTGTCGAACAGCTTGGGGGCGACGAGCGCGCCCACGCCGTTGCCGCAGTCCACCACCACCTTGAGCCGACGCGCGAGCGGGCCCGTGCGCGTCACGATGTCGTCGACGTAGCGGTCGATGATCGACTCGGTGCGCACGCTCCCCTTTCCCGCGGGGAACGGCCCATTCGTCGCGAGACGGTACAGCTCCTGGATCTCGTGACCGTGAATGGATGCGGTGCCGAGCGAGAGCTTGAATCCGTTGTACTCGGGCGGATTGTGCGAGCCGGTGACCTGGATGCCGCCCGCGACATCGAGGTGGTTGAGCGCCCAGTACAGCAGCGGGGTCGGCACGACGCCAACGTCCACCACGTGGACGCCCGACTCGGTGAGCCCCTTCACGAGTCCTTCGCGCAGCTCGCCACCGCTCGGCCGGTTGTCGCGCCCCACCGCGATCGAGCCCGACACGCCCTTGCTCGCGATGTACGCCGCGTAGGCGCGGCCGAGGGCGTGCGCCGTGCCGGCGGTGAGATCGCGGCCCACGATGCCGCGAACGTCGTACTCCCGGAAAATCTCCCTGCTGAGCGTCATCTCGATCCTCGATACGATGCGAGGCCGCGTGGGCGGCCTCGCGGGGTCATCTGATCGCCGTGGCGGTGACCGGGGGCCCGGCTGGAGCCCCTACCATACTCACCGGAACGCTGTCGTGCGCAAGCTTCACGAACCCGTTCGGGAGCACGCCGAAGAGCAGCAGGACGAAAGCGGACAGCGAGATCACCAGGAACGTCCCGGTCGGAACCGGCCGCACCGGAACCGCATTCGCCTCTCGCGGCTTCATGAACATCACGAGGACGACGCCGAGATAGTAGCCCGCCGAGATCACGCTCGCGAACACGAGGATCACGGCGAGCACCGTTTGCGGATGGGGTGCGTGCAACGCCGCGCTGATCACGTACCATTTGGCGAAGAAGCCCATGCCGCCGGCGATCGGAAAGCCCAGAAGAGCGAACATGAAAATCGCCATCGCACCGGCGAGCCATGGCCGAACCTTCCAGAGCCCGGCGTAGTCCGCAATGTTCTCGTAGCGCTCTCCGGGCTCGCTCAGCGCGATCACGACGGCGAACGCGCCCGCCGTGGCCAGCGTGTAGGCGACCATGTAGAACAGAAACGCCGCGGCGCCGAGCTGGCTCGCGACCACGACGGTGACGAGCAGATACCCTGCGTGCGCGATGCTCGAGTATGCGAGCATGCGCTTCATGTTCTTCTGCCGCAGCGCGATGACGTTCCCGCCGATCATGGTCGCGACCGCGAGCCACTGCAGCGGATGCACCCACGCCGCCGTCGCCCCGGGGAACGCCTCGATCCAGACCCGGAGGAATGCCGCGAACGCCGCCGCCTTCACCGCCGTCGCCATGAACGTCGAGATGGGCGTAGCCGCCCCTTCGTAGACATCCGGCGTCCACATGTGGAACGGCACGGCGGCGACCTTGAAGCAGAAGCCGACGATGAGCAGCGCGATGCCCGCGAGCAGCATCGGGCTTCCGAAGGTTGCACCGGTGACCACGGTGCCTATCGTCGTGATGTCGGTGGAACCGGTAGCGCCGTAAATGAGCGCGATCCCGTACAGCAGAAAACCCGTCGAGAACGCGCCGAGGAGGAAATACTTGAGCGATGCCTCCGCGCCGCGGCTGCTGCGGCGGTCGATGCCGGCGAGCACGTAGCTCGCGATCGACATGAGCTCGATGCCGAGGAAAACCACCATCAGGTCGCGCGCCGCGGCGAGCAGGAGCATTCCCGACGCCGCGAGGAGGAGGAGCACGTACGACTCGGCGGAGACGAGCTGCTCCCGTTCCCCGTAGTCGATCATCAGCGTGGCCGCGATGATCGTGGCCGCGAGCACGAGGCAATCGGTCGCCCAGCGGAAGGGATCGACGGCGATGAGTCCCGCGCTCGCTGTCGCGTCGTGACGCCAGATCCACACGACGGCGGCGAAGGCTGCGGCGCACACGCCGATCGAGAGCAGGCCAACGACGCGCGCCCGTGCGAGGGTTTCCGGTCCCCACACGGCCACGAGCAGGAGGAGCATCGCCCCGATGACCAGCACGAGGTCCGGAAGCAACGCGCCCGCGAGCTGCGAGGGAATCGAGAGGTCGAAGTACATCAGCGACTCCCCCGTTCGGCGGTCCGGATCGTGGTCTGCGCGGCCTCGACCGAGTTCACGAAGTACGCCGATGACGCCTCCATGCGCCGCAGGATCGGCTGCGGGTAGATCCCGATCCAGAAGATCCCGGCCACCAACACGCCCATCACCGTGAGCTCGCGCGCATTGAGGTCGCTAATGTGCTCGTTTTCCTTCTTGTCGAGCGGATTGAAGATGATCCCTTGAATTCCCCACAGCAGATACGCGGCGGCCAGGATCACCGCGGTCGTCGCAAAGAGCGTGAAGTACGGGTGCGTTCTGTACGAGCCGAGCAACACCAGAAACTCACCGACGAATCCGTTGGTCGCCGGCAGGCCGATGCTGCTGAACGAAACGATGACGAGCAGCGCCGAGAACATCGGCACCACTCGGGCGATTCCCCCGTACGACGCAATGAGACGCGTGTGCCGCCGCTCGTAGATCATTCCGATCAGAAGAAACAGCGCCCCGGTGGAGATGCCGTGATTGATCATCACCATCATGGCGCCCTGCACGCTCTGCTGCGTGAGCGCGAAGATGCCGAGCACGACGAATCCCAGGTGGCTCACCGAGGAGTAGGCGACCAGTTTCTTGAAGTCCGGCTGGACCATCGATACGAGTGCGCCGTACAGAATGCCGATCACCGCCAGCGACAGCACCGTCGTGCGCACCCAGGGCGTGAGTGCCGCCGAGGGGAAGAGCGGGATGGCGAATCGGATGAATCCGTACGTGCCCATCTTCAACATCAGCGACGCCAGGATCACCGAGCCGGCGGTGGGCGCCTCCGTATGCGCGTCCGGTAGCCAGGTGTGGAAGGGGAACATCGGCGTCTTCACCGCAAACGCGAGAAAGAAGGCGGCAAAGAGCCAGAGCGCCGCCGTGTGCGAATGCGCGATGGTCAACATCCGGTCGTAGTCGAAACTGGCCGCGCTGCCGGGCGCCGCCGACGCGGTCCAGAGATAGACGATGCCGACGAGCATGAGCAGCGAGCCGGCGGTGGTGTAGATGAAGAACTTGATGCTGGCGTAAACGCGCCGCTCACCGCCCCAGATTCCGATGATGAAATACATCGGGATCAGCATGATCTCCCACATCAGATAGAAGAACAGCATGTCGCGCGCGACGAACACACCGAGCATGCCCGTGGTGAGCACGAGCATGAGCGCGTAGTAGCTCCTCACCTTTTCGCGAATCGACGTCCAGCTGCCGAGCACCGCGAGGGGCATGATCACGGTGGTGAGCAGCACCATCATCAGCGAGATGCCGTCGATCCCCATCGAAAGGCGCGCGTTCCACGGGATGATCCACCAGTGGTCGAACGTGGCCTGCCAGCGCGGCCCGGCGGGATCGTAGGACCACCAGAGGCCCAGCGACACCACGAGCTCGAC
>Ga0070679_100005312_pt1 | contig 11920 bp, 4 predicted proteins | sample KBSC63BmetaG_FD_65652 | JGI IMG/M metagenome (GOLD analysis project Ga0070679, IMG submission 65652) | Corn rhizosphere microbial communities from Kellogg Biological Station, Michigan, USA - KBS C6-3B metaG | ecosystem: Host-associated > Plants > Roots > Rhizosphere | place: USA: Michigan... | reverse complement strand
CGGGTTTGCCGATCCATACGTCTTACTCGCGTTGTTGGCGGTGACCGTCAGCGAAGCTTTGGTGACCGTCATCGTGCCATTCACAAATGGGCCGAACGAGTAGTTGCTGGCAGTCAGCGACCCGGCCGATGGCGTGATGCTGTAGGTCCCGGCGCCACTCGACATCGTAGCCGTTGTAGTCACGGCGGCCGCGCCCCCGACCACAGCCGCGGTGTCGCCATTTTTGAAGCCGCTGTATGTAACTGTCAGCGGCGGATTCGCTGAACCATAGGTCTTTGTCTGGTTGGCAGCAGCGATGGTAAGGGGCGCCTGAGTAATTATCAGGCCGCCGTTCACCAGATTAAATGAATAGTTCGAAGCACTGAGCGTGCCGGCCGCGAGGGTGATTGGGTAGCTTCCAACTGCGCTCGAGGCCGTCGCTGCCGTAGCGAGCGTGGGCGACCCCGTCACAACGGTGGCCGTGTCTCCATTGACCTCTCCGGTTATCGTATAAGTGAGCGCCGGTACAGTGCCCCCGTACGTCATGCTCTGGTTGTTTGCCGTTACGCTTAGGGCGGCTTTAGTCACCGTCAGTATGCCGTTTACCCGCGTCACGGTGTAGTTTGCGGCACTGCCTCCGGAGAGCGTGATCGGATACGTGCCGACCGCGGTCGAGGCCGTTGCAGTCGTAGCCACCGATGGCGGCGTGATTGAGCTCGAGCTGTCACCGTTCACAAAGCCGGTATATGCGATTGTGAGCGGCGGATTCGCGGAGCCATACGTCTTCGATTGAGAGTTCGCGGTCGCCGTCAACGGTGCCGCGGTCACTGCGAGCGTTCCTGGGGTAAAAGTGCCGAAGGTGTAATTATTCGCCATCAGCGTGCCTGCCGCCGCCAAGATCGAGTAAGAACCCACCCCACTCGCGGTCGTTGCCGTCGTCGTCAGCGAAGGACTACCGGACACTGCTGCCGACGTGTCGCCGTTCACAAAGCCGCTGTAATTGGCGGAGAAGGTCGGATTCGCCGCGCCATAAACTTTGGCGGCACTGTTCGCGGTAACTGCCAATGCCGCTTTGTTGATCGTGAGAGTTACCGATGCGCTGCCGCCATTGTAGTCGGTGGTGTCGGTGGGGGTGAACGTGACGGCAAGCGTCTGTGGCCCGGCGCCCAGGTAGGTGCCTGATGCCGGCGAGTACACGAGATTGCCAGGGACACTGGCGGTGGCGTTGAGCTCGGTCGCACTGAGCGCCGTGCCGTAGGTGACGGAAGCGGGCGCCGTCCACGTGATCGTTGGCGTCACTTTCGTGATGGTCAGGGTGCGTGCGGTAAACGTGGTGAAGGAGTAGTTCGCAGCCGACAGAGTCCCGACCGCCGGCGTGATTGGGTAAGTGCCGACGGTGCTTGCGATCGTCGCTGTTGTACTGATGGCTGCGGCGCCAGAGAGCACCGCCGTGGTGTCGCCGTTCACGAATCCGGAAATCGCATACGTCAGCGTGGGGTTGGCGGTACCGTAGGCGCGGGTTTGATTGTTCGCCGTCACGGTCAGGGGCGCTTTGTTTACGACCAGCGTGCCGGCGACCAGTGCGATCGTGTAATTTGACGCGCTGCCCCCGGTCAACGTGATCGGATACGATGCCACCGTGCTTGCGGCGGTCGCCGTTGTGGCCGGCGTCGGCGCAACGATTGAACTTGGAGTGTCGCCGTTCACGAAGCCCGTGTAGGCGATGGTCAGCGTTGGATTCGCTGCACCGTACGTCTTGCTTTGGTTGTTCGCCGTGGCCGTGAGCGCCGCCTTCTTGATGGTTAGGCTCACCGCCGCGCTCGCGGTGTTGTAGTTGGTGGTATCGGTGGGAGTGAACGAAACCGAAAGGGTCTGCGTGCCTGAGCCCAACACGACGCTGGCCGCCGGCGTGTACGTGAGCGTTCCCGGCACCGTGGCGCTTGCTTTGAGCTGCGCAGCACTCAGAGCGGTCCCATACGTGATGGCGGCGGGCGCCGTCCAGGTGATGGCCGGCGTCGCCTTGGCAATCGTCAGCGTCGCGGACCCGGTTCCACTGTAGTTCCCAGAGCCGGTGGCGGTCACGGTGTACGTGCCCGCGACGGTCGGGGCGGTAGGCGAGGGGCCGTACGGAACGGTTCCGGTGCCGGTGTAGCTGATGGTGTACGTTGCACCAGCATCGGGAGCCGCCGAGGCAGTGACCGATTTCGATGTGCCATCGTACGTCGGATTGAGATTTCCTCCGATCGTGAACGTCTCCGGCTTGCCCGTAATCGTCAGCGTTCCGTTAACATAGGCGAACGTGTAGTTGGCCGCGGCGCCGCCGGCGGGCGTGATTGGGTACGACCCAACGCCGGACGTGCTCGTCGCCGTCGTGCTCGCAGTCGGCTGCGTCGTCAGTGACGCGGCGGAGTCGCCGTTGACAAACCCGCTATAGGTCACGGGGCGCGCCGGAACGCTCGATCCATAAACCATGTTCTGATTGGCGGCGGTAACGGTCAGCGTTGCCTTGTTGATCGCCAATGAGACCGATCGCGTCGCCGGGCTCGTGTAGTTCGTCGTGTCCGTCGGCGTGAATGTCACACTCAACGTCTGGGTGCCGGCGGCCGAGACAGTCCCCGAAGCCGGTGAATATACGAAAGAGCCCGCGGTACTCGCCGAGGCGTTCAATTGAGTCGCGCCCAGTGCGGTCCCATACGTGATTGCTGCCGGCGTCGCCCACGTAAGCGTAGGCGTCGCCTTCGTAATGGTGAGCGTGCCGTTCACGTAGCTGAAGGTATAGTTCGAGGACGCGCCTCCGCTCGGCGCGATCGCGTAGGTGCCCACGGCGCTGGAGTTCGTCGCGGTGGTGCTCGCCGTCGGTTGGGTGCTCAGTGAACTTGCCGAGTCGCCGTTGACGAAGCCCGCGTATGAAACGGTGAACGACGGATTTGCCGAGCCGTACACGCGGCTCGCGTCGCGTGCTGACACGCTGAGCGCAGCCTTGTTTACGACCAGGTTCACCGCTCCGGTGGCCGAGTTGTAATCGGCTGTGTCCGTTGGCGTGAACGTCACACTCAATGGGTGCGCGCCAGAGCCGAGCACTGCTCCGGCGGCCGGCGAATACACGAACGTGCCTGCAACGCTCGCCGTCGCGTTGAGCTGCGTCGCGCTCACGGCATTCCCGTAGGTGATCGCAGCCGGGGCGGCCCAGGTGATGGTCGGCGTCGCTTTTCCGATCGTGAGCGTTGCCGTGCTAGTGCCGCTGTAATTGCCGGTGCCCGTCACGGAAACTGCATACATACCCGCTGATGTCGGCGGGCTGCTCGAAGGTCCGTACGGATTGCCCGAGGCGCCTTCATACGTGATGGAATAAGTGGCGCCGGCGTCGGGGCTCGCGGCCACCGTGACCGATTTGCTCGTGCCGTCGTAAGTGGGCGCTAGGTTTCCGCCTATGGTGAACGTTTCGGACTTGGCCGAAACTGTCAGGCTGCCGGCGACGTAGCTGAAGGCGTAGTTTGATGCCGCGCCGCCCGTGGGCGTAACCGGATAAGTACCGACCGGCGACGCGCTCGTCGCGGTGGTGCCCACGGTTGGCGCCGTCGTCAGCGACGCCGCCGTGTCCCCGTTCGCGAAACCGCTGTAGGAAACCGAAAGGGCGGGAACCGTACCGCCGTAGGCCATGGAGGCATTGTTGCCGGTGACCGTCAGCGTCGCTTTGTTTACGGTCAACGTGACCCCTGCAGATCCAGCATTATAATCCGTCGAGTCCGTTGGCGTGAACGTTACGGTCAGCGATTGGCTCCCGGTGCCGAGGACAGCACCCGCCGACGGCGAATAGGCGAACGTGCCGGGCACGCTCGCCGTGGCATTAAGCTGGGTGCCGCTAAGTGCCGTGCCGTACGCGATCGCGGCACGCGTGGACCAGGCGAGGGTAGGCGTTGCCTTTGTCACGGTCAGCGTACCGCCGACGTAGCTGAAAGAATAGTCGTTCGAGGCCGCGCCACTACCCGTGATCGCGTACGTGCCTGGGGCGCTCGTGGATGTCGCTGTCACGGATCCAGACGGTGCGGCGGTCAGCGATCCTGACGTGTCGCCGTTCACGAAACCAGAGTAGGAGAAGGTGAACGTAGGGTTCGACGCGCCGAAGCTGCGACTCTGATTGTTGGCGGTGATCGTCAGCGGTGCCTTGTTGACGACGATCGAGACCGACTTGCTCACGCTGTTGTAGTCGGTCGTGTCGCTTGGCGTGAATGTGACGTTCAGCGTTTGCGTGCCGGCGTGCAGCACGGTGCCAGACGCAGGCGAATAGCTGAACGAGCCGGGGACGCTGGCCGTCGCGTTGAGTTGCAAACTGCTCAAGGCCGTCCCGTAAGTGATCGCCGCCGGCGGCGACCAAGACACCGATGGCGTCGCCTTCCCGATCACGAGCGTGGCTTGGCCATGCCCGGAGTAGTTGCCAGTACCGTCGGCGGTCACGGCGTAGCTGCCGACGGTCGCGCTGCTACTGTTTAGCGAAGCGGTATATGTCGCGTTGGATGGATTCGGAGAAACCGTAGCGGATTGGATGCTGCCGTTATACGTCTGATTGAGATTACCGAACGTAAACGACACGCCGCTCCCCGTGACGTCGGCCGTGGCGCTGCCGCTTCCCGTGTAGTTGCCATTCGCGCTCGCTGAAACGCTGTAACTTTGGACGCTCGGACCGTAGCTCGTGCTGTAACTCGCACCCGACGCCGCACCGCCGTCCGAGGGTGTCGCATCCGCGGTGAACGTGCCACCGCTGTAAGAATTACTCAGATTGCCGAAGCTCCAGGTGACGGTCTTTTGGCTGATGTGCGCAGTTGCCGATCCGCTTCCGGTGTAGTTCCCGTTTGCGCTCGCTGAAACGGTGTACACTCCCCCGTTCACGTTGTCGGAGTTCGGGCCGTACGTGAGGCTGTAGCTTGCACCCGATGCGGCACCACTGTCCGAAGGCGTCGCCGTCGCGGCGAACGTGCCCCCGTTGTAGGTGTTCGTCAGATTGCCGAAATTCCAAGTGACGAATTTCTGGTTGATGTCCCAAATGCCACTTGTTCCGCTGCCGGCGTCGTAAACGTACGCATCCTTCGAACCTGTAACACTGATCGTGTAGGTATTATTTGTCGCGGCGTTCACCGGCCCCGTGACCGTTTTGCTTCCGCTCAGATTCGAATACGAGTGGCCGTCGCTGAAGGAGATCGAGTAGATCGCGTTGGCCTGGTCCGGAAAGATCGTGTACTGGCTATCTCCGTCGTACGTCCTATTCGACGCGTTCGGAACTGTGAAATCCACAAACACGTGCGTCTGGGCGAAGCCTACCGTTGCGGACACATTGCCGTTATCCATCTGGGCGGTGTACGAAGCCGATGTGCCGGAAGTGATCTGATATACGATACTTTGATTCTGCGTTACCGTGAACGATTGGATCTTATACCCTGGATCCGCCTGAACAGCGATCAGCTGACCTCCAGAATATGAGCCGGAAGCCGGTGTGATAGTGCCACTGCCACCCGTAACGCTTGTCGTCAGAGTGTGAGTGTTCGGGGAGACGACGAAATTCGTCGATCCTTGCATGCTGATGAGATCACCTGCCGCGTCAGAATCCCACACGCTGACGTTCCAGGTGCCTGCCGTGTCCCATGCGTCCGTCGCGCTTGTCGGGCTGCCGTCCGAATGCGGGCCTGACGAAACGCCATTGGCCGGAATTCGCGTGAACTGATTGCCTCCCTGGTAAACTACCGGGCGGCCATACGTCGCGCCACCGGGCTTGGTAAACCGAAAGGCGATATAGCCCCCATTCACCTGCTGTGGGTAGGTCGCACCACTGTACGAGAACGCCCCTGCGTTCCCCACAATAAAGCCACCGTTGGTGCTCCACCCCCCCGATAGGGAGCCTTGGCCACGCAGCGCCGGCAATGCACTCATTACGAACAATACACCGGCGGTAAATAGGAGACGAAGCGTGGACGATTTCATTGCGCTGGAAAATTGAGAGCTGCGAAAATTACGGAGGCGTCACGTCGAACACCTCGACGATCCCGACGCCAGCCGTGTCCTTGGCGCTCACGAGCGCGGTGTAAGCGCCGGGCTGAAGCGTTACCACCAGCGCGGCCTCGCGCGGATCGCTCGGGGCATACGTCGCGAGATCGCCACTCAGCCGCGCATTCGCAGCGTCTGTCTGCCAGTCGTCATTTGTCGCAACGGTATGACCATCGCTTTGCGCCACGATCTTCAACACGGTGTCACTCACCGCGCCGCTGACTCCGAAGCGTGTGAGCCCCGGGCCTTGCGTCCGAATAACGACGGTGCGCGCAGAACCACTGATGCTAATTCCAGCGATCATTTGGTTCTCGTCCTTCCCGACAACACCACGGGTCGAGAGATTCACGAGCTTCGTGGCGGAGAGGTTGTCGATGTCGAAGGCTTCAACGATGCCGACGCCGCCGTTGCCCGTGGCGTCGCTCACGACGGCAGTGTAACTGCCGGGCCAAAGCGTCAGCACCTCGGCCGCCTCGTTGTCTTGGCTTGGCGCAACGCCGAGGCTTTGCAGGAGCCGCCAGTTCGGGTGAGTCTTCCAGCCGGTGTTCTCGCCCATGAGACTACCACTGGCCTGGTCGTACACGCGAATGTGCGTGCTGTTCGCAGCGTTGGAGATCCCGTATTGCTTGAGCCCCGGGCCTTGCGTCCGGACGGCAACACGCACGGGCTCCGATCCAGTGACGGTGAATCCGGCAATCATTTGCTGATCGCCTCCTCCGATGACGCTCCGCGTCGAGATATTGGTCAGCGGCGTCTTCGGGCTGTAACCCGTCGACACGATCTTCTGGGGATCGAACAGAGTGACAGTGTATTGATAGTCCCGATACCCAGTGACGGTCAGAAGATCATCGCATATCGCAACATCGTGGACGGTGATTTCGACGTTGGTACCGTCAGCAACCGCACCGTTGTCGAAATCGAGCGCGCTGCCGAAATTCCAAGTGAGGGGCGCGGGAGCGGTGCCGTATCCGACCATGATGACGCTTGCCGGCACACCGTCGATTTTGGCGGTGACGTAGCTGTCCTTCAGCGGGACGCCGGCAACTGTCCTCAATCCAACTTTCGCCGCTTGCGTGCAGGTCAGATCGTTTGCCGTGACAAACGACCAACTGAAGTACGAATGAGGGGTAATCAGCGGGATCGGGAAGAATCCCGGTGAAGGGTATGCAATGAAGCGATCGCGCGAAGCGTCGATGTCATGCACGAAGGGTGAATTCCACACGTCCGCGAATCCTTTTGGCGTCAGATCAGGATACCAAAGCGCTGATCCAGCCGACGCCAACGTGCTGTTATTGTGCAGCAGGTTGTAGCGGTGTCCTACCACTGCCGAGTTGGTGGACTCCTCGTCAGAAATGAACACGTCAACGGTGCCATTGAGCCGGTAACCGTTAGAAGCCACGAAGTCAGTGTCGTCGGCCGTTCCAGCCAACAACGAGGAAACGGCGGCGAGTGCCGCAGTCGTGTTATACCCGACATACGTCGTCGGGATTCTGTGAGTGATCTCGCTTGCCGGGTTCTGCGCGAACACCAGTGCTGCGCTCTGCACGAAATCCAGCTTCTCCGGATCTTCGTTCACCGGGTCCGAACCGTTGAGCCAGCGGTAGGCATTCAATTGCGCGTACTCGCGAACGCGCCAAAGTTCCGAGGTACCGCCGGCAACCGGCGGGTTGACCGAACCTGTCCAGCCGTGATCTCCGTTCGTCTTATTGAAGACGTTCCAGAACACATCGAGCATCTCTGCGCGGCTCGACTTATCGAAACGGTACGAACCATCGAACTCGGTCCATGCAACCGCCCTACTCTTCTGCTCGGGATGCCGGTCGATTTTCGCAGTCGGATTCGGCGGGGGTACGCCAATGCCACGCACGGTGAACTTCCGCGTCAGCACGGCTGACTTGTTGCCGCTCTCATCCACGGCTTGAAACGTCATCGTAACCGATTGCGGCCCGACGAAATTATCTTTCCATTGGATCTCCAAGGGATCAGCGAGCGTCATCGCGTCCCCAGTCACCGCGATCTTCGAAGGATTAACCGGACCATCCAGCACAAGAATGCTGTAGGCAGTACGACCGTTGATCGTCTCGTTAATTGTTACTTTGCTCGCGCCAAACCCTGAGACCTTCAGGTTCATGTAGAGGTCGTATTCCGACGCCACCGACGATCCCTCATGAATGTCGCCGGGGAGGTCTTCGAGCGTGAGCACGATCGCGCGGGCGTGCGTACACATGACGATAATCACCATGGCGAGCGCGAGCTTTCTGGTCCGCTGGAATAATGTTTCCAAATTCTTGAAATCTAGAACTGACCGAAGACAATCAGACTTTATTTTCGCGAGGGTCAAGATAGTTTCTAACGATAAAAATAGTATACGTCTAAAGGCGTCTGCGCTGGAACGAGACGCATCCGAAGTCGAAAGGCTGAAGTTGTCCTCTGGGCCGGTCGAGTAAAACGCCATTGATCCGGCCAAGCGCCGGTGCGGTTCGACTGACCAGAGATCGGCGGGGCAAGCGAGCGGGCAACCCGTAAGGTAGATGTGCTCAGCTCAGTCTTGCGGCGGAATGGCTCCATTCGACGGGAGCTAGCGATACTTAGAAGGCCCGTCGCACCGTCGATCGAGTCATTCCGTTACCGCGCCGGTGACATTGGCCACATGTCGCAGCAGAGGCCGACGAGCGGGTTGGCCGGAGCGCGCTCTGTGCTGGTATTCACCTCAGGCTTCGCAGAATGGACTCGCGGAGCCCCGACTCACGGCGATAAGCGCCGGCTTACTGAGCAATGAGCTTGTTCAGCTCGGCGCTGGCGCGGGTGTATTCGGCTTTCAACTCCGCGACGAGCGTCGCGACGTTGGCCAGGCCGTTTTCGCGCGACTGGTGCTCCAGCTTTTCCGCAACCGCCCGGACGCCATTCGCCCCCAAATTCGAACTGCTGCCTTTGATGCTGTGCGCCGCCCGCGTGAACTTGCCGTTGTCCGCCGCCGCGAGGCTGTCATCCAGCTCCTTCAAGCGCAGGGGAGTGTCTTCGAGGAAAATGCCCGCAATTTCGCGCAAAAAGGCATCCCCATCTTCGGGGTTCAAGGCGCGCAAATTCTCTATGGCCTGCGGGTCGATGATGGCGGGATCAGCCATGCGGGATGCGGAGTCTTTTAATTGGAACGGTAGGTGCAATCCGGCGGCTCTACGCAGTAACACTTAGGCCGGCGCGCAGCGGCTGAGCGCCGGCGAAAAGCCGAAATGGCGAAAAGCCGAAATGGCGAAATGCCGAAATGCTGAAAGGGTCGGGTGGGGTGATGGCTGAAAGCTGAAAGGTGAAAGCTGACAGCTGAAATTGGAGCAGACGTCTCGGCCTGATCGCCGATCGCTGAGAACTGACAGCTGATTGCTGACAGCTGAGCGCTGAACGCCGAGCGGCCCACTGCGAGGCGCCTTGGCCAGGGTTTGGTACTTGGGCCTTGATCCTGGTTTGGAACTTGGCCCTTGGCCCTTGGACCTTCGCGGCCGGCGTCGCGCCGGCAGCGCTCATGTTGCCCACTCGAACGAGGTGTTCGCTTCGATCTCGTCGATCGTGGTCAGGCCAAGGAGGACTTTTTTCAGCCCGTCGTAGCGGAGGGGTTTGTATCCAACTTTCGCGGCGGCGCGGGAAATTTCCTGCACGCTGCGGCGTTCGCTGATCAGGGTCCGCACTTCTTCGGTGATCAGCACGAGCTCGTGAAACGCCACGCGGCCTTTGTATCCGGTGTGCCGGCACGCGGGGCAGCCGCGGCCGCGGTAAAAGGGCACATCCGTGAGGCCTTCTTCCAAAAAGTATTTTTCCAAAACCTCCCGCGAGGGGTAGTACGCTTCCTTGCATCCCTCGCAAATGCGCGCGGCGAGGCGCTGCGCGAGCACGCCCACGATCGAGGGCGCGACCATGTACGGCTCGACGCCGATTTCCATCAGGCGGACGATCGCCTGCGGCGCGCTGTTGGTGTGGAGCGTCGCAAAGACGAGGTGGCCGGTCAGGGCGGCTTCCGTCGCGATCTTCGCCGTTTCCAGGTCGCGGATTTCACCGATCAGGATCACGTCCGGGTCCTGGCGCATGAGCGAGCGCAGGATGGTCGAGAACTTCAGGTCGATGTTGCTGTTGACCTGGCTTTGTGTGACGCCCTGGAGCTGGATTTCGATCGGGTCCTCGATCGTCGAGATGTTGATGCCCGGCGTGTTGATCTCGTGCAGCGCGGCGTAGAGCGTCGTGGTCTTGCCGGAGCCCGTGGGGCCGGTGACGAAGATGATGCCGTTGGGGTTCTGGATCAGCCGGCGGAACGGCTGCAGAATCGTCTGCGACACCATCATCTTGTCCAAGGTGAGCATCTGCTTCCGGCCGATCGCGGCGAGGACGCGGATGACGCATTTCTCGCCGTAAGCGCTGGGCACGCTGGACACACGGAAATTGGCGAGCTGGCTGCCGACGGTCATCGAGAACCGGCCATCTTGGGGAAAGCGCGTTTCCGCGATGTTCAGGTTGGACAGGATCTTGATGCGCGAGATGAGGGCGCGGTGCAGCTTGCGCGAGTAGGTGAGGATTTCGCGGAGATTGCCGTCGATGCGGAAACGGATGCGGCCAACGGTCTCCTGCGGCTCGATGTGGATGTCGGTCGCGCGCTCGCGGATGGCGAAGTAGATGATCTCGTCGAGAATCTGGACGAGGGCGTTGTTCTCGGCGAGGAGCGCGAGCTTTTCGCCCGCGATGTCGGGCCGGTCGAAGAGGCTGGAGCGTTCGAGATCGCTGAGGCTTTCTTCGAGCCCCTTTTCGTTGCTGTAGTGGACGGCGATGGCGTCCTCGATCTCGCGCGGGAGTGCGAACACGGGCGAAACCGGAATCTGCGCGATCTGACCGAGGCGCTTGACCAACTCGGCGTCGGCGGGCGCGGCCATGGCGACGGTGAGCACGCCGTTGAGGACGTAGAGTCCGATGGCCTTCACCTTCTTCGCGACCTCGAGCGGAATCTTTTCGATCGCTTCCTCGGTGATGACGGAGGCGAACGGGTCGACGTACGCGACGTACATCGAGTCCGCCCAGTAGCGGCAGGCGTCGTCCTTGGAGAGCAGGCGCTCGTCGATCATCGCCTGCACGAGCAAGGCGGTGTGACCGTGCTTGCTGGCAAGCGCGGTGAGCTCGTTGTTGTACTCGAAGCGCGGGAGGCCGCGCAGGCGCTCGAGGAAGGCGTCAGCTCTTGGGTTTAACACGGCGGGGGGCTTTCGCTTTGAACAGCTTTCCGATCTCGGTCTGGTCCAGTTTTTCCATCGAGAAGCTGCCGGTGCTGCGCTCGGCCTTCAGCTCTTCGAGTAATTGAGGCAGCGAATAACGCACCTCGTTGATCGCCGCGGTCGGCTTGGGGGTGGCGGCGCTCATGGGGCGTTCTGAAATGCCGAAAGGCCGAAAAGCTGAGATGCCGAAATTGGGTGGAAGGCGCAAAATGCCGAAAGGCCGAAAGACGGAGATGCCGAAATTGGGCGGCCCGAAATGGGGCGAGAGGCGGAAATTTGGCGCATGTGCGGGTGCGAGATTATTTCGCGAGGGCCGATTTTTCGCGGGTACGTGCGCAGGGTCAGGCGGCGGGGGTTTCGTCGCCGGCGTCGAACGCGGCGCTGAGCGTGTCGGCCAACGCTTTGGCGATCTCTTCCTTCGGCGTGTCTTTGCGGATGTAATTGGAGGCGCCGAGCTCGAGGGCCTGCTCGACCGTGCTGCGGTTGGCGAGCGAGGTGAGCATGATGGCGAAGCAGTCGGGATCGATCGCCTTCAGTTTCCGCAGCGTCTCGATGCCGTCCATCTGCGGCATGTTGACGTCGACGATCACGAGATCGAAGCGCTCAGCGAGCAGGCGCTCGAGCGCTTCGAGACCGTTGAGTGCTTCCGCGACCTCGAAGCC
>Ga0070679_100005310_pt1 | contig 11922 bp, 9 predicted proteins | sample KBSC63BmetaG_FD_65652 | JGI IMG/M metagenome (GOLD analysis project Ga0070679, IMG submission 65652) | Corn rhizosphere microbial communities from Kellogg Biological Station, Michigan, USA - KBS C6-3B metaG | ecosystem: Host-associated > Plants > Roots > Rhizosphere | place: USA: Michigan... | reverse complement strand
CCCGCACCGATGGCCGCGCCGGCGCCCGTCGCCGCCATGGCCCCGGCGCCCGTGCCTGTCGCCCCGGCTCCGATGCCGCAGAAGCCGCTGGTCGACGAGACCGACTGGCGCGTGAGCCGTCCCGCGGTTCGTCCCGCGGTGCGCGCGACCGAGCCGATCTCGCGGCCGACCGCGGCGCGTCCCGCCGCGGCCACTGCGGAGAGTCGCTCGCCCAACCTGTTCCAGCGCATCACGGGAGCCTTCGCGGCCCCCAAGGGCCTGACCCCGGTGGTTGCGGCGGTCCCTCAGGCCCCGGCGGCGGCGCCCGAACCGGTGCCCGCGCCGCGTCCGGCTCCCGAGAACGTTGTCGCCGTGGCTCCCAAGGCCGCGCCGCGGCCCGCCCCGGTCCAGACCTCGATCAGCCTCGACGTCAACGAGCGGGCGAAGCCCGCGCGCGACGACGACGACCTGCAGATCCCTGCGTTCCTGCGTCGCCAAGCCAACTGACGCAGGTTTTATCGTCGTCCACGCATCTTCGGAGGGGCCGGTTCGGCCCCTCTTTTTTTGGCCCGCGCGTGATATAACCCGCCGGCACAATGGTTTGACGGATGGCTCATGGTGAAGGCGTTGATCAGTAAGGCGGGCGGCGCGGCGCTCCTGGCGGCGGCAATGCTGCTGGCCGGCTGCGGTGACAAGGACGACAACGCGACCTACGTCGATCAACCGGTCGACGTGCTCTACAACCGCGCGCTCGACGACCTTGGCCGCCAGGAATACAAGGCTGCCGCCAAGGAGTTCGAGGAAGTCGATCGCCAGCATCCGTATTCGGTGTGGGCGACCAAGGCGCAGGTCATGGCGGCCTTCACCTACTACCAGTCCAACAAGTACGACGAGGCGCTGATCGCGCTGGACCGCTTCATCCAGCTCCATCCCGGCCACAAGGACATCCCCTACGCCTTCTACCTGAAGGCGCTGTGTTACTACGAGCAGATCTCCGATATCGGCCGCGACCAGCTCATGACCCAGAAGGCGCTCGATGCGCTGGCTGAAGTGGTCAAGCGTTTCCCCGAGTCGCCCTATGCCCGCGACTCGCGCCTCAAGGTCGAGCTGACCATCGACCATCTCGGCGGCAAGGAAATGGACATCGGCCGTTACTACCAGAGGCAGCAGCAGTACATCGGCGCCATCAACCGCTATCGCGTCGTGATCGAGCGCTACCAGACGACCACTCATGTGCCGGAGGCACTGCATCGGCTCGTCGAGTGCTATCTGGCGCTGGGCGTGAAGAGCGAGGCCAAGGAGGCCGCCGCCGTGCTGGGCCACAACTTCCCCGGCAGCGACTGGTACGCCGACAGCTACTTCCTGCTCACCGGCGAGGACTACCGGTTCGACGAGAAGTAACACCATGCTGCAATCGCTTTCGATCCGCGATTTCGTCCTGATCGAAAAGCTCGACCTTACTTTTGCGCGCGATCCTGCGGGCGGCCCCACAGGCCGGCTGGGCGCGCTCACCGGCGAGACCGGTGCCGGAAAATCCATCCTGATCGACGCGCTGGGGCTGGCGTTGGGCGCCCGCGCCGAATCGGGCGTGGTGCGGCGTGGCGCCACCCAGGCCTCGATCGCCGCCGCCTTCGACCTGCCGAAGAACCATGCCGCCCACGCCGTCCTGACCGAACAAGGGCTCGACGACGAGGACGTGCTCACCTTGCGCCGGGCGATCGGCACCGACGGCCGCAGCCGCGCCTTTGTCAACGATCAGCCCGCCTCGGTGGCGCTGCTGCGGCGGCTGGGCGACACGCTGGTCGAGATCCAGGGCCAGATGGATCAACACGGCCTGCTCGACATGGCCACGCACCGCGGCTCGCTCGACGCCTTTGCCGGCCTGGACAAGCAGGGCGCGGCGGTACGCACCGCTTGGCAGGACTGGCGCACGGCCGAGCAGGCGCGCGCCGAGGCCGAAGCCGCCGCCGCGGCGGCGCGGCGCGACGAGGATTTCCTGCGCCATTCGGTCAAGGAACTCGAGGCGCTGTCGCCCAAGGCCGACGACGAGGAGACCCTGGCGACGGAACGGCAGTTGTTGCGCGCCGGCACGGCGCTGGGCGAGTCGGTCACGCAGGCGCTGGGCGAGCTCGAGCAGGGCAAAGGCGCCGTCCACGCGCTCAGCGCGGCGCACCGGCTGATCGAACGCAACGCCGAGAAGGCCGCCGGCCGTCTCGATGCGCCGCTGGCCGCGCTCGAGCGCGCACTGAGCGAGGCCACCGAGGCCCAGGCGCAGCTCGAGACGGCGCGTGACGCGCTGGAGTTCGACCCGGCCCGCCTGGAAAAGATCGAGGAACGCCTGTTCGCCCTGCGCGCGCTGGCCCGCAAGCACAGCGTGACCGTGTCCGACCTGGCGCCGCTCGCCGAGAAGATGACGGCGCAGCTCGCGGCGCTCGATAACGGCGAGGCCGGCCTGAAGAAACTGGCCGCCACGGCCAAGGCTGCGCGCGCGGCCTACGTCGAGGCGGCCGAGGCGCAGGCCGCCGCGCGCCGCAAGGGTGCCGCGAAGCTCGACAAGGCGGTCACCTCGGAGCTGGCGCCGCTCAAGCTCGAGAAGGCCAAGTTCGTCACCGAGATTGCGGTCTTGCCCGAGGCCGACTGGTCGGAGTCCGGCATCGATCGCGTGCAGTTCACCGTCGCCACCAATCCCGGCACGCCGCCGGCGCCGATCGCCCGGATCGCCTCGGGCGGCGAGCTGTCACGCTTCCTGCTGGCCCTCAAGGTGTGCCTGGCCAAGGTCGGCGACGCCGCCACCATCGTGTTCGATGAAGTCGACTCCGGCATCGGCGGTGCCACGGCGGCGGCGGTGGGCGAGCGGCTGAAACGGCTCGCCAAGGACGTGCAGGTGCTCGTGGTCACGCATTCGCCGCAGGTCGCCGCAATCGCCGACCGGCATTGGCTGATCCGCAAGACCACGACCAGGACCTCCGCCAGCACCGATGTGCTGGCCCTCGATGCCAGGGGGCGCCGCGAGGAGATCGCCCGCATGCTGTCGGGCGCCGAGGTGACGGCCGAGGCGCGCGCCGCCGCCGATCGCCTGCTGGCGGTTGCGGGCTAGGGAGCGGGGCATGTCGAAAGCAGCCAAAGTCGTTGCCGGCATCGCCGTGGCGGACCTGACAGAGCGCCAGGGCCGGGCCGAGCACAAGCGCCTGGCCGACGAGATCGCCCGTCACGACAGGCTCTACCACGACAAGGACGCGCCGGAGATCTCCGACGCCGAGTACGACAAGCTGCGCCAGCGACTGAAGGCGATCGAGGCGAAGTTCCCCCAGCTCGTCGACATGTTCAGCCCGACGCAAAGGGTGGCGCCGACGCCGACGACGGCCTTCGCCAAGGTCCGGCACGTCAAGCCGATGCTGTCGCTCGACAATGCCTTCACCGACGAGGAGCTGCAGGGCTTCCTCGACCGCGTGCGGCGTGGCCTCGAGCGCGAGACCGACCTCAAGCCCGACGCCGAGATCGCCTTCAGCTGCGAGGCCAAGATCGACGGCCTGTCGATCAGCCTGCGCTACGAGAACGGCGAGTTCGTGCAGGGCGCGACGCGCGGCGACGGCACGACCGGCGAGGACGTCACCGCCAATCTCAGGACCATCAAGGACATCCCGCACAAGCTGAAGGGCAAAGGCGTGCCGAAGGCATTCGATGTACGCGGTGAAGTCTATATGGAACGCAAGGCCTTCACGGAATTGAACGCCCGCCAGATCGCGGCGGGCGAGAAGGCCTACGTCAACCCGCGCAACACCGCCGCGGGCTCGCTGCGCCAGCTCGATCCGGACATCACGGCGGCGCGTCCGCTGCGCTTCTTCGCCTATGCCTGGGGCGAGGCCGAGCCGCGCTCGTGGAAGACGCACAGCGAGTATCTGAAACTCCTGAAGGAGTGGGGTTTCAAGATCAATCCACTGACCAAGCTCTGCCGCACCCCCGACCAGGTGCGTGCCTTTTACAGGAAGATCGGCGAGGAGCGGCCATCGCTGGCCTACGATATCGACGGCGTCGTCTACAAGGTCGACCGCATCGACTGGCAGGAGCGGCTGGGCTTCGTCAGCCGGGCGCCGCGCTGGGCGATCGCCCACAAGTTCCCGGCCGAGCAGGCGCGCACGCGGCTGAACGATATCGTCATCCAGGTCGGCCGCACCGGCGCACTCACGCCGGTGGCCGAGCTCGAGCCCGTCAATGTCGGCGGCGTCGTGGTGGCGCGCGCGACCCTGCACAATGCCGACGAGATCGAGCGGCTCGACGTGCGCAAGGGCGACATGGTGACGATCCAGCGTGCCGGCGACGTGATCCCGCAGGTCCTGGGCTTCATTCCCGAGGAGCGCCCGCGCGGAACGCACAAGTTCGAGTTCCCGACGCGCTGCCCCTGTCCGCTCAAGACCAGGGTCCAGAGCGAGGAGGGCGGCGTGGTGCGGCGCTGCACCGGTGGGCTCGAATGCCCGTTCCAGCAGGTCGAGCGGCTGCGCTACTTCGTTTCGCGCAACTGCTTCGACATCGAAGGGCTGGGCGGAACCCACATCGAGAACTTCTTCAACGACGGGCTGCTCAAGGTGCCTGGTGATATCTTCCGGCTTCCGGCAAAGGTCGCCGAGATCAGGAAGCGCGAGGGTTGGGGCGATCTGTCGGTGCGCAATCTCGTCGCCGCCATCGAGCAGCGCCGCACCATCCCGCTCGACCGCTTCATCAATGCGCTCGGCATCCCGCTGATCGGCGAGGCGACGGCCAAGATCCTGGCGCAGGAGTATGGCGACGCCGACACGTGGCTGGCCGAGATGCTGAAGGCGGCCAAGGAGCGCAAGAAGGCGCCGGACGAGGTCAAGAAGGAGAAGGCGACAGCGGAGGTGGGCGAGAGCTATGGCCGGCTGTGCAACGTCGAGCAGATCGGCGTCACGACGGCAGACGCGATGTGCGCCTTTTTCACCGAAGGCCATACGGTCGACATCATCAAGGACCTGTTGAAGCAGCTCACGGTCGAGGCGGTGAAGCGCCGCGTGATCGCGGCCGATGCGGCCCTCAAGGACAAGATCGTGGTCTTCACCGGCGAGCTCTCGACCATGACGCGCGATGCCGCCAAGGCACGCGCCGAGGAACTGGGCGCCAAGGTCACCGACTCGGTGTCGAAGAAGACCAGTCTCGTCGTCGTGGGCGAGAACGCCGGCTCCAAGGCGCGCAAAGCGGCGGAGCTCGGCATCGAGACTCTCACCGAAGAAGAGTGGGTGAAGCTCTCCAAGTAGCGCGCGTCGGCACGCGGGCTTCACATCAAGTGCATTCGTGCGCTTTGCATAAAGCGTGAAGCACTTCGCCGAATACTTCCCGAACCGCGTCGCGCTATCGTTCCCAGAAGAAAAGACAGAGGGAACGCGTGAGCACAGGACCATCCTTGAAGCGCCGGTGGTTCATCGGAGTGGCGGCCGTCGTGGCTGCCGACGTCGCGGTGTGGCGCGGCACGGCGCGCGGCGCGGTCGAGGTCGATCTTGCACCGTCGCCGACGGATCTTCCGCGGGCGCGCGGTCGCAAGCTGCGCGGCGCACTCGAGCAGGCGTACCTCAACGTTCCCGTGACCGACGTGCCGAAGACCCATCACCTGCTTCGACGCACGGGTGACGAGCCGCACCGCCACTACGCATCGGCCCATCTGCGCGACACCGACATCTCGAAGCTGGTCGCCACCTACATTCCTGCCGGGATGTCGTTCGATGCGGCGGAGGCCATTCTCGTCGAGGCCGGGTTCGGCATCGGCAAGAACGAGACCGGGGTCAAGGACGCGACGGTGTGGGCCGCCTTCCATCGCCTCACCAGCGTGTGGCCGATCGAGCATATGGATGTCTCGGTGTGGCTCCATCCGCGACGGCCAGGCGACGCCACGCTCGACAAGGTGGTGGCACGCATCAATCGCTTCGACTGGCAGTACGGACTGTTCGGTTCGCTCTAGGCAGGTCGGCAAATCCAGCGAAATTCGGGCGCGCGCCGCGCGTTTCGGTCGCTTCCGTGGACCGTGGCGGAATGCTAGAGCTTGCCCGCATTTCTTGCTGGAGTTGATCGAATGGATTTGGCCCGTTTTCCGCGTCGTCGCTACACCCCGTTCGCCACGCCGATCGAGAAGCTGCCGCATTTCAGCAAGGCGTTGGCCGCGAGCTGCCCGGGCGGCGCCGGTCCGGAGATCTGGATCAAGCGCGACGACATGCTGGGTCTGTTCCCCGGCGGCAACAAGACCCGCAAGCTCGAGTACCTCGCCGCCGATGCCTTGGAGCACGGCGCCGATACGCTGATCACCTGCGGCGCGCCGCAGTCCAATCACTGCCGCATCACCCTCTCGGCCGCGGTCAAGGAGGGCCTCAAGTGCCGCTTCGTGATCGAGGAGCGGGTCCCCGGCAGCTACAAGAAGGAAGCCGGCGGCAACAACTTCATGTTCGAGCTGATGGGCGTCGAGGCCATCACCGTCGTGCCGGGCGGCTCCGACATGGGTGCCGCGATGTCGAGGATCGCGCAGGACCTCGCCTCCCAGGGCCGCAAGGGCTACATCATCCCGGGTGGCGGTTCGAACGCCATCGGCGGCCTGGGCTATGTGGCCTGCGTGCAGGAGATGCAGCAGCAGTGGCTCGAGATGGGCGTCGCCTTCGATGCCGTCGTGGTCGGCTCGGGCAGCTCGGGCACGCACGGCGGCATGGCCGCGGGCTTCTGGGGCAACAACATCAAGATCCCGCTGATCGGCATCGGCGTCAGCCGTGACCCGGCCGACCAGGAGCCGCTGGTCCGCAAGGAAGCGCAGGCGATCGCCGACCTGCTCGGCATCGGCAAGGTGCCGCCGGAGGCGGTGAAGAGCGTCGGCGGCTTCTGGCAGCCGAAGTACTCCGTGCCCAACGCCAAGATGGTGGAAGCCGTCCAGATGCTGGCGCGCACCGAAGGTGTGCTGCTCGACCCGGTCTATACCGGCAAGATCATGGCCGGCCTCATCGGGCTGGCGCGCCAAGGCCACTTCAAGCCCAACGCCAAGGTGTTGTTCATGCACACCGGCGGACTGCCATCGCTCGACGTCTACCAGGACGTCGTGCTCGGCCGCGTCGAGCTCAAGGACTAGACATGTCCGACAGGGCGGCAGTGCCCGACAGCTCGGCCGTCCGGGTCGCGCTGTGGCGCGCATTGCACGTCGAGGTCGATGCGCCGCCGCCTGTGCTCGAGGATACCATCGGCCTCGAGCTGGCGGCGCCGGACGACGATTGGCGTCACCGTCCCGACATGGACCCGCAGGGCACACGCCTGTTCCGCGCGTCCATCGTGGCCCGTGCGCGCTTCATCGAGGATCTGGTCGACGAGCAGTCGCGGCGCGGCGTCGCACAGTACGTCCTGCTCGGGGCAGGGCTCGACACCTTCGTGCAACGGCGGCCCGAGATCGCGTCGCGTCTCGGCGTGTTCGAGATCGACCAGCCGGGGACGCAGGCCTGGAAGCGGCAGCGCCTGGTCGAGTTGGGTTACGATATTCCGGAAGGGCTGAAACTCGTGCCTGTCGACTTCGAGGCTGGTGAGGCGTGGGGACAGAAGCTCGCGGCCGCAGGTTTCGATTCCGGCCGACCGGCGGTGCTGACCTCGACCGGAGTGAGCATGTATCTCACGCGCCAGGCGATCATGGCGATGCTGCGCGAGGTCGCGGCGCTGGCGCCGGGGTCGACTTTCGCCATGAGCTTCCTGCTGCCGCTCGAGATGGCCGAGCCCGCGGTGCGGCCGGGAATGGAGATGGCGGCGAAGGGCGCACGGGCGAGCGGCATGCCCTTCATCAGCTTCTTCAGGCCGGAGGAGATCATGGCGATGGCGGGCGCGGCGGGTTTCCGCGAGGCGCGGCATGTCTCGGCCGCCGAGCTCGCCGAACGCTACTTCAAGGGCCGGCCGGACGGCCTGCGTCCGCCGTTCAATGCCGAGGAACTGCTGGTCGCCACGGCGTAGCCTGGTCAGATCGGCCGCGTCGCGTCCTTCAGCCAGGCGCGGGTGGCCTCGTCGACCTGTGGCTCGACGACCTCGCGCACCCGGGCGTGGTAGGCGTTCAGCCACGCCTTCTCCGGTCCGGTCATCAGTCCGAGGTCGATGCAGCCGATGTCGATCGGCGCCAAGGTCAAGGTCTCGAACTCGAGATACTTGCGGTCAGCGCCCTCGATCTGCGCTTCCTTCACCGCCACCAGGTTCTCGATACGGATGCCGTAGGCGCCGGCCTTGTAGTAGCCGGGCTCGTTGCTGACGACCATGCCGGGCTGCAGCGCCACGGTGCTCGCGACCTTGGAAATGCGGTGCGGGCCTTCGTGCACCGACAGATAGGCGCCGACGCCGTGGCCGGTGCCGTGATCGTAGTCGAGGCCGGCCTGCCACAGTGCATAGCGCGCCAGCGTATCGAGCTGCGAGCCGGTCGTGCCGACGGGAAAGCGCGCCGTCGCCAGTGCGATATGGCCCTTCAGCACGCGCGTGAAGCGGTCCTTCATCTCCGGCGACGGCGTGCCGATACCGACGGTGCGCGTGATGTCGGTCGTGCCGTCGCGGTACTGGCCGCCGGAGTCCACGAGATAGAGCGAGCCCCGCTCGAGGGTGCGCTCGGTCGACGGCGCGGCGCGGTAGTGCACGATGGCGCCGTTGGGACCGGCGCCTGAAATGGTGTCGAAAGAGAGATCGCGCAGCTTGCCGGTCTGCTCGCGCATCGCCTGCAGATGGTCAGAGACCTCGATCTCGCGCAGCTTGCCGGTCTTCGACTCGCGGCCGAGCCAGCCCAGGAACTTCGAGACGGCAGCGCCGTCGCGGCGATGCGCGACGCGGATGCCTTCCAGCTCGACGGCGTTCTTGCAGGCCTTGGGCAGCGACACCGGATCGGCGTCGCGCACCATCGTCGCACCGGCGGCCTGCAGGCGGGTCGCCGCCCAGTACGGGGCGGTCGCGGTCTCGACCAGCACGCGCTTTCCCATCTTGCCCATCGTGTCGAGGGCGGGACCGAGTTCCTCGGGTGGCGAGAGGGTGACGGCATTGCCCAGCCAGGCGACCGTGCGCGCCGGAATCTTGCGGCGGTCCATGTAGAGGTCTACGTGGCCGTCGGTGTGCAGCAGAGCGAAGCCCAGGGCGAAGGGCGTGCGTGGCACGTCGCCGCCGCGCACGTTCAGCAGCCAGGCGATCGAGTCGGGCGCGGTCAGCAGCGCCACGTCGGCGCCGCGGCCCTTCACGATCTCGGCGACGCGCTTGCGCCGCGCCTCGCTGGTCTCGCCGGCGAATTCGACGGGATGGGGCAGGACGGGAGCCAGCGGCGCCGCCGGCCGGCCGCGCCACACCGTGTCGATGGGATTGTGCTCGACCGGCACGAAGCTGCCATCGGCCCGCTGGGCGGCGCGTGCGAAGCGGTCGTAGCCGTCGACCGTCTGCAGCCAGGGATCGAAGCCCAGCTTGCCGCCTTTCGCCAGGTTCGCAGCGATCCAGGCGTCGGGCGACTCCTCCGGAATCTGATGCGGCACGAACGCGGCGGTGTCGACCTGGCCGCGCACCGCCAGCGTGTAGCGGCCATCGACGAAGATCGCCGCCGTGTCGGCCAGCACGATGGCCAGGCCCGCCGAGCCGCTGAAGCCGGTGAGCCAGCCCAGGCGCTGCGAGCGGCGGGGGACATATTCGCCCTGGTGCTCGTCGGCGCGCGGGACGACGAAGCCGTCGAGGCCGCGCTGCTTCAGCTCGGCGCGCAGGGCGGCGAGACGCGAGGCGGGGGCGGGCGATTCCTCCAGTCCATCGTCGGCGCGGGCAAGCTCGGCGCGCCACGCCGTCAGGGCCCTGGTGAGCTCGGGATCGGCCTCCGGCGCGATCAGCTCGATCCATTCCGGCCCGGCCAGCCCCTCGGGGGCGGCGGCCACCCCGCGCATCAGGGCATCGAGATCGGCAGAACTGAGGTCCCGGCCGCGCTGGCGCAGGAGATGGAGAACGTCGTCGGGAGCAGAGGTCATGGGAGTTAAATGGACCCTATCGGCAGCCTCGGGGAGAGGCAAATTGAGCAAGATTTGCCGTATTGCGCCTGCGAGATGCCAAAATAAGTGTCCATATGCTCCAGACGCATAGCAGACTATTGAAGGACGCTCTTATCGTTGTAACACAACGGGTTATATTCGCTTTGTGCAGTTGCAGCATGGACGTTGCGGCGCACAATCTAAAGGAGCTTTCCATGATGACCCAGCCGATCCAGATGTTTGAGAATCTGACCAGCGAAACTTCGCCGGCGGGGGGAAACGTGACCAAGACCGGTTTCAGCCATGTCGACCGCCAGAACCTCGAAATGCGCGCCCGTTATGCGCGCTCGGAGATGCTTGCGGACAACGTGAGCGACGCCATCCTCTGGGTGGTGCGCCTGTGCAAGCGCGGCGTCGACGCGCTCAAGGCCGACTTCAAGCTGAGGGCCGCTGAGGAGCAGCTCTTCCGCATGAGCGACCGCGAGTTGGCCGACCTCGGGCTGAGCCGCGGCGACATCCCCTTCGCCATCCGCGAGTCGGCGGTCGAGGGTGTCATGCCGCAGTTCGATCCCCATCACGCGGCCGACGTCGCCGCGGCGAACCGCAATGCCGGCCCCGCCATCTTCTGGGCGGGCCGCGCCTGAGACTTCGCGTAGCGTAAGCGTAGAGTACGAGTGATGTGAGGGGCCGGCGAAAGCCGGCCCTTTTCGTTGGCGGGCTCAGCCCTTGCGCAGGACGAGCGTGCGCCACCACGCGCCGCCGGTCTCGAGGTCGATGCGGCGCTCGAATTCGAAGCCGCGGCGCCCGTAGGTCGACAGAACCAGTCCGGCCTGTTCGACGAGGAGGCCGCTCAGCAGCACCCGCCCGCCCGCCCGCGTCGCCGCGGCGAAGGAATCGGCCAGCCCGACGAGAGGGCCGGCGAGGATGTTGGCGATGACGAGGTCGTAAGGCGCGGGCCGGCCGAGTTCCTGCGCTTCCAGGCCGACCGAGGTCACGAAGCGGCAGAGTGCCGCGACGCCATTCAGGGCGGCGTTCTCGACGGCGACGTCCACCGCGGCTGCATCGTTGTCGCCGCCCAGCACCGGGCGCTGCCACAGCTTGGCGGCGGCCATGGCCAGGATGCCGCTGCCGCAGCCGACGTCGACCGTGTTGTTCGTTTCTGCCGGATCGAGCGTCGCCAGCATCTCGAGGCAGCCGCGCGTCGTGGCGTGCGTGCCGGTGCCGAAGGCGAGGCCGGCGTCGATACGCAACGGCAGCAGGCCCGCGGGAATATCGTCACCGACATGGCTCGGATGGACCCAGAAGGGCCCGACCTGGAACGGCCGGAAGGAGCGCTGGTTCTCGGCCACCCAGTCCTTGTCCGGCAGCTCCTCCCATGTCCAATCATCGTCGAGCGTAGGGCGTTCGCCCTCGCCGAAGATTTCGATGCGCCAGGGCCCATCGCGCGAGATCTCGCGACTGGTGACGACGAAGCCGTCCTCGGCAAGGTGCTCCAGCGCCTGCTCGTGCGCGAGACGCTGCGGTGCCGCAACGATGCGCCAGGCCGTCCAGCCCGTCATGCCGCCTCGATGAAACTGTCCAGCACCTTCTTCGGTCCGGCCTTCTCGAACTCGATGTCGAGCTTGTTGCCGTCGACCGCCACGATGCGACCGTAGCCGAATTTCTGGTGGAAGACCCGCTGCCCGATGCTGAGGTCGGGCTTGTCGCCCTCGACTGCGCGGCGGTCGTCGAGCGTCTCGTCGCGCCAGCGCGTGCGGCCGCGCCCCGTCACGCCCAGGCTCTCGTAGTCGAAGCCGCTCGCCTGGTCGCGCAGGCCGCCGTGATGGCCCGCGGAGTAGGTGGCGTAGAGGCCGGCATCGCTGCTCTCGGCCAGCCGGTCCTTCGGCAGCTCGTTCAGGAAGCGCGATGGGATGGCAGCCTGCCACTGGTTGAAGATGCGGCGGTTGGCGGCGAAGGA
>Ga0070679_100005307_pt1 | contig 11927 bp, 12 predicted proteins | sample KBSC63BmetaG_FD_65652 | JGI IMG/M metagenome (GOLD analysis project Ga0070679, IMG submission 65652) | Corn rhizosphere microbial communities from Kellogg Biological Station, Michigan, USA - KBS C6-3B metaG | ecosystem: Host-associated > Plants > Roots > Rhizosphere | place: USA: Michigan... | reverse complement strand
GGAGGACCGGCCGAAGGCGTTCGTGCGCCTCGGCGACCTGCCCATGCTCGCGGAGCCGCTGCGTCGCCTCGACGAGAGCGAGTGGATCGATGCCGTGGTCGTGGTGGCTCCGCCCGAGTGGGAGGAGCCCGCGATCCTGCTCGCGGAAGAGATCGGCGCATCCAAGGTGACGGCGTGCGTCACCGGCGGGCACACGCGCAGTGAGTCGGTGCGTGCGGGCGTTGCGGAGGTCCCGGAGGACGCGGCGGTGATCCTCGTCCACGACGCGGCGCGTCCACTCCTTCCCGACGAGGTGATCGGCCGCGTGATCGAGGCGCTCGGAGAAGGCTTCGACGGCGCGGTCCCGACGCTGCCGGTCTCCGACACGGTCAAGCGGGTCGACGGTGATCGTGTCGTCGAGACGGTCGACCGTTCGGCGCTCGTCACCGTGCAGACGCCGCAGGCGTTCGTCGCTTCGGTGCTGCGGTCTGCGCTCAGCGGCGACGCCTCCGACTGCGCGTCGCTCGTGGAACGCGCCGGCGGCAGTATCCGCACGGTCATGGGCGACGAGCGGCTGCTCAAGGTGACGACGCGCGCCGATCTCGAGCGGGTCGCCGGGTGGCTGTAGAGGCGGTCGTGTTCGACGTCGGCGAGACGCTCGTCGACGAGACGAACATGTGGACGCGCGCCGCGGAGGCCGCCGACATCACGCCGTTCACGCTGATGGCGGGGCTCGGTGCGACGATCGCGCTCGAGCGGCCGCACGACGACGTGTGGTCGCTGCTCGGAATCGAGCACCCTGCCGGTACGTGGGTGATGGACGACTGGTACCCCGATGCGCGGGCCTGCCTCGACCGTCTCCGGACGGCCGGTTACCGCGTGTGTGCGTGCGGCAACACGCCCGCCTTCGTCGAGCGGCAGCTCGCACCGCTCGTCGACGCCGTTGCGTCGTCGGAGAGCCTCGGCGTCTGGAAGCCCGCGCCTGAGTTCTTCGACCGCGTGGTCGACCTGGCAGGTGTGCCGGCTGCGAAGATCGCGTATGTGGGCGATCGCGTCGACAACGACGTCGCACCGGCGATCGCGGCCGGGATGACCGGTGTGCACATCCGGCGCGGTCCGTGGGGCTTCCTCCAGGAGCCGCCGGCCGAGGCGATCCGGATCCGGTCCCTCGACGAGCTGCCCGAGGTCTTGCTGTGAGGGTCGGGATCGGCGTGGATGCGCACGCGTTCGAGGACGGCGTCCCGCTCGTCCTCGGCGGCGTGCGCTTCGACCATCCGCGCGGCCTGGCCGGCCACTCCGACGGCGACGTGATCGCTCATGCGCTCACCGACGCCATCCTCGGTGCAGCCGGTCTCGGCGACATCGGCTCGCTCTTTCCCTCGGGAGACGAGCGGTTCCGCGGCGCGGTCAGCATCGAGCTTCTGCGCGAGGCTCACCGGCAGGCGCGCGAAGCTGGGTGGACGGTGGTGAACGCCGACTGCATCCTGATCGGGGAAGAGCCGCGCATCGCCGACCGCCGCGAGGAGATGCGGAAACGGCTGTCCGACGCAATGGACGGTGCCGAGGTCAACGTGCGCGCCACGACGACCGACGGGCTCGGGTTCACCGGGCGTGGCGAAGGCTTGGCGGCGCAGGCTGTGGCGCTGCTCGAACGGCCGTAGGCGGCGCTTCGGCGCGGGCGAGGACGGCCGCGGCCGTTACCACGAGCCCGAACCCGGCAGCCCGAACTGCGCCGAGCGGGCCGCCGGGCAGGTGCTCGTTGAACAGGAAGAGGCCCGCTGCGATCGGCAACGCGTTCGTCAGCAGCGTCGCGGTGCCGGCCGTGGCGAGCGCACCACCTCGCTGGAACCCGAATTGGAGCGCCACGAAGGCGAGCCCGTGCGCCGCAAGCATCGCGATCAGGAACAAGACCCAGGCGCCGCCGAAGGTCGCCGCTTTCGTCGCGATGTCGCCCGCGGCATAGAGCAGACCCGCGGCGACGCCGAGTGATGCACCGGCGGCGAGCTTGAGACCACTGGATGACGAGAGTGCGGCGATGCCAGCGAGCACGATCAGCCACACGACGACGTCGGCGAGCTTCGTCGCGTGGGCGTTCGTGGTGCCGCCTGCGAGCGAGATTGCGACTAGGCCGAGCCCGATCGTCGCGACGACGATTGCGCTCGACTGGAAGCGTGTCATCGGATCGCCTCGTCGGCGGGCGAGCGCCGCGAGCACTGCGATGCCGCCGGCCGAGACGCCCTGCACGAGCGACAGCGGCGCCAGCGCCAGCGCGGCGATGTAGAAGACCCAGCCGAGGATCCCGACGAGAAACCCGGAGAGCCAGGAGAGATCGCTGAACAGCGAGCGAAGCGATTGAATCGGCGCTCGAAGCGACAGAGGCGGGAGGTCGCGCGCAGCGCCGTGCTGTGCCAGGTAGCCCCAGTTGAGCGCAGTCGCCGAGAGCAGCGAGAGCACGAGCGCAGCTGCGATCGTCACCGTCGCTCGCTGCGGAACGGGAGGTATGCCTCGGCGGCGAGTGCGGCGATCCCGACGCGGGGCAGATCGCGACGGCGTTCGTAGACCACGAACCGCGGCTCCCAGCGCGGGAAGAACTTGCGGTTGAACACCAGGAGGTTGTCGAGCTGGAAGTGCCCCTTCAGCTTGAGCAGCGCGCGCCGCTGCATCTCCTGCATCGCCGTCAGATCGGCCTCGGGCGCGAGCAGCGCGGCGAACGGCGCGAAGTTCAGCGACACACGCTCGAACGCGTGCAGCCGCGCCCAGTCGATCGCCGCGCAGATCAGCCACTCGTTGAAACCGTTCGGCGTGTCGCGGTGGCGCGGCATCGAGGAGAGCGAGAGCGCGCGACCCGCAGGCGAGATTGCGAAGTGGAGGAACCCGGCCGCCGCTCCGTCCGGGTCGAAGCCGACCACGAACACCGCATCCTCGTCGTCGAGCCCGAACAGCGCGTCGAGCGCCATCACGAAGCCTCGCTCCGGCTGGTCGCCGCGCCACTCGTCCGCGACCGCTTCGAGCTCGAGCCGTAGCGATGGGTCGATCGCGCTCGGTGAGAGGACACGCGTGGTGTAGCCCGCGTTGGCCAGCCGGTGGACGGACTGTCGGACCTTCCGGATCGCCCGGCCCTCGAGCGAGAACGACGCCGTGTCGACGATCGCCTCGTCGCCGTGGTAGAGCGCGTGCAGGCCGTGACGTGCGTACACATCGAGCCAGCGCTCGGACGCGCCGAGGATCGCGACGCGCCAGTCGCGTGCGCGCGCATACGCGACGAAACGCGCGACGAGCTCATCGCACGCATCTGCCGGCCCAACGGGGTCTCCGGAGACGATCGCCACTCCGCCGACGACGCGGTACGCGACGAACGCCGATTCGTCCTCGCTGAAGAAGTACGACTTGTCGCGGCGCAACACGAACGGTGCGAGCGTGTCGGCGCCCCACGCGTGTACGAGTGACCGGACGATCTCACGCTCGCGTTCGAGCTGGGCGACGCGATGACGCCAGGGCGCCAGCCAACCGGCGAGCACCCACGCAATTGCGGCGAGCCCGAGCAGCAGGAGCGAGAGCGGGTACCAGTGGCCGAAGTGGCCCGCGAGGTGCGGCGAACCGTGGAGCTCGAGACCGAGCAGCCCTCGCCCGACCTCGCGCGCGGCGAAGCCGGCCGTGAACGGCTGGTCGGCCGTGATTCGATTCAGCCACAGCGCGGCTACGCCGTAGGTCGCGAGCGCAGCAGCGGCGATGCCGAGCCGGATGAAGAGCAGGTGCTTCGTCGCCTCGTCGCCGGGCCCGTCGAAGTCGTGGCGGCGCGCGAGCAGCACGACGACCAGAACGGCAGAGACCAGGGTGCCGTGCGTGAAGCCGTGGAGGACGTGGAGCAGCGTCGAGAGCCCGGCGAGCGTGACGGCGACCTGCCACGAACGGCGGCGGCGGCGCGCGAGCCCGCGAGCTGCGACGAGCAGGCCGGTCGCAAGCAGCGCGCTCGTCGCATGCGCGAGCGGGCCGACGCCGTCCGGCGTCATCGAGCGAAGCAAGCCGCGGTCATCGCCCGGGAGCATCGCGTGGAACAGGTTGAGCGCACCGCCCGCTGCGACCGCCGTTGCGACGATCAGGGGCGCGCGCCGCGCGCGCACGCGTGGGCTTGCGATCGCGGCGATCGCGATCGCGACCGTCATGGCCGAGAGATAGACGGGCTTGAGCGTGTCGGCAGCATCCAGCGCCGAGCGCATCGAGATCTGGCGCACGACCGAGATCGAGACGCCGCTCTGCACGTACTCGAAGAGCCCGACCGCGCCGCCCAGTACGACAGCTGCAGTGAGCCGGTCCGCACGCGACCAGCGCACGACGAGACCGAGGAGCGCACCGGCCACGAGCCAGACGAGGACGTACCAGAGGACCGGCGAGGCCGCGTGGCGGGACAGTTCGTCGAGCGGCAGCGCCTCGCCGATCCGAGGCCCGGGAAACGGCGGCCGCACGAGATACAGCCAGCCGGTCGCAGATGCGGCGACGACCACCGCGAACGGGAACGCTGCCGCTCTACGCAGCACCGATGCCTCTCGAGAACGCCAGGTACGCGCGGGCTGCGTTCCCGCGCCAGATCGCCCAGTTGTGACCGCCGCGCACGACGTAGAAGCGATGCGGGATGGCGAGCGTCGAGAGCTCGGAGGCGAACGCCACGTTCTGCGCGCGGAAGTGCGTGTCCTCGGTGCCGGTGTAGAACCAGAAGTGCACCTTGCCGGTGCGCAAGACGGGCGCGACGGCCGGGATCGTCAGCGCCGGGCTGTTCGCGGCGATTCGCGCTTTGTCCTTGCCGAAGATGGCGCGGATCGGATCGGCCTCTTCGTAGCCGCTCCAGCTCTCCACGAGCTTGAACTCACGCGGGTGGTGCACCGCGATGTTGATCGCCCCGTAGCCTCCTTCCGACAGCCCGCCGATCGCACGGCCGTCTTGGGAGGCGATCGTGCGGAAGCGCGTGTCGACAGCGCGGACGAGATCGCGCGCGACGAACGTCTCCCAGCCCTCGTGCTTGCGGACCCCGTTCGCCCATTCCTTGTCGGTGAACGAGCCGGTCGAGCCGAACGGCATGACGAGGATCGCCGGGCGCGCACGGTGGAGTGCGACGAGCTCGTCCTCGACCACGCCCATCCGCACCGTCTCGAGGAAGGCTCCCGGCCGGCCGGGCACGCCGTGCAGGAGATACAAGACCGGATACCGCCGCTCCGGGTGTTGTGCGTATCCGGGCGGGAGGTAGGCATCGACCGGCTGGCGGCGGCCGCCGAGCGCCGGGCTCGCGACGTAGAAGCGCGTCGCGGTGCCCTGAACCTTCACGAACGCCGCGTCGTGCGGCGGGGCGAAGCCGCGATACGTCCAATAGTTGTCGACGTAGTGAAAGACGCCGAACGCGCCGACGGCGACGAACGCCACGGTCGCGACGAGCGCCGCTCGGGCCCAGGACGGCGCCAGTGCCTGCGTCACGAGACTGGTTGTACGCCCTCACCCGTCAAGAAGGTGGAAGGGATGGGTTAAGCGTGGGTTCAGCGCGGGGCGCCGAGGTGGTGGAGCGCCAACCGGAGCCAGGCGGTCCCGTGCGCTTTCCAGAGCGTCGTTGTATGCGCGCCCGGATAGAGCTCGAAGGCATGCGGGACGTGCGCCGCCGTCAGCTGTGCGTCGAAGCGCCCGTTGTCGTCGCGGAACCGGGCGTCGCTCCGGCCGACGTAGAACCCGACGAATGTCGGCAGCCGCTTCTCGCTGCTCTTCAGGTCGCCCACCAGGTTCCGCGCCGAGGCCGCCGGCTCGCGCGGGAGGGAGACCGTTCCCGTCGGGTCGGTCGGATGGAAGTAACCCGACCACGACTCGATCACGCTGAACGTCGACAGATGGTGGAGGCCGAGGATCACGGCGCCGTACCCGCCGGCTGACACGCCGACGATGGCGCGCCCCGAGCGCGAGCGGATCGTCCGAAAGTGCGCGTCGACGTAACGCGGCACTTCGGCCGCGACGTACGTCTCCCAGTTTCGGCCCGCGCCCCAGTTCAGGTACTCGGGGTCGGTGTCGCCGACGCGCGCACCTTGTGGGATCACCAGGATCGCCGGACCGGCGCGCTCGAGTGCGTCGATGAGCCAGTCGTTGCCGCGATACGCGGCCGCGTTCGCGGGCAGGCCGTGCAGGAAGTACACAACGGGGTAGCGCTTCCGCGAGTCGGAGTAGCCCGGAGGTAGCACGACGCGTGCGTGCACGCGGCCGTTGAGCGCGACCGAACGGATCGTCTCGTCGAGGTCGCGCGACTGGCGCAGGATCGCGGCGCTCGCGGCCGCGGCGGCCGCGAGAACGACCAAGGCGGCGATCGTGGCGCGGCGGCGGCGCACGCCTCCACGGTACCCGGGCTTACGAGACCTTCACACGCACGGCGTACGTTCCCGCGATGGCGCTTCTCGCCGCGCTCGTCGCCGCAGCGGCACTGCCCGGATTCACGCCGTTCGCGAGCGGCCCCCACGGCGGCACCGTGCTCACGGGCACGTTCCCCGGCTCGGCCCGGCCCGGCTACGTGTACCTGCCCCCCGGCTACTCGCGCGTGCACCGCTACCCCGTCGTGTACCTGCTGCACGGCATGCCCGGCTCGCCGAGCGAGTACCTCGACGGCACGAACCTGGCGCCGTTCGCAGACGACGCGATCTCGTCGGGCCGGCTGCGCCCGTTCATCGCGGTGGTGCCCGCCGCCGGCCCGGATCGCAGGTATGACGGCGAGTGGGCGGGACCTTGGGAACGGGAGGTAGTCGAGGACGTGCCCTTCGTCGACGCGCACCTCGCCACGATCGCTGCGCCGGCGGGCCGCGTGCTCGCCGGGCTCTCTGCCGGCGGCTTCGGCGCCGTGTACATCGCGCTTCGCCACCCGGGCACGTTCGGCGCGGTCGAGTCGTGGAGCGGCTACTTCCACCCGCTGCGCGACGGTCCGTTCAAGCACGACACAACGGCGCAGCTGCGTGCGAACGACCCCCGGCTCCTCGTGCGGAACGCCCACGGGATGAGGTTCTTCCTGTCGACCGGCCCGTACCACTCGCACTGGATCCAGCCTGCCGAGACACGGACGTTCGCGAGATCGCTCACGGCGGCCGGCGTGCTGGTCCGCACGTACTTCTACAACCAGCTCAAGGGCGAGTGGCGGGCGCAGTTCGATGTGGGACTGACGTGGGCGCTACACCGGCAGTGATGCGACGCCGTCCCTGAGCACGACGAGCCCGTCACGTTCGAGCGATACCAGCGCGTCACCGTCCGCGGGCTGTTCGCCGGCCGCGACCGCTCGCAGGACTTGCGCGCGCCGCTGCCGGAACGAGCCTTCGAACGCCGACTGCTTCCGTAGCGGCTCGTAGCGTCGACCCCGCGACGGGCACGCCTCCGCGAGCGGGCACAGCTCACAGCGCGGGATGCGTGCGAGGCAGAGTGTTGCGCCGAGGTCGAAGAGCGCCTGCGCGCACGCCCCGTCGAACTGCTCGGCGGTCCGTTCCTGGACGCGCGCGATGTTGACGTCGACCGGGAGGACGTCGCGGCCGAACGCGAAGTTGCCCACCGCGGCGGCGGTGTACGGGCCGACGCCCGGCAGCTGGGTGAGGTCGTCGGGCCAGCCGTGCGCCGCGACGTGACACGCGGCGCGGTGCAGGCTGACTGCGCGCCGGTTGTAGCCGAGCCCCTGCCACGCCACGATCACGTCGGCTGCTGATGCGGCGGCGAGTGCGTCGACCGTCGGCCAGCGCGAGAGCCAGGCCTCGTAGCGCGGGATGACGCGCTCGACCTGCGTCTGCTGCAGCATCACCTCGCTGACGAGGATCGCGTAGGGATCCCGCGTGCTTCGCCACGGCAGGTCGCGACCGTTCCGGCTGTACCAGGCGAGGAGCAGCTCGCGCACGAGCTCGAGGCTAGTCGGCTGTCCGGATTCCTGTTAACCGGACCGTAACCGGACCGGACGGTCCGGTTTTTGGTAGCCTAACCGGACTACTGAGTCCAGATGAAGAGTGAAGGAGGCCGCCGATGGCCAAGAATGCAACGAATCCGTGGGTCGTTCTCGTCCTGATCTGCTTCGCGCAGTTCATGGTCATTCTCGATGCGACGATCGTGAATGTCGCGCTTCCGTCGATCCAGCGGGACCTGAATCTGTCGGAGGGCAACTTGCAGTGGATCGTGAACGCCTACACGCTCGTGTTCGGCGGATTCCTGCTCCTCGGCGGCCGGGCAGGTGACCTGCTCGGGCGCAAGCGGCTGTTCCTGATCGGTCTCGTGATCTTCACCGGCGCCTCCCTGTTCGACGGCCTCGCCAACAGCGAAGGGATGCTGATCGCCGCCCGCTCGCTGCAGGGGCTGGGAGCTGCGTTGATCTCGCCGGCGGCGCTGTCGATCATCGCGACGACGTTCAAAGAAGGCTCGGAGCGTGCCAAGGCACTCGGTGTCTGGGCTGCGATCGCGATCGGCGGCTCGGCCGTCGGTCTCGTGCTCGGCGGCGTGCTGACGCAGTACTTCTCCTGGCCGTGGATCTTCTTCGTGAACGTCCCGGTCGGCATCGTCACGTTCGTGCTCTCGTTCCGGATGATCCCGGAGTCGCGCGACGAGCGGGCGGAGCGCAACTACGACATCGCCGGGGCAGTCACGGTGACCGGCGGGCTGATGGCGCTCGTCTACGCCATCGTCGACGCCCAGCAGGCGGGCTGGGGCTCCGCGAAGACGCTCGGCTTCTTCGGGCTCGCGGCAGCGCTGCTCGTCACGTTCGTCATCGTCGAGCTGCGGACGAAGGCACCGCTCGTGCGGCTGTCGATCTTCCGGATCCGCTCGCTGCTGACTGCGAACATCGCGATGTTCCTCGCGATGTCGGGCATGTTCGCGATGTTCTTCTTCAACACGCTCTACATCCAGCGCGTGCTCGGCTTCGGGCCGCTGAAGGCGGGGGTCGCGTTCCTGCCGTTCTCGGCGGGGATCATGGTGTCGGCCGGCCTCGCGTCGCAGTTCGCGCCGCGTCTCGGCGTCCGGCCCGTCGCCGCTGTGGGCTTCATCCTGAGCACGGCCGGCTTGATCCTGCTCACGCAGCTGCCGGTGCACGGCTCGTACCTCACGAACGTGCTCCCGTCGATCCTCCTCTCGTCGCTCGGGATGGGCGCGGTGTTCATGCCGTTGACCCTGATCGCGACGACGGGCCTCGAGGACGCAGACCAGGGGCTCGCCTCGGGGCTGTTCAACACGTCGCAGCAGATCGGCGGGGCGCTCGGCCTCGCGATCCTCTCGACGCTCGCGACGAGCAAGACGCCGTCGGTCGGTTCGCCCACCGCGAACCTCGTCACCGGGTTCCATTGGGCGTTCGGCGCTGGTGCGGTCGCGATGGTCGTGGCGCTCGGCGTGATGATCGTGCTCTTGCGCTCGCGTCACGTCGCCCAGATCGAGGCGCAGGCGGCAAGCGGCGAGCCCGTGGCGGTCGGGGCGTAGGCATGACGGTTCTGCGGGCCGACGCACGCCGCAACCTCGACCGCATCCTCGAGGCGGCTGCGGAGGCCTTCGCCGAGCTCGGCCCGGACGTGACGATCGACGAGATCGCACGCCGGGCCGGGGTCGGCCACGGCACCGTCTTCCGGCGCTTCCCGACGAAGGACGGCCTTCGCGCGGCGGTGCTTCGCGTGCGGCTCGAGGAGATGCTCGTTCGCGCAAACGAGCTCCTCGATGAGCCCGATGCAGGCGCCGCACTCGAGGAGTTCGTCTGGGTCGCGGCCGCATCGTGCCGCCGCGACCGGTACCTCTTCGAGGGCGTCGAGAAGTGCGTGTTCGAGGAGGTCTCGACACTGAAGGACGAGCTCCACCAGGTCGGCGACCGGCTGATCCGCCGCGCCCGGCGAGCGGGAGCGATCCGCCGTGGCGTCGACTCACGTGACGTCGGCGCGCTCGTCGGTGCCGCGATCCAGGCGGCGCAGCACGCCGAGCGTGACGAGGACTGGCGCCGCTACGTCCAGGTCGTCCTCGACGGCCTACGCGGCTGACGGTGCGACCCACTCGGCGATCTCGTCGCCGAGCCGCGGCCCGGCGTCCGCGATCACGCCGTGACTCGCACCGTCGACCCAACGCACGTCGGCGTGGGGGACGGCGGTCTGGAACCGCGGCAGGTGCTCGCGGTTCTGGTCGACGTGCGGCGGCTGCGTCGCGAGCAGAAGCAGCACCGGAACTCCGGCGAGGCCGGGCCAGGCGGGTGAGAGCCGGTCGAGCAAGCCGCCGCGCGCGAGGAGCATCGACTCCGCCTGCGAGCCGAACACCTTCCCGCCGCGGTCGAACACGCCCGCGCCGTAGCCGGCGATCACCTCCGGCGTCGGCCGGTCGAGGTTCTCCTCGAGCCACGCGTTGAACGCATCGCGCGAGTCCCATTCCCATTGCTTCGGGGCGGGTGAGTTGCGGGAACTCGGGAGATCGGCGTAGTCGATGTGGCCGCTGTCGACGAGCACGAGGCCGCTGACCTCGTCGGGATGGTGACCGGCGAGCGTTGTCACGACGCCGCCGCCCCATGAGTGGCCCATCAGCACCGGTCGTTCGAGACCGAGCTCCGCGATCGTCGCGCGCAGCAGCTCGGCGAGCGTTGAGAGGTCGTACGTCGTGGCGACGGGTGACGCGCCGAAGCCGGGCCCGTCGACCGAATACGGCGCAAGCCCGTGCGCCGCGAGCCGCGGCGCAAGCTCGACGAGCTCGGCGCCCGAGGCGCACGGTCCGAGCGCATGCCAGAAGACCAGCGGCGTATCGCCGCCGTCGCTCCACTCCCGCACTGCGAGCGTGCCGGCAGCGCTCGTCACGAGTCTCGGTTCCGGAATCACGCGGCGAGTCTAGGACGGCGCTGCACCGTGAGCGATCGAAAACTCGCGATCGCTTACGCCACTTCCAGCGTCGCGCCGCGGCGGGCCTCGTGCTCGAACAGGGAGATCGTCGACAGACCGATCGCGACGTACACCGCGCCGACGAGGGCTTCCGCGGCGATCAGCGGCAGGACATGGCCGAGCGATGCACCCGAGATCAGCTGGCGTGCGGCGTTGGCGCCGTGCGTCACCGGCAGGCCTTGCGCGAGTGTCGACATCCAGCCGGGCAGCCGGCTGAGCGGCACGTTGACGCCGGCGAAGATGAGAAGCACGTACAGGAGCAGGTTTCCGATCACCGCGGTCTCCCGCCAACGGAGTCCGAGTGACGCGTTGAAGAGGCCGATCCCGACGCACGCGAACGCTGTCACGACGATCGTGAGCGCGAGCGGCGCGAGCGCGTGCGCCGGGACATGGATGCCGAACATCAGTGCCGCGATTGCGAGCGTCCAGATCGACACCACGATTCCGTTCACCGTCGCGGGCAGCGACCTGCCGAAGAACACTGCGATGCGGCTCGCCGGGGAGACGACGAGCAGGGACAGCGTGTGGGTGTAGCGCTCCCCTGCGACGGTTTGCGCCATCCCGAACAGGCTCGGCGCTGCTGCCGCGACGAGGGCATTCCCGGCGACGTAGTACGCGTCGTCCGCGACGTGGGCGGTGCGACCCAGGTAGACGAAGAACGCGAGTTGGGTCAGCGACGGAACGAGGATCGTGATCACGTAGCTGAACGGGTTGAGCCAGCCGAAGAGCGCCCGATAGCTGATCAACCCGCCGATCGTCAGAAGGCGGAGGTTCGTCATGTCAGCGCGAGGGTTGCGCGCGCACGCGCGGAGCGAAGGAAGACGCGCAGGGAGAGGCTCCCGGCGACGAGATAGGCGGCGGACAGAACTGCGCACACTGCGACGTCGGTCCACGCCGAGCCCGTTCCGAGCGTCGCGTCGCGCAGCGCGCGCATGCCCCAGGTGGGCGCGAAGAGCCACGACACCGGCTGCAGCCAGCCGGGCAGCACGGCGACCGGGATCAGCAGGCCCGAGATCATCCACACCGGCCACTCGAAGAGGTTGCCGAGCATGAACGCAGACCGGTACCGCACGA
>Ga0070679_100005306_pt1 | contig 11933 bp, 9 predicted proteins | sample KBSC63BmetaG_FD_65652 | JGI IMG/M metagenome (GOLD analysis project Ga0070679, IMG submission 65652) | Corn rhizosphere microbial communities from Kellogg Biological Station, Michigan, USA - KBS C6-3B metaG | ecosystem: Host-associated > Plants > Roots > Rhizosphere | place: USA: Michigan... | reverse complement strand
TTTTTTCGCGGCGTAACGTCGAGCGCCGACGGGAGGTCGAACCAGGCGGATGTACGTCGACCCGACGCTCGTCAAGGCTTGCCAGCGCGGTGAGCCAGGCGCACTCGACGAGCTGATCCGTGCGACCTACGCCGACGTCTACGCGCTGTGCCGGCGGATGCTCGCCGACCCGGACGAGGCGGCAGATGCAACCCAGGAGGTGTTCGTGCGCGTGATGCGGTCGGTGCTCGGCTTCCGCGGCGACGCCGCGTTCGGCACCTGGCTGCACCGTGTCACGGTCAACGTCTGTCTGACGATGCTGCGCAAGCGGTCGAAGGCGCGCGCCGCCGGAATGGTCGCGGGCGGCAGGCCGTTCGCACTCCCAGGTGACGACGTCGACGTCATGTCGCTCGACCAGTCGCCCGCGGAGGCCGCCGAGACCGCCGACATGGTCGGCCGGTCGGAGGCAGCGCTCGCGCAGCTACCGGAGGACGCGCGCGCGGTCGTCGTACTCCGCGACATCGAAGGGCTGTCGACGAAGGAGGTGGCCGACCTGCTCGGCGTGACGGAGAACGTCGTGAAGGTGCGGCTGCACCGCGCGCATGCGCGGTTACGAACGCTGCTCGTCGGTGACGCCAGCGGTGAGGTGGGCGCATGAGCGACGACGACGCGGTCGGGGGGGAGCGCAGTCCGCGGTTCTGCCGCGAGGCACAGACACAGCTGCCGTTCCTCGTGAGCGGCGAACTGACGGGCTGGGGAGCGCGCGTCGTACGCGCGCACGTGAAGAGATGCGAGAACTGCCGGCGCGAGCTGGCGCGCCAGGAGCAGCTCTCCTCGGCGCTCGCGACGCTGCGGGAGTCCCCGCCGGCGCCACCTGCGGGTCTGCTCGACGACCTGCTGCGCAGAGCTCATGGTGGGTCGCTGCGGGAGAAGGCTGCAGTGCCCGCGCGTGGAGCGGTCAGCGGCGCCCGCCCGGCCATGTCGGTCGCGTTTCTCACCGTCGGCGCAGCAGCATCAACCGGCGTCGGTTACGTCGTCTACAAAGGCGCCCGCTGGGCCCTCTCCAAACGCCACTGACCCTCCCGCCCACTTCGGATGTGGTGCGACCACATTTCGCGCCTTTTCCCGGCGTGTCGTGGTCGCACGACATCCGAAGTGGGCGGGTTGGCGGTGCACGCCGGGCGATATCAGGCCGGGCGGCCGACCACCGTCCGGCGGGTGTCCGGGGCGACGAGCCGGTGTGCGTCGGCGTTCTGGTCGTCGGTCTGCTCCTGCGACGCGCGTTCGGCCGCAACCCGCGCGTCGTACGCCGCGATCTCGCGCGTCACCTGCTCGTCGTCCCACCCGAGAATGCCGGCAAGCACCGCCGCGACCCGCTTCATCGACTCGACACCACGGTGCGAGGTCTCGATCGAGATGCGGGTCCGGCGGGTGAGGACGTCGTCGAGATGCAACGCGCCTTCGTGGGTGGCGGCGTAGCGGACCTCTGCCATCAGGTACTCACCGGCGCCGGGCACCGGCTCGAGCAACGACGGGTCGTCCTCGGCAGGCGCGAGCACCTCGTCGAGCAACGCGCCGTAGCGCCCCAGCAGGTGGTCGACCCGCCACCGCGGCAGCCGCAGGTCACGCGAGAGGCTCTCCGCCTGGTTCGCCAGCGCGTGGTAGCCGTCGGCGCCGACGAGCGGGATCTGGTCCGTGACGCACGGCGGAACGTGCATGCCGAGCTCACCGACCGCGGCGTCGACCGCGTCGCGCGCCATCACGCGATAGGTCGTGTACTTACCGCCCGCGACCGACACCATCCCGCGCGGCGACCTGCTGATCGCGTGCTCGCGGGACAGCTGTGACGTCTCCTCGTGTTCTCCCGAAAGCAACGGCCGCAGTCCGGCGTAGACACCGGAGATGTCGGCGCGCGTCAGCGGCACGGCCAGCACCTCGTTGACGTGGTCGAGCACGTAGGCGATGTCGACGCTGCTCGCCGCCGGGTGCGCCTTGTCGTAGACCCAGTCGTCGTCGGTCGTGCCGATGATCCAGTGGTCGCCCCACGGGATGACGAACAGCACCGAGCGCTCGGTGCGCAGGATGATGCCGGTCTCGCTCGAGATGCGATCGCGTGGCACGACGAGGTGGATGCCTTTCGAAGCGCGCACCTTGAACTCACCGCGCGAGTCGGCCAGCCGCTGGACGTCGTCGGTCCAGACACCGGTCGCGTTGACGACGACCCCGACGCGCACCTGCGCGGAGTCGCCGGTCTCGGTGTCGCGCAGCTCCGCGCCGACGATGCGACCGCCCTCGCGGATGAACGCGACGACCTCGGTGGAGGGCCGGACGGTTGCGCCGTACGCCGCCGCTGTGCGCACCAATGTCAGCGTGTGCCGCGCGTCGTCGGTCTGCGCGTCGTAGTAACGAATCCCTCCTACGAGCGCGCTGCGCTTCAGTGCCGGCGCGAGTGCCCGCGCGCCGCGGCGCGAGAGGTGGCGATGCCGCGGCAGTGCGTGCGAACCGCCCATCGCGTCGTAGAACGCGAGACCGGCGCCGACGTAGAGCCGTTCCCAGCCGTAGTGAGTGAGCGGGTAGAGGAACGACACCGGCCGCACCAGGTGCGGCGCGAGCGTCTGCACCATCAGGTCCCGCTCGCGCAGCGCCTCCCGCACGAGCTGGAAGTCCATCTGCTCGAGGTAGCGCAGCCCGCCGTGGAACAGCTTGCTCGACCGTGACGACGTGCCGCTGGCGAAGTCGCGGGCCTCGACCAGCGCGGTGGACAGGCCGCGGGTGACGGAGTCGAGCGCGACTCCCGCGCCGGTTACGCCCCCGCCGACGACGAGCACGTCGACGTAGCCGCCGTCGAGTCGTTGCCAGGCCTGCTCCCGCGCCTGCGGGCTGAGCTGCGGCGTGCCTCTCACAATTCCCAATCTAGAACGCCACGAGGCCCGGCCGACCTTTCGTCGACCGGGCCCCGCGGTGCTTGCTACACCACTGCTACTCGCGTCACTCCTACTTGAGGTAACCGATCTTCGAGTAGTCGATCGTGGCGAAACCGAACGAACCGAGGTTCGCGATGCCGTTCTTGACACCGTTCATCTGCGGCCGCTGGTAGAGCATCAGCGAGTGCACCTCGTTCCACACGTGCACATCCGCGTCGTTCAGCTTCGACCGGTAGGTGTTGATGTCCAGCGAACCCAGGGCGTCAGCGAAGTCCTGGTCGATCTGGGGGTCACACGTCGCGGTGAAGTTCGACTGACCGGCGCTGCCCTTCTTGCAGATGTAGATGTCGCGCGAACCGCCACCCGGGAACGGCGTGCCGATCCACGAGAACGGGGTGATGTCGAAGTTGCCGGGGATGACGTACTTGTCGAAGAAGTCGTTCGACGGCACCGTCGTGATGACGAGCTTGACGCCGATCGCCTGCATCATCGCCTGCATGAGCTCGCCCTCGTTCTTGCTGGAGGCGACGCCGGCCGGGATGGTGAACCGGACCTTGAGCTGCTGGCCACCCTTCGCGCGGATCCCGTCTGCACCCTTCTTCCAACCGAGCGAGTCGAGCAGCTGGTTGGCGGCGTTCGGGTCGTACTTGCCGACGTCACCGGAGTTGTTCTGGTAACCGGCCTGGGTGTTGACGAAGATGTGGTTGTCCAGCGTTGCCGGCGTGCCCACCGGCAGACCCGTCAGGTCGGCCTTCGTGATCGCCGCACGGTTGGTGCCCATGGCGATCGCCTTGCGCACCTGGACGTCGGACAGGATGCCACCGTTGTGGAAGGTGAAGTGCCGCTGGTCCGGGCCGGCAGCCACGAGCACCTTGCCGTTCGGGTTGCCGGACGCGAGCTTGAACTCAGCCGCGTTCGGCGTGATCAGGTAGTCGTAGTCGATCTCACCGTTGGCGAAGGCCTGGTCGGCAGCGGTCGACTCGAGCGTCTTGAAGACGATCTTGTCGAGGTGCACCGGCTCGCCCCACCAGTTCGGGTCCTTGACCGCCGTGATGGTCTGCGCCGACTTGTCGAACCCGCCGAACTTGAACGGACCGGCCGTCACCGGAACCTTGTTCAGGTAGTCGTTGTCGAAGTTCTTCGGGGTCGAGTTGGTCGAGGCCGGGTAGAGCGGGCTGAACAGCGGCTGCCACTCGGCGTAGGTCGACGAGAAAGTCACGAGCACGTCGTGGTCGTCCGTGCCCTGGTCGACCGACGCGATGTGGTCGTAGCCCGAGGTCGACGCGGGGTCGAACTTCGAGTTCTTACCGCTCATCGCGTTCCACTGGGCCTGGAAGTCCTTGACCGTGATCGGCTGGCCGTTGGACCACTTGGCCTTCGGGTTGATCTTGTACTCGACCTTCTGCGGGCTCTGGCTGACCAGCTTCACGTCACCGAAGTCGGGGTTGAAGCTGATGTTGGCCTTCTCGTCCGACACCATGAACTCCGGCATCATCGCGCCCATGGCGTTCACCATGGACGTCTCGTTGCCGTTGATCTGGTTGATGTTCCACTGCGGACCGAACTGGTCCATCGACCAGATAACGGTGCCGCCGTCCTTCAGGTCGCTGACCGGGTGCGCATTGATGTTGATAGCGGCCATGCCCGAGCTCCCGCTCGGCTTCGGCGCCGCCTTGCTTCCACCGCTGCTCGACCCGCCACAGGCGCTCAGCGCCAGTGCAGCGGTCAACGGCAGCGCCAGCAGCGCTCCGCGTCGATGCATCCTCACTCCATCTCCTCCGATCGTCGGACGAACAACCGTCATTGGCTGTCCAACTCGCTACACGACAGCGAGCGCTTCGGCGTAGTGACACGCCGCTTGGTGGTCGGGCCCCATCGGGGTCAGTGACGGGGACTGGTCGATGCACAGCTGCCGTTCGCTGTCGGACAGGTCGTTCGCGAACTTCTGGCAGCGGGTGCGGAAGCGACAGCCGGACGGCGGGTTCGCCGGGCTCGGCAGGTCGCCCTGCAGGATGATGCGGTTCCGGGACCGCTCCTTGTCCGGATCGGGGATCGGGATCGCGGACAACAGGGCTTGGGTGTAGGGCATCGACGGCCGCGCGTAGACCGAGTCGACGTCGCCGATCTCGACGATCTTGCCGAGGTACATGACGGCCACTCGATCGGCGATGGTGCGTACGACGGACAGGTCGTGCGCGACGAAGAGGTAGGACAGCGACAGCTCGGAGCGCAGCTGCATCAGCAGGTTGATGACGCCGGCGCGGATCGAGACGTCGAGCGCCGACACCGGCTCGTCGAGCACGATGAGCTTCGGCTCGAGTGCCAGTGCACGTGCAATGCCGATCCTTTGCCGCTGGCCGCCGGAGAACTCCTGCGGGTAGCGGCCCGCGTGCGAGGGCTCCAGGCCGACCAAGGCCAGAAGCTCCTTGACGCGCCGGTCGATGTCCTTGCGGTTGTAGCCGTGCGTGCTCATCGGCTCGGCGAGGATGTCTCCGACGGGAAGCCGCGGGTCGAGCGAGGCCTGCGGGTCCTGGAAGACCACCTGCAGGTCACGGCGCAGCGCGCTGCGCGTTCTCCGGTTGAAGTCGCCGGTGTCCTTGCCGGCGACGACGATCCTTCCGGCCTGCGGCTGAACCAGCTCGAGCACCTGCAGCAGCGTCGTCGACTTGCCGCAACCGGACTCGCCGACCAGACCGAGGGTCTCCCCTTCGCGGATGTCGAGGTCGATGCCGTCGACGGCACGAACGGTGCCCACCTGGCGCTTGAACACCGAACCCACCATGAGCGGGTAGTGCTTGACGAGACCATCGAGCCGGAGGGCCTCCGGTCGCTCGGCGCGCGGCAGCCGCTCGATCGGTGCCTCGCCGACCTCCGGGACCGGGAAGACGTCGTCGACCGCCCAGCCGTTGGTCTCGATCTCTTCCTTCCGGTGGCAGGCGGCGAGGTGCGAGGACTGCCGCACCGGGTCCAGGTCCGGTTCGGTCTCTCGGCAAACGTCGATGGCCAGCGGGCAGCGCGGCTCGAACGGGCATCCGGGCGGCAGGTGCGCCAGCGAAGGGGGGTTGCCCTCGATCGGCACCAACGCCGACTTGCCGGACGCGTCGATGCGCGGGATGGAGCCGAGCAGACCCATCGTGTAGGGCATCCGCGGCGCGTAGTAGACCTCGTCGGTCGTGCCGAGCTCGACGGGGCGCCCGGCGTACATCACGAGCACCCGGTCGGCGAGGCCGGCGACGACGCCGAGGTCGTGGGTGATCATCACGACCGCAGCGCCGGTCTCCAGGCGCGCCGTCTGCAGCACGTCGAGGATCTGCGCCTGGATCGTCACGTCGAGTGCCGTGGTGGGTTCGTCGGCGATGATCACGTCGGGGTCGTTGGCGATGGCCATCGCGATCATCGCGCGCTGGCGCATACCACCGGAGAACTCGTGCGGGAACGACTTCGCACGCTCGGACGGGTTGGGGATTCCGACGAGGTCGAGCAGTTCGATCGCGCGCTTGCGGGCGCGGTCTTTGCTGACGTCGTTGTGCACCAGCACTGCCTCGGCGATCTGGTCACCGATCGTGTAGACCGGCGTCAGCGCTGACAGGGGCTCCTGGAACACCATCGAAACCCGCTTGCCGCGCAACGACGAGGCGTCGCGGTCACCCAGCCCGATGAGCTCGCGACCCTCGAGCTTGATCGACCCGGTGATCTTGCTCGTCGAAGGCAGCAGCCCCATGACGGCCATCGACGACACGGACTTGCCGGATCCGGACTCACCGACGATGCCGAGCGACTCGCCGCGACGCAGCGTGTAGGACAACCCCCGCACCGCCTGCACCGGCGGGCCGGCGGTGACAGGGAACGTCACGTGCAGGTTGTCGACGACGAGGATGGGTTCGTCGTTGGGGCCGCCCGAGGGCGCGGGCGAAGCGCCCGCGTCGATCAAGGTCATCGGCTGCTTCCTGACGTCGGGTCCAGGGCGTCGCGCAGACCGTTGCCGACCAGGTTGACGGCCAGCACGAACAGCACGAGGAATCCCGCCGGGAACAGGAACAGCCACGGCAAAACCGTCGCCGACGCCTGCGCATCCGCGATCAACGTGCCGAGCGAGATGTCAGGCGGCTGCACACCGAAGCCGAAGAACGACAAGCCGGTTTCCGTCAGCACCGCGACGCTGATGTTGATGGTCGCGTCGATGATCAGCAGCGACGCGAGGTTGGGAATGATGTGCCGCGCGATGATCTTGGGGCCCGTCACTCCCATGTACTTCGCGGCGAGGACGTACTCACGTTCGCGCAGGGACAAGGTCTGGCCGCGGACGATTCGCGAGGTGATCTGCCAGATGAACATGCCGAGCAGCAAGACGAACAGCCAGAAGCTGTGGAACTGCGGCGACAGGATCGCGATGATCAGGAACGACGGCACGATCAGGAGCAGGTTGACGACCCACATCAGCGTCCGGTCGAGCCAGCCGCCGAAGTAGCCCGCGAATGACCCGACGATCGCGGCGATGCCCGTCGCCATCAAGGCAACGAGAAACGCGATGACGATCGACTTCTGTGCACCACGCATCGTGGCCGCGAACATGTCCTTGCCCGTGAGGTCCGTTCCGAACCAGTGCGATGAGGTCGGGCCGACCTGCAACGCGTTGAAGTCGTGATCGGTGTACTTCCAGTGCGTCAGATGGATGCCGCCGAAGGCCATCAGGACGAGGAGCGCGAGGAGGATCAGCCCTGCGAGCGCCGTCTTGCGTCGGACGAACCGGCGCCAGACGACGCGTCGGCGCGAGGGGACACGGGTCTCGTCGAGGGTGGCCTGACCTGCGATTCCGGACTCGGCTGTCACCGTGCCCATCAGCTGTTCTGGAGGAACGGTCATCAGCCCACCCGCACCCGGGGATCGAGGATGCCGACGATGATGTCCTGCAGGAACGAGGCGAGCAGGACGAGCACGGCGACGAAGGCCGTGACAGCGGTGACGGTGTTGGTGTCGTTGCCCTGAATCGACGTCACGAGCAGTTCGCCCATGCCGTGCCAGCCGTAGATCGTCTCCGTGAAGGTCGCGCCGACGAAGATGGTCGCGAAAGAGTAGGTGAACAGCGTCACCGACGGGATCAGCGCGGTCCGCAGCGCGTGTCGGCGCAGTGCCGTCGTACGCCGGAGCCCCTTCGCACGCGCGGTGCGGACGTAGTCGCTGCCGAGCACGTCGAGCATCGCGTTGCGTTGGTAGAGCATCAGGTACGACGCACCGAGCAGCGTCAACGTGACGGTCGGCAGGACCAGGTGGTTCATCCGGTCGCCGAAGTGCGCGAAGAACCCGCCCGCCTGTGCCGGGTTGTACTGACCGGAGTACTCGAACACCTTGTGACCGACGGCGCCGTTGAACTTGACCGCCGCAACCTGCAACAGGATGGCGAGCACGAACGCCGGCGTGGCCAGCAGAACGAACGAACCCGTGCTCAGCATGTTGTCCTGCCAGCGGTACTGCTTCACGGCGGCGTAGGCGCCGGCCGCGATGCCGATGAGACCACCGAGGATCGTGCCGATCAGCAGCAGCTGGCCGCTCACCCACATGCGCCGGCCGATCTCGGAGTTGACCGACTGGCCGTTGTACTCCTTGCCGAAGTCGCCGTGGACGACGTCCGAGAGCCAGGTGCCATAGCGCTCGAGGACAGGCGTCTTGTCGTTGAGGTTGTACTGGCTGAGGATGTGATCCTGCTCCGCCACCGGCACCGGTGGGTTGCGGCCTTCGTAGTGGCTCCGCGGGTTCAGCGAGACAGCCGCCAGGATGTAGGCCATCGACGTGGCGATGAAGACAAGGATGAGGTAGTTGACGAGCCGACGGGCGAGGTACTTCCCCACGGCTCACTCCTCGCTGAACGGCACGCGGACCGCGACGGCCCGCGCCCCGGTGGCCCCATCTGGGCGGGCCCACGATGCCGTCTGCACCCGCGATGCTGCCACCGGAGCCAGGCAGGACCGTGGATTGTGACGGTTTCGTGACCGAAAAGCCGCGGTCGCGAGGCCGTTGGACAGCAAATTTTCACCTGTTCGGAACGCCCGGGGATGCCGAGATTGTTCAGGTGAGCCTCTTCCGCCGCCCGGCCACGTTGGCGGTCTCCACCGCCGCTGCCCTGTTGGGCACCGTGGGCCTCGGCGCGCCGCCGGCCCTGGCGACCGTGCACCACCTGCCGGGGACCAGCTGCTACGCGTTCCCGCCGGACAACTACTGGCACGCCGGCATCTCGAAGCTCCCGGTCAACAGGCACAGCGCCGCTTGGCTCTCGCACATGTCCTCGAGCAGCAAGATCCACCCCGACTTCGGGCCGTCGTACGGCGCGCAGCCGGTGCCCTACGGCATCCCGATCACCTGGGTCACCTCCTCGCACGCCAAGGTGTCGGTGTCGTTCATCTACTCCGACGAGTCGGACCATGTCGGCTACCCGCTCGGCAGCGACACCAAGATCGAGGGCGGGGCGAACGCCGACGGCGACCGGCACGCGATCATCGTCGACAAGACCGCCTGCCGGCTCTACGAGCTCTACGACCTGCACCACACGTCCAGCGGCCGCTGGACCGCTGGATCCGGTGCGACCTGGTCGCTCGGCAGCGACAAGCTGCGCCCGGCCGGCTGGACGTCGGCCGACGCAGCGGGACTGCCGATCATGCCCGGGCTGCTGCGCTACAGCGAGGTCGAGAGCGGCACGATCGACCACGCGATCAGGTTCACGACCAACGTCACGTCCAAGTCCTATCTATGGCCCGCTCGCCATCAGGCGGGGTCGACGACGAGCGCGAGCTATCCGCCGATGGGCGCGAGGTTCCGGCTCAAGGCGAGCTACCGGATCTCGGCATCGCTGCGCAAGGACACCCAGGCCGTGCTGCGTGCAATGAAGACTTACGGCCTCGTGCTCGCCGACAACGGCTCGCCGTGGTACTTCCAGGGAACGCAGGACACCCGTTGGCCCTCCGGCCTGCTCGACCAGCTCAAGCGGGTGCCGGCCAGCGCGTTCGAGGCGGTCGACACGTCGTCGCTCGAGATCTCCAGCGGCAGCGGCAGAGCTCGCTGATCGTCAGGCCCGGCGACGGCGACGGATCAGCACCGCCGCTGCACCGAGCGCAGCTACTCCACCCACGGGCAGCGCCGGGGGCAGGCCGGTCGACGCCAGCCCGCCGGTCGCGCCGGACGAGGTCGTGTCGTGACTGGTCGAGCGAGAGGCGCCGGATCCGCTGTGTGTCGCCGTACGCGGACACGCGGCCAGCGTCGGCCCGCCGGTCTGCTGCGTTGCATACGTGCCGTCGGTGCGCAGGTTCGCCTGTGCCGGCCAGGCGAGCAGCAGACCACCGCAGCGGTCCAGCCCGATGCCGTAGACGTCAGCCGCACGCCCGCACGCGAAGCCGTTGAGTGTCGCTTGCTGCCCCTGCATGCAGGCACCCATCAGCTGACTGGCCGTCTGGTTGGGCTCCACGACGACGTTCGACAGCAGCACGTTCGACCAGTGCGGCGACGCGGACAGCGCGTCCAAGCTCTGCGCGGCGTAGGAGTACCACGCGATCTTCGACCCGTTCTTCACGCCGTGGTAGTACGCGACGTCGACCTTTCCGGCGTCGCCGGCGATCACGTGCGGCAGCACGTTGCCCGCACCGCCGGAGGCGGCCACGACGCTTGGTGCCGACCAGCGGTCGAGGCTGTCCTTCGACGCGTGCACCACCTTGATCGCGGCACCGTCATAGTCCGGGTAGTCGTTGATCGACTCTGGATAGGCGACGTAGATGTTGCCCGCACTGTCCGATGCCCCGGGTGCGAGCTGCATGCCGGTGATCCGCGACGAGCCGCCCGGACCGGTGCCGGTGTCGTTGACGGCGAGATGCGGTGTCCAGGCGCCGGGAGTCGCCGTCTTGTCCGCAGCGGCGGAGACGACCCAGACGCGGTTCGCCGCGACGACGTTGATCTCCGTCGGCTGCGCCGCGCAGCCGCCGGCCGGTGAGCTTCGGGTGCCGAACACGACGAACACGCGGTTGCTTGCCTTGTCGTAGAAGATGTTCGACGGACCACCCGAGTCCGCGCACTGCAGGTCCGCCCAGTCCTGCTGCGGTGGAAGCGCGACGGGCACCGGAGGTCCGAACGTCGCGCCGCCGTCGGTGCTCGTCATCACGAACATGTTGTGCGTGAACAGCCCGGACAGCAGGTTGTGGAACAGCAGGTACACCCGTGGCTGGTGCGTCGTCGCGTCGTCGGGACCCACCGCGAGCCACTGCCGGTCGGTGTCGGCGTACGTCGTCCCCGTGGACGACGTCCACGTCGCGCCCTTGTCGTCGGAGTAGTCGGTGATGAAGTTGATGCCGGTGAAGTCGAGCTCGCTCGCGACCAGCCGCCCGGTGCGGGTGGAGACGATGTCGACGTCAGTCGTCGGGTTGGTCTGCCCCGGCGGAGTGCCGCCGACCAGGTGCCACGACGTGCCGTCCTTGCTCGCGTAGACGACCTCGGTGCCGTCCTTCGCGTTGGTGTCGACGTAGCGCGTCCCGTCCGGCGTGACGGTGACCCGCGGCTCGGAGAACCCGCTCGACCCGGACAGCAGCCGCGTGGTGAACGACGGCTTCGTCGCGGCAGAGACCGTTGACGGCATCAGCAGGGCCGGCATCGCTCCCATCGTGACGGCAGCCGCCAACACGACATTTCGGGCGCGGGGCATGTCCGGACCGTACGGGGCCGGAAGGGTGTCGGGCAACAAAGGTTGGTGCAGGTGGAGCCGCCTGTCGGAATCGAACCGACGACCTATTCATTACGAGTGAATCGCTCTGCCGACTGAGCTAAGGCGGCGCGCACCACCGAGGCGGTGTCCGGAAAAGTCTACCCGCAGCGCAGGCTGCCGCGCGGGACACGGGCGGCCGTGAGGTAGGGGTCGACGAGACGCATGATGCACGGGTCGCCGCGCAGGTAGGCGGTGTGGCCGTCGCCCACCAGCGTCACCAGCCGGCCGGCCGGGCCGAGCTGCGCGGCCAGCGCCTTTGCATCGGCGTACGGCGTCGCGGGGTCGTGCGTCGT
>Ga0070679_100005305_pt1 | contig 11934 bp, 17 predicted proteins | sample KBSC63BmetaG_FD_65652 | JGI IMG/M metagenome (GOLD analysis project Ga0070679, IMG submission 65652) | Corn rhizosphere microbial communities from Kellogg Biological Station, Michigan, USA - KBS C6-3B metaG | ecosystem: Host-associated > Plants > Roots > Rhizosphere | place: USA: Michigan... | reverse complement strand
TGCCATGCGACAACCCTAGGGAGACAGGGGCTTCCTACACCGAGGCCGCTGCCCCAAAGCGGGTGAGCTCCACGGGCCGCTATCGCGCAGTGATGCGGCTACGCGAGTACCGACTCCGCTGTAGCCACCGCTGGAACGCAGTCACGGTGGTGACCGGCGGGCGCGCCTTCGGCGGCGTCCGCTAGCGCGGTGTGTCAGGCGGGGGCGGCGATTGTTGATCGAGTGCTGTCACCTGGGCCGCGAGCCATTGCAGCGCGGCAGCCTGCTCAGCGGTACGGGGGCAGCGGCACGACTCCGCCCAGCGCAATCGCGCGAACGCGAGGTCGAGATCTTCGGCCGCCACCTCGCTGCCGCCGTCAGCCTCGGCGTGGGTGGGCGGCTTCGGGAGGGTCATGCGGCCGCCGACACGAGGTCGTGGCACGCGAGGTCGCTGACATCGACCACGGTGCGCGCGACCTTGACCAGGCGGCTGCTTGCCCTCAACCGGCTTGGACTCACAACGGTCAGAGGACCGCGCTCGGCGAGCCGAGCGAAGATGCCGTCGTTGCTCATCGCTACGAACTGGACCTGACGAGCGCGCACCCGGTCGGCCGAGGCCAACAGCGCGTGGTCGGCGGCGTCGCGACCGGGTCCGACAGTGATCACCTGCTCGCGGAACTCAGCGACCATACGCGCGCAGCGACTCACCGAGTCGGCCTGGCCGGCGAACACCGACACGTCCGCCTCCCGGGCCAGCTCGACCGCAACGCGCATGCGCGCAGCGAGGCGGCGGGGATCGGCGCGCAGGTTGTCGAGGTCGCAGAGCAACACTCGCGTGGCGTCGTCGTCGACCCAGATGATTGGAGGGTCGTCATCATCCGCTTGCAGCGGGAACCACTCGAAGTCGTCCCACTCGCTGCGTGCGCAACCGAGCCCCATCGCCTGTCGGCCTCTCCTCCGGCTATGCGGTCACGCAAGAACTGCGCACCACTCCGGGTCACGCGGTGTCCGACGTCGGCCCTTGCAACGGCCGGGTAACGGCAAAGCGCCCGCTGTCGACATCCCGCGGGCGCTTGAAACGTTCGAGAAATGCAAACTGCAACCACGCTTACGGTAACACACCCATCAACGAGCGAAGCCGTCGTCGTCGACATCACGCGGCGGGGGCCGGGAGCAGCCCTTCCCGACGTGCGACGCGCAGCGCCAGCACGATCGTGATCGCGGCACCGAGCGCCGCCGCAGAGGGCGCGAATACCGTCTTAGCCATCACGAAGCTCGTCAGCGTCAGAGAGTGAAGCAGCAACAACATGACTCCCGCCTTGGTCGCACAGATACCTGCCCACAGCAGTGTCAGACGGCTGAACAGGGTCTGGACGCGCCGCCGCGCGGCCACGTCTTTCGTCATGGGGTAGAACTCACCCGCCAACCTCGCGACCGCCGGCCGCGCCGTTGCCAGCGATAGCAGGAAGAGGAACGCGACGAGAGCGTCACCGACTGCCGGCTGCACAAAGTAGATGAACGTGCTCCCGGTCGCGAACGCCAGAACTGTCTTGCCGGTCAGCCCGGCGACCGTCAGCCACAGCAACACGGACGTCGGCTGCCGCCTGCGCAGCCGCCAGGCGAGCGTTGCGTAGCACCACATGAGCGCCACGATCAGCGCCGCCCAGAGCCCTGCCGTGATGAGGCACGCGTAGAACAAGGCCGTGGGCACGATTGTGGCGACGAACAGGTTGAGCCCAAGGTGGCGAAGGACGGCACGCAGCCCCGGGCGCTCGGCGAACTGCTCTGCTGCGCGGGCCGGCACCCGGTGGCCGATGCCGGTCACTCGGCGCCGCGTGTGGCGAGCGGGATCAGCGAACTTCCTACCGTGTCCGGTTGCACGCTGCGCAGCCCTGCGCGGCGCCCCCGTCGACGACCCGCGAGTCCGTGCGTACTCACCTGGTCATTCACAGGGCGTCTCGACGCAGGACGAGGATGCAGGCATCGTCGAGGGTCGAGGCCGGGCCTGGGACGGCATCGTTGAGAAGCGTCTCGGCGACGATGCGAGGGCCTGCGTCCGCGGCAAGTATCACGTGGGTCCACCCCACGAGGTCGCGGAACTCGTGGATCTGGTCCTCGAGGTCGCGTTCCGGCCGTTCGACCAGGCCGTCGCTGTACGCGACGAGCAGTGCCCCGGCCCGCCAGAGGACCACATCGGCCCGCACGTGGGCGGCTACCGCGCCCGTTCCCAACGGTGGCGCACTCGCCGCCGCCAGCAACCGGGCCGGCCCACCGACCTCGGCGATGACAGGTGGTGGGTGACCGGCGCTTGCGTAGCGCAGGACATGAGAGTCGCTGTCGTAGATGCCTATCCACACCGTGGCGATGTCGTCGTCATCGCCGAAACCGTAGGTCGCGTCGAGCAGGCTCAACAACTCAGCCGGTGACGTCGCTTGCGGTGCGTGATGCCGGACTTCGCTGCGGAGCTGGCGCGCCCGGGAACCCACGCCGTAACCGTGGCCGGCCACATCACCGATGGCGATCAGGGACCTGTGCTCACCGAGTACCTGTACGTCGAAGAAATCGCCGGCGGTGGGTTGGCCGGCACGACCGGCCGGGATGCACCGGCCCGCCATGGACAGGTCGAAGACTCGGTCGCATGGGACCGGGTCAGGCGCGGCAACCGTGGCGGTGCCGCGAATCTCGGTGGCCGTTCGGTTCATCGCTGCGCGCCATTCCTGGAATTGCCGCTATGCGCGGAGTGCCGAAGCGGCGAGGGAGCACAGGGGCTGGATGAGACCAGGCGCGCTAGATAGCCTCAGCATGTCACGGCAACGGGAAAATAGCCATCGACCGATCAGGCCATAGAGGTCAATTCAGCCACCTCAGCCTCACGAGTGCCGCTGACCCCCTGCGTCAGTGTCGTACGCTGCGCCGGTGGCGGTCGGTCCCGCGCGACGGCTTGAGCTGGGCGCATTGTTGCTCGCGGTGGAGCGGGCTGCTCCGGTGCAGGCTGTGGAGGCGCTGGCCGAGGAGTTGGCTCGAGTGATGGCAGCCGACCACGTCGGTTTTCTCATGGCGGACTACGGAGGCACGGGACTTGCCCGGCTCGTCCGCGCGGGCCCGGCCGTCGGCACCGATGACGGCAGCCAGTGGGTGCCGATCGAAGGGACGCCCCAGGGTCGCGTGTTGCGCACTCAGCGGGTGCACATCGAGCCCAGCGGGGCTGGAGCCTGGTTCTATGCGCCAGTGACCGATCGTGGCGAGGCGCTCGGAGTGCTGGAGCTGCGACTGGCGGCGCCGCCGGACGAAGCGACCGCGGCCGACGCAGCGCTCGCCGGGCACGCGTTGGCGTACGTCGTGATCGCCAACAGCCGGTACACCGATCTGTACGAGCGCGCGCAGCGGACGCTGCCGCTGGACCTAGCCGCGGAGATTCAGCGGCGGCTACTGCCAGCGTCGTTCACGTGTGAGGCAGCGCAGTGCACGATCGCCGGTTTCCTCGAGCCGGCGGCGACCGCTGCTGGCGACACCTTCGACTACAGCCTGAGCCGTGGTGCGCTACATGCCACGCTCACCGACGCGATGGGCCACGACCTGTCGGCCGCGCAGTTGGCGAGCCTGGTTGTCGCAAGCCTACGTAACAGCCGCCGCCGCGGGTATGAGGTGGTCGAACAGGCCCACCAGGCCAACCAGGATTTGCTCGACCACACCAGCTCGGACCAGTTCGTCACCGGCCTGTTACTCCGCGTGGACTTGGCGTCCGGGCAGGCCCGGCTCGTCAACGCCGGCCATCCCGTTCCCTACCTCCTCCGCGACGGCGAGGTAACACAACTGCCACACAGCGGAGACCCGCCGTTCGGTGTTATTGCAGCGGCCTATCTCGACTACGCCTTTCACCTGCAAGCCGGGGATCGACTGCTGCTGGTCACCGACGGGATGCTGGAGCGCAACGCTTCTCGCTTAGACGTGCCCACCGAGCTACACGCCACGCGCGACCTGCACCCGCGCGAACTCGTACAGCACCTCACCCGCCGGGTAACCGCGGCCGTCGGCGGCCCATTGCACGACGACGCCACCGTCCTGTGCGTCGACTGGCACGGTGGAATGGACACGCAGCGTCACGTGGGGTCCGGAGCCGACCCGAGCCGCGCCTCCCGCCCACTGTGACCAGCGGCACCGGTCGCCGCTCGGGTTGACAGTTCCCGCACGTTCCACGACGCGTACACGTTCTTGCCGTCTCCGCGCACGCGTTCGCAACCGACGTTGTCAGCCGCGTCGCGTACGAGGCAGAGCCCTCGACCGGACTCAGCCAAGTTGTCCGGCTGGGAGCCGCCGAGGTCAGTCACTGGTTCCGGGCGAGCATCGTTGACGTCGATACGGACATTGCCAAAGCGGCGACGCACCGACAGGCCGAAGGGCGGCCGTCCGTGACGTACGGCGTTCGTCACGAGTTCACTCACTACGAGAACGCAGGGGTCAACGAGGGCGGGCAGTTGCCAGCCGAGCAGGGTGTCACGGACGACCCGACGAGCTTGCACCGCCGCCGTTGCGTCCTGAGCGAGGGACATCGCCACCGTGCTGTTGATCGGTAATTTGGGGTTCTGCGGCGCGGGGGCCATGCTCAGGAGTCTGCCCACGAGGGTGACGCGCAACCTGCCGGCGCCGGCTACTTGGCCGGCCCGACAACCAGGTTGGTGGTGGTCGCGATGATCACCGCGAACGTGAGCGCGCGTCGAGGGTGAGCAGCGCTACGACGGTGGCGGCGGGATGGCTCCCCGGTCGGTGCTGGATCGGACGACGGCGAAGGCGACGTCGCCGAGTTTGAGGTTGTGATCACGGGCGTGCTTGCGCAAGGTGGCGAACGCAACGTCCATGCTGACCTGGTCGCGTTCGGCGATCACACCCTTGGCCTGCTCGATCACGACCCGACTGTTGAGCGCGTGCTGCAGCTGCTCGGCGAGGACAGACGTCCGGTGCGCTGCCCGTTGCTGCAGGATGCCGATGGTGGCTACGTCCGCGAGCGCCTGCGCCAGCTCACGATCGTCACCGGCAAGGACAGTAGCGGTGTCGCTGAACATGTTCAGGCCACCGATCGTCTCGGCTCGAAGGCGCATCGGGACCGCGGTCACGGAACGAAAACCCGCTGCGAGGGCTTCGGGGACGAACATCGGCCACCGGGCGCGGTCGGCCTCGAGGTCAGCACTGATCACGACGGTCCCGGTGCGCACGCAGTCCAGGCAGGGGCCTTGGTTGGTCTGCAGCTGGAAGATCTCGAGCAGCCTCGTCTCCTCACTGGAAGAAGCCACCAGCGCGATGCTGCCCTTCTGGTCGTCGAGCAACAGCCCCGCCGCGGTGACGTCGAGCAGGCTTACGCATGCCTCGACGAGCTGATCGAGCAGTTCGACGACGTCGTAGTCAGCAACAAGGGTGTCGGCGAGCGCGACGAACATGCGGGCGAGCGCGCCCTCTCGACCGCGAGCCTCGGCCGGGGCCGCTGCGGCGCGAGCGTTGTCCTCACTCATAGGTCCTCCGAGGAGAAGCGTAGACGTCGTTCGACGACCTCGGCCGCCACGTCGTTGAGCGACCGGTTGGTCGAGAAGGCGCGGGCGCGCAGGAGCAGGAAGGCCTGCTCGATCGTCACTCCGAGCTGCATCATGACCATCCCGGTGGCTTGATGGACCTGAGCCTGGTAGCTGCCGGTATCGGCACCGTCGGCCAACGCGCCGTCGGGCGAAGTCTCGAGCCCGAGCAGCGCGACCGCGGCGGCCTCCGCACCGAGAAGGGCGGCGGCTAGCTCGCTGTCGTCGAGCGGTCCGGGCCGATTGCGGTACATGTCCAGGGCGCCCAGGCCGATTGCCCCTACCCGCAGCGGGAAGGCGAACACCGCGCGCACTCCCGCGTCCGCGGCTGCAGCCATGAACGTCGGCCAGCGCCAGGTGGCCACGTCGTCGCGGTCGTGCAGGTTGGCGACCAGCACCGGCCCTCCGGCGCGGACGGCGTCGATGCACGGACCCTCGCCGAGCGTGATCTGCAAGTCCTCGATCCGCCTGGACACGTCGTCGGTCGCGCAGATCACTCCCCGATGGCCGGTGTCGCTGACCAACGAGATCCCGGCGCCGCTCACGCCCAGCATGCGCACGCACAGCTCCGCGATCCGCTGAGGCTGCGACGCGACATCCCCGGCGGCGTCACGCAGCAACCTGACCCAGCGCTCCCGGTCAGTCACCGAAGTCCGCCAGGAACTGCATCGAGCTGGCAGCGACGAGGGATTTCGTCACCGCGACCAGGTCCTGGATCTCATCGAGGCCCAATCTAGGCCGGGAGGCGGTGCCGCGATGCGTCGGTTTGGTCGTGCGCCGAGCGCGACGCGCGTGCGTCCGCAGTTGCATGATCCCGGCCGCGCCGGCAGCGCCGACGATCAGGGCTCCGTCGGGGGACGCCGCCAGCAGCGCGATGACAAGCCCGGCATGAAGGTTGCCGGTCCTGGTCGGTCGCGGTCAGAGCTGCGCGCAACCGACGTCGACCCGTGCGTCCTCGTAGGCGCGTTGCGGGAGCGGTTCATGCTCGGTCCTGGCCGGTGTTGCCGGGCGGCCAGGCGCCCGTGGACAGTTCGGCTGCGGTGTGCGGCCAACTGGTGGCGGTGGACAGCTTGCGCAAGAGCTCACGACCGGTGGGAGGGTCGAGGTCCGGTGGAATGACCGCAAGCGTGACGCGGCCGTAGGTCCCGCGGCCGAGTGTGACGGTTGCTGCATCGAGCGTGTGGAACCAACCGAGTCGCACGAGCACGTCGCCGATCCGGAGCCGCCGGGGCTGATCCGGCCCCCAGGCGTCGATGTTGAGTGAGACCCTCGTGACTGGACCGCGCAGGTAGTCGCTGACGGCGGGTACCAGTGCACCGAGCTCGGCGACCGCATCGCGGCTACGGGGCCACCACGCTCCGTCGAGTCGCCGTCCTTCGACGGGCGGTGCCCACACCAGCCGCCCGACCGGAAGGTCCCCGTCGCCGTTGGGGCGAATCCGCCCTCCGTCGTCTTCGAGCCGGTCGACGGCGTAATCGGGCGCGACCGCGGTCATCGGTTCGATTTCGGGGACGCTACCCGGCAGATACAGCCCCGGGTCAGCCCGGCAGATGCCGTCGCCGAGCAGTAGCGCCGGGCGATGGCGTCGTGGCCGGGTTCGAAATGCCCGCAGGCACATCGCCCGGCGGCGGTGTCGGGCGCCGGCGAAACCGCGCCCAGCAGAATGCTCATGTCGTCGCTGCCGAGGCACCGTGCTCGCGGCTCCAGCGCTGCCACGTAACGGCGGAGAGGGTGACCCGACGCCGACAGGTGGGGCAGGCCGCGGACAACAGCCGCCTGGCGGTGGACCAGTACGTGAACGCGTCTGCCGCGATCGGCTCTCGGCAATACATGCACGGCATCGTCCGGACAACAACGGGCGCGGAAGGCGCGAGGGTCGCCTCGGAAAGCGTTTCGGTCATCGGTCTCGCCGCCTTCAGGCATTGTTTTGCACGAGCGGCGAGGGAGGCACGAGGTCCGGACAGACCCAGGCGCGCGGAATGCCCTCAGTGTCGCACGGATACGCGCCCGGTGCTCGCGCCGAGTACGTCGAAGGGACCTTCGACTCTGGCTGGCGTGGGGTGACTCGGCCGAACCTGCGGAAGACGCTGACAGACGGGACCGTCGATGGGAGCGCCTACCCTAACCCGCGCTGACGCCACCGACGTGGTCTCGACGCTCGACGTCACGGCGGCAGCAGCGCTGTCCGCCGACGAGGTGCTGCGCCGGCTCGGCACGAGCACGGCCGGTTTGTACGACGCGGAGGTCGCGTCACGGCGCTTGGTGTACGGCCTGAACGCAGTGCGTGCCGATCGGGCTCGGCTGCTCCCGGTGTTGTGGCGTCAGCTGCGTTCGCCTCTGCTGTTGTTGCTGGCGGTGGCGGCTGTGGCGTCGTACTTCGTCGGGGAGCGCAACGACGCGGTCATCATCGGCGTCATCCTCGTCGCCTCCGTGGGGCTCGGCTTGGTCAACGAGTACCGCGCAGAGAAGGCCGCCGAGGCGCTGCACTCGCAGATCCGGCACCGCTGCGTCGCGCAACGCGACCGTCACTCGACCTCGGTGGACATCACCGAGCTCGTGCCCGGCGACGTCGTCGATCTGCAGCTCGGTGAAGTCGTGCCTGCCGACCTGCGGCTGCTCACCGTGGCCGGGCTGGAATGCGACGAGTCGGTGCTCACCGGGGAGTCCATGCCCTCGGACAAGGTCCTCGCACCGGTGCCGGCAGGCGCGGCGCTGGCCGAGCTGAGCTGCTGTGCGCTGATGGGCACCGTCGTGCACGCCGGGTCCGGACGTGGGGTGGTCGTCGCGACCGGCGGCCGGGCCGAGTTCGGCCGGATCGCGCTGGGCCTGGCCGAGCGTGCGCCGGAGACCGAGTTTCAAGCCGGGCTTCGGCACTTCTCGATGCTGCTGGTGCAGGTCGCCGGCGCACTCACCACCTCGATCTTCATCATCAACGTGCTGCTGCACCGGCCGATCCTCGACGCGCTGCTGTTCTCCCTCGCCATCGCCGTCGGCATTACCCCGCAGCTGCTGCCCGCGGTGGTCTCGGCCAGTCTGGCCGCCGGATCCCGCCAGTTGGCCCGCCGCAAGGTGCTGGTCAAACGACTGGTCTGCATCGAGGACCTCGGCGACATCGACGTGCTGTTCACCGACAAGACCGGCACCTTGACCGAGGGTCGGATCAGCTTCATGCGCTCGCTCGGGAACGACGGGGCACCTAGCCCCGAACCGCTGCTGTTCGGGCTGCTGTGCACCGAGGGGGACGTCGACGGCGGCCGGCCCGTCGGTGGTAACCCTCTCGACGCCGCATTGTGGGACTCCCCCGCCGGCCAGGCGCAACTCGCCACCGTCGCCGGTTACCGCCGGCTGGGCATCCTGCCGTTCGACCATGACCGACGGATGGTGTCCGTTCTCGTCGACGACGACCGTGACGGCCGCCTGCTCATCGCCAAAGGCGCACCCGAAGGAATCCTCGCCCGATGCACCGACGTACCAGACGCCGCTCGGGCAGCCCTCGACGCCGAGTTCGACGCGGGTAGTCGCGTCGTCGCCGTCGCAACCCGCGCCGTCGATGACCTTGACCGCATCTGCCCCGACGACGAGCACGACCTTCGCCTGCGCGGTTTCCTCGTGTTCCTCGACGCACCGAAGGCCAGCGCCGGCGGCGCATTACGGCGCCTCGCCGAGCTCGGCGTGACCGTCAAGGTCGTCACCGGCGACAACGCCAAGGTCGCCGCCAAGGTCTGCCATGACCTCGGCCTGCCCGCCGGCCCCGCGGTCACCGGCGCCGACCTCGCCGCAACCGACGACGACCAGCTCCCGGCCCTCGTAGCCGGGACCGCGATCTTCGCCCGGGTCAGCCCCGAGGACAAAGCACGGATCGTGCGCGCCCAGCGGCGTACCGGCCTCGACGTGGCCTTTCTCGGCGACGGCGTCAACGACGCCGTCGCACTGCACGCCGCCGACGTCGGTATCTCCGTCGAGTCCGCTACCGACGTCGCCCAGGACGCCGCGGACATCATCCTGCTGGAAAAGGACCTCGACGTCCTCGCCAACGGGGTGATCGAAGGCCGACGGATCTTCGCCAACACCATCAAGTACGTACTGATGGGCACGTCGAGCAACTTCGGCAACATGTTCAGCGCCGCCGGCGCCTCCGCGCTCCTGAAGTTCCTGCCGATGCTGCCCGCGCAGATCCTGCTCAACAACCTCCTCTACGACACCAGCCAGCTCGCCATCCCTACCGACCACGTGGATGACGAGCAGCTCGTCCGCCCGTCTCGCTGGGACATCGCCTTCATCCGCCGGTTCATGCTCTTCTTCGGTCCGATCAGCTCGATCTTCGACTTCGCCACCTTCGGGGTCATGCTCTGGATCTTCCACGCCGGACCGGCGCTGTTCCGCACCGGCTGGTTCGTCGAATCCCTGGCCACCCAGACCCTGGTCATCTTCGCGATCCGCACCAGGCGCATCCCGTTCTTCCGCAGCCGACCCAGCCTTCCGCTGCTCCTGGCAGCGCTCGGTGTCGTCGCCGTCGGGGCAGCGCTGCCCGTCTCACCGTTCGCCCACGCGCTCGGTTTCACGCCGTTGCCGGTCGGGTTCTTCCTCACCCTCATCGTCATGGTGGCCTCCTACCTGGTGCTGATCGAGCTCGGCAAACGGTGGTTCTTCCGCGTCGCTCCAACCGTCCCCGACACCCGTCATCGCCGCGCCGGCTACCGAGTCCTGCGCCGCGCGCGGCGGTTCTCCTCCGCCGCCGGGTGAGGGACTTACTCGTGCAGCAACATTCAGGCGTACTGGCCAGGCGACTCTGCGTGTGCGACCGACGGAGTGATGATCCCCACCGCCACAGCGCTCCACGCAACAACGAATGTGACCTCGGTGTTGGTATCGGGATCAAGGAGCGGCAGGCGCGTCGTACCGCTCGTCCCGATTTGCTGCAGCTCTGCGCGGACCGTTTCCTCCCGACCGGGAGCGATCTCCCATCTCTGGCTCCAGCCGCCCGTGCCCACAAGCATCAGGTACGCCATGTCATCAGCCGCCGTTCGGTCGCTCTCGGGATGCCGGTTTCACGTTCCGGTCAGCTCGGCTTCTGCGCCAGGAAGTGTTGAGTCGGGCGCGGTCGTGTTGACGGGGCGACGGTTCAGTCGCGGCCCAACGACCGGAGCCGGCGCCTGTTCTCACGGGCGGTCTCGTCCCGTCGCTGCCGGTCGACGTCATCGACCGAAAGGGCGACCAACGCGATCGCGGCAATCTGTCGGATCTGCGCGTCGCTGAACTCGTCAAGAGTGCCGATTCGCTGGACAACCCTTTCCACTGCGGCATCGTCCGCGTCCTTGCGCGGACGGGCGAGGCCTCGCCGCTCGCCCACGCCTACCCTCTCGACACCCTGCATTCGACGCATCCGCCGGTCCAACGTCATTTCGGTCCGGACGGTCTCAGCGCTTTGGGCGCGGGCTCCGGCACTCTCGGTGCGGGGGTTTGCCCCTTCGACTTCTTGTTCTGGTCCTGCTTAGGCTTGCGTGCTTCTCGACCACCCTTGTTCTTGCCGGCCATGCCTACTCCCCCACTCGTTGAGTCATCGGTCCCGACCGCCGTCGGGGTTCGGCTGCTGTGCTCGACGACGCAGTTCATCGAGGTACGCGCGGATTCGGTCGAGAAGACTTCGGTTGACCGCAGGGGATGAGCGAGGGTGCAGCACGGGTCCCATCGGGACCGCCAATCTCCACTCGGAAGCGGGTGGCCTGAGCTCCACACGGAGCTACTTCAGGAGGTTACTCCTCACCTTGACATGGTTCCGAATCAAGCTGAGCGCTGCCGCACATGCGGAGCGACGACCTCTGTGCACCCCAGTGGGGCATGATGGACTATGGCCGGGGTCGACTCCGGCATTGAGGCGGTGGGCCGTGCGTGCCCGATCAAGCTCAACACCGGCGCCGGCCGTGAGGGTCATCGCGATGATGCGAGGAATCCACCGCCGCGCGACGCGCGGAAACGGAGCAACCGCCACGTGCTCACGGTGAGCCCGGAGGCGGCAGCGCTCGTGCGACAGCTGGTGAGGACCGCCGACCTTCCGGAAGGATCGGGCCTCCGCATTGTCGTCGACGGTCAACACCACAGTCTGTCCATGGGTCTTGCGCACGGGCCGGAACCGCAGGACGACGTCGTATCGAGCGGCGGAGCGCGCGTCTTCCTCTCCCAGCCGGCCACCGGTCGGCTGGAATCCCGCACTCTCGCAGCCGAGGTGACAGAGGTCAGATCGGTGTTCTATCTCAGCGGTTGAGCATCACCTTGGCTCCGCGACGAGAGGGCGGCGCGTCTAGGCGGATAGTCACCTTGGCGCATCGCGGCCAACGCCTCGGAGAGGATGCGCTCGCCGTCCTCCACGGTGCGCCGCACCGGTCGCGAACTGCGG
>Ga0070679_100005303_pt1 | contig 11934 bp, 10 predicted proteins | sample KBSC63BmetaG_FD_65652 | JGI IMG/M metagenome (GOLD analysis project Ga0070679, IMG submission 65652) | Corn rhizosphere microbial communities from Kellogg Biological Station, Michigan, USA - KBS C6-3B metaG | ecosystem: Host-associated > Plants > Roots > Rhizosphere | place: USA: Michigan... | reverse complement strand
GGTCTACACGATCCCCTGGCGCATTTCCACCCCGGACTGCCGGGAGCTGGAGGTCGCCCCGCGGCCGAGCGGCGCGCCGCGCCGGCCCGTTGCCTTAGCGGTAGGCCGCCGCGATGCCAAGGAAATCTTCAGCCTTGAGGCTTGCGCCGCCGACCAGAGCGCCATCCACGTTTGCAACCGCCATCAGTTCGGCCGCATTCGATGGCTTGACCGAGCCGCCGTAGAGGATGCGGACGGCGCCGGCGACGTCGCCGAAACGCTCCACAAGGCGGGCCCGGATGAATGCGTGAGCCTGCGCCACGTCGGCTACGGTCGGCGTCAGGCCGCTCCCGATCGCCCAGATCGGTTCGTAGGCGACCACCAGGTTGTCACCCGTCGCTCCATCGGGCAGCGAACCGCCGAGTTGACGACCCAACACGTCGAGGGTGTGCCCCGCTTCGCGCTCCGCGCGGCTCTCGCCGATACAGACGATCGCGGTCAGACCGGCACGCCAGGCCGCCTGCGCCTTGGCCCGCACCTCGGCGTCGGTCTCCTTGTGGTAGGTGCGCCGTTCCGAGTGCCCGACGATGACGGCCCTGGCGCCGACGTCGGCCAGCATCTCGGCCGAGATATCGCCGGTGAAGGCACCGGACGGCTCGGCGTGGCAATCCTGCGCCCCAATGTCGATCTTGGAACCCAGCGCCACCACCGCGAACGTCATAACGAGCGTCGCGGGCGGGCAGATCATGAGATCGGTCCTGGTCCAAAGATCGCCCGCGCCGTGCATGATCTTGCCAAGCTCAGCGGCCGAAGCCTTGAGGCCGTTCATCTTCCAGTTGCCCGCGACGAGCGGGCGGCGTTCGGATTTGGCCATTGAATCTCCTCGGTTCAGCGGTTAGCAGAGCCCTCGCGGCCACGCCAGAGGCCCTTTGGCGCGGCGCGTCGTGTTGCGGTGGATACGCACCCTCCGTATATTCCCGCGCAATTGGCCTGGAATCGGCCTCTCCTCCCAACAAGACGAACGGATTCATGCTTCGAGGTATTCATAAGGCCTCCAACAACTGGATCGGCCGCGCCGTTATGGGCGTCATTCTGGGCCTGATCGCCGTCAGCTTCGGCATTTGGGGCATCGGCGACATCTTCCAGGGCGCGGGCCGCACGTCGGTTGCCACGGTCGGTGGGACGGAGATCCGCACCGAAACCTTCCGCCAGCTTTACCAAGATCGGTTGCAACAGCTCGGCCGGCAAGTGGGCCGCCCGATCCTGCCGGACCAGGCGAAGGCGCTGGGTCTCGACCGGCAGTTGCTCGGTCAGGTCATCGCCGAGACCGCGCTCGATCAGAAGGTGCGCGCGATGCGGCTTGCGGTCAGCAACGCCGAGGTCGGACGCCAGATCACCGAGGATCCGAACTTCAAAGGCATTAACGGCCAATTCGACCGCGCTCGGTTCGAGGCGGTGATCCGCAATGCCGGCTATACCGAGGCCCGTTTCCTTGACGAGCAGCGCCGCACCATGTTGCGCCAGCAATTGGTCGGGACAATCAGCGCCGAAACCGTTGTGTCGAAGACCGCGCAGGAAGCCTTCAACCGTTTCCAGAATGAAGAGCGTTCGATCGACTATGTCGTGCTGGGCCCGGCGCAAGCCGGCACGATTGCCAATCCCGCTCCGGACGTGCTCGCGAAATATTTCGAGGAACGCAAAGCAGCGTTCCGCGCACCCGAATTCCGCAAGATAACGCTGGTCGTTCTGACGCCCGCCGATCTCGCGGCGACCCTTCCCGTTTCCGACGAAGAAGTGAAAAAGTCCTATCAGGATCGGCACGTCCGCTACGAAACGCCCGAGCGGCGCCATCTCAAGCAGATCGTTTTCCCGACCATCGACGAAGCCAAAGCAGCGGCCGCGAAGATTGCGGCCGGGACGACATTCGAGGCGCTTGCCACCGAACGCGGCCTCAAGGAGAGCGATATCGATCTCGGCACGGTCGCGAAAAACGCCGTTGTCGACCGGGACGTCGGCGACGCTGCGTTCAAACTCAAGGCCGGCGAAGTCAGCGCGCCCATCCAGGGACGCTTCGGCATCGCGATCGTGAAGGTCGACTCCATCGAGCCGGCAACGGTTAAGCCGTTCGCTGAAGTGTCCGCTGACTTGAAGCGCGAGATCGCCACTGAGCGCGCGAAGAACGAGATCATCAACGTCCAGGAAAAGGTCGAGGACGAGAGGCTCAACGGCTCGACCTTGGCCGACGCCGCCCGCAAATTCGACCTCAAGCCTCGCACCATCGACGCGATCGATCGCGAGGGCAATGACGCGAACGGCAAACCGGTCCCCGATCTGCCGCAGGGCGTCGACGTCTTGGCCTCCGCCTTCAACACCGAGGTCCATAGTGAAAACGAGCCGTTGCGCGTGCCGAACAGCGGCGGCTACGTCTGGTACGACGTCGATGCGATCACGCCTGCGCGGGATCGCACCCTCAATGAGGTCAAGGACAAGGTCGTGACGCGGTGGCGTGACGATCAGATCACGCAACGGCTGCGGACCAAGGCGTCGGAAATGCTCGACAAGATCAAGGCCGGGGCCTCGTTCGCGGAAGTCGCTGCGGCCGAAAAGCTCAAGAGCGAATGGCGTCCGGCCATCAAGCGCGCAAGCCCCCCGCCCGGCCTGTCCGCTCCCGCGGTCGCCGAGATCTTCCGCACGACTCAAGGGTCCGCGGGCACAGTCGAGGGCGATAGCCCGACCGAACGCCTGCTGTTCCGCGTGACGGAGATCAAGGTCCCGCCGCTCGATCCGCAATCCGCCGATGCCAAACGCATCGACGAAGCGCTGCGGTCCCGCAACGCCGAAGACCTGGTGGCCGAGTATGTCGCGCGGCTGCAGAGCGACGCCGGGGTTAGCATTAACCAGAACGCGTTGAACCAGGTCGCAGGCGGCAGCACACAAAACTGAGTGCGCCATGCAAATTGATCCGCCGGCAGAAGCCTTCGCCGCGCGTTATGGCCGCGGCGAACCGCAGGTGGTCTGGACCACACTGGTCGCCGACCTCGAAACGCCGGTTTCGGCCTTTTTAAAGATCGCCGGCGGCCGCCCGATGAGCCTGCTGCTGGAGTCCGTCGAAGGCGGCGCCGTGCGCGGCCGCTATTCGGTGATCGGGCTCGATCCGGATCTGATCTGGCGGACCCACGGCACGCGCGCCGAAATCAACCGGACGGCGCGCAGCGATCCGGCGGCGTTCGTGCCGATTGCCGAGCCCCCCCTTGCGGCGTTGCGCGCGCTGATCGCCGAAAGCCGCATTGCGCTGCCGGAGGGACTGCCGCCGATGGCGGCGGGTGTGTTCGGCTATCTCGGATACGACATGGTCCGGCTGATGGAGGAGTTGCCCGCCTCCCATCCCGATCCGATCGGCATTCCCGATGCCGTGTTGATCCGTCCCACGCTCGTTGTCGTCTTCGATGCGGTGAAGGACACGATCATCGTGGTCACGCCGGTGCGACCGGAGCCCGGGATCAATGCTAAAACGGCTCTCCTTCGCGCCCAGGAGCGCCTGGCAGGCGTGGTCGATGCGCTCGACCGTCCGCTCGACAAAGCGGCGGCCGGCTCGGAGGCCGGCCCCCTCGACGTGCCGGCTCAGTCCAACACCACGCCCGAGGAATACCGGGCGATGGTGCAGAAGGCGAAGGATTACATCCTCGCCGGCGACATCTTCCAGGTTGTGCTGTCGCAGCGCTTCGAGGCGCCGTTCGCGCTGCCGCCGTTTTCACTTTATCGCGCGCTGCGCCGGGTCAATCCGGCCCCGTTCCTCTACTTCCTCGATTTCGGCGGCTATGCGGTGGCGGGCTCGAGCCCCGAGGTCCTGGTGCGGCTGCGTCAAGGCACGGTGACGATCCGACCCATCGCCGGCACGCGTCCACGCGGCGCGACCCCGCACGATGACAAGGCGCTGGAGGATGAACTTCTGGCCGACCCGAAAGAACGCGCCGAGCATCTCATGCTGCTCGATCTCGGCCGCAACGACGTCGGCCGCGTCTCGCGCATCGGCACGGTCAACGTCACCGATCAGTTCTTTGTCGAGCGCTACAGCCACGTCATGCATATCGTGTCGAATGTCGAGGGAGCGCTGGCCGACGGCCGCGACGCGCTCGATGCACTTGCGGCAGGCTTCCCCGCCGGCACCGTCTCGGGCGCCCCGAAGGTGCGCGCCATGCAGATCATCGACGAACTGGAGAAGGACAAGCGCGGGCTTTACGCCGGTTGCGTCGGCTATTTCTCGGCGGCCGGCGAAATGGATTCCTGCATCGTGCTGCGCACGGCGCTCATCAAGGACGGCACGATGTATGTGCAGGCCGGCGCCGGCATCGTCGCCGACAGCAATCCCGCCAGCGAACAGACGGAATGCGTGAACAAGGCCAAGGCGCTGTTCCGCGCCGCCGAAGAGGCGCGCCGCTTCGCCAGCGCCGCCGGGCGCGGGCAATAGCGCAGCGCGCGGCGTCCAACTCTACGGAATGTAATAGAACGGATTGGGGACAAGAAATCCGCGCTCGGCGTGACCGCCGTCGAGATCGCTCCGCTGATCGCCCACGTTAACGACGATCGTATAGCCCTGCGCTTCGATTTTCTGCCGCTCCTTCGCCTTGTACGTCGCGGCGGACGCGCCGTTGTCCTCCGGTGGGCGCATCAACACGGCGACCCAGGAGTCATAGCCGGCGTCGCGCAGATTGCGCTCGGTCGCCGCCCGCTCATCGGCCCGGTCGCGCCGCCCGGTAAGAAAGAACACGGCCACGCCCTTGGTCCTCGCGGTCTTGAACAGATCGAGCGTCGGCTTGAGGGGCCCGGCCTTGGCCGAGCGAACCCACGCACGCCAGCCGCAAGGGCCGAGCGGCACGGCATCGCAAGGCCCCTCGGGTATGTAGCCGAAATCGTTCGCGACGATTTCGGGCCAATTCGACAGTGCGGTTTCGTCGATGTCGAGAACGACGGCAGGCCTGCGGACCTTGTCGGCCCGCCGCAATAGATAGGATGTGGCGCGCTTCAGTGTGCGGAGCACGTCCCTGTCGTAAGCATCCGAACACGCATACCGCAGCAGGCGCAGTTTCAGCACGCCGAGATTGTCGGCTTGCGCGGCGGCCGGGAGGGGTGGTGGCTGTGCCGGCGCGCGGTCGCATTGCAGCGCGTGCCCGGTGCTGCTGCAAAGAACCCATAGTGCCGCCCCAAGAAGAGCCGCCCGCCCCGTCCGACGGCGCGCAGGCAGCATCGTTGGGGTGAAAAGACGCATTCGCAGAGAAAACATGGAAACGATCCGTATGAAGCGCCATGCTAGCAAACCCGCAAAACGCCTGTGTGACCTCGCAGGCGATCTGCGGCATTCGCCTGCCGGGCTGATTGGCTCCGAGCCTTGACCCCCGCCCCACCCCGCGTCTAAGACCCTGAACAGGCGTGAGAACCTGCGCTATGATCCTGCTTGTGGACAACTACGACAGTTTCACCTTCAACCTCGTCCATTACCTCGGTGGTCTCGGGGCGGAGGTTGCCGTGCATCGCAACGATAAGATTTCCGTTGCCGAGGTGCAGGCGGCAAAGCCGGACGCCATCGTTCTGTCGCCGGGGCCCTGCACGCCCAACGAAGCCGGGATCTGTCTCGACCTGATCGCCAAGGCCGCGGCGACGACGCCGATCCTCGGCGTGTGTCTCGGCCACCAAGCCATCGGCCAGGCGTTCGGCGGCCGCGTGGTGCGCGCGCCGCAGCCGGTGCACGGCAAGCTTTCCGAGGTTCGTCATCACGGTGCGAGCGTGTTTCGCGGCATCAACGGCCCGTTCAAGGCGACGCGTTATCATTCGCTGGTGGTCGAGCGCGGCACCATGCCCGAAACGCTCAACGTCACAGCCGAAACCGATGACGGCCTGATCATGGGCCTCGCGCACAAAACATTGCCGGTGCATGGCGTGCAATTCCATCCTGAAAGCATCGCCTCCGAGCACGGCCACCTGATGCTGAAAAACTTTCTCGATCTTGCCGCGCAGTGGAACGCCGCGCGCCGCACGATCACGGTCCATTGAGGAGAGATTTGTGAGCGACGAACTGAAGGGGCTCATCGCGAAGGTCGCTTCGGGTGCGGCGCTCACGCGCGATGAATCCGCCCGCGCTTTCGACCGCATGATGTCGGGCGAGGCAACGCCGTCGCAGATGGGCGGCCTGCTGATGGGCATGCGGGTGCGCGGCGAGACCGTGGAAGAAATCACCGGCGCCGTCAGCGCCATGCGCGCCAAAATGCTGAAGGTCGATGCGCCGTCCGGAGCAGTGGATGTGGTCGGCACCGGTGGCGACGCCTCCGGCTCCTTCAATATCTCCACCTGTGCCGCGCTGGTCGTCGCAGGCGCGGGCGTGCCCGTCGCCAAGCACGGCAATCGCGCGCTGTCGTCGCGCTCCGGCGCGGCAGACGTGCTGATCGCGCTTGGCGTCAATATCGACCTCACGCCGGCACAAGTGGGCAATTGCGTGCGCGAAGCAGGAATAGGCTTCATGTTCGCCCCGGCCCATCATCCCGCGATGAAGAACGTGGGTCCGACGCGCGTCGAACTCGGCACGCGCACGATCTTCAACCTGCTCGGCCCGCTCTCCAACCCGGCGAGCGTGAAGCGCCAGATGATCGGCGCGTTCTCGCGGCAATGGATCGAGCCGATGGCCCATGTGCTTAAAAATCTCGGTTCCGAATGCGTCTGGGTGGCGCATGGCTCTGACGGCCTCGACGAGATCACCACGTCCGGGCCGACCTACGTCGCCGCGTTGGAGAACGGCCAGGTCCGCACCTTTGAAATCAACCCCGAGGATGTCGGGCTGGACCGCGCAAAGCCGGATGCGCTTCGCGGCGGCGATGCCGACGCCAACGCCAAGGCACTTCTGGGTGTGCTTCAGGGCAACAAGGGACCCTACCGCGATATCGCGATCCTCAATGCGGCGGCGGCGCTGGTGGTCTCCGGCCGCGCCGAGGATCTCAAGGACGGCGCCGCAATGGCCACGCGTTCGATCGACACCGGCGAAGCCGAAGGCCGGCTGGACCGGCTGATCGCGGTGTCGAACGCGCAATGACCGACATCCTCAAAAAGATCGAGGCGTACAAGCGAGACGAAATCGCCGCCGCCAAGCGCGTCCGCTCGTATGCGGATGTCGAAGCCGCGGCGAAAGCGGCCCCTGCTCCGCGTGGCTTTCTGCAAGCCATCGAGCGGCGGATCGCCGCCGGTGGTTACGCACTCATTGCCGAGATCAAGAAGGCAAGCCCGTCGGCCGGATTGATCCGGGCTGACTTCGACCCGCCTGCGCTCGCCCGCGCTTACGAGGCCGGTGGCGCGGCGTGTCTGTCGGTGCTGACCGACGCGCCGTCGTTCCAAGGCCAGCCCGAATTTCTTACGGCGGCGCGCGCAGCCACAACGCTGCCGGCGCTGCGCAAGGATTTCATGTTCGAGCCGTACCAGATCGCCGAAGCGCGAGCGATGGGTGCGGACGCGATCCTCGTCATCATGGCTTCTGTCGACGACGCATGCGCCGCCGAACTTGAGGATGCGGCGGCGGGCCTGGGCATGGATGTGCTCGTTGAGGTGCACAATCAGGCTGAACTCGATCGCGCGGTCAAATTGCGCTCGCGGCTCATCGGCATCAACAACCGCGATCTCAAGGTGTTCAAGACGTCGCTCGCCGTCAGCGAAGGGCTTGCGCCCCGCGTTCCCGCCGGACGCGTGATCGTCGGCGAGAGCGGCATCCATACACCGGCCGACCTGGCGCGGCTTGCGGCGGTCGGCATTCGCACGTTTCTGATCGGCGAAAGCCTGATGCGGCAAAGCGACGTTGCGGCCGCGACCCGCACGCTGCTCGCATCCGAACCAATTTCAGCGCAGGCCGCGAGATAACCGTGGCCAAGGCACTCACCCACATCGGCCGCAGCGGCGAAGCGCACATGGTGGACGTCTCGGCCAAGGCTGCGACGGATCGCATCGCCGTGGCTGAAGGCCGCGTGGTGATGACGAAAGCCACCTTCGATCTCGTGCGCAAGGGAAATGCCAAAAAGGGTGACGTGCTGGGCACCGCTCGCGTCGCCGGAATCATGGCGGCAAAGCGGACCCATGAACTGATCCCGCTCTGCCATCCGCTGGCGATCACGAAAATCACCGTCGACATCGAGCCTGCGCATAAGCCCACTGGATTCGTCGTTCGCGCGACGGTCAAAGTGACCGGCCAGACCGGCGTTGAAATGGAAGCGCTGACCGCGGTTTCGGTCGCTTGCCTGACCATCTACGACATGGTCAAGGCGGTCGAACGCGGCATGCGGATCGAGGGCATTCGCCTGGTCGAAAAGCAAGGCGGCAAGTCCGGGCATTATCGAGCCGGGCGCCAATTCAAAGGTTGAGATCATGGCGTTGCTCTCGGTCGCCGAAGCGCTCGCCCGCGTGCTGGCCGATGCCGAGCCTCTGCCTTCCGAGCACGTGCCATTGAACGAAGCGGATGGGCGCGTGTTGGCCGAAGACATCGCCGCACTCCGCACCCAACCGCCTGCCGATCTTTCCGCGATGGATGGCTATGCCGTCCGTGCGGCGGATGTCGCAAGCGCGCCGGCCACGCTTCGCTTGATCGGCGAGGTTGCCGCGGGCCATCCATTCGAAGGAACCGTCGGCTCCGGCGAAGCGGCGCGCATCTTCACCGGCGGCGTCGTTCCGTCCGGCGCCGACACCATCGTGATCCAGGAGCACACGCAGCGCGACGGCGACCGCATCGTGGTGGAGAAGCCGTCGGTTGCCGGACGGCACATCCGGCGTGCCGGCCTCGACTTCAAAGAGGGCCAGGTGTTGCTGCCGCGCGGGCGCAGACTCACCGACCGCGATATCATGCTCGCCGCCGGCATGAACCATCCGACGGTCCCCGTGCATCGCCGCCCCAAGGTCGCGGTGTTCGCCACCGGTGACGAACTCAAGCCTCCCGGCAGCGCGCTGGGCCCCGGCGAAATCGTCTATTCCAACGGGTTCGCGCTGATGGCTCTGGTGCGGAGCGAAGGCGCGACGGTGATCGACCTCGGCATCGTTCCCGACGATGTTGAAGCCACCATTGCAGCGGTCCGCCGCGCCCGGGCGAGCGGCGCGGATATCCTGGTGACCACCGGCGGAGCGTCGGTTGGCGACTACGACATGGTTCAACGCGGATTGAAGGCGGAGGGCCTCGACCTGTCGTTCTGGCGCGTGGCGCTGCGACCGGGACGACCGATGATGCACGGTCGGCTCGATGCGATGCAGGTGCTCGGCCTGCCGGGGAACCCGGTCTCGGCCTATGTCTGCGCGTTCCTTTTTCTGGTTCCGCTGATCCGACGGTTTGCCGGGCACGCCCACGTGCAGCCCCTTCCCGAATCGGCAACGCTGGGTGTCGACCTGCCGGCCAACGACGAGCGGGCGGATTATCTTCGCGCGACTCTCGCCCCCGGCGCCGACGGTATTCCGGTGGCAACACCCGTCCGAATCCAGGACTCGTCGATGATGGCGGCGCTTGCAAAAGCCGATTGCCTCATCATCCGCGAGCCATTTTCCGCCGCAATGTCTGCGGGAAATCGTTGTTCGATCCTTAGGCTTACGCGGTCGTTTTAGCGGCCGTTCGAATTGTTCACGCCAAATTAAATGGTTGCGGAACAAGGATAGAACATATAGTGTCCGTTCATGATTTGTTTTCGGGCGCTGACAGCGCAGAAAACAAGGGAGGAATGATTACGATGCTCACTCGCAAGCAATTCGAGCTGCTGCGCTTCATCCACGAGCGTCTGAAGGAATCGGGCATCCCGCCTTCATTCGACGAGATGAAGGACGCGCTCGATCTGCGCTCGAAGTCGGGCATCCACCGCCTGATTACGGCTCTGGAGGAGCGTGGCTTCATCCGCCGCCTGCCGAACCGGGCCCGGGCCATCGAGGTTATCAAGCTTCCCGAGCCCGTTGGACAGGGAGGAGGCCGCCGTGGCTTCACCCCGAGCGTTATCGAGGGCACCCTTGGACGCGTTCGCACCACCTCCGAGGACGATGGTGGCCGTCCCGTCGCGATCCCCATGATGGGCCGCATCGCCGCCGGCACACCGATCGAGGCGATCCAGACCAGGACCCAGGTCATCAACATGCCGCCCGACATGCTGGGCAACGGCGACCATTTTGCTCTTGAGGTGCGCGGCGATTCGATGATCGAAGCCGGCATTCTCGAAGGCGACACCGTCCTCATCAAAAAAACCGAGGCCGCCGATACCGGAGACATCGTCGTTGCCTTGATCGACGAAGAGGAAGCGACCCTCAAGCGCTTCCGTCGCCGTGGGGCATCGATCGCGCTGGAGCCGGCCAACACGGCCTACGAAGTGCGGATCCTGCCGCCGACGCGGGTGCGCATCCAGGGCAAGATGGTCGGGCTGTTCCGGCGCTATTGAGGCGAAGCCTTCGGCACGTCCAGGGACCGACGCGCTAATCCCCGGCGTCCAGATCGTCGGCGCTGGGGGTCGCATCCTGCAGCCTGGGTTGCGCCTTCGAATTTGCCGCCGTTTTTGGCGCAGCCGCCGCCGGGGCCCACGGGCGATCCAGTCCAGCGGGTCGCGCAGCGATGACCGTCCAATCCTTGCCGCTTTGGCGCAGCGCAATGGCGCCTGACGCGCGCGACACATTTCGATCAATCGTGAGCGCCGCGCAGCCGGGAGGCGCCTCCCGCGCCGTCACCACGACCGCGGCCCGCTCGCAATCCTCCTCGAAAGCATCCGGTGCAAGAACTTGCGACACCAGCCTGTCGCTTGCCACGGTGGCAATGCAGCCGTTGTCGTCGCAGTCAAAGCCTCGTCCGAGAGACTGATCGTCCACGGTTCGAGAATCCCCGTCGGCGGCAAGCCATTCCCGGATCGCAAACGTGTCGCGGCTGGCGTGATGCACCGATAGCCGGCCATCGGCGCCCCGCACCGCCAACGCTTGACCGTCGGCGGAGATCAGCACATCCGGCTGCGGTGTCCAGAACGCCCATAGGCTTGCCAGCACGACCAGGCCGCCGCCGCACCAGCGCAGCGGACTTTTCAGCAGGCAGAGCCAGACCAGGCCGCCCGTCCCGAGCAGCAACGGACCGACGCCGAACGCCGCAACGTGCCCCACTGCGCCCGGCAGATGGGCGACGAACAGCGCCACCGCGATCATCCAGTCGATGCCCTGCCCCATCAGCCACCAGAGCGTCGCGTCGAAGCCGAACGGAATGGCAAGCAGTCCGAGCAGCCCGGCCGGCATCACCCAGATCGACACGATCGGCATGGCCAGCAGGTTGGCGATGACGCCGTACGGCGCAAGCCGGTGGAAATGAAACGCCGCATAGGGCGTGGTGGCGAAGCCGGCCACGAGGGAGGCAAAGATAAGCCCGACGATTTCGCGCCCGCCCCATAAGGCCACGCGGGCTCCGGCCGACGTGTCGGCGCCGGCCGCCATCCACGGCAGACCGCGCTCATAGGCTGCAATCAGAGCCAGCGTTGCCGCAAACGACATCTGGAAGCTCGGATGCACGACGGACTGCGGCGCCAGCAGCAACACGCCGAACGCAGCCAGCGCCAGCGTCCGCAGCGTCAGCGCCGGTCGATCGGCCATCACACCAACCAGCACGATGGCCGTCATGATGAACGAGCGCTGGGTCGCCACCTCGGAGCCCGACAGCAGCAGATAACCGGCCGCGGCGATCAGCGCGCCCGCCGCAGCCCATTTCTTGATCGGACGGGCGCTGGCGAAGACCGGCACGAGCGCCAAGAGCGCGCGCAACACAAAGAACACCACACCTGCGACCACCGCCATGTGATAGCCGGAGATCGACAACACATGGCCCAGGCTGGACACGTACATGGCGTCGTTGACGGGCGCGGAAATCGCGTCGCGCTTTCCGGTGATCAAGGCCGATGCGATCGACCCTCGGTCGCCCGGCAGGATGGCGCGAATCCG
>Ga0070679_100005302_pt1 | contig 11936 bp, 12 predicted proteins | sample KBSC63BmetaG_FD_65652 | JGI IMG/M metagenome (GOLD analysis project Ga0070679, IMG submission 65652) | Corn rhizosphere microbial communities from Kellogg Biological Station, Michigan, USA - KBS C6-3B metaG | ecosystem: Host-associated > Plants > Roots > Rhizosphere | place: USA: Michigan... | reverse complement strand
ACGACCGTCGGCGAACTGGCGATGAAGACGGAGCAGGAAATGCTCAAGTACCGCAACTTCGGCAAAAAGTCGTTGAACGAAATCAAAGAAAAGCTCGAGGCTTTGGGTTTGTCGCTCGGCATGAAGTTCGACGAGCGGCTCCTGGATACGAAGAAGGAAGCCTGACGCGAAGTAGCGAGTAGCGGGTAGTGAGTAGCGAGCATCTCGCTTGCGCTCCCCGCCTTTCTACTCGCTACCCGCTACGCACTACTCGCTACTCTAATTTCGGTTCTCGCGCCGTCCGCCCCGCCCAACGCTGCGAGGGGATTGCCGATCGGGAACCATCTAAAACACACGCACAATGCGTCACAATAAACACCACGCTACACTCGGCGTGACCCGCGAACATCGCGCCGCGATGTTGTCCAACATGGCCACCTCGCTGATCGAGCACGGCCGGATTCAAACTACGCTCACGAAGGCCAAGGCCCTGCGTCCTTTCATCGAGAAAGCGATCACGAAGGCCAAGCGTGCCGCGGCCAAATCCGAGAAGAAGGATCAGATCCACCTTCGCCGTTTGGTGCTCGCCGACATTCGGGACGAGGATGCGGTCACGAAGCTTTTTAACGAAACGCACAAGGAATTCGCCAACCGCAGCGGCGGCTACACGCGTATTTACAAGCTCGGCCAGCAGCGGATCAGCGACGCGGCCGAACTCGCCCTCATCGAGTTCGTGAAGGCGGACGACCAAGGCTACAAGAAGTCGAAGAGCAGCAAGAAGGCCAAGGCCAAGAAAGGTCCGAAGGCTGCGAAATCGAACACTGGTGATACCGCACCGGCAACCGAGACCGCGTCCGCGACGCCGGCGGCCGACACGCCCAAGGCCGAATAAGGCCATTTACCAGCGACCATCTTCAACGCGCCGAGCACGTCTCGGCGCGTTTTTTTTTGCCCGACAGAGCCGCCGCGAATTGTCGCCGCCGGCGCATTGGGACCTCGCCGGATCGACACGTCGGCGACGCACGAGATGAGGGGAGACCGGCTGCGCCGCACGGTGTTTGCGTTTTTGCGTTCGGCATTGCCGCCGCACTTTGGTGACGCAGTCTGCCGAGGATGCTCACGCTTTCGGCCGCCACGGTGATCTACTGCGTCGTCGTGGGCGCCGTGTTTCTCGGCCTCTGGTTATGGTACGACCGGCGCGATCACCAGCGCTTCGAGCAGGAGCGACGGAAATCCACGTTTCACTGCATTCGCTGTGATGCGTTGTACACGGCCTCGTCGTCCCAGTCCCTCGCGCGCTGTCCGAAATGCGGCCACGAAAATGGCCGATTGCGGTTCTGATTTTTCGATCGGAGCGGATCCGGCCGGCGCGTCGTTTGCCGGGCGTCCGGCTCCATTGTTCGTTGCTTGCGGTCTTTGCCGGTGAACGTGGTCCGCGGCGGAGAGCGGCCCGTTTGATACGCTTGCGGTGATGCAAGGTTGCCCCGTTCGCTCGTCCAACTGGATGGCGGAGCTCTTCGAATGCCGGCGGGATCCCCGCCTTTTTCCTGAACCGGTGTCCATGGCTGGATGCCAACGAAGTGCTACTCGCTGCTCTTGGGCGCTCGCAACACGCCCGCGCGCGGCAAACGATTCTCGCGCGCAGACGACGCGCTGATCCGCGCGATTACGTTACGCCATTTCCCGTCCGGGTTCACCGTGCTCAATGCCGATGGCGGGTGGTATGACCCTCAACGGTCCAGGTTCGTTCGTGAGGAATCGCGGCAGATTCTGGTTTCGACCGATCGCCGGTCGGGCTTGCGCGCCTGGGCGCAGGAACTCGCGGTCGCTTTGCGGCAGGATGAACTGCTAGTCATCGAAGTAGGCGCCGCGTTTCGTTTCCGTCGGGCTGAGCCTGTGGCGGCTCGGCGCCGGCGCTGAGATGCCGCTTGTGATGGTTTCACCGTGAGGCAGCCTCGATTGCGCATGGAATACATTCCTGAGCTCCGCGCGACTATCCGGCGGCTCCACCGGTGTGATGCCTCGCACACTCGCACGGAAGAAGTGAAACAAGTCCTCGACGGGCGGTTGTTGTGGGAAGGGAAAGTCGAGGTTTTCGCTCTGCTCGGCCACGACAACGCGCTGCGCTGCTACGCCTGGGGCAACCTCGACGGGCAAGGTCGCTGGGAAGTCACCACGGTGCTGGCGATCCCTCCCATCGTCTCGGCGGAAACCGCGGTGCTGGCGGCGATCGCCGCAAAGATCAAGGAACTGGAGCAAGAGGGCGGCCGGCCGATGCCGGATGAACCGGCGTGACTGGCCGCTGTCTGTCCCAGCGTGAACGCTGTTGCACTCGGCGACCTGAATGGCCGCGTTGTCCTCGTTTATTCGCAGCAGGACCAACGTAACCCGCCGAGTGGGCGGCGCGGAACGCTCGTAGTGCAACAGTCGGGCGAACAACCCGCTTGCGTGGAAGTGGACGTCGAATTTCCCGAGATGTTTATCACCCGCGCTCATCGCCGCCGTATCCGACTCAGCGACGAGGAGGTCGATCGCATGCTCGCATCGGAGCACTACGGCTCATTCACGGTGCGCTTGGCCGAATCCCTCGATCCGGACGCGCCGCGCCGTAACGAGTAGGGCAGGGCGCCGGAACTGGCCCGGCGTTTCCGGCACTATCGCCTCGCATCCTTGCGATGCGGTACGCTTGAACCCCATTGCCCCGTCTTCAGCCGCCACCCCGACGCGCCACATCATCGTGGCGGTGTCGCTCGGGGCGCTTGCCGTTGCGATTTGGCGAATGTCCGACGTGTTCGTCATCGCCTTCGGTGGCATTGTGCTTGCAGCGATGATCAGGTCGCTGGCTCAGCTGTTGGCGCGGAAAACCGGGCTGCGCGAACGCTGGTGCGTGTTGATCGTGGTGTTATTATGCATCGTCGCCGCGGGCGGAGTCGGCTGGCTGTTTGGGCAGCAAGTAACGAAGCAGGCCGCGGAGCTGCGCGAGCAATTGCCGGCCGCGTTTCATAAAGCCGTCGCGGCGCTCAAGCGAACTCAGATCGGGCAGACGGCGCTCACCTCGGTTCAGAGCGGCGCTGGCAAAGAAAAGGCCATCGCGAACGTCGGGGTTGCCGCGACCGCTCTCCTCGGCGGCACGCTCGATTTGATTCTGATCCTGTTTCTTAGCGTCTACTTCGCCCTCGATGTTCGCATGTATCGCAACGGAGCGCTCCGGTTGCTGCCGCCGGCGCACCGCGCCCGGGTGGGCTTGGTGCTCGATGATGCTGGCTTGGCCTTGCAAAAATGGTTGGTTGGACAGGCCATCGCCATGGTCACGGTCGGGGTGCTGGTTGGGGTCGGCCTCGCGCTGGTCGGCGTGCCGCTCGCACTGGCGCTCGGCGTGCTCGCCGCCTTGTTGGAGTTCGTCCCTGTACTCGGCCCAATTTTGTTCGCGATCCCCGGCATCCTGCTGGCGTTCGGCAAAGGCCCCGAGACGGCGCTGTACGCCTTCCTCGTCTATCTGGTCGTCCAGCAATTCGAAGGCAACGTATTGATTCCTTTAATACAGCGGTGGGCCGTCGAGCTGCCGCCCGTGGTGGGTCTGCTCGCGGTCGTGGCCGGTGGCCTTTTGCTCGGCGTCCCTGGGGTCATCTTCGCCACCCCGCTGGCCGTTGTCATCATGTGCCTCGTCAAGCATCTGTACGTCGAAGACGCACTCGAGATGCCCGACGCGCCCGAGAGCACGCCCAAAGTGCATCCGTAATCGGGGTTCGCTTTGGCGCGCGCTCCGCGGACAAATTCGCGTGGCGTGGAGGCCAACTTGCTACCGCTGTGGGACTTGAATCTTGTCGCGCCCCGGCGTGCCAAGTGAACTGCGCGAATTCGGCGCCGGGTTGCGGACCGGCGCACAAATGCATTGGCGGAGTGACTTGCATCTGTGCCGCGATTTGATCGGAATCGTTCGGCTTACCCCTAGTCATGGCGCGCACGTTCCTGGTGATCGACGACAACGAATCCGTTCGGGAGTCGTTGAAATTCCTCCTGCTTCGGCGGGGGTACGGCGTGCTCGTGGCGGAAGACGGCTATGAAGCATTGCGATTGGCCGGCGTCCATGTGGTCGACGCGGCCATGGTTGACGTGAATATGCCGGGGATGAACGGGATCGAGGTGTGCCGTGCCCTCCGGGAACTGGCGGCCGCGGCTGGCCGCGACATTGCAATTTGGCTGATGACGGGCGGGCGTTCCCCGGAGCTGGTGCGGCTGGCCCGAGAAGCCGGCGCACTCGATTTGTTGGGGAAACCGTTCGACCTGCCCGCGCTTTATCGACGTTTCGAGGATTATTTCGCGGCGCAGAAACCCGCGCTAGAACTCGACGGGCAGCCGCCAAAATAATTCCGCGCGGTGCGGCCCGTCGCGGCCGATCGCCGCGCGTTTTGGTCCCCGCTGGACGAAGCCGCGGATTGCGCACACCGTACGGCATGCACCTGACCGGGTTTCACCACCTTACCGCCGTCACCGCCGATGCGACGGGAAACCACCGCTTTTACACGCAGACACTCGGCCTGCGGTTGGTGAAGAAAACCGTCAATCAGGACGACGTTTCGGCCTATCATTTGTTTTATGCCGACGGTCGAGCGACGCCGGGAAGCGACATCACGTTTTTCGACTGGCCAGTCCCGCGCGAGCGGCGCGGCACCCGCAGCATCGTGCGCACGGGCTTCAGGGTCGATTCCGAGGTGGCACTCGAATGGTGGGCCCAGCGTTTCGCGGAGCTGGGCGTGCGGTGCCACCCCATCGGAACGCGGGACAGCCGGCCGACGCTCGATTTCGAAGACGGTGAAGGGCAGCGCCTGAGTTTGGTTGCCGAAACTCCCCGCGGGGCGGTGCATCCCTGGGATCGGTCGCCCGTGCCGGTCGAGCATCAAATCCGCAGTCTCGGTCCGGTCACGATGAGTGTGCCGCAGCACGGGCCGACGGACACGATCTTGACGAAAGTGATGAACATGCGACGCGTGCGCGAGTACGCGATCGGGGCCGATGGCGATCGCGCGGCGGTGATTGTCTACGAAATGGGCGAAGCTGCGGCCAATGAGCGCGCGAGCATCGGCGCCGAGCTGCACGTTACCGTCGAACCCCAACTCACCCCGGCCCGCAGCGGTGCCGGCGGAGTGCACCACGTGGCCTTCCGCACCCCGACGTTCGCCGATTACAACGGGTGGGTCGAGCGGCTGCAGCAGATGGAGATTCCGTCGAGCGGGCCCGTGGACCGGTTCTATTTCCGGAGCCTGTATTTCCGCGAGCCCAACGGCGTACTGTTCGAGATCGCGACGGACGAGCCGGGTTTTGGCGCGGACGAGCCGATGGAGACGCTCGGCCAGAAGCTGGCGCTGCCCCCTTTTCTCGAACCGCGGCGTCAACAGATCGAAGCCGGCTTAAAGCCGCTCTAAGGTTGCGGAGACGGGCGCCACCCGCAGGGCGCGCCGTCTCCGGTGAAAATTCGCGCGGCGTGGCGGATCACGTCTCGGGCGCCGCATAGTTGGTTCTTGCCCCGCGACACCGGCGCGGCTTGATCTCAACTTTTCCCACCCAGCACATGCCACAGACGATCGCCGTCCTAGACTTTGGTTCGCAGCTCACTCAGGTCATCGCGCGGCGGATCCGGGAGTGCCAAGTCTACTCCAAGATCTACCACTACTCCACGACCGCCGAGCAGCTGCGGGCGGATAATGTCGTCGGTATCATTCTCTCCGGCGGTCCGATGAGCGTCTACGCGCGGAAAGCCCCCCATCCGGATCGCGCGATCTTCGAACTCGGGGTGCCGGTGCTGGGGATCTGTTACGGCGTGCAATTGATGGGACGGTTCCTCGGCGGCGACGTGGAACATAGCAAGGCGCGGGAGTATGGGCACGGCGTGCTCACCATCCAAAAGCCGGGCAAGCTTTTTGCCGGGCTGCCGAAAAAGCTGCGCGTCTGGAATTCGCACGGCGACAAGCTGACGAAGCTGCCCCCCGGTTTTCGCGCGATCGGGATCACCGAAAATTCGCCCTTCGCCGCGGTCGAGGACGCGAGTCGCAGGTTCTACGGCATTCAATTTCATCCGGAGGTGTTCCACACCGAGCGCGGGGTTGATATGATCCGCAATTTCCTGCTCGGCGTCTGCGGCGCGAAACAGGATTGGACCACGAACGATTTCATCTCGCACGCGATCGAGAACATCCGCCGACAGGTCGGAAAAGGCCGCGTGGTGCTCGGCCTCTCTGGCGGAGTGGATTCCTCGGTCGCCGCCGCACTCCTGCACAAGGCAATTGGCAAGCAACTCACGTGCGTTTTCGTCGACAACGGCCTGTTGCGCAAAGGCGAACGCCAGTACGTGCAGGACCTGTACGGACAACATTTTCAGATCGACCTGCGGGTCGTCGATGCCTCGCGGCTTTTCCTGCGCCGGCTGAAGGGCGTCAGTGAGCCCGAGCAGAAGCGGAAAATCATCGGCCGCACCTTTGTCGAGGTGTTTGAGAAGTCGCTCAAGTCGATCAAAGGCAGCGCCGAATTCCTGGGGCAGGGGACGCTTTATCCCGATGTCATCGAGAGCGTTTCGATCGGCAATAATCCCGCTTCGCTGATCAAGACGCATCACAACGTCGGTGGCCTGCCCGATCGCATGAAGCTCAAGCTGATCGAGCCGTTGCGCGAGTTATTCAAGGACGAGGTGCGGCAGGTGGGCGCGGCCCTTGGCCTGCCCCGCGAAGTGGTATGGCGTCAGCCGTTCCCCGGCCCCGGCCTTGCCGTACGCGTGATGGGTGAAATCACGGCCGACAACCTCGAGGTGCTGCGCAACGCCGATGCCATCCTGCACGACGAAATGATGACGTCGGGCTTCTATTACAAGGTGTGGCAGTCGTTCTGTGTTTTCCTGCCGGTCCGCACGGTCGGCGTATTCGGTGACGAACGCACCTACGATCACGTGATCGCGTTGCGCGTCGTTGAAAGCACGGATGCGATGACGGCCGATTGGGCGAAGTTGCCGCACGATTTGTTGCAGCGGGTTTCGAGTCGAATCACGAACGAGGTGCGCGGGGTCGGCCGGGTCGTGTTCGACATCAGCTCGAAACCACCGTCGACGATCGAGTGGGAGTAATCGGGTCGAGACTTCCCAACCCGGGCTCAGACCGCTAGGGTGGCGGCATGTCGTTTTCGTTCCTGCGGGTCGCGGCGATCGTGATGTTCGTGAGCGCCGCCCAAATTCGTGCGGCCGACCTGCCGATTATCGCTCGGGCACGCGCCTACTTGGGCACGGAGGCTGCATTGGACGGCATCAACGTCATCCACTATCGCGGCACCGTCGTGAGCACGGACTCCTCGGATCCGCTGAAGCCACGCCGCGAAAACATTGAGATCGTGGTGGAGAAACCTGATCGGGAGCGAGTCACCGCGCGATCGGCGGAACGCATCGAGTCCACGGGCCTGGACGGCTACGAAGCGTGGCAGCGGGTGACGGACGCCAAGGATCCGAGCAAATGGAACCAGGTTCTGCTGGCGCCGGAAGTCGTGAAAAAACTCCGCGCGCAAACCTGGGAGAATATTGGGTTTTACCGCGGCCTTGAGCGACGCGGCGGGGTCTTGCGGGATGAAGGGTTGACGACCGTCGATGGTGTTGCCTGCCGCAAAGTAGCGTTTGTCCATGCTCCGGATATCATCTTCTACCACTACTTTGCGGCTGCGACGGGCAAGGCCGTGCTGGTCGAAACCAGCGGTGTTTCAATCCGCTTCCAGGGCGAAATGCTGGTGAACGGCGTCCGATTCGCGCAGACCCTTACGCAGGTCAATGATCTCGGTCACGGCCGCTCGCGAACGATCGTCACCACCTTCGACACGATCACCGTCAATGATTCGATCCCGGACTCATACTTCAGCGTTCCGCTGTTGACGGCGCAATAAGGCGAAAGGTCGGCCCGGCTCTGCCAGCGAAACCGCCAAACCGGTGGGCTTTGCTCGCGGCAGCCGAAAAATACTCGCGGTCGGTTATGGCCGCGGGTAGACCGTTCCACACCCCGCTTCATGCGTACGCTGCACCACGGTTCGAAGACCTTTGCCGAAGATCTCGCGGCGTTTTGCCGCGGCGCTCTGGTTCCGAAGGAGATCACGGACTCCGTCGCGGCCATCCTCGCCGACGTACGTCAACGCGGGGACGAAGCGGTATCGTATTACGCCGCGAAGTTTGACGGGGCGAAACTGCGCGCCCGCGAGTTTCGGGTCAATCCGACTGACCTGGCGGCGGCGGCCAAGAAATTGCCCGCGGCGGAGATGAAGGCGTTGCTCGCGGCGAAGGAAAACATCGTCGCCTATAATCGCCGCAGCTTGCCGGAAAATTGGTCCGCGAAGAACAAGCACGGCGCGCTTTTTGGCGAAAAATTCGATCCCATCCGTCGCGTTGGCTTGTACATCCCGGGGGGCGAGGTCCCCTTGGTTTCGACGGTTCTGATGACGGCGACGCTCGCCAAGATCGCCGGGTGCCCGGAGATCGTCGCGTTTACGCCCTCGAATGCCAGCGGCAAGGTCGCAACGGGGCTGCTGGCTGCGCTGCAGGTCGTCGGCGTGGAGGAGGTGTATCGCGTCGGTGGCGTCCAAGCGATCGGCGCGATGGCCTTCGGCACCACGACGGTAACGCCCGTCGATAAGGTTTTCGGACCTGGCAATGCCTACGTTTGTGAGGCGAAACGTCAGGTCTTCGGCACCGTCGGCGTTGATTCGCTGCCGGGCCCAAGCGAAGTGATGATCATCGCGGACGAGACGGCGAATCCCTCCTTCGTCGCCGCGGATCTGCTCGCGCAGGCGGAGCACGGCTCGGGTCGCGAGAAGGTTTACCTGGTTTCGACGACGGGTGCGGTGATCGATGCGGTGGCCTCGGAACTGCGCACGCAGCTGCAACTGATTTCGCGCTCCGAGAAAACGCAGCGGGTGCTGAACGACGGCTTTCTGGCACTCGAGGTATCGAGCGTCGCCCAGGCCGTCGCCGTGGCGAACTACGTGGCCCCCGAGCATCTCGAACTGCTGGTTGCCGAACCAGCCGCCAAAAAGATGACGGCGGCCATCACCACGGCCGGGGCGATCATGATTGGAAACTATACGCCCACCGCCTTGGGCGATTTTGTGGCCGGTCCAAGTCACGTCCTGCCGACGGCGCGCGCGGGCCGGTTTTTCAGCGGCCTCCGCGTGGCTGACTTCATGCGGCGGACGAGCGTGGTGCAGTACGACAAAGCCAGTGTGAGAAAAGCGGAACCGATCGTGGCGGCGTTTGCGGCGATGGAGAAACTCGACGCCCACGGCCGGTCGGTGCGGATTCGGACGACCTGATCTGAATGGGCGCCGCCGCGGTGGCATGGCGGCCACAGAGAGATTGCTCTGTGAACGGCGATCGGGCTCTTTGTGTCTTCTGTGTCCCAACAGAACGCCATCGCTCCGTCTTCGCTCGCTCTGCCTCACGTTGCCAAGCTGCACGCCTACACGCCTGGCTTGCAGCCGACCGAACCCGGCTGGGTGAAACTGAACACGAATGAGTGCCCGTATCCGCCGAGCCCGAAGGTCGCGGCGGCGGTCCGGCGCGAAGTGGGCGACGACGGCGCCTCGCTGCGGCTGTACCCCAACCCCAAGAGCACGGCCCTGCGCGCGGCGATCGCGTCGCATCATGGGCTCGCGCCCGAAAATGTGTGCGTCGGCAATGGCTCCGACGATATTTTGAATCTGCTCGTGCGCGCCTTCTGCAGCGCCGACGCCGCGGCCGGGTTTTTGCTGCCGAGTTATTCGCTCTACCCCGTGTTGGTCGAAATTCAGGATGGTCGAGCCTCCGTGATCGAGTTCGATCCCTCGCTGAAACTGCCGGTGGAGCGGATTGCCGCGTCGAGTGCGACGGCGTTTTTCGTCACCTCGCCGAATGCTCCCACGGGGGTTGGTTTTGCGAACGCCGACTTTGAACGCGTGTTGGCCACATTTCGGGGACTGCTGGTGATCGACGAGGCCTATGCCCCGTTTGCGCGGGAGAACGCGGCCTCGTTGGTGGCGCGATATCCGAACGTGGTGGTCGTGCGCACGTTTTCGAAGGCGTATGCGCTGGCGGGCATCCGCGTGGGTTACTCGCTCGCGCCGGCCGCGGTCACGGACATCCTCGACCGCGTGCGCGACAGCTACAACGTGAGCCGGCTGTCGCAGATCGCGGCAATCGCCGCGATCGAAGACCAACCCTACTACCAGGCCGTCATCGGCAAAGTGGTCGCGACCCGCGACCGGTTCGTCGCCGATCTCAATGGGCGCCGCCGGTGGCGAACCTGCGACTCGCAGTCCAATTTCATTTTCACCGAGCCGCGCAACGGGCGCGGGGAATGCGGCCCAAGCGTGGCGAAGGCCGCGTATGATTATCTGTATGCGCACAAGGTCTTGGTGCGGTACTTCCCGAGCCATGCCTTGACCGCTTCGTTCCTGCGCATCAGCGTCGGAACGGACGCCGAAATGGCCATCCTCAGCGAACACTTCGACGCATGGCAAAAGCTCTAAACAAAGCGTCAGCGCGCGCGGCTGCGCCTACCGGCAGCCGGGTCCGCTCGGCGTCGGTTCAACGGAAAACGGCGGAGACGGACATCGTCCTCCAGCTCGCGATCGATGGTCGGGGCCGATCGAAAATCGAAACGGGGATCCCGTTTTTCGATCATATGCTGACGCTGTTCGCGAAGCATGGATTGTTCGACTTGGAGGTCGTATGCCGGGGCGATGTGGAGGTCGATTATCACCACACGGTGGAGGACGTCGGCCTCGTGCTCGGCCAGGCGTTCAAGGAAGCGCTCGGCGACAAACTCGGGATTTCGCGCTACGGATTCTTCATCCTGCCGATGGACGAGTCGCTCGCGCGGGTCGTCGTGGACGTCGGCGGGCGGCCGCACCTCGTGTATGCCGCGGAGGCGCCCACGATGTTCGTGCGCGATTTCAACATCGTGCTCGTGAAGGAATTTTGCCGCGCCTTCAGCAATGCGCTCGGCGCGAACCTGCACGTGCAGTTGGTTTACGGCGAAGAACCGCACCACGTCGCCGAAGCGATTTTCAAATGCCTCGCCCGCGCGGTTGACGCGGCCACAAAAATCGAGCCCAGGGCGGCCGATTTGCTACCGTCGACAAAGGGCAAACTGTAGGGCGTTGCTTGCAGGTCCGGCAGCGCGCGCGATAGTCTCGTCGCGAGCGTGCTCGTTTTCCCATGTCCAATCCAATCGTTGCTGTCATCGACACGGGCATCTGCAACCTACGGAGCGTCACGAAGGCGCTCGAGGCCGTGGGCGCAGCCGTTCGCGTCGTCCGTTCGCCGGCCGACGTGGCCGGAGCGCAGCCCGCCGGCTTGGTGCTGCCGGGTGTTGGAGCGTTGCGCGATTGTGTCGCGTCGTTGCGCGCGTCGGCCATGGACGCGGTGGTGCGGGATTGGATTCGCGCCGATCGCCCCTTCCTTGGCATCTGCCTCGGCATGCAGGCGCTTTTCGAGCATTCCGCGGAAGGCAATGTTGCGGGCCTCGGGGTGTTTGCCGGGAACGTCGTGCGATTCTGCCGACCGCCGGAATTCAAGATTCCGCACATGGGCTGGAACAACGTGCGCTTTACGCAGGAAAACTCGCCGCTTTCCCGCGGCGTCGACGATGCCTCGTTTTACTTCGTGCATAGTTTCCACTGTGTGCCGTCCGATGCGTCGCTGGTGCTGGCAGACTGCGATTACGGCGGGCGATTCTGCGCCGCGATCGGCCGCGGCCAGGTGTTCGCGACCCAGTTCCACCCCGAAAAAAGCCAAGCGGCGGGGCTGCGGCTTTATGGGAATTTTGCGGCCGTCGCGGCGGGTGCCACCGCCGTGGCGTGAAGCGCCGCTAACCGCGGCAGCACCGCGACTAATAGGCGGCCGCGAACGGCGCGTGCGGCATCTTTGCTTTGCAAGCGGCCCAGTTTTGGCTTCGCTGCGC
>Ga0070679_100005301_pt1 | contig 11938 bp, 11 predicted proteins | sample KBSC63BmetaG_FD_65652 | JGI IMG/M metagenome (GOLD analysis project Ga0070679, IMG submission 65652) | Corn rhizosphere microbial communities from Kellogg Biological Station, Michigan, USA - KBS C6-3B metaG | ecosystem: Host-associated > Plants > Roots > Rhizosphere | place: USA: Michigan... | reverse complement strand
CGCCGGACGCCACCGGCTCGCTCCCCCGTGAGCTGCGCGGCGTCAGGGCCGGGCTCGCGGCCGAAGCGGAAGAGGACCTCGGCGAGACCGGACACACCCGGTCACGGCGGCGTTCCGTCGGCAGCCGGTCACGGCGCGCCAAGTCGCGCAGGAGCGGCGACGGTACGCGCGGCGACGTCGTGCAGGCACTGACCGACTCCGGCCGCGAGGCCGACAACGACGCCGAGCCGCGTGCGCCCCGGCGCCGGCGCCGCACCCGCGGCGGCCGCGACGTGAACCATGAAGCGGCCGCGGAGTCCGCGCCGCCGCCGGAGAGCGCGCAGCAGGCCTCCTGACATGTCCACCCCGACCTCGCTTGAGCTGCCCGAGGGCGCGCGGCGAGCCGCCGTGGAAACCGTGCGCGGCGAGTTCGCCGTCCTTGACGCGATGCCGGCCGCCGGCCCCAGCGAGCTGGGCACGGCACTGCTCGTGCCCGGCTACACCGGCAGCAAGGAAGACTTCATCGCGATCCTCGGCCAGCTCGCCGCGGCCGGCCGCCGGGTCATCGCGGTCGACCAGCGCGGCCAGAACCAGACCGCGGGCCCCGACGACCCGGACGCCTACGACCTCCGCGAGCTGGGCGCCGACGTCACGGCGCTGGTCGAGGCGACCAAGGCGACCCACCTGCTCGGTCATTCCTTCGGCGGCCTCGTCGTCCGCGAGGCGGTCATCGGCGGCTGCTCGCCGGTGTCGCTCACGCTGATGAGCTCCGGCCCGGCCGCGCTTCCCGGCCCGCGCGCCGAGGAACTCCACTTCATGCTCAACTACCTCGACGGAACCCCGACGGCGGCGCTGCCCGCCAAGGTCGCCGAGATCTGGGCGGGCGTGCTCAAGCCGGAGGCCGTGGCGGCCGGCGTGACCCACCCGGTCATGGCCTTCCTCGAGGAGCGCATGCTCGCCAACAACCCGACCGGACTGGTCACCATGGCGACCCACCTGCTCAAGGCCGAAGACAAGACCGCCGAGCTCGCCGCCCGCGGCATCCCGACCTTCGTGCTCTACGGCGAGGACGACAACGCCTGGCCGACCAGCCAGCAGGCGGAGATGGCGGAGCGGCTCGGCGCGGAGCGCACCTGCATCCCCAGTGCCGCGCACAATCCCAACGTCGAGGCCCCCGCCACCACGGCCCACGCCCTCACCAAGTTCTGGAACGCGAACGAACGCTAGGCAGCCGGGCGGCTACAACTCGACGAGGGCGTCCCACGGACGGTGCTGGGTGGCGGCCGCCTGGCCTGCCGGGCAGTTGCGCAGGTAGTCGCACCAGCCGCAGGCCGGTCCGGTCCGCGGCGGGAAAACCTCGTCGTACTTCTCCCTGGGCAACGGCGCGCGCATCCGCTCGTCCGCCTCCGCGCACTCCTCCGCGACATCCTCGGCCCGCCGCAGGTGCCGCTGGAGCGACTCGTCGGTGTGCTCCCAGGCGAGCACCTGCCCGGACGGCAGGTGGTGCAACTCGACCCGTCGGCAGTCGCGGCGCAGGGCGCGGGAGGCGGCGAGCGCGTAGATCGCCAGGGCGAGCGAGCTGCGCGCGTCGTCCACGGATAGCAAGTGGCGGCCGGTCTTGTAGTCGACCACGACGAGCTCGGTCCCCTCGGCACCGGCTCCCTCAACACTGGTTCCTTCGGCACTGGCCGCGCGCGGGCGGGCGTCGAGCCGGTCGATCCGTCCGGACACCGCGATCTTGTCGGTCCGCGTGGCGACCGTCCGTTCCACGCCGATGGGCTCGTCGGCGGGGTCGAGCCCGCTGACGTACGCCTCCACCAGGGACCTGGCCCAGTCCCGGTAGCGGGCCGACTGCGCCTCGCCCGCGAACCCCTCGCCGATCCAGCCCTGCGTCAGCAGTGCTCCCGCGGCCTGCACCGTGCGCCGGGACAGGGGCAGCCGCCACCAGCCCGCCAGCGCGTTGTGCACGGACGCCCCGAGGCTGTTGTGCGCCCACGGCGGCCCCTTCGGCGGCGCCGGCCGGTCCAGGTAGCTCATCCGGTACTTGCGCGGGCAGTCAAGCCAGGTGGTGAGCCGGGTCGGCGTACATGAGTACAGCCGTCTCGGCATTCCTTCGAAACCGAGCTGTTCCATCGCCATCGGGAAAATCCTCTCTTTCGCCCCGGCCGCGCAGTCTTGGACCCAGCAACCTCTAGGAAAGAAAGGATTTCTTAGCCGAACTCCACGGCGGGACCGGCTGCCACCCAGCCGTCGAACCGTTTGGCGGCGTCGCCGGCCGTGGTCTCCTCGCCGTGGCCCGGCAGCACCCGGGTCGACGCGGGCAACTCGAGCAGGCCCGCGCCGATCGCGGTGAGCTGGCCGGGGAAGTCGGGGAACCGCCCCTCGTGCGGCACCGGGCCGCCCGCGGCCAGCGCGTCGCCAGTGAACACGACCTCAAGGTCCGCGCAGTAGAGGCTGACCGAACCTGGCGTGTGGCCCGCCGTGTGGATGACCTCAAGCTGCACGTCCGCGACGTCGAACCGGCCGCCGTCGGCCATCTCGATCTCCGGGTCGCCGCCGGCGTGCACCGTGCGCCACAGCAGCCGGTCCGCCCGGTGCAGCGCCGTCGGCGCCTCGTCCCGCTCCGCGACCTCGACCGCGGCCGCGATGTGGCCGGCGTGCCCGTGCGTGCAGATCACCGCGAGGATCTCTCGCTCACCGACCTGCTCGAGCACGCTGTCCGGGTCCTCGCCGGGGTCGATGACGATCACCTCTTCGTCGTCGCCGATGAGCCACGTGTTCGCCTCGCCGGCCTCCGGCACCCCGGTCTCACGCTCGCCGTCGTCGGCGACGGCTTCCCGCTCCTGCACACGCGGAGACCACACCCGCTCGACCCGAGCTTCCACGACCCGCACCTCCGCCACAGGCGCTCAGCTGAGCGCCGATTCCGACCCAGGTGAACCTTTTATCCGAACAATCCTTGACGTCCCATTTTTTAGGGTGAGTCCGGAATAAAGGTCCAAGTGTTAGCGACACTTTAGCCTTATCCGCACGCGCACGGGGCCCGCCACGGCGCGCGTAAGAGGACTAACCGGCCCGCGGGGGCGAGGCCAGCGTGAGCAGCCGCTCGTACTCCTCCGGCGGCGTGGTCTGCGCGCCGAGGCCGTTGTCGTTAAAGGCCCCGTGGTCGTCGCTGCCGCCGGTCATGACCAGGTTCAGCGACTTAGCCAGCTCGGTCAGCCGCATCCGCTGCGACTCATCATGGTCGAGGTGGAATACCTCGACCCCGGCCAGGCCCGCCCCGGCCAGCGTCGCGATGACATCGTCGGGCACCTCATATCCCGGCGAGCGGGGATGCGCGAGCACGGGGACGCCGCCCGCCGCCAAGACCAGCCCGACCGCGCGGGCGATCTCCGGCGCGTAGCGGTCGACGAAGGCGCGTCCGCCGTCGGCGATCCAGTCGGCGGTGAACGCGTCGGCCGGGGTCGCTACCGCGCCGGAGGCGGCGAGGGCGCGGGCGAGGTGCGGCCGGCCGACGACGGCGCCGTCGGCGATCGCGCTGACCTGCTCCCAGGTGACGTCGGCACCGAGCTCGCGCATCTTGTCGACCATCGCCCGCGCCCGGTAGGTGCGGTCGTCGCGGATCTGCGCCGTCTCCGCGCGCAGGTCCGGGTCTTGCGGGTCGAAGAGGTACGCGAGCAGGTGGACACTGCGCGTCTGAGGGCCCGCGGGGGCCAGCTTGAGCTGGCAGGACAGCTCCATGCCGGGGATCAGCGTGCGGCCGGGCGGCAGCGCGGCCCGGGCCTCGGCGATACCCGCCTGAGTGTCGTGGTCGGTGAGCGCCAGGACGTCGAGACCCGCCGCTTCCGCCCGGCGGACCACCTCCGCCGGGGGGTCGGTCCCGTCCGATGCGTTGCTGTGGACGTGCAGGTCGATGCGCACGGCGGCCATCGTAGCGGCCGGCCCGCGCCGCTACGCGGGCAGCCGCGGCGACAGCGCGCCGAACGGCAGGTCGAGTTCCTGCTCCGGGTCGCGCAGATCGCGCAGCGGCAACGGCTCGACGAGCAGCGTCCCGGCCGTGTCCGGCCACAGCACCAGCCACAGCCAGCTCGCGGCGACTTCGCCGACGAAGACCGCCTTCCCGTGCGACTCCACCAGCCACAGCGGCGCCTCGTGGTTCGCGACCTTCACGGTGGCGTGCGGCTGGCAGGTCGCGAACCCGTCGCCCGGGTCGGGTCCCGGCAGGCCGGCCAGGCCCGCGCCAAGCCCTACGCCCGGCTCCTCGGCGATGATCAGCATTTCCGCCGGGCCGCCGAGCGGGTTGGGCCCGGACAGCGCCACGGCGGAGCCCCGCGTCCCCGTACGCTCGTCGCCCGCGCCGGTGAAGCCGCTGACCAGCCAGCCGGTCGGCAGCGGCCACGGCACCCAGACCGGGACCTTCGCCTGCCGCACCAGGACCTGCAGGCCCTCCATCGTCGGGCGTTTCGCGGGCGCGAGCGGATAAATCTCGCCGTGCAGATCACAGCGCCAGGCGCTCGACCACGCCGTCGGAGCGTGCGCTTGACTTCCGCATCGCGGGCATACCGCTCTCATCGCCACCTTGGCGGTGTATCTACCCGGCTCGCCGCCGGGGCACACGCTCCCGGCTAAGCGCGGCGGGCCGGGGGGTGCAGGGGGGTCGTCCCCCCGTGGGCAGCACTGCCTTTCGCCACGATGGCCAGCGCCAACTTGCGCGATGCCTCGTCGATCATCTCGCCGTCGAGTATGACCGCGCCCCGCCGGTCTACCGACGTGGCCAGCTCGTAGGCGTTCAGGATGCGCACCGCCCGCGCATAGTCGTCCGGCGGCGGCGTGAACGCCTCGTTGACCACGTCCACCTGGGCCGGGTGCAGCACCCACTTGCCGTCGTAGCCGAGGGCGGCGACACTGCCCGCGGCGGCGCGCAGCCCGTCGGCGTCGCCGATCTTCGCGTACGGGCCGTCGATGGCCTGCAGGTCGCGGGCCTTGGCCGCGACAAGCAGACGCATCAGCGGGTAATGGTGCGCGTCGAACGCGTAGCCCTCCGGCTGGCCGCCCACGGTGAGCGAGCGCATCCCGATCGAGGCCATGAAGTCGGCGGGACCGAAGACCAGCGAGACGAGCCTGGGCGACGACGCCGCGATCGCCTCGACGGCCGCGAGCCCGGCCGCGTCCTCGATCTGCGCCTCGATGCCGATCCGCCCCGGCACCAGGCCGACGGCCCGCTCGAGCTGGCCGAGCAGCACGTCGAGCCAGACGACGGCGGCCGGGTCGCTCACCTTGGGCAGGATCAGCGTGTCGACGGCACCCGGCGCGGCTTCGGCCACCGCGATGACGTCCTGGTAGGCCCAGGGGGTCGTGACGTCGTTGACCCGCACCGCGACGAGTTTCCCGTCCCACCCGCCGGCCCGCAGCGCGGCGACCGCGAGTTCGCGCGCGCCGGGCTTCGCGTCGGGCGCGACCGAGTCCTCCAGGTCAAGCATCACCTCATCGACCGGCAGGCCCCGCGCCTTGGCGATAAACCGCTCACTGCTGGCAGGCACCGACATGCACGTCCGCCGCGCCCGATAAGCACCATCCACAGCCGCGACGATACCGCGCGCCGGGTCCGGGCGGCCCCGCGACCAGGGTCATGGGACGCGATCAGCGTGAAACCAGAAACCGTTCGGGATCCTTATGGTTTTGACGTTTATCGTCAGGTTGATGCCGGGTTATGAGCAGGTGAACGTTTGACGCAGCGGCGCCTTGAGGGGAGTGCCCGCGAGTTAGGCAAGCCTATGCTGGCTCTGGCCAGCCGACCCTCGACGCGCGGCGGCCCACCGCTCAACCCGAGGGATGCCGGATGGTTATGCGCCACAAACGCTTGCTCTCCACCGCCTGCACCGTGTTTACGGCCGGGCTCACGGTGGGCCTCGCCGCGAGCCTCAGCGCCTGCAGCAGCGGCGCGGCGCAGCCGTCCAACCTGGTCACGGTCAGCAGCAACCAGTGCGGCGGCGCATGGTCGGTTCAAGGTCCCGGCTGGCACACGTTCCAGATCGACAACCAGTCGACGGGCGGCGGCGAGATCGACCTGATCGACCCGGCGAACGGCGCGATCTACGCCGAGGTCGAGAACACCGGGCCAGGCACGATCACCCCGATGCGGCTCAACCTCGGCTCGGGGACCTACGCCTTCATGTGCAACTTCAACGACTTCGACACGCAGGTCGGCGCGAAGGTCACCGTGGGCGGGCACGCGAAGGGCACGCCGGCCATCCTCCCGGTCTCGTACAACCAGACGATTCCGTACGCCAAGAAGTACCAGGCCCACGCCGAGGCCGGGCTCAAGGTGCTCGCACGGAAGACGGCGACGCTCGCCGCGGACGTCCGCGCGGGTGACCTCACCGCGGCGAAGAAGGACTGGCTCACCGCCCACCTGCGGTACCAGACGCTCGGCGCGGCGTACGGGACGTTCGGCGACTACGACGGCGAGATCGACGGCGACGCGAACGCCACCGGGGTCAACAGCCCCGACTGGACCGGGTTCTATCGCCTCGAGTACGGGCTGTGGCACGGGCAGTCCGCGAAAGAACTGACGCCGGTCGCCGCCACGCTCGACAAGAACGTCAAGGCGCTGCTCGCCTGGTGGCCGGCGCAGCAGATACCGCTGTCCGACGTCGGCCTGCGCACCCACGAGGTCCTGGAAAACGCCCTGCAGTTCCAGCTCACCGGGAACGACGACTACGGCAGCGGCACCACGCTCGCGACCACGCTCGCCAATATCCAGGGCACCCGCTACCTGCTCAGCCTGCTGCGCCCGCTGCTCGTCCCCCGCTACGCGGGGCTCCCCGCTGTCTACTCCGGGCTCGGCCGGCTGCAGTCGCTGATCGAGAAGGAACATCGCCCGAACGGAATGTGGGTTCCCGTCTCGGCCCTTCCGGCTTCCGCGCGGCAGGCGATCGACGCGGCGTGCGGCGCCGTGCTGCAGTCGCTTGCCCCCATCGCGTCGATCACCGAGCCGAGGAACATCGCCAATGACTTCTGAACCGCGAGAACCGTCTTCAACCGAGCCGGCGCCGGAGCCCGCGGGCCCGCCGCCCGGACGGCGGTCGTTCCTGCGCGGCCTGGCCGGCGGCGTCGCGGGCGGGGTAGTCGCCGGCGGGGCAGGCGGCGCGGCCGCCGGGTACTTCTCCCGGAGCGCGCCGCCAGCGCCCGCCGCCGCGGACGAGGCCGCGTTGACCGGGCGACTGCCCGCCGTGCCGTTCCACGGCAAGCACCAGGCCGGCATCCTGCCCGGGCCGACGCCGGTCACCGCGGTCGTCTCGTTCGACGTGACGGCCGGCGACCAGGCCTCGCTGACCGACCTGTTCCAGACGCTGACCGACCGCGCCAGGTTCCTCACCGCGGGCGGGACGCCGCCGCCCGTCGGCATCAGCGGGCCGCCGTCGGACTCGGGCGTGCTCGGTCCCACGGTCGAGCCTGACGGGCTCACGGTGACGCTGGGAGTGGGCGCGACGCTGTTCGACGACCGGTACGGGCTGGCGTCGGCCCGGCCCGCGCGGCTGACCACGATGACGTCGTTCCCCAACGACAACCTCGACCAGGCGCAGTGTGGCGGTGACCTGATCGTCCAGCTCAGGGCCGGGTCGATGGACACGGTGCTGCACGCGCTGCGCGACATCGCCAAGAACACCCGCGGCGGCATGCAGATCAACTGGCGGATCGACGGGTTCGCCTCGCCCGCGCGGCCCACCGGGACCGTGCCGCGGAACCTGCTGGGGTTCATGGACGGGATCGCGAACCCTTCGGTCGCCTCGGCCCGCGACATGAACTCACTCGTCTGGGTCCAGCCGGGCGCCGCGGGCGAGCCGTCGTGGACGGCGGGCGGCTCGTACTTCGTGGTGCGGCTGATCCGGATGCTGGTCGAGTTCTGGGACCGGGTGGACGTCTTCGAGCAGGAGACGATGATCGGCAGGCGGCGGGACAGCGGCTTCCCGCTTGACGCCGCGTCCATCCACGCGACCCCCAACTTCGCCACCGATCCGACCGGCGACGTGATCCCGCTGACCGCGCACATCCGGCTGGCGAACCCGCGCACGGCCGCGACCGAGCCGAGCCGCATCCTGCGCCGGGGCTGGAACTACGACCGGGGGATCGACGAAGTGGGCGACCTCGACATGGGGCTCATCTTCACCTGTTTCCAGCAGGACATCGAGCGGCAGTTCAAGGCGGTGCAGACGCGGCTGATCGATGAGCCGCTCGTTGACTACGTCAGCCCGTTCGGCGGCGGGTACTTCCTCGCGCTGCCCGGGGTGACCGGGCCGAGCGACTACTACGGCCGCGCACTGCTGGCCTAGCGAGGCTGGTGTGTCTTGCGCGAAATCGGCCATTTTCCGCATTTGTTGACCGCTCGTTCGCCTGCCGGTCAGATTGACCGCGTTGCTACGTAATTCTCGTGTGAAACGGTTCTGCGCCGGGGACGCGCTACGCGCTGCCCTGGCGGCGGGCCTTGCCAGGCTCGCCGGCCGAAGAAGTCCCGCAGAACTCAGGAGGCTGAGCATGGGCTTTAGCCCAATCGCCTGGAGCAAGCGCAAGCGGCTCCGGCCCTACCTCGCGGTCACCGCGGTGGTAGTCCTTGGCGCCGGCGCGGCGGCAGGCGCCACGGCGGCGAACGCGAGCACGTCGGTGAGCCACGCGTTCGCTGGTTACCAGACCCCCGCGACGGTGTCGAAGACGCTCTACAAGGGCAGCACCACCACGCCGATCAAGCACCTGGTCGTGCTCTTCGACGAGAACGAGTCGTTCGACCACTACTTCGGCACGTACCCGTACGCGGCGAACACCGACGGCACCAAGTTCACCGCCAAGCCGGGCACCCCGACCGTCAACGGCCTCTACACCAAGATCACCAAGGGCGGCCCGGTCGGTCCGCTGCTCACCAGCAACCCGAACGAGTACAACCCGGAGCGGTTGACCCACGCGCAGGCGCTTACCGCGGACCAGAACCACGGTTACTCGCCGGAGCAGAAGGCCATTGACGGCGGCAAAATGGACCTGTTCGTCAAGAACACCCAGTCGTCGACGCCCGCCGCCGGCTGTGGCGTCGAGGCCTGCCCGCCCGGCATCGTCATGGACTACTACGACGGCAACACCACGACGGCGCTGTGGAACTACGCGCAGAACTACTCGATGAGCGACAACGACTGGGACACCACCTTCGGCCCGTCCACCCCGGGTGCGCTCAACGTGATGTCCGGTGACACCTCCGGCGCATCCGCCCGCACCCCGGCCTGGGCGCCCAACCCGAACCAGCCGGCCACGTCGAGCGCCATCCGCGACGGCTCGATGAACGGTGACGTCGACCCGTACTTCGACACCTGCTCGGACAGCAGCCACACCACCACCGGCGCGCTCGGCGTGATGAGCGGCCAGAACATCGGTGACCTGCTGAACGCAAAGCATGTCACCTGGGGCTGGTTCCAGGGCGGCTTCGCGCCGACCGCGACCAACAGCGGTGGCGCGGTCTGCGGTAGCACGCACGAGAACATCGGCGGCGCCACGGTGACGGACTACTCGCCGCACCACAACCCGTTCGAGTACTACGCGTCCACCGCGAACCCGGACCACCTCCCGCCGTCCTCCCCGTCGGAGATCGGCTACACCGACCAGGCCAACCACGAATACGACCGGTCGGACTTCAACGAGGCGCTGAACGGCACCAGCGGCGCGACCCTGCCCTCGGTGTCTTACCTCAAGGCAGCGGCGTACCAGGACGGCCACCCCGGCAACTCCGACCCACTCGACGAGCAGACGTTCATCGTCAACGAGGTCAACGCGATCGAGCACTCCAAGTACTGGGACTCGACCGCGATCGTCATCACCTACGACGACTCGGACGGCTGGTACGACCACGTTGCCCCGCCCATCGTCAACGGCTCGAACGACGCGTCGCAGGACTCCGCGATCTGCACCGCGGCCCCGGTGAACCTCGGCACCAACAACGACCGCTGCGGCTACAGCCAGCGGCTGCCGTTCGTGGTGATCTCCCCCTTCACCAAGGCGAACTCCGTCAGCAGGACCCAGATCAACACGGCCTCGGTCGTGAAGTTCATCGAGGACAACTGGCTTGGCGGCAAGCGCATCGCCGACTCGTTCGACGCGACCTCCGGCTCGCTCGACGCGGAGGGCGGGCTGCTTGACTTCCACGGCAAGCCGAACCTCACCCCGCTGATCCTCAACCCGACGACCGGCGCGGTCGTCTCTGGCGGCCACCCCGGCCACCAATAGCCAGCTCACTGGCTAGGCGGTAACCCCGCGGGCCGGGGACGCGCGTAACCCGCGCGTCCCCGGCACGTAACATGAGGGGTATGAGCTCCCCGCTTCCCACCCGCGAGCAGGTGCTGACCGCGCTAGCCGGCGTCAACGACCCCGAGATCGGACGCCCGATCACCGAACTCGGCATGGTCAAGTCCGTCGAGATCGGCGACGACGGGCTCGTCGCCGTCGGCGTCTACCTGACGGTGGCCGGCTGTCCGATGCGCGACACCATCACCAGCCGGGTCACCGGCGCGCTGACGCCGCTGTCCGGCGTGAGCGGCGTCCGGGTCGAGCTCGACGTGATGAGCGAGGAGCAGCGCAAGGACCTGCAGACCAGGGTCCGCGGCGGCGCTCCCGAACGGGTGATCCCGTTCGCCCAGCCGTCCTCGCTCACTAAGGTGTACGCGATCGTCAGCGGCAAGGGCGGCGTCGGCAAGTCGTCGGTCACCGTGAACCTGGCGGCCTCGCTGGCGGCCGCGGGGCACAAGGTCGCCCTCATCGACGCGGACATCTACGGCCACTCCGTGCCCAGGATGCTCGGGGTCACCGGGACCCCCACGAAGGTCCAGGACATGATCATGCCGCCCGCCGCGAAGGGCGTGAAGGTCATCTCGGCGGGCATGCTCAAGCCGCCGGGCCAGGACGCGCTGCCGATCCGCGGCCCCATCCTGCACCGGCTCCTCGAGCAGTTCCTCGCCGACTTCTACTGGGGCGACCTGGACTACCTGCTCATCGACATGCCGCCGGGAACCGGGGACGTGGCGCTCTCCCTCGCCCGGCTGGTGCCGAACGCCGAGCTTGTCATCGTGACCACGCCGCAAGTCGCCGCCGCCGAGGTCGCCAAGCGCGCGGGAACGCTGGTCACCCAGACCCACCAGCGCGTCGTCGGCGTCATCGAGAACATGTCGTACCTGCTCTGCCCGCACTGCGGTGAGGCGATGGACGTCTTCGGCAGCGGCGGCGGCGAGGCCGTCGCCACGGCGCTCACCCAGCTCACCGGGGTGGAAGTGCCGCTGCTCGGCCAGATCCCGCTCGACGTGCGGCTCCGGGAGAGCGGCGACAGCGGCAACCCGCTCGTCCTCGCCGACCCGTCGGCTCCGGCCTCGATCCAGCTGGCCAAGGTCGCCGAGTCGCTCGCGAGCAAGGGACGCAGCCTCGCCGGCCGGATGCTGAACCTCAGCCCGCGGTAACCGGCTGCTCAGGCGGCCTCGGGCCGCTCAGGTGGCCTCGAGGTCGAACGGCGGCTCTTCCCCGTCGAGCAGGGTGCCGCGCGCGCCGGTCGCGACCGCGGTGCCGGCCGCGGCACCGCCGAGGACCGCCTCCGACGTGCCCTTGAACTCGTCGTACAGCGGCTGCGTGGAGTCCGCCAGGTCGTCGATCAGGTGCTTCTGCACGAACCTGCGCGGGTTCAGGTCCTGGAAGTCGAAGTCGTCGAACTCGGGGCCAAGCCCCTCCCGCAGGTCGGCCTTGGCGCCCTCGGCGATCCGCCGTAGGTCGCGCAGCGCGCGGCCGGCCTGAGAGGCGATCTTCGGCAGCTCGTGCGGCCCGAAGACCACCAGCGCGATCACCGCGAGGACCAGCAGCTTGGTCAGCGAAAGGTCAAACACTCAGGTCTCCGTCAGCGGTCGATCGGCACTCATACCCACTCTAAACCGTACGGTCGGCG
>Ga0070679_100005299_pt1 | contig 11939 bp, 10 predicted proteins | sample KBSC63BmetaG_FD_65652 | JGI IMG/M metagenome (GOLD analysis project Ga0070679, IMG submission 65652) | Corn rhizosphere microbial communities from Kellogg Biological Station, Michigan, USA - KBS C6-3B metaG | ecosystem: Host-associated > Plants > Roots > Rhizosphere | place: USA: Michigan... | reverse complement strand
CGCCGTTACAGGACGATCAGGCCGACGCCCGCCGACAGCGCGTTGGCCGCCAGCGACACGAGGAACGATTCGTGAACCGGCAGGCGCCGTCCGAGCGCGCGCGCGGCGGCGAACACGAGCGCCGCTTCGGCGACGGTGACCGCCGCTTCGATCGCGAGCCACGGCACGAGCTGGTGGACGGCGAGCGTCCACGCCAGCGGGTGCGTGGCGAGGTTGACGACGACGCCGACGGCGAGCGCGGCCATCGCGCCGCCGAGCGGGCGCCGCAGCGCGAAGACGTACACCGGCAGCTCGCACAAGAGCGTCAGGGCGAAGGCGAAGGACCACGACACCGCTTCATCATAGCGGAGCGCGCATGCTGATGTCGGGCGGCGCGCACGCGCTCGATCGCGCGCGCGGTCGCATCCTCGGCGCCGTCGGGCGCTGGCCGGCGGCGCAGGCGCTGGCGCGGCGGCGCGGGCTGCGCCTGTGCGTGGTCGGCTGCGCGACGGTGGCGCTGGCGTTCGCCGGCGTGGCGCTGGTGCCGCTCATGATGCTGGCGGTGGCGCCGGTGGTGCTCGGCGTGCCGCACGTCGCGGCCGACCTGCGCTACCTCGTCGTGCGCCGCGACGTGCTGCCGCGCCGCGCGTGGGCGCCGCTCGCCGTCGCCGCCGTGGCCTGCACGGTCGCGGCCGCCGTCGGCGATGTGCAGCTCGTGGTCGCGATCGGCTTCGGCGGCGTCGCGCTCGCGGCCGGGCTCGCCGTCGGAAGGCCGCGGCGGCGGGCGCTGGTGGCGCTGGCGGCCGCCGTCGTCGCCGTTGCTGCCGCGTCGTGGCCGCAGGCGGCGGCGCTGATGATGGCGCAGGCGCACAACGTCATCGCCGTCGCGCTCGCGCTGTGGCTGGTGCGCGACAAGCTGCGCTTGGGCTGGCTGCCGGCGCTCGCCTTCGCCGCGGGCGTCGCCGCCATCGCCGCCGGCGCGCTCGACGCGCCGCTCGCGGCCGCGCTCGCCCGCGGCGGCACCGGCGCGCTCTTCGCCCACGCGGTCGCGTCATCGTCGTGGTCGTCGACGTGGATCGTGCGCGCCGTCGGCCTCTTCGCCTTCGCCCAGGCCGTGCACTACGGCGCCTGGCTGCGCCTCGTCCCCGACGGCGAGCGCGCCGGCGAGCGGCCCATCGGCTACCGCCGCTCGCTGGCGCTCTTGCGCGCCGACTTCGGCCGCGCCGCGCCGCTGGTCATCGCCGCCTCGATCGCGCTGCCGCTCGCCGCCTGCTGCGCGCTCGGCGACGTGCGCGCCGCCTACTTCACGCTCGCCGCGTTCCACGGCTACCTCGAGCTCGCCTTCGTCGCCGCCGCCGTCGCACGCTGACGCACACGAGCGTGTCCGTTTCGCCACGCGCGGCCGCAACGCCGCGCGCGCCGCGCACTTGCCGCTGGCATGCCGGCTGCTCTAGCGGGGGAGCGAGGAGGACACGTTCCCATGCGCAACTTCCATTTCACCGTTCGTGCATTTCTCGGGGCCGCCGCGTTGTCGACGCTCGTCGCTGCTTGCGAGGATGAGCAGCCACCCAAGAAGATCGCCACCGTGTCGACGCCGGCGCCGGCGCCGTCGAAGCCCGAGGTGCGCGTGGAGACGGCGGCGCCGCTCCCGCCGATCGAGGTGGCCAAGAAGGCCGAGCCGCCGAAGAGCGACGAGACCTCGGCGAGCGACGCCGGCAGCGTCGACGAGCTCCTGGCCAACGCGCGCCAGGCCATCGACAAGGGCGAGCTCTCGCGCGCGCTCAAGCTGGCGCGGCTGGCCACGAAGAAGGCGCCGACGCGCTCGGCCGCGTTCAACACGCTCGGCCGCGTGCAGCTCAAGCGCGGCGAGCGCAAGGACGCCATCGCCAGCTTCGAAAAGGCGGTCGAGCTCAATCCGTCGTCGAGCTTCGCGCAGAACAACCTCGGCCTGGCGCTCATCTACGACGGCAAGTACGAGGACGCCGTCGACGCGCTCGAGGAGGCGACCGAGCTCGAGCCGGTCACGCCGTACATGTGGAACAACCTCGGGATGGCCTACGAGCACCTCGACCGCCTCGACGAGGCGCGTGACGCCTACAAACAGGCCGTCGCCGCCGCGGCCGACGAGTCGGGCGGCGCCGTGGCCAAGGAGAACCTCGGGCGGCTCGCCGGCGTCAAGACCGTCAAGCCGATCAAGACGGCCAAGATCGACACCGTCAAATCGGACGTCGTTCCCGTCGACGAAGTGCCGATCGACGAGCACACCGACGGCGGCGTGAAGTAGCTACGGCTGGTTGATCGGAATGCCGCTCAGCGTGCCCATCATCTCGCACGCGTCCCCCGCGCCGCTGTAATCCCCGTTCACATGGCCGTTGCCGTCCGGCGTCAGGTGGATGACCGCCGTGTTGGCCGCGCAGCTCATGCCGCCGAGGTGCACGCTCAGCTGCACCGAGCCGGTCGAGCGCACCGTCATCTGCACCGGCTGTCCGGCGAGGAGCTGCGCGGAGGCGGGCATGCCGGTCAGATCGTCGCTGCCGAAGATGAGGCCGAACACCAGGTCGGCCGAGGTGCCCTCGATGTTCATCGGCTGCGCCGCGCCGTCGGCGAGCGCCGCGGTCATGACCAGGCTGGCGCCGCCGTCGAGCGACGCGGTCACGCTGCCGCCCGGCTCGACGTGCGTCGCCACCAGCTCACCGACGGGCGAGTAGCAGCCCGCGCAGACGAGCGCGATCGCGGCCAGACGGCGCATCTATTAATGATACGCGGCGTCGTGCGCGCGGGCAATTTCTGACGTATGCTCGCGATGGTGCTCGACGTACGCCGGATCATCGCGGCCGCCGCCGCGGCGTCGCTCGCGCTGGCGGCGGGCTGCGCGCCGGACAAACCGGTCAGCGACCAGCCCGTGCTGGTCGGCCGCGGCGCCGACGCCATCGCGCTCGATCCCGCGCGCATCACCGACGCCGAATCGTCGGAAGTCACCGAGCAGATCTTCGATCACCTGGTGCGCTACAAGCCCGACTCGACGGAGATCGAGCCTTCTTTGGCCGAGTCGTGGGAGCAGTCGCCCGACGGGCGCGTCTGGACCTTCCACCTGCGCAAGAACGTGCGCTTCCACGACGGCACGCCGTTCGACGCCGACGCCGTCGTTTTCAGCTTCGACCGGCAGCGCGATCCGCACCACCCGTATCACCAGTCCGACTTCAGCTACTGGGAGAGCAACTTCCGCAACATCCAGTCGGTCGAGGCGCTCGACCCGTACACCGTGCGCATCACCATCGAGCGCTCGTACGCGCCGTTCCTGTCGAACCTGGCCATGTTCCCCGTCTCCATCGTATCGCCGTCGGCGGTCAAGAAGTGGGGGCCCGAGTTCGCGCGCCACCCCGTCGGCACCGGGCCGTTCCGCTTCGTCGAGTGGTCGCCGGGCGAGCGCATCATGCTGGCGGCCAATCCGACCTACTGGGGCGGCGCGCCCAAGATCCAGCACCTCGTGTTCGTCACCATTCGCGATCCGCGCCAGCGGCTGGTGGCGCTCGAGGGCGGCGCCATCGACGTCGCCGAGAACCTGTCGCCCGAGGATCTGCAATTCGTGGCGCTGCATCCCGAGCTCAAGCTGTTGCACGTCGCCGCCAACAACGTCGCCTACCTGGCGATGAACACGCAGCATCCGCCGTTCGACGACGTGCGCGTGCGTCGCGCCGTCAACTACGCCATCAACAAGACGGCGCTGGTGAAGCTCATCTATCAGGGTCGCGGGCGGCCGGCGTCGTCGCCGCTGCCGCCGTCGTTGTGGGCGCACAAGGACGAGGATCTGTATCCGTACGATCGCGCCGAGGCGATGCGCCTCCTCGCCGACGCGCACTACGGGCATCCGGCCAAGCGGCCCAAGCTCTACGTCATGGACACGCAGCGCAGCTACATGCCGGCGCCGGAGACGGTGGCGCGCATCATCCAGCACAACCTTCGCGACGTCGGCATGGACGTCGAGGTCGTGATCAACGACTTCGACACGCACTCGCGGCTGACGCAGAACGGCGTGCACGACCTGTGTCTGCTCGGCTGGTCGGCGGACACCATGGACCCCGACAACTTCTTGTACGTGCTGTTCGACCCCGAGAACGCCGAGCCCGGCGTGGCGCGCAACCTGTCGTTCTTCAAGAACGCCGAGCTGCACGGCATCTTGTCGTGGGCGCAGGAGTCGTCGGACCGCGGCGAGCGCGAGCGGTTCTACAAGAAGGCGCAGGACCTCATCGCCCAGGAGGCGCCGTGGGTGCCGCTGGCCTACGGCGAGGTCGTGGTGGCGGCGCGCGTGAACTTGACGGACTTGCACATCCATCCGTCGGGCAACGTCTTCTTCAAGTCGGTATCGCGGCAATGAGCGCGATGCTGCCGACGCCGCGGCGGCGCGCCAGCGATCGCGTGCGCGCGCGGCCGGTCGGCTTCTTCGGCTATCTGCGCCTGCGCCACAAGCTCGGGCTCATGCTGACCATCGCGGCGCTCCTGCCCGTGCTCGGCGCCTCGACGGTGGCGATGCGGCTGGTGCTGGCGGGCCTCAAGTCGGGCGTGCGCACACAGACCGAGCGCACCATGCGCGTCGCGCTCAACCTCGTCCTCGCCAACGTCAAGGAGGTGTTCGAGGAGGCGATTCGCCTCTCCGAGCAGGCGGGCTTGAGCGACCTCTTGCTCCTCGATCCGCAGTCGACGGGCGAGCTTCTGCAGCACAAGGAGTCGCAGCTTCTGCCGGGGCTCGTCGAGATCGCCGACGAGACCGGGCGCGTCGTCGGGCGGCGCGTCATCGGCGGCGCCAACCTCGCGGCGAACCTGTCGTCGGCGGAGGCGATCCGCGGCGCGCTCAGCTACGAGCGGCGCGTCACCATCGCGCGCGGGCCGTCGCCGGGGGCGCCGCTCATGATCCGCGCGTCGGCGCCGGTGGTCGACGACGCCTATCAGCTGCGCGGCGCGGTGGTGGTGTCGGTGCCGCTCGACGCCGAGTTCGCCGATCGCCTGAAGGCGCAGCTCGCCGCCGACGTCATCGTCTACCAGGCGGACGCGCCGACGGCGTCGTCGTTCGTCGCCGTCGACGGGCGGCGCGAGGTCGGCTTCGCCGCGCCGGCGGCGGTGACGACGGCGGTGCTCGGCGGCGCCACGCGCGTCATCGAGGCCAACGCCTACGGCCGCATGTTCTCCGTCGGCTACGCGCCGCTGCAAGACTACGAGGGCCATCACCTCGGCATGCTCGCCGTCGCCGCCGACGAGGACGCGCTGGTCGCGGCCAAGCTGTCGGCGTGGCGCTCGCTGGCGCTCGGCGGCGCCTCCGCGGTCCTGTTCGCGCTGGCGCTCGCGGCGCTGTTGTCGCGCCGCTTGACGCGGCCGCTCGGCCATCTGCACGCCGGCGCGCTGGCGGTGGCGCGCGGCGATCTCGACCATCAGATCGTGCAGGAGACCGGCGACGAGATCGGCGATCTCGCCGTCGCCTTCGCGCAGATGACGCGCGCGGTGAAGGAGAACCAGGAGCGGCTGGCGGCGCGCATGCGCGAGATCGTGACGCTGCACGAGATCGGCCGCGCCGTCTCGTCGGTGCTCGGGCTCGACGAGGTGTTGCGCAAGATCGTCGACGAGGTGGCCAGCGTGCTCAACGCCGAGCGCGGCGCGCTGCTCATCACGCGGCCCGACGGCGGCTTGTCGATCGGCGCCGGCGTGCGCCTGCAGGGCGCGGAGCTGTTGCCGGCGCTCGGCGAAGTGTTGCAGCGGCGCGGCGGTCCGGTGCGCATCGAGGACGTGCACGAGGACGACGAGCTGCGCCTGCCGGCGGAGAACGCGCGCGTCGCCGGGCCGCTGCTCGCGGTGCCGCTCGAGCAGAAGGATCGCAACCTGGGCCTTCTCATCGTCACGCGGCGCAAAGATCAGCCGTTCTCCGACGGCGATCTGCGCCTCGTCGCCACCTTCGCCAACCAGGCGGCGACGGCGATCTCGAACGCGCGGCTCTACGACGAGGTGCAAAAGTCGTCGGAGGAGCTCGAGATCAAGGTCAAGGAGCGCACCTTCGAGCTGGTCGTGGCCAACCGCGAGCTCGAAAAGACGCTCTCGGAGCTGCGCGCGGCGCAGGCGGCGCTGGTGCATTCGGAGCGCATGGCGGGGCTCGGCCAGCTCGTCGCCGGCGTGGCGCACGAGGTCAACTCGCCGGCGGCGGCGATCCAGGGCGCCGTCGACAACCTGAGCGAGAACGTGCAGCGGCTGGCGCGGCGCGCGCGCGAGCTCTCCGACGTGCGCTTGCCGCCCGAGGAGCGCATGCGCTTCTTCGCGCTCGTCGAGCAATTGGCGCCGCGGCTGGCGGGCGCGCGCGTCGAGGCGCCGGCGTCGGTGCGGCGGCAGGCGCGCGAGCTGGCAACCAATCTGGCCCAGCTCGGAGTCCCAAATGCGGAGGCCGCGTGTCGAACGCTCGTCGAGATCGGTGCCGCCGAGGCTGCCTACAACCTGGCGCAGCTGGCGCAGGCGCCCGACGGCAGCGAGCCCGACGGCGGCAAGGCGAGCATCAAGTCGTTGGAAGCGTTGACCGGATATTTAGAGCAGTACGCATATCTGTTTCGCAACACACACGCGATTCGCACGGCGATCCGTCGCATCACGCGCATCGTAGGAGCGTTGAAGGGATACTCACATCTCGATCAGGCCAAGGTGTCGGCAACGGACCTGCATGAGGGCATCGAGAACACACTCGTGATCCTTCATAGTGAATTGAAATATGGTATAACCGTCACACGCGATTATGCTGAATTACCGGCGGTGCCGGTGTATGTGGATGAGCTCAATCAAGTCTGGACGAACCTCATTCACAATGCGGTGCAGGCGTTGGGGGGAAAAGGAGAGATCCTGATCGAGACGCGCGTCGTCGACGGCACGAGCGTCTCCGTCACCGTGCAGGACAACGGCCCGGGAATTCCTCCGGATGTCATGCCGCGCATCTTCGAGCCATTTTTCACGACGAAGCCAAAAGGGGAGGGAACCGGGTTGGGGTTGGGGATCGTAAAACAGATCGTGGATAAGCACCGCGGCAAGATTGATGTCACTTCGAAGCCGGGCTGCACGCGATTTACGGTTCGCATCCCCATCGCCGGTCCCGAGCGGACCGCGACGACGACGACGACGACGGCCGCCACGCCGGGCGATGGGCCCAAGGCGACGGTGGGGTGATTGGATTGGAAAACTTGGCAAACGGCAAAGAGCACATCATTTGCGTCGACGACGAAGAAGGCATCCTGACGGCGCTGCGCCAGCAGCTCGGGGCGCGCTTCGGCGACGAGTGCATGATCGAAGTGGCGCAGTCGGCGAAGGATGCGCTCGAGCTGGTCGAGGAGCTCAACCGCGAGGGTGAGCCGCTGGCGGTGATGATCGCCGACCAGATCATGCCCGGCATGAAGGGCGTGGAGCTGCTCGAGGAAGTGCACAAGCGCTCGCCGGGGACGACGAAGATCCTTTTGACGGGGCAGGCGGGCCTCGACGCGGTGGTCGCCGCGATCAACAAGGCGGGCCTCAACCGCTACATCCCGAAGCCGTGGGACGAGCCGGATTTGCGGCTCACCGTCGAGAATCTGCTGAAGACGTTCCGGCTGCACCGGCAGAACGAGCTCCTGTTCGAGGATCTGAAGCGCAAGAACATGGAGCTCGAGCTGGCCAAGACGCACCTCGAGGAGAAGGTCAAGGAGCGCACGCAGCTGCTCGAAGAGGCGAACGCGCGGCTCAACCGGCTCGCGGTCACCGACGGGCTGACGGGGTTGTACAACCATCGCTACTTCCACGAGCAGCTGCAGCAGGCGGTCGAGCGGTCGCTGCGCTCGGGGACGCCGGCGGCGCTGCTCATGATCGACGTCGATCATTTCAAGAAGTACAACGATCGGCAGGGGCATCCGGCGGGTGACGAGGCGCTGCGCACGGTGTCGCGGCTGATCTCCGAGGACCGGCGCACCGTCGACGTGGTCGCGCGCTATGGCGGCGAGGAGTTCGCCATCGTGCTGCACGACGTGACGCGCGACGGCGCCGTCGAGGTGGCCGACAAGATCCGCGCGCGCGTGGCGGCGGCGCCGATCGCGCACGCCGACAAGCAGCCGCTCGGACGGCTGACGGTGTCGATCGGCGTGGCGGCGTGCCCGCAGGATGCGCAGACGGCGGAGGCGCTGCTCGAGGCGGCCGACGTGGCGCTGTATCGCGCGAAGAAGAGCGGGCGCGATACGGTGGTGCAGGCGGGGACCAGGTAGCGCGAGGGTAGCTCGAGGGCGCGGCCGGGGGGCCGAGCGAGCGTGCCGGCTGGCGGGTGCGCTGCGCGGTACCTGACTGCCTCGCTCGATGCGCTTCGGGCGCTTCGGGCGCCGCGCACTTCGCTCGCGTCGACGCTGCGCTCGCCTTCGCGTGAAACAGTGCCCAAACAAGATGCGACAGGCGAGCTTCGAGTTTCGGACGTGGGGCGGCAAGCGCAAGGGCGCCGGGCGCAAGCCGAACGGGCCGCGGGCGCGCCTGCGCCATGCCCGGCGTCCCGTGCTGAAGTCGCGTTTCCCGGTCCACGTCACCTGGCGCATGCGACACGGCATATGGAACCTGCGGACGCGCCGCTGCTTCACGGCCCTGGCGGCGGCGTTCTGGGGCGGCGCCAACCGCTTCGGCTTCAAGCTGGTGCATTACTCGGTGCAAGGCAATCACGTGCACCTGCTCGTCGAGGCCGAGGACGAAAGGGCGCTCGCGAAGGGGATGTGCGGCCTCGGCGTGCGCGTCGCTCGTGGGCTCAACCGCGTGATGCGGCGAAAGGGCAAGGTCCTCGACGATCGCTATCACGGGCATATCTTGCGGACGCCGACGGAAGTGCGACGCGCGCGCAACTACCTCTTGCAGAACGCGCTCAAGCACTACGGGCAGCTCGTGCCCGACGCCTATACCTCGACCGTGGCGGTGATCGAGCCCGACACGTTCTTGATGCGCCGGCTCTGCTAGACGGAGATCAGAGCATCGCGACGACGCGCGGCTTCTTGCCGCGAGCGTCCATGAACGCGCGGGCGACGGCGCGTTTGACGGCGGTGGCGACGTCGAGGCCGCCGGGATCCCGGCGCGCCGCTTCGGCGGCGGCTTCGGCGGCGGCGACGGCGGGCGCCAGCGCGGCTTCGCTGGCGACGCCGACGGCGGTGACGCGCAAGCGGCCGGCGACGTCGGCGACCACGACGACGCCCTCGAAGGCGAGCCGCCGCCGCGCGCGCAGCGTGTCGGCGTCGACGTCGCCAAGCTGCGTCCCCTCGAGCGACACGCGCCCGGCGGGGACGCGCTCGGCCGACATGCGCGCGCCGTCGTCGCCGAGCTCGAGCACGTCGCCGTCGACGAGCACGAAGGAAGGCACGCCCGCCGCCTCCGCCAGATCCGCGTGCGCGAACAGCTGCCGCCGTCCGCCGTGAATCGGCAAGAGCGTGCGCGGCCGCACGAGCCGCATCAGCTCGACGAGCTCGTCCTGCGCCGCGTGCCCGCTGGCGTGCAGCGCCGGCGCGTCGACGACGCGCACGCCGAGCGCCAGGATGCGATCGACCACCCGCGCCACGGCGCGCTCGTTGCCCGGCACCGGCCGTGACGACAAGACCAGCGTGTCGCCGCGCCCCAGCGTCAGAAGCGGATGCTCGCCCGAGGCGACGCGCCCGAGCGCCGCGCGCGGCTCGCCCTGGCTGCCGGTCAGAAGCAGCGCCACGCGCTCGGGCGGCAGCGTCGCCGCCACGTCGGCGTCGACGAGCAGATCGGCCGCCGGCCGAAGCGCGCCCACCGACTGCGCCGCCGCCACCATCTCGCGCAGCCCGCGCCCCTCGACGCACACCTTGCGCCCCATGCGCGCGCAGGCGTCGAAGACGGTGCCGATGCGCTGCACGCTCGACGAGAAAAAGGTGAAGGCGATGCGCCCGCGCGCCCGCTCGAGCTCGGCCACCAGCGCGCGCGCCACGTCGCTCTCCGAGCCCGAGCGGCCGGGCCGCGTCGCGTTCGTCGAATCGGCGACCAGGAGGTCGACGCCCGCGTCGCCGAGCGCGCGCAGCCCGTCGAGATCGGTGGGCGACACGCCGGCGGCGTCGAGCTTGAGATCGCCGGTGTGCACGATGCGCCGCCCGGCGGCGCTGATCGCCACCGCGCAGGCGTCGGGGATCGAGTGCGCGACGGCGAGCGCCTGCACCGTGAACGGGCCGAGCTGCCGCACGGCGCCGGGCACGAGCGGCCTGAGCTGCGACTCGTCGATGCTGTGGCGCAACAGCGCGAGCGTCAGCGGCCGCGCGTACACCGGCGCCGGCGCGACGGCGAGCGCGTGCGGCAAGGCGGCGATGTGGTCCTCGTGCGCGTGCGTCAAGAGCCAAGCGACGACGTCGCCGGCGCGCGCCGCCAGGAAAGCGAAGTCGGGGATGAACAGGTCGACGCCCGGCGCTTCGTCGTCGGGGATCTGCCCGCCGCAGTCGACGCACAGAAGGGCGCCCTCCGCCTCGTAGACGGTGAGGTTGCGCCCGAACTCGCCGCAGCCGCCGAGCGGCATGACCCTGACCACGCCCAAGTTGCAGTATGATAAGCGCCGCGAGCGGAGGGCGAAATGGCACAGATCGCGGTCATCGGGGCCGGCAGCTGGGGCACGGCGCTGGCCAAGGTGCTGGCGGACAAGGGGCACGAGGTCGCGCTGTGGGGCCGCGCCGCCGAGCAGGTCGACGACATCGAAAAGAAGCGCGTCAACGCCAAGTACCTGCCGAACGCGCAGCTCCCGGCGACGCTCAAGGCCACCGCCGATCTCGAAGCGGCCGTGCGCGACAAGAGCTGGATCGTCAGCGTCGTGCCGTCGCACACCGTGCGCGACGTGCTCGGCCGCGCCGGCAAGGCGATGCGCCCCGACGCCGTCGTCGTCTCGGCGTCGAAGGGCATCGAGAACGAGTCGCTCGCCACCATGGACGAGGTCCTGAAGGACGTCCTACCGGGACGGCTCGGCTCGCAGCTCGCCTTCTTGAGCGGCCCGAGCTTCGCCAAGGAGGTCGGCGCCGGCCTGCCGACCGCGGTCGTGATGGCGTCGCGCGATCGCCGCATCGCCGAGGAGGCGGCGGCGCTCTTCCAGGGCGATCGCTTCCGCGTCTACACCTCCGACGACGTGCCCGGCGTCGAGCTCGGCGGCGCGCTCAAGAACGTCATGGCCATCGCCGCCGGCGTCGCCGACGGCCTCGGCCTCGGCCACAACTCGCGCGCCGCGCTCATCACGCGCGGCCTGGCCGAGATCTCGCGGCTCGCCGTGCGCAAGGGCGCCAACCCGCTCACGCTCGCCGGCCTGGCCGGCCTCGGCGACCTGGTGCTCACCTGCACCGGCGATCTGTCGCGCAATCGCACCGTCGGCATCGGCCTTGGCCGCGGGCAGACGCTGCGCGAGGTGCTCGCCGGCATGTCGCAGGTGGCCGAAGGCGTCAAGACGACGCGCAGCGCGCACGATCTGGCGGCGCGGCTCGGCGTCGAGATGCCCATCACCGACGCGATGTACCGCATCGTCTACGAAGATCAGCCGGCGCGCGAGGCGGTCTCGACGCTGATGGGCCGCCCCGCCAAGCACGAGCTAGCGTAGCTCTTCGCCGCCCGGCGGCAGAAACGCGCGCACGTTGTCCGGCGTGATGCCGAAGAGGCGCAGCTCCTTCCAGCCCATCGGGTCGCGCGCGTCGTGCATGCGCACGAGGACGACGCGATGGCCGGCGGCGAGGCGCGCCACCGTCGCCGCCAGCCGCTCGCGCCCGACGGCGCCGGCCCAGTAGACGAGCGGCACGGTGGTGACGCGCGGGCCGTCGAAGAAGCCGACGTACTCGTCCCAGCCGTGGCCGGGGCCGATGACGACGTCGCCGTCGCGCAGTTGCCGATCGGCGGCGATGGCGCGCGCGCGAATCGTGGCGTCGCGCGCCACCGGCAGCCACAGCGCCAGGTTCGCGACGGCGACGAAG